>CAAGKR010186055.1_pt1 | contig 11342 bp, 14 predicted proteins | sample 2556971 | NCBI WGS metagenome assembly CAAGKR01 (sample SAMEA5207829, study PRJEB30636) | soil metagenome | biome: forest; feature: boreal; material: soil | place: USA | collected 2011-09 | depth 1 m
ACGAGGAGGCCGGTGAGGAGGTTTTCGGCGGCGAGTGGTTCCACACGAAGGACGCCGCGGTGCGGGACGAGGACGGCTACTACTGGTACGTCGGCCGTGCGGACGACGTGATCATCGCAGCCGGATACCGGATCGGCCCGTTCGAGGTCGAGTCCGCGTGCCTCGAGCACGCGGCCGTGCGGGAGGCCGCGGCTGTCGCGGCTCCGGACGAGCTGCGCGGCAACATCGTGAAGGCATTCGTCGTCCTCGCGGAAGGCTACGAGCCCTCGGACGAGCTGGCCGACGAGATCAAAGCGCACGTGCGCAAACGGCTCTCCGCGTACGCGTATCCGCGTCGCATCGAGTTCGTCGCGGATCTGCCGAAGACACTGACCGGCAAGATCCGCCGGATCGAGCTGCGACAGCTCGAGCTCGACCGCGCGGCCCACGCCGACGCCTGAGAACCCGGGCAAGACGCCCCCGGGGCTATTTTCGGCTCTGTTGTGCGTTTTCCGGTACCCGAAGACCGCCCGATCGCCTACCGTTCGAGACGTGGCCGCGACGCCCCGCCAGACGCTCTCCCTGACGGCCGGCCTCGGCGCGCTCCTGCTCGGCCTTCCCCGGTAGGGGAAGCGCGCTTGCACATACCCGTTCACCGCCCGTAGGACAGGTGCGTCCGCAGTCAGCCGAAGGAGCCTCCCGTGTCGATGCCGCATCACCGCTACCGCCCATACGAGACCGTCGATCTTCCCGACCGAACCTGGCCGAACGTCGTCCTCACGGCGCCGCCGATCTGGTGCTCGACCGACCTTCGCGACGGCAACCAGGCGCTCGTGAGCCCGATGGACGCGCCGCGCAAGCAGCGTTTCTTCGAGCTGCTCCTCGCGCTCGGCTTCAAGGAGATCGAGGTCGGCTTTCCCGCGGCATCGAAAGCGGACTTCGACTTCGTGCGGACGCTCGTCGAGGACGAGCTCATCCCCGACGACGTGACGATCGCCGTGCTCACGCAGGCGCGGCCGGAGCTGATCGAGCGCACCTTCGAGGCGATCGCCGGCGCGCGACGCGCGATCGTGCACCTCTACAACTCCACGTCGGCCACGCAGCGCCGCGTCGTGTTTGGGCTCGACACAGCGGGCATCACGGCGCTGGCCGTGCGGGGAACGGCGATGTGCAAGGACCTCGCGCACGAGAGCAACGCGGAGATCATGTTCGAGTACTCGCCCGAAAGCTTCCACCACACGGAGCTCGAGTTCGCGCTGGAGATCTGCGAGGCCGTGGCCGAGAAGTGGAGCCCGACGCCGGCTGAGAAGATGATCGTCAACCTGCCGACGACGGTCGAGCATTTCCCTCCGAACGTCTACGCGGACCGGATCGAGTGGTTCGCGCGCAACTTCTCGCGACGCAACTCGATCGTCCTCTCGATCCATCCGCACAATGACCGCGGAACCGCCGTTGCGACGGCGGAGCTCGGAATGATGGCCGGCGGCGAGCGAGTCGAGGGCACGTTGTTCGGCAACGGCGAGCGGACCGGCAACGTCGACCTCGTGACGCTCGCGCTGAACCTCCTGACGCAAGGCGTCGACCCCGGCCTCGACTTCTCGCACCTGGACGACACGAAGCGCATCGTCGAGGAGTGCAACGAACTGCCGGTGCATCCGCGGCATCCGTGGGTGGGCGAGCTCGTGTACACGGCGTTCTCCGGCTCGCACCAGGACGCGATCAAGAAGGGCATGCACGCGCAGCAGCGCTCCGAGTCGGACGTGTGGGACGTGCCGTACCTGCCGATCGACCCGAAGGACGTCGGCCGTGATTACGAGGCCATCATCCGGGTCAACTCCCAGTCCGGGAAAGGCGGGGTCGCGTTCCTGCTCGCGCGCGAGTACGGGCTCGACTTGCCGCGCGGCCTCCAGGTCGACTTCGCGCAGAAGGTGCAGGCGATCACCGACGCTGAGGGCGGCGAGCTCTCCGCGGCGGAGCTCTACGAGCTGTTCGGTGCGACGTATCTCGCAGTCAGCAACCCGTACGAGCTCGTGTCATACCGCCACGAGGCGGACGAGCACGGCGACCGTCTGAGCGCAGTCATGCGGATCGGCGACGAGAACGTCGAATTCTCAGGCGAGGGCAACGGGCCGATCGCGGCGCTCGTGCACGGTCTCGGCCGGCGGCAGAACGCGTCGATCAGCGTACTCGACTACCACGAGCACGCGATGAGCACCGGCGAGGACGCCGTCGCCGCAGCCTACGTCGAGGTCGACGTCGAAGGCCTCGCCGCGTGGGGTGTCGCAATGCACTCGAGCATCGTCACCGCATCGCTGCGCGCGGTCGTCAACGCGGTGAATCGCGCCGATGCGGCGCGTGCGCAGCAGGCGGCTGCGGTGCACGCGTTCGACGCCGTCTGACCGGGAGCCAAAGGTCCGAAGAAACACGCTGGGAACGGCGCATGACGCGCCGTTCCCAGCACCTCCCGCGGAGGAGGGACTTAGAGAACCGTGACGACGAGCTTGAGGACGTTGTCCTCACCGATCGTCTTGACGCCCTGCGAGTAGTCCTCGCCGGGCTTCGTGCCGAAGACGTACCGGCCGGGCTTCGTAAAGGTGACGCGCACCCGCGCGGCGGCTTTGTTCAGCGCGCGATTGCCGGCGTACGTCACGACGGCGCCGGAGCGCTCGACGAGCCTCTGCGGCATCACGTCGTTGTTCGTGAACGTGACGCTGCCGCCGGCCCTGATCGTGAGCGACCGCGACACGCCGAAGGCGCTGCCGTTGGCCGACCAGACGTGGCAGCCGTGCAGGGCATGCTGGATGAGCACGCTGCCGGCCTTGGGAGCCTGCTTCGTGCTGCTTCCAGCGAGGGCGGAGCCGGCCACGAGGCCGGCGACCGCGAGAGCGATGAACGTGATCGGTAGGCGTTTCATGACCTCTCCGTTCTTTCTGTTGCGATTGGGAATCCACGCAGCGTGTGCCTTCGGGGCGGCGCCGGCATCGGCGCGAAACCGCGCATCGGCTGCGGGTTTCCGCGTACACCGCCCGGAGCGGCGCTCGTCGGTAGTTCCCCACTCGGCAATTCAGCGGCCGCGCCGATGCCGCAACGTCCGCCTGGCGGGAGGTTGCGCCCATGATCACTGCGGCACCCCAAATCGACTCGCTCCATTTCGAGACGGCCTACGTCTCCGAAGCCATGACGACCGGGTTGATCAGCTGTTCGCCTGAGACGCCCCTGCGCGCGGTTGCCCGGCTCATGGCGCGGAACCGCGTACACGCGGTGTACGTGTTCGACTACGGCCACGAGGACGACGAGACGACGCAGCTCTGGGGGCTCGTCTCCGACCTCGACATCGCCGCCGCGGCGCGGAAGATCGACGAGCGGACGGCGGGCGACAGCGCGGTGACGCCGCTCGTCACCGTCAACAGCGACGACCCCCTCGAGCGGGCCGCGCAGCTGATGGCGGAGAAAGGCGTGTCGCACCTCGCCGTGCTCGACCCCGTGACGAGACGGCCCGTCGGCGTCCTGTCGACGCTCGACGTCGCCCGCCTGGTGTCCGCCGCCTAGCGTCTGTGTGGGAACCCCGCAGGCCGGATCGGCTTCGCCCCGGATGGACTTACAGCGGCGGCCAGCGATCCTGAAAGCAGGATGGGACCCACCACGGCACCGCTGCTGACCACGCTCACGACGCTCGCCGCCGGGATGCTCATGCTCCTGTCGGGCGTCAAGAAGCGGAAGCTCACCTGGCGCCCGCGCCCGGTCGAGCGGCAGGGGCGTGGCCTGCGCGCCTGGAGATCCCGTAAATGACCGCCGGCTTCGCCGAGCTGCGGCCGTCGCTGACGCAGGCGGAGGCGCTCGTCGAGGCCGACCGCTGCCTCGAGTGCGGGGGCCCGTACGCACCGGCGCCATGCGCCGTCGCGTGCCCGGCCGGTGTCGACGTTCCCGCATTCATCCGCGCGCTCTCGGTCGGCAACACGGAGGCGGCCGCCCGCACGATCGTCGCGGAGAACCTCCTCGGCGGAACCTGCGCGCGCGTCTGCCCGGTCGAGATGCTGTGCGAGGGCGCGTGCGTGCTGCCGCGCGAAGGACGACGCCCGATCGAGATCGCGCGCCTTCAGCGCTATGCCACCGAGACGGCGCTTCCCCAGGCCTTCGACGCGCGAGGGCGGGCCCGTGCAAGCGGATTCCACGTCGCCGTCATCGGCGCAGGCCCGGCGGGTCTCGTCTGCGCCGGGGAGCTCGCTCTGCTCGGCCACGACGTGACCGTCTACGACGAGCGCACCGAAACCGGCGGCCTCGCCCGCTTCGCGATCGCGCCGTACAAGATCGAGGCCGCGCCACTTCCGAGCGAGACGCATCTGCTCGAGATGCTCGGCGTTCGCTTCCGCCTCGGCCTGCGCGTCGAGGCGCGCGACCTGCGCGCGCTCGCGGCCACCGCCGACGCCGTTTTCCTCGGCATCGGCATGGGCGCCGACGCGAACGTGCACTATCCGGGCGATGAGCTCGGGGGAGTCTGGGACTCGCTCTCGTTCGTGGAAGCGCTGAAGACGGGCGCCGCCCCGCCTGAGGTCGGGAGACGCGTCGCCGTGATCGGCGGCGGTAACACCGCGGTCGACATGGCGCGCGAGGCGGTCCGGCTCGGCGCGGAGCAGGTGACGATGATCTACCGGCGCTCGCGGTCGGAGATGCCCGCATATCCGTTCGAGATCGAGGAGGCCGAGAGCGAGGGCGTCCACTTCCAGTGGCTGGCGTCGCCCGTCCGCTTCCTCGGCGAACGCCGGCTGCACGGCGTGGAGTGCCGGCTCATGAGCCTCGGGGCACCGGACGCGTCGGGTCGGCGCCGCCCCGAGCCGATCGAGGGCAGCGAGTTCGTCCTCCCGGCGGACACGGCGATCAAGGCGATCGGCCAGTGCGGGCAGGACGAGCTTGCCTCGTGGGTCACCGGGCTCCGGGTCGACGGCGGTGCGGTCGAGGCCGACCCGCTGACGGGCCAGACCTCAAATCCGAAGTTCTTCGCAGGTGGCGACGCGGTCAACGGCGGCGCGACCGTCGTCGAGGCCGTCCGCGACGGCAAGCGGGCGGCGAAGGCGATCGACGAGTGGCTGCGATGCGAGAGCTGACCGAGATCCGCTGGCACGCGCGCGCCGGCCAGGGCGCGAAAAGCGCGGCCCAGCTGCTCGCGCTCGCGCTGCTGCGCAGCGGCCAGAACGTGCAGGCCTTCCCCGAGTATGGCCCCGAGCGCCGGGGTGCGCCGCTCCGCGCGTACACGCGGATCGCGAGCGACCCCATTCGCCGTCACGACTCCGTCACCGAGCCCGACATCGTCGTCGTCCTCGAACCGTCGCTCGTGCACGAGATCGACGTCACCGAGGGCCTCGCGCCGGATGGCCTCATCCTGCTGAACGCGGAGGAGGCGCCGCCCGAGCTCGACGACGCGCGGGTGCGTTGCATCCCCGCGACGCGACTCGCCGCAGCCGCCGGCTCGGGCTTTGCAAATGTCGTGATGCTCGGCGCCGTCGCAGCCGCACTCGACGCCGCGGAGGCCGACCTCGAGGAGGCAGCGGTCGCGATGCTCGGCCGCAAGTCGTCCCCCGAGGCCGTGCGCGCCGCGCTGTATGAGGGATACGCATGGTTGAGCTGACCGCGTGGAGCGAGCTCGAGCCGGGCGGGGTGATCGCACCCTCGACCTCGCCTGCTTCTCCGACCGGCGGTTGGCGCACGGGCGTGCGGCCCGAGGTCGATCTCTCGAAGTGCGTCAACTGCCTGCTCTGCTGGCTCTACTGCCCCGACTCGGCCGTCACACTCGACGGAACGACCTTCGCCGGCTTCGACCTCACGAACTGCAAGGGCTGCGAGATCTGCGCTGCAATCTGCCCCACCGACGCGATCGCGATGGTCGCCGAGGAGACGGTGCAATGAGCGTCGAGACGCGCCGGCTACTGACGGGCGGAGAGGCGGTCGCGCACGCGATGCGCCAGATCGATCCCGACGTCGTCCCGATCTACCCGATCACACCGCAGACACCGATCATCCAGGGCTTTGCACGCTTCGTCGCGGACGGTCGTGCACACGGCGAGCTCGTCAACGTCGAGTCGGAGCACTCGGCGATGAGCGCCGCGGTCGGCTCGGCCCTCGCCGGCGCGCGCACGATGACGGCGACGTCGTCGCAGGGCATGGCGCTGATGGCCGAGATCGTCTACATCGCGGCGTCGATGCGCGCGCCGATCGTCATGGCGGTCGGCAACCGCGCGCTCTCCGGCCCGATCAACATCCACTGCGACCACTCCGACTCGATGCTGATCCGCGACTCCGGCGTCGTGCAGCTGTTCGCAGAGAGCGCGCAGGAGGCCTACGACCTGACGGTGCTCGCGCCGCGGATCGCGGAGCACCCGTCGGTGCTACTCCCGGTGCTCGTCTGCCAGGACGGCTTTACGATCACGCACTCCGCCGAGCCCGTCGAGCTGCTGCCCGACGAGGCTGTCGCTGCGTTCGTCGGCGAGTACCGGATCCCGCACGCGATGCTCGACATCGAGCATCCGACGACGCAAGGGCCGTTCGCGATGCCCGACTACTACTTCGAGTTCCGCCGCGACCAGGCTGCTGCGATCGAGTGTGTGCTCGACGTGCTTCCGGAGCTCGCGGACGAGTACGAGATCCTCTCCGGCCGCCGCTACGGCGTGCTCGAGGAGTACGAGCTCGCCGGTGCGGAGCGCGCGGTCGTCGCGCTCGGCTCGAGTGCGGGCACGATCAAGGACGTCGTCGATGAGCTCCGCGCGGACGGCGAGCGCGTTGGGCTGCTCAAGATCGCGTCGTTCCGGCCTTTCCCGGCGGAAGCGGTGGCGGCTGCGCTCGGCTCGGTCGCAACCGTGCACGTGCTCGACCGCGCGGCATCCCCGGGCGGCGCTGCTCCGCTCTTCGCGGAGCTGGCGGCCGCCCTCTACGGGAGCGGCGTCGAGCTCCATAGCCACGTGTACGGCCTCGGCGGCCGCGAGCTGCATCCCACAGACGTCCGCGACGTGCTCGCGGGCGTCGCATCCGACTACGTCGGCCTGCGAGGTGAGACGTGTCTCGCCTGAAGACGCTCGCCCGCAACCAGCACGGCGTCCAGCCGCTGCGCGGCGGGCACTCGCTCTGCCAGGGCTGCGGCATCCCGATGGTCGTACGCACCGTGCTCAGCACGATCCGCACGCCGGTCGTCGTCGTGAACGCGACCGGGTGTCTCGAGGTCGCGACGACCCGCTACCCCACGACTGCCTGGACCGTCCCGTGGCTGCACGTCGCGTTCGAGAACGCGGCTGCCGTCGCAAGCGGTGTTGAGAGCGCTCAGCGCGCGCTGCGCCGCCGGAACGCGTTGACCTCTGACGAGGACGTCACGGTGGTCGTGTTTGCCGGCGACGGTGGCACGTACGACATCGGCCTGCAAGCGCTCTCGGGTGCCCTCGAGCGCGGTCACCGCTTTCTCTTCGTGTGTTACGACAACGAGGCGTACATGAACACCGGCGTTCAGCGCTCCAGCGCGACGCCGTTCGGCGCCCGCACGACAACGAGCCCGGTCGGGCTCGACAGCTTCGGCAAGGCACAGCGCCGGAAGGACATGACGGCGATCGCTGTCGGACACCACGTGCCCTACGTCGCGCAGGCTGCGTCGAACCGCTGGGACGACTTGAGCCGCAAGGTCGAGCGCGCGGTCGCTGCGGACGGTCCGACGTTCCTCAACGTGCTCACGGATTGCCCGATCGGCTGGGGCCACGAGCCGCGCCTCTCGCCGCAGGTGCTCGACGCGGCCGTGGACAGTCTCTACTGGCCGCTCTACGAGGTCGTCGACGGCAGCTACCGATTCACGTACAAACCTCAGAGGGTCGTAGACGTGGAGGAGTGGTTGCGCCCGCAGCAGCGGTTCGCGCATCTCCTCCGTCCCGAGAACCACGGGCTGGTGGACGAGATCCGCAGTCAGATCGAGCGCGACTGGGTTGCGCTCCTCGAGCGCTGCGACGACGAAGGAGGATGACATGGCGGTCAGAGTTGCCATCAACGGATTCGGGCGGACGGGACGCGCGGCATTCCGTGCCGCGCACGAGCGGGGAGCCGACATCGAGTGGGTCGCGATCAACGACGTCGCGGAGCCCGAGATGCTCGCCCTGCTGCTCCGGCGCGACACGGTGTACGGCGCGTTTCCCGGAACGGTCGAGACGCGCGACGGAGCGCTCGTCGTCGACGGTGTCCGCATCGAGACGCCTGGCGTTGCGGACCCGGCCGAGCTGCCGTGGGCCGAGCTCGGCGTCGACGTCGTAATCGAGTCGAGCGGACGCTTTCGCGCCCGCGCGGACGCGGAGAAGCATCTCGACGCCGGAGCGGCGAAGGTGATCGTCTCGGCGCCGGCGAAGGATCCCGACGTCACGGTCGTGCTCGGCGTCAACTTCGACGACGTCTACGACGCCGCAGCGCACCGGATCGTCTCGAACGCATCCTGCACGACGAACTGCCTCGCCCCGGTGGCGATGGTGCTGCACGACGCGCTCGGCATCCGGCACGGCGTCATGACGACCGTGCATGCGTACACCGGCGACCAGCGCCTCCTCGACGCGCCGCACAAGGACCCGCGCCGTGCGCGTGCCGCGGCCGGCAATCTCGTGCCGACGTCGACGGGCGCAGCCAAGGCGATTGGCCTCGTGATCCCGGCGCTCGCCGGCAAGCTGCAGGGCTTCGCCGTACGCGTGCCGGTGCTGACGGGCTCGCTCGTCGACCTGACGGTCGAGGTCGAGCGCCCGACGTCGGTCGAGGAAGTGAACGCCCTCGTTCGTGCCCGCGCGGACGCCGGGCAGCTCGCCGGGATCCTCGCGTACGACGAGGCGCCGCTCGTCTCGTCGGACATCGTGAAGTCCTCGTATTCGGCGATCTTCGACGCTCCCCTGACGGCCGTCGTCGACGGGACACAGGTGAAGGTCGTCGCCTGGTACGACAATGAGTGGGGTTACTCGAATCGGCTCGTCGACCTGGCGCAGCTCGTGCTCGCGCCGGTCGCCGTCGGGTCCTAGGAGGCGATCGACATGCAGATCAGGGAGATCCGTATCGCGGCGCCGAGCCTGACCGCCGCGGTCGTGCTGCGCCGAGAGCTCGGCGCGTTCGCACCGGTATTCGTCGGGCTCCGCCACGGCTGGACCGTCGAGCTCGACCTTCCTGACGGTCGCCTCGACGAGCTCCGTGAAGCCCTCCGCGACTGGTTGCGGGAGATCGGCGAGCCGGCCACGGCACTGACGGTCGACCGTGTCCCCGAGGCGGTCGCGGTCGACCTGCCCGCGCTCGTTCCGCCGTCGCGCGTCCGCAGCGGCCGGGGCGACGTGCTCGCGGCGACGGCGCAGCGGCGCGGTGGAAAGCCGCAACGCGAATCCGGAACGAGACCGATTCCGCACTGACACCGACGACGGATCGTGAGCGCACCAGGAAGGAGGCGCCACGATGAACACCATCCTCCTCGGAACCGACGGTTCCCCCGCCTCGAGGCACGCGACCGAGTTCGCCGTCGCCCTCGCCAAGGCCACGGCGTCCCCGCTCGCAATCGTGAGCGGCTGGGTGCTGCCGGCTCCCACCCTCGCCTTCGCCCCGGCGTTCGACGTCCGGGAGCTCGAGGACGCTGAGCGGGAGCGCGCCGAACGGGCAGTCCGGGCGGCGGCGAGTGCCGCAAAAAAGGCCGGGATCGACGCGGTGACCAGCGTCGTCGCGCATGATCCCGTGGACGCGATCTGCGCCGAAGCGGAGAGGCTCGACGCCGGGCTGGTCGTCGTCGGCAGCCGCGGCTGGTCGCCCGCGCGGCGGCTGCTCCTCGGGAGCGTCTCGCTCGCCGTGCTCGCACACGCGGAACGACCGGTGCTCGTCGTCCGCAGCGATGTGCCCGTCGAGCTCGAGCATCCGAAGATCCTGCTCGCCACCGACGGCTCGCCTCCTGCGCGCCGTGCGGCCGCTCTGGCGATCGAGCTCGCGCAGGCGACCGGCTGGCCGCTCCACGCCGTGTCGGTGTGGTCGATCAGCCCGACCTCGGCGAGTAGCGTGAGCGGCGTTCTCCCCACGCTGATCCAGCTCGCGCGACAGCATGCCGAGGACGTCCTTCGCGACCTCTGCGGCGAGGCCGAAGCGGCCGGCGTCGAGCTCCACCATCGAGTCGCGGGCGGGCCTCCCGCAGCCGCGATCTGCGAAGAGGCTGCGGATCTCCAGGCGACGGTGCTCGTACTCGGTACGCGCGGGTGGGGAGCAGGCAAGCGGTTCTTGTTCGGCAGCGTGTCGAACCGCGTTGTCCACGAGGCGTCCTGCCCGGTGCTCGTCGCGCGTTCGATCAAACCCGTACGCCTGTCGCAGAGCCGTGAGGTCGCGGCGGCGGCGCACTGAAAGGAGAGACCCGTGAGGCTCACCTGGAAAGACACTTCGGCGACGCTGTTCACGGCGCTCGCTGTGCTCACGTTCGCCGCAACACACGAGGGCTGGAACGTCTGGCTCGTCGGCGACAGCCGACGCTGGGCGACCGGTGTCGTCCTCGCGCTCGGCATGGCTACCTGCGGGCTTGGCTCGCAGGTCGAGCGCGCCGCAATGATCGTCTTCGCGCCGCTCGGCATTCTGGCCCTCGTGTTCGCGGTCGCCGCGTTCTGGACGGCGTCGCTCACGCCGCTCTCGCTGCTCGTCCTCGACTTCGTCGTCCTCTGGGCGGCGGCAACGGTGCGGCACGCCGTGGACTGGCCGCGTTCCCGACTCGTCACCTAGGAGGAATCAAATGACCACCATGCAGCACGTCGGTCTCGCGCGAGGGCTTCCGCCCCACGCCAACGTGAGCGAGCTCGACGACGAGTACGTGATCGAGCTCGAGCTCTCGGATTTTGCCGAGCCCGAGCTCACCGTCGAGCTCGAGCGCGGAGTCATGACGGTGCGCGGCGACCAGCGCGAGACGGACGAGGATGCACACGAGGCGTTCCGCCTCCGCGAGCGGCTCGTCGAGTCGTTCCAGCTCCCGGCGGACGTCGAGCCGAGCGGTGTCGCCGCCTACTTCGAGCACGGCGTACTCGAGATCCATGCGCCCAAGCGGCGCAACGAGCTGTGCAGGCACATCGCGCTGCAGCGCAAGGAGCACGGCCTCCTGCACGAAGGCGCGGAAGCCGTCTGAGCGACCAAAAGAGGCAAGAGCAATGAACGCGATTCTCGCGGCGCAAGGCGTGCGCAAGGTCTACCGCTCGGCAGGCGACGAGGTCGTCGCGCTGCGCGGGTTGGACCTGAGCGTGGCGGCCGGCGAGTTCCTGGCCGTGATGGGACCGTCGGGCTCCGGCAAGACGACGTTGCTCAACTGCCTCTCCGGCCTCGACACCATCGACGCGGGAGTGGTCGTCGTCGACGGCTCGGCG
>CAAGKR010057085.1_pt1 | contig 11338 bp, 10 predicted proteins | sample 2556971 | NCBI WGS metagenome assembly CAAGKR01 (sample SAMEA5207829, study PRJEB30636) | soil metagenome | biome: forest; feature: boreal; material: soil | place: USA | collected 2011-09 | depth 1 m
ACCCACCTCCCGAACAGCCGTTTTGGGTGACAGCCGCAAATCGCACGCGGTTGTCATGGACTGCGTTGGGTGTAGACTCCCTATGCCGGCTCCGGAGTGATCAAGGTTCTGTTTTTTCGCCGGAGACGCGATAAGGCAAATCGGGGATGGGGAATGTTCTTTTCGCGCAACATCGGTCCAGTGCGCCGCCATGGCTCCTGGGAGTTTCCGCCCCGACTGTTTCAGCGCCGGGCTCGGAATCCCCGCTTGATCATCAGATAGGGCAGGAGAGCAAGCTCAACGAGGCTCGGCAACGGGTCGTCGCGGCTGAATACGGCGTCGATGTCATGGCTCATCAATGATCGCAGATAGGGAAGGCAGCTCTCGCGACCGCGAAAAATCTCGAGAGCGCCAGAGCCAGGTGGCTGGGTTGACGGAGAAAATGACTATCAACACGCAATATGTCGGCATCCTTTACAAACGGAGAGGAGCCTCGAGAAAACCGGCTTAGGCGTGAAAATTCTAAAACACATGTAGATAATGGTATACGATTGTCATTCTCCCGAGGCGATGCGGGGCATGGCAACTGCTACATTATTAAGAGGATAAGAGATCAACCTCTGCGTACCCTGAAAAAATGAATATTCGAAAAAACCTCCTCGTTGCCGGCGCATTGGTGGCTGCCGCGTCTCTCTCAGGGCTGGCCTACGCAAACCCGATCGTATTCAACGGTCTCTCGCCGACGAATATTCAGGACACCGGTTCCGGTCCTCAGTGGGTTTCGGGGGCACTTACAATGCCTGACGGCACGTCGATTGGACCCGGTTCGTCAATCGAGCTTCAACTTAATTTGACGGGAAACGTCACGACAGTTGCGAGCGGAGCCAACGGGGGCTACGCAGCGGGAATCGTTGTAGATCCGTCCGTTGCACCGGGCGCGGAAATCTTTGGATTCAGCTATCAGCTGACCGAGGACGGGACGGATGTGGGTTCGCCTTTTGGGTTCGACCTGCTCAATCCCTTTGCCTTCGCCGTGGACAACGTGACCACAGGGTTCGCCCCCGGTGGAAGCTCAAGCACCCTGGTTTTCAACGGCGTTGATGTCACCGTGTACAACGACACCCTGGTGGAATCCGTGTCCGAATTTCAGGTCTATCTGAATACGCCTTCCGGCGTGCCCGACAGCTCGAGCACTTTCGGGCTTCTTTGCCTGGGATTCGTCGCGATTGCGGGAATCGGATATCGGAAGGCCGTTTCCGTTCGCGGGGCCTGATTCCCTTTTTCCATCGCCGGGAGGGAGATTGACGGCAGGTTTGCCGCGGCATTCTTTTTTCGGCGCCCTGTCAGATTGAATGCCTACAAATCCCCGCTGGGTTGCGCGGGCGTGGCAGGCCGATAGCCCGGTCGGTTCAATCTGACGTCATCGAAGTCTTGCGGGTATCCTCGCGACGGACGGCCTCCACTCTCTGGAATTTGCCGGCGCCCATCCCCGATCGGGGACCGGGCATGCGCCCTGGGCGTTCCCGTTGGTTTGAAAAGGGGTGGGGATTCAAATACCCCTTGGATTGAAATGACTGCCCCACATCATTTCCTGTCACCGGCGACCATCGGGGACGCCGGCCCTTGACTCATGCCATGATCTCCCAGTTCAACGTCCCGGCCACGATTATCATTGGCGCCGGTGCGGCGCGGGAACTTGTCCCGCAACTCGGCCGCCTCGGGGCGAGGCGCGTGCTTCTGGTCACGGATGCCTTCATGGAATCCTCGGGCGTCGCGGCGAGATTTGTCCGCGAGCTCGAGTTGGGTGGCGTCACGGTTGCGCTCTTTGCCGGTGTGCAGGCCGATCCCACTGACAGCAACGTCCGCCAAGGCCTGAGCGCCTACGTTGGCGCCGGATGCAAGGCCATCGTGGCACTTGGCGGAGGCAGCCCAATCGACGCCGCGAAGGCCATTGCGGTGATGACCGCCAACGCCGAGCCGCTGAGTCAGTACCAAGGCTACCACAAGGTGCCGTTCGCCGGGGCGCCTCTTGTCGTCATCCCGACCACGGCGGGAACCGGAAGCGAGGTCACGAAGGTCGCCGTGATCACGGACACCACCCGCGATGTGAAGATGATGATGCTCGACCGCCGCCTGCTGCCCACGGTCGCCCTCGTCGACTACGAGCTCACCCTCACGATGCCGCCGGAGCTTACCGCGAGCGTCGGGGTGGACACGCTGACACACGGCCTCGAGGCGTACGTGTCGCGCCGCGCCACGGCGCTCACCGACCCGCTTGCGCTCACCTGCATGCGCCTCGTCTCCGAAAACCTGGAGAAGGCGTGGCGCGAGCCCGCGGACATTGGAGCCCGGGAAGGCATGATGCTCGCCGCCACGCTGGGAGGCATGGCCTTTTCCAACAGCAGCGTCGCGCTGGTCCACGGGATGAGCCGCCCGATAGGCGCGATTTTCCACGTTCCGCACGGGCTTTCCAACGCCGTGCTGCTTCCCGCAGTCACCCGTTTCTCGGTGGGCGGCTCCCCGGAGCGCTATGCCGCCGCGGCCAGGACGATGCGTCTCTGCGAGCCGGATGCGGCGGCGGACTCCGCCTGCGCCGCGCTCGTCCGGAGCCTCGACGGGCTGAACGCGCGCCTGAAGGTTCCGCGGCTGCGCGATTGCCGCGGGCTGGAGCGTGCCCGGTTCGAGGCATCCCTCGGCAGGATGGCGGAGGACGCCCTGGCCTCGGGAAGCCCGCAGAACAACCCGGTGGTCCCGACCGCCGGGCAGATAGTCCAGCTCTACAGGGAGGCCTGGTAGCTCCATCTGGCCGGCTCGACCCTACCCAGGACGAACAGGTAGACCATCGCCCCGGCCAGCACGACGCACGCGGTCAGGCCGAATGCCCAGGCGAAACTGCCCGTCCGCTCGACCACGAGCCCGGTGACCGCGGGGGCGGCGACCCCGGACAGGTTTCCAATGAAGTTCTGCATCCCCGCCCATCTGCCGGCGGCACGGGGTCCCGCGATGGTCTGGGCGATCGCCCATGGGCTCGTGGAGAAAATGCCATAGGAGGCGCTCGCGAGCATCAGGAAAGCCATGGCACCCCTGGCATCCTTGACCAGGGGAACCATCACGATGACGGCGGCAAAGCCCAGCCCGGCCACCGTGCAGGCCTTGCGCACCCGCGTGGGTGTTGCGCCGGCGGCGAGGGCCCGATAGGAAAGCCATCCGGCGGCGGTGGTCGCGGCTGCGCTGCAAAGGAACGGGAGCGCACCCACGACAGCCATGGTTCCCATGGAGAAATGCCGGTCATGGACGAGGTAGTAGGGCAGCCACGTGATCAGGAAATACAGGAAATAATTGCCGCAGAAGAGCCCGATGAAGGTCGCCCAGGCGGATCGGTTGCGGAGTATCTCCCCGAAGCCCGGGCCGTCCGCCGCCCGCGCCTCGCCCGCGCCCCGCGGCATCCACTTTATCCAGCACAGGACCCAGGGGAACGCGCCCAGGCCCAGGACGACGAAAAACGTGCGCCAGCCGAAGTGCGCCACATAAAGGCCGCCGACCAGGGTGCCGAGGGCCGGGCCGACCTTGCAGCCCACGTCAATCAGGGAGTTCGCAAGCCCCCTCTGGCCCTCGGTGAAGTAGGTCGCGAAGATCTTCGCGTAGGCCGGGTACGCCACCGATTCGCCGATCCCCAGGAGCAGCCGAAACAGGAGCAGGCTGCCGAAGCCCCCGGCCAATCCCGTGGCGGCGGTGGCGACCGACCACACGAAGAAACCGGCGGCCAGGACCCAGTTCACGTTGTAGCGGTCCACCAGCCATCCGGCGACCGGCTGCAACAAGGCGTAGGTCCAGAAAAAGGCCGACAGCAGGACGCCGACCCTGGACGCCTCGAGCCCAAGCTCGTCCTTCAGGAGCGGCACCGCGACGGAAAGGTTCGAGCGGTCGATGTAGCAGATGACGACCGAGACAAAGAGCAGGATGCTTGTCCGCCACAGCGGGGCGGAGGGCCCTGGCGGATTTGCTGCTGCGGAAGGGGCGGCCAATGGCATCAGTCGGGCGGTTGGGGTGGACCCGCCGATCGAGCTGGCGGCGGATTTTCGAGCCGCGAAGACTGCGCGGGCGCGAGGCAACAATAGATGCCGCACAAGGCGTGGCCAGCCAAACCGGACTTGCACCGGCCCGTCCGAAGTCGTCCAGTCGGCCTCCCATCATGGCGCCCTACAAGGTCGTTGTCACCGATCACAGTTTCACCGGGGTTTCCATCGAGCGTGAGCTGGTCGAGGCGGCCGGGGGATGCCTCGTGGTGGCGCGCTGCAGGACCGCCGAGGACGTGATCTCAGCCTGCCATGACGCGGATGCGCTGCTGGTGCAGTGGGCTCCGATCACGGAGGCCGTGCTGCGCAGCCTGACTCGCTGCAAGGTCGTGATCCGCTACGGAATCGGTGTCGACAACGTGGATTTGGAAGCGGCCACGCGTATGGGGGTCGCCGTCGCAAACGTGCCGGATTACTGCATCGACGAGGTCGCCGACCATACGATGGCGCTCGCGCTTTCGCTGGGGCGCCAGGTGCTCGGCACCTTTGATCGCCTGAGGGCCGGCAACTGGAGGATCACGCCGCCTGCCCCGATGCCGGCCTTCCGCGAAATGACCTTTGTTGTGGCCGGCCTGGGCCGGATTGGGCGAGCCGTGCTTGGTCGGGCGAGGATGTTTGGATTCAAGCTCGCTGCCTACGATCCAATTCCTCCGGACGAGGTGTTCCGCGATGCCGGCGCCCGCCGGCTCTCCCTCGACGAGGCGTTGGCCGAAGCCGACATCCTCTCCCTGCACGTTCCCCTGAACGCCGCCACCCGCCACCTGGTATCAGCGGAAAGGATGAAGTCGATGAAGCGGACAGCCATCCTGATCAATACCTCGCGGGGCGGGCTGGTTGACACCCGCGCCCTGGCAGCCGCGCTTGCGGACGGCCTGATTGCCGGCGCCGGACTGGATGTCTTTGAGGAGGAACCGCTCCCAACCAACCACCCTTTACTGCAATGTCCCAACACCGTCCTCACCTCCCACATTGCCTGGTACAGCGAGGCCAGTGTTTCGCGCCTTCAACGCCTGGCTGCCGAGGAGGCGGTCCGTGGACTCAGGGGCCAGCCCCTCAGGAACCGGGTGAATCCCTAGGCCGGGAACCGAGGCCTCATTTTTTGGCTTCGGGAAGAAACTCGATCACCGTGGGCTCGCCCACCTCGACCTTGCCCTCCAGGACGCGCGCCCGCAGGAGTCCCTTGCTGGACTCGCCGAAATACCTCGAGGCATAGCGCGCCATCTCCGGCAGGGCCTTGTCGAACTGGTTGCGGCGCTCGCTGATGCTGAAGCGGGTTTCCCATAGGAGCTTGTGCTTCTTCTGCTTCCACAGGAGCTGGAAGTCGTAGGCCATGAGCACCACGAAATACCGGTTCTCCTCTATTTCCGCGATCAGATCACTCCTATCAATCGAGAACGCCGTTCCCCTGACATAGAGCCCCTGTTCGGTTCCAAGGAGTCCCGGGGAGTCGTAGCCCAGCAATTTGGCGTTGATGAAATCGGTGCGGTCGCGCTGGCGGTTTTCCATGTTGAGCATCACCAATGCGCCCGACAACTGGGCAAGTTGATCGTCGCGAAGGCCCGCCGTGGAATTCGAGTTCCCGCTGTTTGAGCCCTGGAAGCCGGCGCCCTTGCTCTGGGGCGACGTCATGGATGCCGAGGCGGCGGCGCCCTGCGCCGCAGCTATGGTATCCTGAATGGAGCCAAGGTTTGCATACGCCGTCGAGGTGGAGACCGAGCCGGGAACAAAAGTCAGGCCCCAGTAGACCATGATGAGGAGCCTTGTATTCTTCGGGTCCGTTGCCGGGAGGTAATTTCTGCCCGAGAGGGGCGGGGCGATGATTTTCGCGACATCGATGAAATGCAGCTTGTCGAGGCTCTGGTCGCTTATCTGGCCGGCCCATTGCCCCCCTTCCCCAAAGGAATAGTATTCAGGCTGGAACTTGCCGTCCGGAAGTCTCTCGCGAACGTATTCACTGCTCACCTTCGAGGACACGGCGGTGACCCCCTCAACGCCCTCCTCGGCGCGGACGGCGGTTGGGATTGCAAGGACTGCCAGGCAGACCATCAGGGGGCTGATCCCGGCTCCAAGGGATGGAAGGATTGCCGGCAGATGGGGTTTGGTCGTCATGATTGCACGAATGGGCCCCCGATTTGAGGCGCGGTGCAGCATAGGGATTTGCTCACGGCATGCCAAGCCTCGACCCGGGATGCCAAGGCGCGGTCCCCAAGCGATTTGGCCATTTTGGGATGGGGAACACTGTCCCCTGTTGGCTTCTTGTTGGGTGAATGGCGCAAACCCGCCCGTGCGCGCGGGACCGGCGCTGGGTGTAGCCTCCCAAGCGGGGCCGCTTGGCGGGATCGGTTCAATAGGTCCCCAGCTGGACGCGCAGCACCTGCGGAGCCGAACCAAAATTGAGGCCCCAGTCGGTCTCATCGCCGTTCCAGATCCGAGCCGGAATGAATACGCCTCGCTCGTAGCGGCCCTCCTCCACCCGCAGGAAATCGCGCTGGGCACCGGAAGACGGGTCCGCAAGCTTGAAGTCCACGCGGCACATGTATCCCGTGACCGCGAACTCGTTCTCCCCGAGCTGCGCCACCAGCACGCGCCCCACCGGGTCGGCGTTGCCCTTCGGGATCCTGCCGTAGCCGTAAGCCGGCGGCCCGAAGGCGACGGCCGCCTGCCACCGTCCCAGTGCGACCGTCCCCTGGTGCTCCTCCTTTTCCTCGACCGCCGCGTGCAGGCGCCCCTCGAGGCCCCATTGCGCGATCTCGCGCATCATCGGGCCGAGCACCCGGAAACTGATCGCGATGGGATCCACCGCCGCGTCGGCCGCCGGGCCCGGGCGATCGACCCCGAAGGGCGACCAGCCGATCGCCCCGCGGGCGAGCGCCGTGTAGCAGTATCGCGTGCCGGTCGGGGACCCGATCGTCTCGGGCACGAAGAGCGCGTTGTCCGGCCGGCTGTAGAGATCCAATACCTTCATGTAGCGCGGGCTGTCGCCCATGTAGATGTCCGGGGCCAGCACATCGACCGCGGGCGCCGCGGCCTTCCATATGTCGAGCACGTTGTCGGTCGCCCCGCCGCTCTCATAGGAGCCGGCCGGAGGCTGGGTCAGGGGGTCGCGCAGCGCGGCATTGACGTAGAGCGGCAGGGGATACTCCGCCTTTCCCGCGGCGGCCACCTGCCCGATGAAGCGCGCCACCGACCAGGCCTGGAAGAACTCATCTGCGTCCTTCCCGAAGACCGCCGCCCAGCCGCCCCCGGCGGGGCCCTGTCTGCCGAGCGCGGCCAGCAATTCCGCGGGAACCGGCTCGGCGAAGAGCTTCTCGGCCGCCGGGGAATAGTCGCGCACCGTGTTCCAGGAACCGGGCTCGTTCTCGACCTGCACCATGATCACGGTATGCTGGGGATCCGCCTCCCTGAGGTGGCGCATGAGCGCGCTGAAGGCCCGGATGTCGGCCGCGAGCAGGGCCGGTGCGTGGGGAGACGGCGAGTCGACCCGGCTGCCGTCCCTGCCGATGATGCGCGGAAAGAGGTCGGGCTGGCGTTTCATCCATAGGGGCAGGTAGTGCGAGCTCCCGTTTTTCCATGTGCCGAACCAGAGGAGAACGAGCCGTACCCTGTGTTCGCGGGCGCCCGCGAGAAGCTCATCCGCCATCGAGTAGTCAAACCTGCCCTGCTCCGGCTCAAACTGCTCCCAATATATCGGGACCTCGAGGGTGTTGGCCTGGGCGGACTCGACGGCGGACCAGACTCTCGGAAGAGTGGCCGGCCACGCGCTGGAATTGTGGCACTGGGCCCCGAGGATCAGGAAGGGCGCGCCGTCCACGATCAAGGCATGGCGTCCGTCCCTGCTCACGAGGTGCGGCAGCGCGGACTCGGCGACCTGGGCGGACAGGCAGCCTGCCAGCGCAAGCGCTGCGGTGAAGGCGATGCCTGTCCGGCTGCGGGGAAACGGGCTTCTCAAGGGTGGGACTCCGGATACTCCGCTTTTATCGCAGCGGGTCACGCCTGGTTCTTCGCCGGCGGTGTCGCCGGCGGATCCAACGCGGGGGCAACCTGGTTCTCCGCGGCCACGATCTGCCATCGTCCGTCCCGGTGAAGCCAGGTGTCGGTCCAGACGAAGCGGCCCGTGTGGATTTCCCCGTTCTTTCGCCTGCGCTCCCACGTCTCGCTTCCCTTGGCGGCGGCCATATCCCCGAAGAATCGGACACTCACCCCGTCAAGGTGGTCGGGAATGAAATCGCCGGGCCCCGACTCGGCGTCGGCGACGGCCTGGGCCTTGGTATACAGGGTTCCGCCCGGGTACACCCAGACAACGTCGTCGGCGAGGATGCGCCTCACGACCGAGGCGTCGCTTGTCGCCACCGACTCCGCCCATTGGGCCTCGCTGTCCCTGATGTATTTCTCGCTCGAGATCTGCGTCGTGCTGCAGCCGGCGGCAAGGAGAGCAACGGGGGCGAGCTTGAGTCTGGCGATGATTTGCATGGATGGGGCCCTGGCGGCCGGGATGCGCCCTAGCCGCCGGCGGGGAGGTGTTTCTCAAGATTCGCCATGAAATCCCGCTGGGTCGAATCGAGGCCAATGAACCATTTTGCGACGGCCCTGAAAATGGGCGGCCGGATCCACCCGTCCTCGGTCAGCGTGAACAGCGTGCCGCCGCCAGGTGCGTCCGCGAGCTCAAAGGTCCACGTTCCCCCATAGGGCAGGTCGCTGCCGGCGATGACGCGCACGAGCTTTTCGCGCGGCCGCGACTCGGCCGTGCGGAAGGCCACCTCCTGGCCGTGGGAATCCCTGTTCCATGTCAGCTCGGTCCCGTCCGGCAATTTCTCGGAGCGCACGGCCTTCACGGCTGGCCACCAGCCGGGCATCGCGGCGTAGTCGGTGATCGCGTTCCAAACCGCGGCGCGGTCGGCGCGCAGGGTGCCCGTTACCTGCGACCGGTGCTCGCGGGGCATCTGCGAGCCCGCGACATAGAGGATGAGCGCGGCGCATGCGGCCACGGCGACCAGGACCAGGGCTAACATGAGGACTATTTTCATTTTTGGGGGGAGCGGCGGATCGCTCGGGATGTCTTGGCGCCGGGAGGCCGTTCTGCCCGCCGTCGAGCGGCCGGAACACGGCATTTGTCCCGCCGGCAGCATCTGCCCGGGAAATAGACCCCATACCTGCGGTTCTCACAAGCCTTGAACCCGTGCGGGCCCAGCTGTACACGTGACCCTGACATTGTGTCCGATAAGCCGGCCCGGTTTGCGTGTTGGCGCTTATGTGGCAGGTTTGGCGGACGCCGCGCATGCAAGTCCTGTATCTCACTCTCATAGCGGTCCTCCTTTCGCTCCTGCTGCTGCAGCTCAACCAGCGCCTCGCCTCGCCGATCGTGAGGATCGCCGAGCGGTGGCTGCGGTGGATCGTCATCTCGGTCGGGGGGGCGCAGCTCTGCCGGGACTTCGACCTGGTTGACCGGCCGTTCTGGGTGCTCGCGCTTGCCGTCTTCATCGGCTGGTTCCTGCTCGAGACGCTCTACAACTGGCTGGCGATCGCAGCGCTCAGCGTGAGCCCGTTCCCGCTGTTCCCGCGGTACGCGCTCAACAGCAGCGGCGAGGAATGGCCGATCCAGCCGCGGTTCCTCAAGATCCGCGAGTGGCTGCGCGCCCAGGGATTCCGCCAGGTGCAGGCCCTGAAGGCCGAGGTGGGAGGCGACCTTTTCCTGCGGGTCTCGGTCTACCAGGACGAGGCCGGGCTTCTCCGGATTCAGGCGACGTTTCTCCCGCAGAACAGCGGCGCGATCGACGTGTGCTATTCGCTGATGTCGATCGCCGCGGACGGCTCGAGGTACGTGACCGACAACCTCAACATCCCGTTCGGGGGATTCTACCCGGCGGATTGGTTTGTCGACCGGCGGCCCTGCGCCCGGTCGCTTCCGCGGCTGCTTTCGATACACCGAAGGAGGATCGCCGCGCTGGGCGGCGGCCTCGCGGCGTTCGCGGTCGAACCCATGGTGGACCTGAACGATGCGCAGCGCGAGCTGGACCATGTGAACACCGAGCTCGGATTCCTGAATCCGCAGGGCGCCCGCGAGGAGAAGGGGAAGATCACCCACGAGGGCCGCTACCGGGTCTGGAAGGAGATCTGGATGCTCAACTACCTGGGGCGGTCGGCGCGGTACGATTGACCGCCGTCACGCGGGAGCCGCCAGCTGCCCGCAGCCGGCGGCGATGTCGATGCCGCGGCGCTGCCGGACCGTGCTGGGCAGCCCATAGTCATCGGCCAGGATTCGCTGGAACCGCCTCGCGGCCTCGCTCCGCGACGGCGCGCCGGAATAGCCCGCGGTCGGGTTCAGCGGTATCAGGTTGACCTGCGCCGGGATCCCGCGGATCAGGCGGCCGACGGCGTGGGCGTGGCCGGCGGTGTCGTTCCTCCCGTCGATGAGGGTCCACTCGAAGAAAATCCGGCGGTCGAGCGTGGCGCAGAAATGGCGGCAGGCGTCCATCAGCTCGTCCAGCGGCCACCTGCGGGCGGCCGGGACAAGCTCGGCGCGCTCCTCCTGGTTTGCCGCGTGGAGCGAGACGGCGAGATGGATCGGGCGCGCCTCGTCGGCCATGCGCCGGATCCCCGGGACGACGCCCACCGTGCTGAGCGTGATCCGCTCCGCGCCGAGCCCCAGGCCGCTGGGATCGAGGAGGATGTCCACGGCCCGCATGACCGCGTCGTAATTGTGCAGCGGCTCCCCCATCCCCATGAAGACGACGTTGCGCAGCCGCCGGGGCTCGCGCGAGGAGCGCAGGGCGCGGGCCGCATGGACCACCTGCGAGACGATCTCCCCCGCCGCAAGCTGGCGCCGGTATCCCATCTGGCCGGTCGCGCAGAAGACGCATCCCATCGCGCAGCCCGCCTGGCTGCTGACGCACGCCGTCGCGCGGCCCGCGAAGCGCATGAGGACGGCCTCGATCCGCTCGCCATCGGGGAGCCGGAGCAGGAATTTCCGCGTGAAGCCGTCGGCCGACTCTGTCTCGGCCGCGATGGGAAGGCCGCCGACGCGGGTCTCGGCTACGAGGCGCGAGCGCACGCGCGCCGGAATCTCGGGGATCTCGCCGAACGAGGCGGAGAGCCCGAGATAGAGGTATTTCCACAGGCGCGCCGCGTGGGCCGCGCTGAAGCCCCACGATTCCACGAGGGCGTGGAGTTCGGTCCTTGTGAGGCCGTAGAGGTCGGTCGGCGCGGAGTGCATTCGGAAATCCCAATGAACGGGGCGCCGGCGGGAGGCGCAAGGTGGATTGCCTTTGGGGGCGCCGCGGGCACCC
>CAAGKR010192941.1_pt1 | contig 11336 bp, 8 predicted proteins | sample 2556971 | NCBI WGS metagenome assembly CAAGKR01 (sample SAMEA5207829, study PRJEB30636) | soil metagenome | biome: forest; feature: boreal; material: soil | place: USA | collected 2011-09 | depth 1 m
CCCAGGTGGTAGCGCACGTCGGGCGTAAAACTCTCCGGGCCGCAAAAGAATTTTTGAATGCCGGCTTGCTCCAGGGCCGGGATGCGGCGCATGGCGTCGAGCAGCACGGGTTCGAAGTGGCTGAAGTCTCCGGCGATCTCGCCGAACGCGAAATCATCGGGTATTCCATCGACTCCCCACGGGCGGGCGTGAGGTTCGAATGCGCCGACCAGCAGTTTGCCGGCGTCGTATTTGAAGTAGCTGCAATGATCGTAGTCGCGCAGCACCGGCATATCGGGCTCGAGACCCGGCACGTCCTGGAACAGGACGTAGTAGTGTTCGCAGGCATGCAGCGGCACGGTTACACCGATGCCGGCGGCGAGGTCGCGGGTCCACATCCCGCCGCACAGCACGACGTAGTCGGCGTCGATGCGCCCGCGGTCGGTTTGCACGCCGCGCACGCGCCGCCGATCACGATGGATGGCAGTGACCTTAAGGTCCTGGAAGATGAGCGCACCCCGGGCGCGCGCGCCCTTGGCGAGCGCTTGGGTGATGTCGACGGCGTTGGCGTAGCCGTCGCTCGGTATGTGAATGCCGCCGATGACGTCCGCAAGATCGGCGAGCGGATACAGCGCGTGAATCTCGCGCGGCCCGACGACGTTCACTTCGAGCCCGAACACCTTGGCCATGGAGGCGTTGCGCTTTAGCTCCTCCATCCGCCCGGCGGTGGTTGCGAGCGACAGCGATCCACATTGGCGATAGCCCGTGGCTTGTCCGGTCTCCGCTTCCAGACCACGGTACAGCTCGCCCGTGTAACGGGCCAGCTGCGTCATATTGATGCTCTGCCGCAGCTGGCCGACGAGACCGGCGGCGTGCCAGGTGGTGCCGCTGGTCAATGTTTTGCGCTCGAGCAGAACGATGTCGTTCCAGCCCATCTTGCAGAGGTGGTAGGCGACCGAGCAGCCGATGACCCCGCCGCCGACGATGACCACCCGTGCGCGGGTTGGCAGTTCCGCAGCCGACATGCTAAGAACGCATCCGTACATTCTCGGGATCGAAGGCCGCGGCCTCGAGTACCGCCGCGGCACGGCGCTCGCCCTGGATGAGCACGTCGAAGCGGCTGCCCGGCGCCGCGAATTCGGGCTGCACGCAGGCGAACGCGAGACTCTTCTTCACCCGATGTCCATAGGCGCCGGAGGTGGTCACGCCGACGCAGCGATCGCCGATGAGCACGGGCTCGCCGCCGCGCGCGTCCGTGTCGGTCGCGGCGACCTCGGCGTACACGATCTTGAAATTGCGCGGCGCCTGCTCGAGCGTGGCAGCCTTGCCGACGAACTCGGTCTTGCCGAAGTTGATGAAGCGCGGCAGATCCGCTTCCAGCATGTTCAGTTCGTTGGTGAGCTCCGACCCGTGAGCCTTGTAGCCTTTTTCTATGCGCATGCTATTGACCGCATACAGCCCATAATTGGCGATTCCGAATTTCCGGCCGGCATCCCACAAGGCTTCGTACAGTTCCGCCAAGAATCCGATCGGCGGGTGCAGCTCCCAGCCAAGCTCGCCGACATAACTCACCCGCAGCGCCCGCACGGGCTGTCCGAGCAACGGGATCTCGCGCGCCCGCAGCCACGGGAAAGCCTCATTGCCGAGGTCCGCATCGGTCAAGAGGCGGAGTACTTCGCGCGAGCGCGGTCCGCTCAACACGAGCACGCCGCGATCTTCAGTGACGTTCTCGATCCGCACGGCTTCGCCTGGCGCGAGGCCTTGCCGCAACAGATCCAGATCGCGCAGCTCCGCGGCGGCGGCGGATAGTGCGTAGAAGCGAGCGCCGTCGAGCCGCGAGATCGTCATCTCGCCTTGGATACGTCCCCCCGGCGACAGGAGGTGCACCAGCGCGATGCCCCCGGGCTTGCGCGGCACGCGATTGGCGCAGACGCGATTCAAAAAAGCCTCGGCGTCGGGTCCGCTGATGTCGTACTTGGCGAACCCGGTCAGATCGAGCACCCCCACGCGGTGGTGTACGGCCGCCACCTCGTCGCGCACCACCTCGAACACATTGTTGCGCGCATAGCGATAATCCTCGGCGCGGCCGTCGAGCGAAAACCATTTCGGGCGCTCCCAGCCGAAGGTCTCGGTGTGGACACAGCCTTGCGCCTGGAGCCTCGCGTGCAGCGGACTCGTTTTCCGCGGGCGTCCTGCCATTTCTTCATCCCCCGGGGGGCGGGTGGTGAAGGTCAATCGATAATCCTGGAACACCTTGTCGCGCACATACGCCGCGTCGGCAAATGCTCCGAAGCGGCGCGGATCGAACTCCGCCATGTTGATGTCGGCGTCGCCGTGCACCATCCACTGCGCGAGATACTTGCCGCAGCCCCCGCCTTGGGCGATGCCGAAGGAGGTGCCGCAGCACATCCAAAAGTTTCGCAGGCCGGCGGCCGGCCCGAGCAAGGGTGCCCCGTCAGGCGTATGCGGAATCGCGCCGTTGATGACACGGCGAATTCCCACCTCGCCGAAGATCGGCATGCGCTCGATAGCTCGCTCGAGCCAGGGTGCGATGCGATCCAAGTCGTCCGGAAACAATTCGTTCGACGCCTCCCATTCCGGGAAACCCCGCGGCGCCCAGGCTTCGCGCAGCCCGGTACTCTCATAGATTCCCATCAGGCCGGATTTCTGCTCCTGCCGGAAATACCCGGAAGTGTAGGAATCGCGAATCACGGGAATTTCCTCGCTGCGCTCGAGGAATGCCGGAATCGGATTCGTCACGACATAGTGATGCTGCATGTTGGTGATGGGCGCGTCGGCGCCGACCATCGCGGCCACTTGGCGCGCGTAGCAGCCGGCGGCATTGACCACCATCTCGGCAAGCACGCTGCCTTGCTCGGTGACCACCTCCCATTCACCGCCGGGGCGGCGCGTAATGTCGAGGACGCGGTTGTGGCGCATCACGGTGGCGCCCAAGTCGCGGGCGGCCTTGGCGAGCGCATTGCAGAGGCCCGACGGGTCGCCGTGCCCGTCATCACGGGTCCATGCCGCGGCGAGCACGTTGTCCGTCGTCAAGAACGGGTTCAGACGCTTGATCTCGTCGAGTCCGACGATTTCCATGCGAAAGCCGATGCTCTTCGAATAACCATAAACGTGCTCGAGCCAGGCGAGTTCACGTTCGTCGGCCGCGAGGCGCAGGCCGCCGCAAGCGTGCCAACTCACGTATTGGCCGCTCAAGGCCTCGAGCCTGGGGTACAACTCGTTGCTGTAGGCGTGGATTTTCGCGAGGTTGTAGCTGCCGGTGATGCTGGGGCACTGGCCGGCGGCATGCCACGTCGAGCCCGAGGTCAGCTCGCCTTTCTCGAGCAGCAGCGTGTCGGTCCAGCCCTCCAAGGCCAGATGGTAAAGCAGGCTGGCGCCCATCATGCCGCCGCCAATGACGACCACACGCGCGTTTGATTTCATGAAGACCCGATGGATTGAGGCAAAAGGGGGCGTATGGCCACAATAAATTGATCGCTACTCGGCATACAACCCAATATTTTGTTACCTTTGCCCACAAAATTTTTGCCAGAGGCGCCCCTTGTCACCAATCCGCCCGGTCGTCGGCCTCCCGACTTTGGCATGGCTGCGGGCGTTCGAGGCCGCCGCCCGGACCTCCAGCTTCACCGCCGCGGCGGCGGAATTGAATCTCACCTCCGGTGCCATCAGCTACCAGATTCGCGCTCTCGAAGGGCATCTGGGCTTCGCACTGTTCGAACGCCTGCCCCGGGGCGTCAAGCTCACCCCGATGGGCGTGGCCTATTTGCCGCCCGTGCGCAAGGCGTTCGAGGAACTGGCCGATTCGACGGTGGGGCTCTTCGGCGGTTCGGAACGCGTGCAGATCACCGTGCATGCGCCCGTCTCGCTGGCCGCGCTGTGGCTCGCTCCGAAGCTGCCGGCGTTCAGTCTCGCCAACCCCGCCGTCGACGTGCGGCTCGCCTCCGTGATTTGGGACAACGCCGTGCTCGACGATGCCACCGATTTGGAAATTCGCTACGGCGCGGGTCAGTGGCACGGTTACCGCTCGGAGCGCTTGTTGAATCAGAGCGTGCTTGCCGTATGCAGTGCTGATTTCAAGCGTGCCGCGCAGGCGAGCGGTGATCCCGCCTGCCTGCTGCCGCAGAAGTTGATTCGGATCATGGGCTACGAGAATCATTGGCTCAAGGTACGGCAGGAGCTCGGACTCGCGGATGACCCAGTGAGCGCGGGCCCGAGCGTCGATACTACCATTGCCGCGTTGGAACTCGCGGCGGCCGGCGCCGGCGTCGCCTTGGCGCACGCAATCTTTCTCGGCGCGTATTTCGCTACCGGAAGGCTGGTGAGGGCGCTGCCGCGGGAGTTTGCGGACGATAATTCGTATTTCGTGGTCACGCCGGAGCGGCCGCAGCGAATACGCCGCGAAGTCGAGCTGTTCAAAGATTGGTTGATCACGGTGGCGGCGGAAATTTGCGGCGCGGCAATGTAATTGAGAATCGTTCGCGCCCACTGCGTGCACAATTAATGATTATTTATGGTAAATCACCCGGCAAAAGCGGGAAGATGGTCGCCGGTTCCCACTCACAGGATCACTACAATGCAAAGAAAGATTTCGCGTCGAGCCCTCGTCAAACGCGGCCTGATCGCCGGCGCGTTCATTCCGGCCATGGGTTTCGCGGCCCGCTCCGGGGCCGCCGCCGCCGCGCTGCCTGCCTTGGATCCGAAGGACCCGACCGCGCAGGCCTTGGGCTTCGTGCCCGACGCCACCAAGGTCGATGCAGCCGCCAATGCAACCTATAAGCCGACCCAGAAATGCAGCAATTGCGCGCAGTACCAGGGCAAGCCAGGCGATGCCACCGCACCCTGCAATATTTTTGCCGGCAAGAGCGTACCGGCGGGCGGCTGGTGCAAGGTCTGGGCGGCCAAGCCCGCGTAAGCCGACCGGCGGAGGGCAAATAAGGGGTGAGTTCCGACCGCGTTCACGGAACGAACGCTCGGTTTGCGCCACAGTGCGGCGATGTGGCGCCACCCCGTGCTCGCGGCGATTCTGCTCGGCTACGTCGGCTGGGGAGGCTGGAATTGGATAGCCGATCGCCCGTTGCATCCGCCGGATGGCGTGCTCGCGGCGGACGAGCCGCAGCAGACCGACGTGGCGAGCGGCGCCAAAGTGCAGGTCGGTCACTGGACCCTGACCGTGCGCGCCGATTATCGGGTTACCGCGCGCATCCTGGCGCGTGAACGCTACCATTTCGACGCGCTTGCGGATCTGGTCCCGGAAGATCTCGCCTTGGGCTGGGGACCGATGTCGGACAACCGAAATTTGCGCACCGTCGATATTTCGCAATCCAATCGGTTCTACTACTGGCACGCGCCTGCCGACTCGCCCATCGACCGCGATTCGATCATCACCCACAGCGCCAACACGCATGTCATTCCGCAGAATGCGCTGGTCGCTCGACAGCTGTCGCGGCTGCGGCCGGGGCAAGTGGTCACCCTGTCGGGCGAGCTGGTGGACGGCGTGCGCGACGACGGCCGGTGGATCAAGACGTCGCTGGTGCGCAACGACACGGGCGCGGGCGCTTGCGAAGTCATGTTGGTGAGCGACGTCACCACCAACCTCTAAGGCGGATCACGGGCGACACCGGCCGCAGCTAAATGCCGGCCAGCCATTCACGCAGCGCCACGGCGACCGCGTCGGGCCGCTCGATGGGCGCCATGTGCCCGGCACCATGCACCTCGAACAGCGTGGCGTGCGGAATCCGGCGCCGCATGGTCTCGTGCTGCGAAATCGGCGACCAGGCATCCTCGCTGCCGCTCAGCAACAGCGTGGGCACTGCGATCGTCGGCAACACCGGCAAGGCTTCCGGCCGATTCAGCAGCGCGTTGATCTGTCCGGCGTACGACTCGGGCGTCGAGCGCTCCACCATGGCCATGAGGCGCGGCATGAGCTCCGCCATTCGAGCACCGCCTGCCATCAGCGGCGGCAGCCACTCGGCCGCCAGCGCCGCCATGCCCTGCTCATAGGCCAGCCGCAGCAGGCGGCTGCGGCTCTGCAGTTCACCGTCACGCACCGTGTGGACGCCGGTATTGAGGAGCGCGAGGCCTCGCACCCGGTGCGGTGCGGCGCGCAGCACTTCGAGCGCAACGCGTCCGCCCATGGAATGTCCCGCCGCGGTGAATTCGTCGCAGGCTTCAGTCAGCACATGCTGCGCCATGGCGGCGATCGACGAGAATCCGCGAAACGACACGACGCGTACATCGGCGACATCGCCCAGGCGCTCGGGAATGTCGGCCCAAATGGTTTCATCGCACAGAAGTCCAGAGAGGAGCAGGAGGCGCTGCTTCAAGGGGATGGCTCGTGATTTGGCAGCGCCCACTGTAGCATCGCAATTTCAAATTGCGCGGAGAGTGTGTGGCCCTCGATATTCACCAAGCCGTGCGGCAAGCATGCCTCTGGCTGCCGGAAGCGGAGGAGTTCGTGTCGCACGGCGCCGCCAATTTCAGGGTGCGCGGCAAAACCTTTGCAACCTACGCCGTCAATCACCACGGCGACGGGCGCGTCGCCTTGTGGCTCAATGCAGTGCCCGGCTCGCAAGAGCTGCACGTGCGCGCGGACCCCGCGCATTTCTTCATTCCGCCGTATGTTGGGCCGCGCGGCTGGCTGGGCGTGATACTCGATCGCGGCATCGCCTGGAAGCGCGTCGCCGCGCTGGTGCGCGAGGCATACGAAAAAGTGGCGCCGGCGGAGCTGCGGGCCCGCCTCGGCGCAACGCCGCCGTTCAAGGCGCCGGCCAAGCGGCTATCCGCCGCCGAGATCGACCCCTTGCAATCGCCGCGGGCGCTCGGCGTGCTCAAATCGCTGCGCACGCTGTGCCTGCGGCTGCCGGAATCGCGCGAGGCGCGCCAATTCGGTCACCCCGTGTGGCAAGCGGGCAGAAAGACCTTTGCGTGGGCGCGTCATGACGGCGGGCGCCTCACGCTGTGCTTTTGGGTGGGCGTGGACCGGCAAGGCCTGCTCACCGCCGACGCTCGCTACCGGATTCCACCCTACATGGGCCACAACGGTTGGATCGCGCTCGATGTGGGCGCGGATTGCGACTGGCGTGAGATCGAGGCGCTGCTGCTGGAGAGCTATCGGCATTTCGCGCTCAAACGCATGCTGCAGGGGCTGCCGGCTTAAGTCTCTCTAACGCTCAGCCGGGTGCACCGCAGCCGCCGCGAGCGCCAAGGCACCGAGAACGCCGGCGTTGTCGCCGAGCTCGGCTGCGACGACGTAGCGGTCGATGTCGGCCAGGATTTCGCTGCGATCGATGTAGCCACCCAGCCAATGCTGCAGGCGCCGACGAATCAGCGGCAACAATCGCCGCTGATTCATGACGCCGCCGCCCAGAATGATTCGTTGCGGGGAGACCGTCACGACCAGCGTCGCGCATAACTGGCCGAGATAATCCGCCTCGATGTGCCACTGCGAATGCGACTCGTCCAGCAGATTCAACGAGGCGCCCGCGCGGGCCAAAATGGCCGGCCCCGAAGCCACGCCTTCGAGGCAATCACCATGAAATGGGCACACGCCGGCGAAGCCCGAATCGAGGGGATGACGCCTGGGGTAGACATGACCGATTTCCGGGTGCATGAGGCCGTGAATCGGTGCGCCGTCGACGAGTACGCCGCCGCCGATACCTGTGCCGATGGTTAGATACACGAGGTTTCTCACGTCCCGCCCGGCCCCCCATCGATGCTCGGCCAGGGCCGCCGCATTGACGTCGGTATCGAAGCCGACGGGTACGCGCAACGCGCGCGTCAGGCTGCCCGCGATGTCGGTGCCGCTCCATCCCGCCTTCGGAGTGAGCCCGATGAATCCGTAGCGCGGCGAGCTCTTGTCGAGCTCTACCGGACCGAAGGAGGCGACGCCGATCGCCGCGAGGCTCCCCAGCGAGCGGCCATGATCGCGCAGGAAGGCATGCGTCGCGCCGAGCGTCGCGGCCGGATCCGTGGTGGGAAAGCGCTGCTGCGCGAGGATATCGCCGCGCTCGTTGCCAATGGCGCAAACGAACTTCGTGCCGCCGGCTTCGACGGCACCGAATAAGCGAGGCTCGCGGGTCATCAATGGAGCATAACGCATCCGCGCGACAGCCGGCCCGACGCTGAGGTAAAGTGTGCCATGAATTCGAGCCAGCCGAGCGCCGCCTCGCGCGCCATGATCGAACGGTTGATCAACTTCAAAACCGTGTCGCGCGACTCCAATCTGGGCTTGATTGAGTGGGTGCGCGATTACCTGCAGGGGTTCGGTGCGGTGACCCGGCTGACCTACGATGCGAGCGGCAAGAAGGCCAATCTGTTTGCGACGCTCGGCGACTCGAAGAAACCCGGCTTGATTCTCTCAGGGCATACCGACGTCGTGCCCGTGGACGGCCAGGATTGGGACACGGACCCGTTTCAGGCCGTCGAGCGCGACGGCAAGCTCTATGCGCGCGGTTCGGCGGACATGAAGGGGTTCATCGGCATCAGCCTCGCCCAGGCGCCGAAATTCGCCGCCGCCCTGAACGACAATCGGCTGGATGCACCTCTGCATTATTCATTGAGCTATGACGAGGAAGTCGGATGCATCGGGGTGCGCGGACTGATTCGCGACCTGGAGGAGCACGACATTCGCCCCGCCGGCTGCGTGGTCGGCGAACCCACTTCGATGCAACCCATCATCGCGCACAAGGGCACGCATCGATTCCGGTGCTCCGTGCATGGGCGCGAGGCGCATTCCAGTTATGTCACGCATGGCGTCAATGCCATCGAATACGCCGCGCGCTTGGTGGTGTTCATCCGCCAGATCGCCGAGCGCCTGGCGCAGATCGAAACGCGGGACTATGGCTTTCCGGTGCCGTACTCGACGCTGTCGACCGGCGTGATCCATGGCGGAATCGCCGCCAATGTCGTGCCCAAGGACTGCGTATTTCAATTCGACATGCGCACCTTGCCGAACACTTCGCCGGAGAGCCTCTACCAGGAAATCCGCGGCCATGCGCAGAACCTCACGCGCGAGATGCGCGCCGTCGACGCAGAAGCGGGCATCGAGCTCGAGTGGGTCAGTCAAACGGTGGGTCTCGCCGCGGCCGAAACCGACGCCATCGTGCAGTGGGCCATGCAGCTATCGAGAAACAACCAGGTAGGCAAGGTGTCGTACGGCACGGAAGCCGGGTTGTTTCAGAAAATGGGAGTACCCAGCGTGATTTGCGGGCCCGGCGACATCGCGCAGGCGCATCGTCCGAACGAATTCGTGACGCTCGAGCAGCTCGCGCATTGCGAGAAATTCATCGAGCGCATTCTCGATGCGGGATATCCGGCGTAATGAGCGCCGCGATCACTCCCTCGGCGACCCCGTCGGCGGCGACCCTGGTCAAGGGTGCCTGCCCGCATGACTGTCCCGACACCTGCGCGCTCGACGTGCACGTTCGCGACGGCATCGCCATCAAGGTGACGGGCTCAGCTGCGCATGCGCCGACGGCCGGAGTGCTCTGCACCAAGGTGGCCCGCTATACGGAGCGCACCTATCATCCCGATCGCCTGCTGCATCCGCTGCGGCGTGTTGGCAAGAAAGGGGAAGGGCGGTTCGAGAGGATCAGTTGGGAAGCGGCGATCGCCGCGGTGGCGAGCCGTCTCACGCAAATCGCCGCCGATGATCCCGAGCAGATTCTGCCCTACAGTTATGCGGGGACCATGGGACTGGTGCAGGGCGAGTCGATGTCCATGCGATTTTTCCACCGGCTCGGTGCATCCCTGCTCGACCGCACGATCTGCGCCTCGGCGGGAACCGAGGGACACAAGATCACCCTCGGCAGCCGCATCGGCGTCGACGTGGAGCTGGTCGACGAAGCCAAGCTGATCATTTTCTGGGGCGCGAATGCCATCACCTCGAGCGTGCATTTCTGGGCGCGCGCGCAGGAGGCCAAGCGCCGCGGCGCAACCTTGGTCGCGATCGATCCCTACCGGTCGCTGACGGCGGAAAAGTGCCACATGCACGTGGCGTTGTTGCCCGGCACGGATTCCGCGCTGGCGCTCGGGCTCATGCACGTGCTGATCCGCGACGATCTGATCGACCGCGATTATGTGCAGCGCCATACTCTGGGCTTCGAGGCCTTGTGCGAGCGGGCGAGCCGCTACGATCCGGCGCGGGTCGCGTCGATCTGCGGCATCGATGCCGCAGAAATCGAAGCGCTCGCGCGCCTGTACGGCACCGCCCGGCCCGCGTTGATCCGCGCCAATTACGGGCTGCAGCGCGCACGCGGCGGCGGCATGGCGATGCGCAATATCACGTGCCTGCCGGCCCTCGTGGGCGCCTTTCGCGATGCCGCGGGCGGGGTGCTGCTGTCCACCGGAGGCAATTTCGCCATCGACAGGCAGGCTCTGGAGCGCCCTGATTTGCTTCGGCTGCGCACGCCGCGCACCATCAATATGTCCACCATCGGGCATGCGTTGACCGATGGCGATGCGCCGATCAAGGCACTCGTCGTCTACAACTCGAATCCGGTCGCGGTGGCGCCCGATTCGACGCGGGTGGCGCGGGGTTTCGCCCGCGAGGATTTGTTCACCGTCGTGCTCGAGCACTTTCAGACCGACACCGCGGACTATGCGGATATCCTGCTGCCGGCCACCACCCAACTCGAGCACCTGGACGTCGTCAAGCCTTACGGCCACTACTACCTGGTGGCCAATAATCCCGCGATCGCGCCGTTGGGCGAATGCAAACCCAATACGGAAATATTCCGCTTGTTGGCCAAGGCGATGGGGTTTGCCGAGCCCTGCTTCGCGGATTCGGACGAGAGCATCGCACAGGCCGCGGTCGCTGAGGACTGGGACTTCGATGCCGTGCGTGCGGCGGGCTGGCAGCGAGTCGGGCCCGTCAAGGGAGTGGCGCGTTTTGCCGACGGCGGTTTCGACACGCCGTCGGGCAAAGTCGAGTTTTTCTCGGCAAGCGCGCAGGCGCAGGGCTTCGATCCCCTGCCCGATTACATCGCCCCTCAGGAAGACACGCGCAGCGCGGCAGCGAGCCGCTTTCCGCTGGCGATGATCTCGCCGCCCGCGCGGAATTTTCTCAATAGTTCATTCGTCAACGTGCAAAGCCTGCGCGCCGCCGAAGGCGAACCGTGGCTGGACATCCACCCGGAGGACGCGGCGCCGCGCGGCGTGCTCGCTGGCCGCTACGTGCGCGTATTCAATGACCGGGGCAGCCTCGAGCTGCGCGCCCGAGTCACCGACCGGGCCCGGCGCGGGGTGGTCGTCGCCTTGTCGGTGTGGTGGAAGAAACTCGCCCGCGACGGCAAGAACGCCAATGAGCTCACCAGCAGCGATACCCTCACCGACATGGG
>CAAGKR010175788.1_pt1 | contig 11335 bp, 15 predicted proteins | sample 2556971 | NCBI WGS metagenome assembly CAAGKR01 (sample SAMEA5207829, study PRJEB30636) | soil metagenome | biome: forest; feature: boreal; material: soil | place: USA | collected 2011-09 | depth 1 m
AGCCGGCCTTTTTGGACGTAGAAAATCGTGTTCGCGGGCTCCCCTTGCGTAAACAGGACCTCTTTTCTCTCCACATTCAACAGCGTCCGGCCAACGCCGGCGGTGGCAAGAAAAGACTCAGGATCAAATCCGTTGCGTCCGTTTCCGTTGTGCCCGTTTCCGTTGTGCCCGTTCTTAGGTTTCAACCAGGCTACTATCGATGGTGCGATTCGGTCGCGCGCGGCAGCCGGTATGGTAATCATTGCGCTGTCCTCCTATGACGGGACGCGGTGTGCTGTGACCCTGGGCCGGCGGAGCGACGGCATTGTCAGGGGGTTCTTGCTCAGTCTCTCGAACTGCGGCGCCTCGGAACGCCGGCTTGCTCCAACAAGGCAAGGCCGCCGATGCACAACCGAGCGGCAGGAGCGGAGGTGGAGAGAACCAGTATCGCGGTTTTCCGCGACTACAGGGGGCGTGTGCAGCATTGCACACTACCTCTGATGATACATGACTTTGTCCGGTACCGGACATAAAGAGTTTGGTTGATAACATTCCGACGAACGAGCGGAAAGCACGCCCAAGCCGAATTCGCTGATTCCATGGCTGCTTCGGTCGGAAAGCAACGCCTGCTCGACCTTCCCCGACTATACTTGCGCGCCGCCCCGCTGTTGTGGACTGCCAATGCCTTCCGGGTGTTTCTTGCCCGGTGAAGCAACCGAAAGAGAAAAATCGACAATAAATCTGACCGTGTTGGGGCAGAACAGGCACAGGGTTTCCTGGACCTCCGGGAGAGCTTCTTCTGCCACACTTAACGGAAACGAGCGCAAGCACTCGGTACAAGTCACCACGATGAACGGCACCCCATGCGAGTCTTTTCCGTTGCGAGGGATCCAGACCGGAGCCGATTGCTGCTGATGAGCGCTGGCTCGCGCCGCCGAGGTTCGAATCAGGTCGGCAACCGTGGCCAAGAGGGTTTCGGGATGGTGCTGACCCTTGGCGTAGAATCCGTCGGCAATGATTCCGCCGGGAACGGCTTCGCCGCATCCATACGCGCCACTGATCGCCACCACCGGAATCTTGGGAAAGCGACGACGGATCACCGAGAGAAACTCGAATCCCGACATGTGCGGCATGTTGAGGTCAGAAGCGATCAGGTCAGGGGTCATCGTTCTCAACTGCAAAAGCGCATCGAAACCATCTTGGGCCGTACTGACACTGTAGCCTTTTGACAGGAGCAGCACGGAGAGGCTTTCACGAATGATTGCCTCATCATCCACTACCAGAACGTGATGCTGGGGGCGACGGTTAGGCATGGTCTGCCATCCTTACTCCGCCCGAGGGCGGCTCTGGCGTCTCCGGTGGCGTTCAATGGCCATGAACCAAGCACCGCGGCGGGGTGGGCAACAACAGGCCAGCTTCTGAATGATTCTCGCAATTCCAGACACCCTGGAACTGTTCACTATTGCACACCCTCGTTGCCTTTTTTTTGTGCGCAACTCAATCGTGCAGGATGACGTTGAGAAGCGAACTGTGCACATCGGTTGAGCTGCCGTTGTAATCAATGAACCCCAGTTTGCGGAAACGGTTCATGAAGAAACTGACCCGGGAGCGAGTGGTGCCGATCATTTCGGCCAAGGTCTCCTGACTGATCTTGGGAATCATCGTTTCGGGTTTGCCAGGTTTGCCGAAGTGAGCCAGCAGCAAGAGAATCCGGGCCAGGCGCTTTTCGCTGGAATTGAATAGCTGGTCGACCAGGTCTTCCTGGATACGAGCATTGCGCGTGAGAAGAAACGCGACAAACAAGTCGGACAAAGCGTGCTCCTGGTGAAGTGCTCGCACCATCTCCGCTTTGTGGATCCTGAGAATGGTGCACGGCGTAATCGCTGTCGCAGTGGCCATACGCATCGAGTGACCCGAAATGATGCAGTCTTCTCCCATGAACTCTCCCGCTCCCAGCAGGGCGATGGTCGCTTCCTTGCCAGTCTGGGAGACGACGGTGAGCTTCACTCGGCCTTTCTGAATGTAGAAGATGGCGTCGGCAGGTTCACCTTGTGAAAACGCGCATTCATCGGTTGCCAACTCGCGGATCGTTCTGCCGACTCCGGTCTTCGCCAGAAAGGCTTCCGGGTCAAAACCCGCATTCAACTTCTTGAACTTAGCCACAGCGATTCCCGAAATCGGGTAGCGCCGAACCGCAGCTATTCCGAAAGTCGGGGGCCTTGCGGCATTTGATGTCGTTCGCATGGTTCTGTACTCCAATGACGGCCGGTTTGTTGCGCTAGTGTGTCTAAGGAAGCCGGGAACTACACTTCAAGACTTTGCCAGATAGTGTGCAACTTTGCACATAGGCGGAGTATCGGGGATGTTGCTAAGAATGGAGGGTTATGTCGGGGAAATCCCTGACAAGATGGCGCCGATAGACTCCCCAACCGAGCCGAGCGGCCCGGTTCAGCTCTCCAGCGACTCTGCGGCCAACAGGCCCATTCGGACCGCATAACGAACCAACGCACTGCGCGTTCGAAGCCCAAGCTTGTCAGCGATCCGGGCACGATACGTTTCCACCGTTTTCACGCTCACAAAAATCCGTTTGGCGATTTCTTGACTGCTGAATCCCTGCGCCACAAATTTGAGCACCTGCTGTTCACGGTCGCTGAGGATGTTGACCGGCCGCTTGGAACGGGCTTTTGTGCCTCTCTTCGCCAGCACGTCCTGGACAAGAACGTTGGCCAGGCTCGGGTCCACGTAGGTCCCTCCGCGATGCACCGCTCGTATGGCTGCCAGCAGCTCCGTATCCACGGTCTGTTTCAAAAGATAGCCAGAGGCGCCGGCGGCCAGCACCGATCGCAAATAGGCAGGGTCATCGTGCATCGTGAGGACGAGCACCCGGGTCTTGCGGCAGCTTCGCGCCATCTCCTGAAGCGCCCTCATGCCCCCGATCCCAGGCATGGTGAGGTCCAGCAATGCCACATCCGGTCTCGTTTCCCGTGCCGCTTGCACGGCCTTTTCTCCATCGGGAGCTTCGGAGACAACCTCCATATCGGCCTGGGCGTTGACCAGCATTTTCAGCCCGGCGCGGAGAATCGCGTGATCATCCGCGATCATGACCCTGATCTTGTGCGTTTGCGCCGGCATTGTTAAGTACTCGCCCGCCCCGCCAAGGGCTGAAGGTCCTGGTGGTGAAGCGGGATTTGCACCAGCATCCTGGTCCCCTTGCCCTGGGATGTGAAACTGACCGTTCCGCCCAACATGGCGGCTCTTTCTCGCATGCCCTGAATCCCCAGGCGATGCGAGGTGGCAGCCACCGCTTCAGCGTCAAAGCCACATCCGTCATCGATGACTGCTACCTTCAGGGCCGTGGCCGAACGCGCGAATATGATGCTGACCTTCTTGGCTCCCGAATGTCTGGCGACGTTGGTCAGGGCTTCCTGGAGAATGCGATACAACCTGATCTGGACTGCTTGCGGCAGGTTGCTGGAGTCAAGTCCCCTCAGCGAGAGATGGACGGCGATCTTGTGGGTCTCTGCATACTCGGCAACGTATCGGCTCAGCGCAACACCCAGGCCATGGTCGTCCAGCACCGCTGGGTGAAGCCCGCGGGCGAGTCGTCCGATCTCTTCGATCGCCTGGGCAGCGATTTTTCGTAGCCGATGCCCCTGTGCCTTGAAATCTGCTTCCTTCGCGGGGTCTTCCAGGGTACGCAGGCCGACCAACAGAGACGTCAGCAACTGGCCGGCTTCGTCATGCAATTCGCGCGCAATCCGGCGCCGTTCCTCCTCTTGCACCGAAAACGCGCGTTCCAGGAGCCACCGGTGCATGGCTTCGGTCTGTTTGATTTCCGCGGCCTGCGTGCGTTTTTGCTCGCTCAGGTCGGTCACCACCATGCCCAGTGCCTGGCCCTCGTATCCCCGAAACCGGTTCAGGGACAAATTCACCGGAACCAGACTTCCATCTCTGCGCCGCAGGCTGAATTCGCCTTTCGCAACCCCCTTCTGAGCCTCGGCCAGGAAAGTTTCAAATCTGTCTCGCTCTGTTTCCGCAACCAGCGACTGAACCGCAATTCCGATAACTTTTCCTGGTGGCTTGCCAATCAGTTCTGCAAACCTGCGATTGCAGTAGAGCACAGCGCCATTCCGGGACAGAGTCGCCGCGCCTTCGCTCATGGCCTCCACCAGCATGCGATAAGCGGGTTCTCCACCTTTCAGAGTAACCACCCGCTCTCCGCGACGGCCGGAAACCACCAAAGCATCCACTTCGCCGGACTGAATGGCGCCCAGGGTTTCCTCCGCAGCTTTCAGCCGAGCGAGGAGCTTTTTTTGCTGATCTTGCGGCGTGGATGACGGCAGTTTGCGCGGAGATGGTCGGAGGCTTCCGCGAGCTCTCTTGGGCGCACCGACTTTGCCGGGCAGCCCTCCCTGGAGGACTCGGCCATCGGAACGCGCTCGCTTGCCAGACATCTGCGATTGGAGCCCTTACTTCAGCGCGCCGGTTTAAGATCCAACCCCACAACGACACTCTCGGTCTTGGAGAGGTTGCCAATGATTTTTTTGACCGGCGGCGGCAGCCTTCTCACCAGGGTCGGAATGGCGATGATCTGATCGCCCTTGGCCAGTTGCGGCTTCTCCAGCAAGTCGATGATTTCCATACGGTACCTGCCCTGCAGCTGGTCCTTGCAAATCTTCTTGAGGTTGGCGATCGCCGCCATCGAATTCGGGGTTTGGCCCGCTATGTAAAGCCGCAATCGCCAAAAGTCACCCCGGCTGCTCTTGGCGGGGCGGCGCTTCGTTGCTGAACTCTTCTTCTTCATGTCGGTGCTCGTTCTGGTCAGATGGGTCAAACCTGCTACTCGGCTTCCTCGACTTCACTGGGGCCTGCGACGGTCGTGGCCGGCGTGTGATCCCTCAGCACGATGCCCAAATCGATGCCGCGGTCACTCACGGTTAGCTCACGAACTTCGCGCGAATGTGCCATGCCGCGGGATTTCAGAACGAAAAGCTCGCGTCTCGGTCGTCCATTGGGTTGGCTGTCCCGCAACACAATCCAGGTGTCCATGAGAGAAGAGACGGCCGCCGCAGTTCTCTCCTGGGGGTCTCCTGAGAATGTCAGATTCGTAAACATCGATGTGATCTGTTCCACCTTGAGAAAATCGACCAGGCGCATCAGCATCGATTTCACGCCATAAATGCCGGAGGCTGCAACCAGGTTGGTGATCGGGTCGATGACCACCACGCTGGGTCGAAGCTTGGCGATCAATTTGTGAACCACGGCCAAGTGTCCTTCCAGGCCGACGCTGGTTGGCCGCATCGCCTGGAAGTGCAATAAGCGCTTTTTCACCCACCGCTCCAGGTCAATGCCAACCGAGCGCATGTTACGGAGAATCTGGGCGGGAGACTCTTCAAAAGCGAAATACAGGCAAGCTTCGCCACGGGCGCAGGCGGCGCTGGTGAAGCTCGCCGCCAGGCTGGACTTCCCGGTTCCCGCCGTGCCCGTCACCAGCACACTGCTTCCTCGGAGGAATCCCTTACCTTCCATCATCTCGTCCAAGGCGGAAATTCCCGTTGAAACGCGGTCCGTCGATACTTTGTGGGCAAGTGCCAGTGAGGTGATCGGCACCACCGAGATGCCCTCGCGATCGATCAGGAACGGATACTCATCGGTGCCGTGGGAAGTGCCTCGGTACTTGACGACTCGCAGCCGCCGCGTGGAAATCTGTTCCGTTACCCGGTGGTCCAGCGAGATCACGCAGTCGGCGATGTATTCCTCCAGCCCGTGACGGGTCAGCGTGTGCTCTCCCGCTTCCCCGGTAACCACAGCGGTGAGCTTGTGGTCTTCCAGCCAATGGAACAGCCGGCGGAGTTCCGCTCGCAGTATCGTTGCGTCAGTTAATCCGGAAAAAAGTGCCTCGATGCTGTCCAGGACAACGCGCTTTGCTTTGATCGCTTTGACCGCGTGGGCCAAACGGATGAACAGGCCGTCCAGGTTGTATTCTCCCGTCTCGGCAATCTGGTTTCGCTCAACCGCAACGTAGTCCACCAACAGCTTCTTGCGTTTGCTAAGCTCACGTAAATCAAAACCCAGCGATGCCACGTTGGCCGCCAGCTTCTCCTCGGTTTCTTCGAAGTCCATGCATACGCCAGGCTCGCCGTATCGAACCGCGCCGTGCACCAGGAATTCCATCGCGAGCAAGCTCTTGCCACATCCAGCGCTGCCACATACCAGCGTGACGCGGCCTTTCGGCAGGCCTCCGCCCGTGACTTCATCCAGTCCTTGAATTCCTGTCGGGACCTTGGCGAGCGAGGAGCGAACGACTTTCGGTTTGGCGCGGGGCATAGCAACACTCCTGAAACCACGTCTCCCTTGGGTCAGGTGCCGAACCTTGGATCAGGTTTGTTTTTATATCATACCCAGATTCCGATGCGCAGGCGCCTGTTTGCGGACTGAGCAAGATTGAACAGTCCGTCCCTTAGCGGGGGCGTACGATCGTGTCAGGTGCGCATCATGGAGAATTTCAAAAGCAGCAGAGAAGCCGGTGCTTGGCAACCCGGCCAGAATCTGGCGTTCTTGATCATCGCCTGCGGAATGATCCTGGGCGGCGTGCTCGTATTCCTTCTCTGATCGCGGACGAAGCACGCGCGACGACCCCGCCTGAAAGGTGCAAAACACGATGAGCGAAAACCAGGTGACTCACGAGGGCGTGACCTACTATCTCGTGGTCAACCTGCCGCCCCTGAAGTGCCACGTGGTGACGTGCTCGTGTTGCGGGGGAGTGGGTCGGATGTATGGACGAAACTGCCGAGAATGTAAGGGTCGGGGCCTGTTGTTTCCGCCGCTTTCGGATGCGCGAACTGAAAGTGCAGGTGGTTAGAACGAGGTTTGCGCCTGTAACAGAGGGACGGCGAAGGGAGACGAATGTCGAACTCCAAGCTGCAAGCAGCCATTGACGAACTGGAAAGGCTTTACGGGACCGTCAAGGCGTTCAAAGCGCGCAATGGGATGCTGCCGAATCCCGACAGCGATGCAGGGCGCGCCGTGTTAATCCTGGAATCGTTCGCCGATGAACTGAAAAAACTGCAAATCGGACGACTGGTCTACGTCGAGATGTAGCCAAGGCTGGGCCGCCGGCCCCCGCGCCCCGTATTAATCTGGCTTAGAGGCAGCAGGGCCCACCGGGACGCAGAAATCGCCGGCGCGGTCTGCAACTGCTGCCCTGATTGCGAATGGACACACAAGCCGGTGCTCTTGCAGGTCAGTCCTGCCGCGCTCCATGTCAACCTCTTTCTTTGCCGCAATGTCGGTGCAGACCCGATAAAACGCTGCCGATCGGGCTGTAACATAGCTGGCGAGCGTCAACTTCAGAGCTCGTTCGAGATCCCTACACTCCAGGCAATCCATCAACCTCATTCGGCCTCCGACCCTCGGCAAGTGCGTGCATGCTCCTGCTCCTCGTTGTCGAAGCTGTCGGAAATCGGCGCTGTGATTCTGAAACCGCAATGGTTGCAGCGAGATTCAGTGTGAACACGTCCATTCCGGCTAAATTGCGCGCGGGTAAAGTTCGGTTTTGAAAAGGACGGTGTGGTGCGCTCCGCTGCTGTGGTGCGCTCCGCCGCTGCGGTCGATGCGAAATCGAGGACGTTCATTGGCCTGCTCCGGAGGGTTAAGGGCGAAAGCCAGTCTTGTTCGAACTCCGGGCTTTCTCCTGGGCAATGCGGCCCTGCTCGGCTTGCTGCTTGAGCCGCTCGGGCGCCTCTTGCAGAGAGCGGCATTCTGAAAAGGCGGCGGCGACGATTCAACCCGTCTATTGTTGCGCGAGGGCACGGCTTGCTTGCTTCTTCTGGCGTGCTGTCACCCGCGGTCCGGGTGCACTCAATGCCTCGCACAACTCGCGATTGCGCTTCCGGCGAAGGATCTTCTTCTTGCGCAAACGCCCGAATCTCGACTTATCACCGTTGCGTTCCGACAAAGCAATTGCTCCTTTTCTCTGCGCCCCGTCTGCCGATCTTGAGGAGAACCGGCCCATTGGCCGGGGCGAGTTTCACCCAGTATGGCCTCATTGCCTGGTTGCGTCTGTGCAAAATTGACCACTTCCTGCGTCAGCAGGGGCGTACCATGGTGCAGGTGCCCACATGGGAAGGTCGGAAAGCTTTACAGACGCAGGTATAAGCGGCTGGATCCGAACCCGATTCCGTGAGTGCCCCAATATAGTTGCGAAAGGGACCACCCATGATGAACACCAAATTTGTTGTGAAAGTGAACCGCGTCGGCAGGCGCACGGTTGAATACGTGCAGCGGACTGATCAGATTCCCCTGCGGACGACCACCGACCTCAAGTTGGCATTGGTGATGGGAAAATTCACCGCCGAAGACGTTATCAAATCGATCGCTAATCCCCGCTGCAAACCGGAGTTGATTTCGGTACAGGTCATTGCCTGACATTGATCTCGGGTTGGTGTTATCCTGCGCGTCGCATGGGTTCTGCGCGGTGGCGCCGGGATGAAAGCGCCCCGCGCCGGAAAAGTGGGCGGCAATGCAACATCAGCGCGATTTCGAATTGGTGGCCCAACTCGAGGATGATCTATCGATGCTGGAACAACACGCGAAGCATGTCGTGAGCCTTTTAGGGCGGCGGCTCGCGGACGGCGGGGAAAGGGTGGCAGCATTACAGGAATCTACCCGTCTGTTCCAGGAAATTCGGCAGATCAAAGACAAAGTCCACTCGCTGCAAGGCAAACCCTGAACTAGGCCAAGGTTCACCGGCATTGGAAAGGAATTCTATGAAAAAACTTTATGTTGGCAATCTCGCCTTTTCCACGACAGAGAATGATCTGCGCGAAATGTTTGCGCCCTTCGGCGCGGTGGAAACCGCTTCGCTCGTGACCGATCGGGACACTGGCCGCTCGCGCGGATTCGGCTTTGTCGAAATGACCAACGACACCGAGGCAGCCGCCGCCATTGCAGCATTGAACGGCAAGGATTCGGGCGGACGTCCTCTCACGGTCAACGAGGCGCGGCCCAAGAAGAGCGGCGGTGGCGGTCGCGGTTACTGAATCTTGCGTCGAAAGATCGCGTGCCGTCGGACCTGCGTCTTTGCAGACGATCATTGCAGTCGAAAGTCGCGCGTTGCCGCAGATTGTTCTACCGGCGCACGAAATCCCTGAAGTGTTCCAAATTGCACAGCCCTGCCCGGGTTGGTGGCGTACAAGCGGAACCAGCGGATCAAGACAGTGAGTCCCGCTTAAGGAGAAATACATGCAGCGACTGCATCGGTATCTAGTTTCGTTTCTGCTGGGTGCGGCCCTGATTGCGCCCGTGGGCATCCAGGCCAAAGATAAGGAACCTAACTGCCAAGACAAAGACAAGCGGGGATACTACGACCGCGACCGTAAGGAGTGCCATAGCTGGGACGACCGCGAAGACCGTGCGTACCAAAAATGGCTGCAGGCCAAGCGCAAGACCCATCGGGAATTCTCCAAGCTGAAGGCTAAGGAACAGTCGGAATACTGGAAGTGGCGCCACGAACATCCGGATGATGACCGGGACCGCCACTAAATCGTCATCGAGGTAGACTGACCGTCCAGGCGCCGCCGTCCGCACCAGCGGCGCAACTTTGAACCTTCGTCTAATGCACTTTGAAATTGCTGGCGGCGATACTATATCGGCTTACGATTTGATTGCCATTCGTGTGGACGGGCAGTAAGCCGCAGTATGCTGAACGGGGCAACCGGCGAGAACGCGAGCGGGTTCGAGGCGGGAGCCCCACATCCAGGAGCCGGCGAGAGTTGGTTGTGCTGGACCTGGCTCCTCCGGTGACGGTCGCTTTTGATTACGCCTGGAGAAGGAAGGTCAGCAGTGCCCTGTGCACCTGCAAGCTGCCGTTGTAATCGATCAGGCCCATCTTCCGGAACCGATTCATAAAGAAACTCACTCTCGAACGGGTCGTCCCGATCATATCGGCGAGAGTTCCTTGGCTGACCTTCAAAGTTGCGGGCTCCGTCTTTGATGAATTTCCAAAACTTGCCAGTAGCCAGAGGGTTCGGGCGAGCCGTTTTTCGCTGGAATTGAAAAGTTGATCGACGAAGTCCTCTTCGATGCGGCCGATGCGAGTTAGCAGATGCGAGATGAAGAGTTTGGCAAACGCTGGGTCTTCATGGATTATGCTAACCAGCGTGGGCTTAGTCACTCGCGAAATCGTCGACTGATGAATCGCCGTCGCTGTGGACATCCGCACGGCTCGTGCGGCCAGACAGCCCTCGCCAAAGAAGTCGCCTTTCCGCAATATGGCAAGGACTGCCTTCTTGCCACGCTTCGACAGAACCGTGAGCTTCACGTTTCCCCTGTCGATGTAGAACATCGAATCCGCCGCATCTCCCTGCGCGAAGATGGCATCGTTGTTTCCGTACTCCCGGCCAGTCTTTCGCGTGCCAATTTTCTTGAGAAATACTTTGCGATCCAAAGTGGAAATGTGTGTATTTGCCATACCGCTTTCCTGGGGGCCAATCGGCGGCCGCGGGTAAATCAAACGCCAAACGGGCGTCTCTATGTCACCGACTGTACCCGCAACGAACCTGGGCCGCTGTTCAAAACTGCTCAGTCGCCAGCTTCGACGTCTGAGGGGCGCCAGCGAACTTAGCGTCACTGCGTATATCAATATATTTGCGCCCGAGTGACAGCCAACCCGGAAACAATCCACCTGGACGAGAAACCGGCTTCTCGGAGATGTGCCGCTTTGGGCTACGCGCCCTCTTGCCGGTACAAAGTAAGGTTGTAGGTTCGAGTCCTACCTGAGGAGCCATTTCTTTTTGCAGCCGTTTGTGCCGCCTTTTCAGCGCAAGTTGCGGGCATGGCACATCAGGCCAATTCCAGCTGAATTTTCTTGGCGGCGGGATCGAGCTTGGCGATGCGGAAGCCGCGGATCTGCCCGGCGCTGGGGGCTTCCACTTTGGACGAAGCTCTGCTGGGAGCCGAAGTGCCCTTCCAGCGCGCGTTCAGCATGGAAGTGAGCGAGGTCAGATCCGGCTTGGCCTTATCGGGAACTTCTATGTTTCCCCCAGGTTCGCTCTTTGCTTTTTCCGATTCCGTTTGATGCTCCGCCTGCGCAGGCACGGGGATGCGGCAAATGGCATGGATGCCTTCGCCGAGTTCGACGCGCGCGTCGGGACCGGAAATCTCCACGATGCGGCCGGTGACCAGGTCACCGGGCTTGTGCTCGGCGAGGTATTCGTCGAGGCCGGTGGGCACCAGTTGTTTCATGCCGAGCGAGATGCGGCGTTTGTCGCGATCGAATTCCAGCACCTGGGCGCGAACCGTTTGACCGACCCGGAGCACGTCCTGCGGGTGGTTGATGCGTTTTTCGGCGCTGATG
>CAAGKR010266080.1_pt1 | contig 11334 bp, 14 predicted proteins | sample 2556971 | NCBI WGS metagenome assembly CAAGKR01 (sample SAMEA5207829, study PRJEB30636) | soil metagenome | biome: forest; feature: boreal; material: soil | place: USA | collected 2011-09 | depth 1 m
ATGCGTTCTGCTCTTGGAATCTGGAGTGAATCCCGATAAATCTTAGGGCCTCATAAGAAGTGCGCCTTCAACGAAGGAGAGATTGATAGCAGATTCTCTTGCGCGTTTTGGATAATGCAGATCATTTGAGGAAGCTGACATAAGCTCTGGCTGTGTTATGACTACTCGGAAGTTGGCCAGAAACGCTAGTGATTAATCGGACGCGCGTTTTCACCGAAACGCAAAATTGGGCAGGGTGTTCTGCGCGCGTTTGATTAATCCGTTAGAAGGTGGCCGCCCGTGGTTGCGGCGGACGCGGGTCCTATGGAAATTCAATTGTGGGAAGAAGCCGTGTATGGGTATGCGGAGACTGTGCCGCAGAGCGCGAGGCACGACACGCTGCGCCCGGAAGCTGGCCAGCTCGAAAAAGTATCGCGAAGAGTGTGGTTGAAGAAGTCGGAAACCGGGATTTGTCCAGCGCCAAGGCACAGAAATGGGGAGTGTGCCAAGACACGCGGAAGTTTCGAGCTGGAGAAAGATGTTTCATGCCACAGCCGTGACCATGGGTGGAGAACGAAGTTGGATTTCGGCCGCGGTAAGTCTTTCGTCTTCGGTCGCAAGACTGCGACGACCTCAGAGTGGCGCACCCGGCCCCGCACCTAAATCTAATCGCGCGCGACCACGTTTCGCGTGCGGACCCTACGGTTTTGAAATTGGCGGCATACAGTTGAATACGGATGGGCTTTTGTTGCAATTTGGCTACACTCGTTGGCTGTTAGTGGGCCAAGCTGAAGGCAAATCTCTGTCAAGGAGACTTCCGTGGCGACAAACGAAGCGTCTGTGACTCTGACTGCAACAGTACAGAAAATTATTCCTGCGAGACTTCATCAGCCGGAAAAGGCAGAGATTGCCGTGGACGGCGCCGAAGAGCTTTACAGCGAGATCAGGGTCGAAAACAAATTGACGGACAAATGTGGCGAAGAAGTGAAATTGAAAGAAGGGGCGCAAGTCGAGGTGAAGGTGGAAGCGGAAGCGGATGCGGTGGAGAAGACGGAAGAGAAATAGCAATAGGACGGTTTACAGCTGCATTCGCCCGGGTTGAATATTGCAACGATCGCTCCGCGGAGAGTCGCGATACTGCGGCTCTCTGGCCTACGGGCTGGCCGGGCTAAAAGTCGGCACCTACATGAGAACGTGAGGCGGTGGCTACCTTGAAAAAGGGTACATGACCCAGCCTATGCCTACGCCAACGAGCAGGAAAAGCATGAAAGACCAGAGGATGTAACGGAGACGGGCCGCGGGATTGCGCCGGCCCAAATAGCCGAAGGCGATGGAGATTACGGCGGCGAAAAGAAGCAGGGCCTGGAAGTGGGTTAGGGAAAATCCAGCGGTGAATAGGGTGGTAGCGCCGAGTTGAAAAAAGGAAAGCTGGGCGAAGGCGCTCACGCTTTTTTCCCTCGGGCAGCTTCGTAAGCGTGCAGCGCCGCCAGCAGGTTGAGAACCCCGGCGGTGGCGAGGAAACGAGTTCCGTAGTCGCCTTGCGCGTGGGAGACATCGGCTCCGCTGCTTTCCATGGCGCGCGCAAGAAAGTAGAAAACGCCGGTGCCAAGATCGGCGATGTAGCCCAGGGCGTCAAAGGCGTCACCTCCGTTAGAGCTAAAAACATTGCCTCTCATGGAAGCGCCAGTGAAAACAAGCAGGCCAACGGCGGCGAAGACGACGAAGCCGCGTCCCCACATTTTTTGGAGCGCGTGGCCGAGCCCGGGCACGAGCCAGCCGGCGAGCGCGAAAAACCAAGAGCGGAATTCGCGGTTGATGGTGGGATTCGCCCGAGTTGGTGCCGGCTCCGGTTGCTCGAGTGGCGGCGATGGGAGAAAGTCTTCGTTCATGATAAGCCGTCAGGCGAGGAGCGGGAGAATTTCAGTTTGCACCGCACCGGTAACGCGCGCTTCCCTTTCGCCGATGTAAACGTCGACCTCGCTGCGGATGCCAAAATCGGGCAGGTAAATACCGGGTTCGACGGAGTTGCAGGTGCCGGGAATGAGGTGGCGCTCGTCGCGGGTCTCCAGGCCGTCGATATTTACGCCGTTGCCGTGGACTGCCTGGCCAATATTGTGGCCAGTGCGGTGAAAGAAATATTTTCCGTAGCCCGCTTTTTCGACGACGGCGCGGGTGGCGTCGTCAACCTGCCAGCCTTGCAGAGGCTTTCCGGCTTTGATGCTTTCGAGGATTAGATTAACGCCGCGATCGCGGGCTTCGCGAACGACTTTAAAGACTTTGGCGTATTTGTCGGGGACTTTCGCGCCGAGGTAGCCGGTCCAGGTGATGTCGTAGTAGACGCTGCCGGGAGTTTTCTGCTTACCCCAGACGTCGAGAAGGAGAAGATCGCCTGCCGTGATGGTTGAAGATTTTTCGCGCGATGGGCCGTAGTGCGGATCGCTGGCGTTTCGGTTCACGGCGACGTCGGGGCCTTCTTCGGTCTCGATGCCGGCTTCGGCGAATTTGCGAAGTATCCATTGCTGGAGGTCGTATTCGGTGATCGGAGATTTTTGGCGAACGGAATTTGCGGCGTTGGCGAAAGCCTCTTGGACGATAGCGTCAATGGAGCGGCCCGCGGCGAGATGAGAGTCGAGTTGGGCTTTGGTCCAGCAGGCTTCGTATTTCTGGACGAGATCGGCGGACGTGACGACCTTAACGCCGGCGCCGCGCACTTGTTCGAGAGTTCCGGCATCGACCATGGAAACGTAGGGGATGGCGTTTTGTGCGGAATATTGCATGGCGATGGTTTTTGCGCGGCCGAGAATTTTCTTTAAATTGCCGATAAGTTCACTGTGGGCGGAGAAATAAAGAGTGTCGCCGGGGAGCGTGGCAAGGGCGTGCGTTTCGATTTTGTGCACGAGTTTTTTCGGCGTGCCCCTGGCGGGGATGAAATAAAACCAGCGGCGAGTGCGCATGCCGGCGGGCAGATCCAGGATGCGAAGTGCGATGGGATCGCGGCCGCGGAAATCGTAGAAGAGCCAGCCGTCGAGCTTGGCAGCGCGCAGATCCTTCTGGACTTGTTCGATGTTCAGGCTCATACGAATCTCCGCTGCGACGTCGGCTGGTGCGAGCGCCGTTGAGTTGGCGCGGGACAAGTCTTAAGCTTCTTCCTTCAGCAAATCCAGAATTTGCTCGCGAGTTACGCCGCGAATCTCGACACGCTTTATGCGGCTCTGCGCGCCGCTCTGGATTCTAACAGCGGAGTTTGCGGTTTTCAAAAGAGTGGCGAGAAATTCAATGAGCGCTTCGTTGGCGCGGTTTTCGATGGCGGGAGCGCGGAGGCGAATCTTGATGGCACCGTCCATGGTGCCGGCGATTTCGTCTTTGCTGGCGCGGGGTTGCACGCGGACGGAAAAAATGAGTGTGCCAGCAGCGGGGTTTTCGCTGATGTCGGGTTGAGTCATGGGGATGGACTCAAGGTCTTGCCCAGTCTTCCCATTGCAGGCCAGGGATGCCCCGGAACTCTCTCACATTCGCGGTGACGAGCGTCGCTTCACGCCGTAATGCCTGCGCGCTGATGAGTAGGTCATAGGGGCCGATAGGCGTGCCTTTTATTTCCAAAGCGGCACGAACCGAGCCCGCAACCTTCGCATCTTCATCGTCGAACGGAAGCAGACGCAGAGTTCCGGAGAGAAAAGCATCCAGGCCGATCCGGTTCGATTCCTTAGGTTTGTTTTTTTCGATTCCATACCACAGTTCGAAGGTTGAAATGCTGGAGACAAGGAACTGCACTCCGCGATCCGAGCAGTTCATAAAGCGCGTCCGTACGGATACGGGATCGCCATTGATTAGGGCAATGCAGGCGTTGGTGTCCAGCAGGTACGAAGGCAACATAAGAGGTGGCATAAGACCTACTCAAAGATTTTGCGACCGGGGGTTGCCGGTTGTTTGCGACCCTTTTTCATGAAGGGTTTCTGGAAATGAGCGTCGATGCCTGCAAACCATCTGCGGGTGTCGGAGATGATCGGTTGCAAAAGGACGCCCTCCTTCACGGATCGAATACGGACGGCATCGCCTTCGAATCGAAATTCACGGGGGAGCCGGACAGCTTGACTGCGGCCGTTACGAAACAGTTTGGCTGTGCCTTTTTTCGACTCTGCCATTCCTTATGTTCCCTTGCAATATGATATATACCATTAATATATATCATTTTACCACAGAGCGAAAATGAAGGAAGACGAATAATAACGGGGAGGCCCAGCGAGGCCAGAGGCACACAGAAAGGAATCGACGGCAGCTCCTCGAGGAATTGTGGTTGGCGGACCGCCTCGTAAGGCGCCCCCTACACAAGAAAGAAAAGCCGATCTAAAGATCGGCCACCACGAGGTTTCACCAGGCGCGGGCGTATTGAGGTGGCGGAGTTAAATCTATGCCGAGGACTTTGGCGGCGCGACGGGGCCAGTACGGGTCGCGGAGGAGTTCGCGGGCGAGGAATACCATGTCGGCTTGTTCGCTGGAGAGGATGGTGTCGGCTTGGGCGGGTTCCGTGATCATGCCGACGGCGCCGGTGGCAATGCCGGTTTCTTTGCGAATGGCCTCGGAAAATTCGACCTGGTAACCCGGGCCTATCGGAATTTTTACGTGCGGAACAGCGCCGCCGCTGGAGACGTCCACGAGGTCGACGCCGAGGCCTTTGAAGTGCTGGCTTAGTTCGATACTTTGTTCGAGGTTCCAGCCGCCGTCCTTCCAGTCGGTAGCGGAAATGCGAACGAAAAGAGGGAGCGATTCGGGCCAAGCTTCGCGAACAGCCTGTGTCACGCGGATGAGCAGACGGATGCGATTTTGCAAGCTGCCACCGTAAGAGTCGGTGCGTTGATTCGAGAGCGGCGACAAGAATTGGTGGAGTAGGTAGCCGTGAGCGGCGTGAATTTCGGCGACCTGGAACCCGGCGGCTTGAGCACGATGGGCGGCTTGGACGAAATCTGCGACGACCTGATCCAGTTCGGCAATAGTCAATTCCTTGGGAACGGCGTGACCGGCATCGAAAGGCAGCGGGCTGGGAGCGACGGGGGTCCATGCGCCCTGCTCGGGCGTTAAGGGTTTGCCGCCGCGCCAGGGAACATCAGTGCTGGCTTTGCGTCCGGCGTGAGCAAGTTGGATGCCGGCCACTGCGCCGTGTTCATTGATGAAGCGGACAATGGGCTGCCAGGCCGCGACGTGCGAATCCAGATACAGACCGGTGTCCGCGAGAGATATGCGGCCGATATCGGCTACGGCGGAGGCTTCGGCCATGACGAGCGCCGCGCCGCCTACGGCGCGGCTGCCGAGATGAACCAGGTGCCAGGTGGCGGGATGACCATCAACCGCGGAATATTCGCACATGGACGAGACGGCAATACGATTCTTAAATTCGAGCCGACGTAAACGAAATGGCTGGAAGAGCTTCACGGGTTCTCCAAGTTCTCGACGCTAGAGTTTATTGGATGCATCAGACGGCAGGGTTGGCAGAACGTGTTCCGAGTAATGCGGTGCCTACGCGGATTTCGGTAGCGCCCTCGCTTATGGCCACTTCGAAATCGTGGGACATACCCATGGAGAGGACCGGTAAAGGGCGGTGGAGATACGCTTCCAGTTTTTCTTTCAAGGATCGGAGATGGGCGAAATGTGGGCGTGCGGATTCAGGGTTTTCGGTGTAGGGCGGAATGCACATCAGGCCCTGAAGATCGAGATGCGGGAAAGTGAGGATCTGCTCGGCGAGCTGGGTGAGATTGGCTTCGCCTACACCGGTCTTGGTTTCTTCGCCGCCGAGATGGACTTCGATGAGGACGGCTAGCATTCTGCGGGGCGCAGATTCGGCAGGGGCGCGATCTAGTTTCTGGGCGAGGGAAAAATCATCGACAGAATCGATGCGATCGAAATATTTTGCGGCGCGGGCGGCTTTGTTGCTTTGCAGATGGCCAATTAGATGCCAGGTACAAGCGGCAGAAATATCGGCAAGTTCGAGGCGCTTGGCTTCCCATTCCTGGACGCGGTTTTCGCCGAAATGACGAAGGCCGGCGGCGTAGGCTTCGCGGATGGCGCTTGCTGGGTGGGTTTTGGATACGGCGATAAGGGTGATTTCTTCGGGGTGACGTTTTGCTTTTTCGGCGGCTTGCGCGATGCGGGTTTGGATACGGAGCAGGTTTTGGGCGATGGCAGGCGGCATGGTTTGGTTCTGGATGAATCGTAGCATGGGGGAATGGCTGGATAGCGGTGTAGAGAAAGCGAAAGGATAACGCAGCCGCAAAGGACGCGGATGTCCGCAGAGACGAGGGGAAAACCCAAGAGCCTAGTTCTGAGTGGCTGTGCCACAAGGCCCGGCAAGGGTTGGATGGCAATCGGGACGCGGAGCTTTGCGTTGCAGGTGATGGCTGGGACGGGTAGACTGGCGTAAATGGTGGCGAGCCCTCCGCCACGGACAGGTGCTATGACGACGCGAGGATTGTTGATTACGATTGAGGGAATCGACGGAAGCGGTAAAAATACCCAGGCAAAACTGCTGGAACATTCCCTGGCCGCGCAAGGCCACTCCGTGTACTTCACGGGCTACCCGCAATACGATTCTTGGTTTGGCCAGATGATTGGAAAATTCTTGAACGGCGATTTGGGGACGCTGGAGAACGTGGACCCGCGCTTCGCGGCGCTACTGTATGCGGGAGATCGATTTGAGACAAAGGCACATCTGGAAGAAGCACTGAACGAAGGCCGGGTAGTGCTGTCGGATCGTTACGTGGCTTCTAATCTTGCGCATCAAGTGGCGCGAGTTCACGCTGAGAAAAAAACCGAGCTGTTGCGGTGGATCGAGCATTTGGAATATTCGATTTATGGAATGCCGCGTGAAAATTTGATCTTGTATCTGCGGGTTCCGGCTGCGGAAGCGCAAAAACTGGTGGCGCGCAAAGCGGAGCGCAGCTATACCAGCGCAAAACATGATCTGCAGGAGAGCAACATCCGGCATCTGGAGGAGGCGGCGGAAATGTACGACATGCTTTCGCGAAGCCGGCCGTGGGCGACGATCCAGTGCTATGACGCGCAACGAGGATCGATGCGTTTGCCGGAAGAAATTTCCGCGGAGATGCTGGAAGCGGTGCAGGCGGTTTTAGCGTCGAAGAGTGTGAGCTGAGAATGGGATTTCCCGAATTTTTGGGGAATGAGCGGATTGTAGCAGCGCTGCGCGGAACACTGCGCACCGGACAGGTGCCGCAGGCGCTGCTGTTTACCGGGCCAAAAGGCGTGGGAAAGTATACGCTGGCGCGGATGTTTGCGCAGGCGGCCAATTGCGAGCGGCTGCCGGATGATTTCTGCGATGAATGCGATACGTGTTTGCGGATCGCGCTGATGGCGAATCCGCAGGCGTTGATCGAGGAAGGGCTGGCAGAGCGCGGCGAAAACGCGGATGCGGCGACCGTAGAACGCATTCCGTTGATCTTACAATCGCATCCGGATGTGTGGGCGCTAGTGCCTGACCCGGTGCGGCTGAAGAGCCCGGTTGTGCGGCCGGTTTTGCGCATGGGACAGCTCCGCGCAGTGCAGCGTGCGGCTTATTTTCAACCCTTGGGGCGGCGCCGGGTTTTTATTCTGGACAGCGCCGATACGATGCGGTGGGATGTGGCCAGCGTGTTCCTGAAAATACTGGAAGAGCCGCCCGGGAATGCGACGCTGATTTTGACGGCGAGTTCGCCGTTCGCGCTACTGCCGACGATCATTTCGCGGTGCATGCAATTTCATCTCGCGCCGCTGGCGCAGGAGGAAGTGGAAAGCGTGTTGAAAGCGCACTCCGATCGTAAGCCGGCGGAGATCACCCTGGCGGCACAGCTTTCCGAAGGCAGCCCAGGGTTGGCGATGGACATGGATGTGGAGGACGAAGTGGCGAAACGGCGAACCGCGTTGCGTATTCTGGAGCGCGCCTCACGCGGTGAGGGATTTGCACAATTGTTCGCGGACACCGCGGCTCTGGGCAAGGATCGAGAGTCTTCCTTCGAGGAGTTAATCGGTATTTTCTATGGGCTGCTTTCGGATCTGCTGGAGTTAACCGCTAGACTGAAGGCCCCAGTACTTAGGAATCCGAACCTGACCAGAGAGTTGGAGGGGCTGGCGAAGACGGTTGATTCTTCGTGGGCCATGCGTGCGATTGCGGCGGTAGATGAATTGGCGGCGGGCGCGCGGCGAAACGTAAACAGGCAACTGGGGTTGGATGCGATGGCCGCTTCCCTTTCACCGGCCGGAGCTGCGGGAGCGCGGACGCGCGGGTAAGCTTGGAGAACCTGGCGGAAAAGAGCAGAATAGCGAAACCGGGTTTGCAAAGCTTGCATCTAACGACCAGAAGGATTTGCCCACCCCAAGGAGTAGTCGATCATGGTAAATCGCCGGATGTTCCGTCCCAGCTTCGCGGAAGCCAAAGAACAGGCAATGCCCCGCCCGCAGCACAACGGTCCGGCCCCCAGCAAGAAGCCCGCGCCGCCGGAATCGACCCATGCGGAGAATTTTTACTGGGTGAAACAGATGCAGAGCCGCACCCCGATGCTGGTGGTGCTGGAGTCCGGAGAGGAATTGCGCGGAATTGTGGAATGGTATGACCGGGATTGCATCAAGCTGACGCGGCATGGCGCGCCGAACCTGATGATTTTCAAGCGGTTTATCAAGTATGTGCACAAGGACGGCGAAGAGTCTGCCGGCGGCGGGAACGAAGAGTAATCGAGTCCCACACAAAAAGTCCAAAAATGATTCTTGACTCCGAGCGCTTGCGTAGGACGGTCTGAGCCGGATCGGTTTAGATCCTGCGAGCAAAACCGGCTCGCAGGGTGAGAAGTTCCTAAGAGCTTTTGTCAGTTTTGCCGCGGATTACTTTTTGATCGAGGTGTAAGAAGCGGCGGAGAAGGTCATCAGCGCTTTGGCGGCCATGGCGCCCGATTCGTTGAAGATTTCGCATTCGGTGACGATGAAATTTCTGCCTGCACGCAGGACCTTGGCCTCGGCCTTGATTTTCCCTCCCGGCACTGGCTCCAGATAATTGATTTTTAGCTCCAGGGTGGCGAGTTCGACGCCCGGCGGGACTGCAGTGTAGGCGGCAATGGCACCAGCGGTATCTGCAAGCGCGGCCAGGATTCCGCCGTGAACTACGCCATGGAGCTGCTTGTGGCGGGGCTGGACAATCAGCCGGAAGATAGCCCGGCCGTCCTGGACGCTTTCTACTTCGAAACCAAGAAGCTCGTTGGAGTCGTTGTCCTTCATCCTGCGTCGGACGAGTTCGGTCATCTGCGTTTCGAGTTCGGTTAGGTGTTGCGACATGCGTTGTTACGACTCCTTGAACGATCAATCGACAAGCGGTTATCCACAGGCGGTCATCAAGAAGCGGTGAGGCCACCATCAACGGGAATGGCTGTACCGGTCATCCAGGAGGATTCGTCGGAAGCCAAAAAAACGGCGAGGCCGGCGATGTCCTGCGGCTGGCCAAGCCTTCCCGCGGGAATGCCGGCGATGCGTGCTTGCTTGGCGATGCGCCCTGCTTCCGTATTCGGGAAAAGGTCGCGGACCAGTTCAGTTTCGACCACCGATGGGCAAATACAGTTTACGCGGATATTCTCGTGGGCGTGGTCGAGGGCCATGGCTTTGGTGAGCATGGTGACGCCACCTTTGGAGGCGCAGTAGGCAGCGCGGTCTTTGACGGCGACCAGTCCGAGAACGGATCCGATATTGATGATGGAGCCGCCGCCAGCCCTTCGCATGGCAGGAAGTCCTGCGCGACACATGAGAAACGGGCCTTTGAGATTGGTGGTGATGAGTTGATCCCACTCTTGTTCAGAGATGGTTTCGATGGTGGATACGCTTAAAGCGCCGGCGTTGTTGACGAGGATATTCAGGGGGCCGAGGGATTTCTCGACGTAGGATACAGCGTTGATTGTATCGGTCGATTTGGTGATGTCGCACACAGTGGCGATGGCTTCGGACTCGGGGAGAGCGCCATAGATTTCGGCAGCGGCCTCATCGAGCTTGTCTTTGCGGCGGCCGAGGAGGGCTATTTTGGCGCCTTCACGGGCCATCGAGAAGGCGATGGCGCGGCCGATTCCGGTGCCTGCTCCGGTGATAATTGCTACCTTTCCTGCTAACCTTGTCACGTTCTTCCTCGCTAAAGCGTCTAATTTTGATGAAGCGCAACTTTTGATAGGGCTAGAGTAGTGCGCGTGACTTTAGCATTCGGGTGGGCCGACGGTAAAGGTGGGCATCGCCGGCTTTGACAGGTCTGCGCGGTGCTTGGTTGGCGGACGGCCTCTGAAGGCCGCCCCTACACAAGCCAAGGCAAGAAAAGACCCCACCCTTCGCAGAAGGCGCTCAGAGGGGGGCACCCCGGACGTGGAGCAACCCACCAGCACAGTCAGGAGTGACTGTGCCACTTTCTCCGGATGTGGCGTGCCTGGCTAAAGCCAGGCACCTACGTTAGGGTTAGGCGGTTTCGGAATTATGCGGATTGGAATTACTGGATATCCAACATATGGCGGCTCGGGGGTGGTGGCTACCGAGTTGGGGCAGGAACTTGCCGCGCGCGGGCATGACGTGCACTTTATTACCTATGCGCCGCCGATTCGCATTAATTTGAACAATCCGCACATCCATTTTCATCAGGCGGCGGTGGTGCAGTATCCCTTGTTTGACCATTCGCCTTATACGTTGTCGCTCGCGACGAAGATGCTGGAAGTGTTTGAGCAGGAGTCGCTGGACTTGCTGCATGTGCATTACGCGATTCCGCATTCGGTGAGCGCGTTGTTGGCGCGGTCGATGGCGGCTCCGCGGAGGCTACCGTTTATTACCACATTACACGGAACGGATATTACGTTGGTAGGTAACAATCATAATTTTTTGCCGATCACGCGCTATTCGATTGAGCAAAGCGATGGGGTCACGTCCATTTCGCAATATCTACTGCGGCGGACGATTGAAGAGTTTGGGATTAAGCGGCCAATTGAGGTGATCCCGAATTTTGTAAACTGCGATTTGTATACACGAACGCAGGATGCAGCGCTACGCGCAGAGTGGGCGCCCGATGGCGAGCCGATCCTGATGCATCTTTCGAATTTTCGTCCGGTGAAGCGAATTCTGGATGTGGTGGAGATATTTGCGCTGGTGCGACAGAAGATGCAGGCGAAATTGGTGATGATCGGCGACGGGCCGGACCGCGCAGCGGCGGAAGAGCTGGCGCGCACCCGAGGAGTGCAGAACGACGTGCTGTTTCTGGGCCAGCAGAATGACGTGAAGCGGAAACTGAGCCAAGCGGATTTGTTTTTGCTGCCGTCGGAGATTGAATCGTTCGGGTTGGCGGCACTGGAAGCGATGGCTTGCGAA
>CAAGKR010185568.1_pt1 | contig 11333 bp, 11 predicted proteins | sample 2556971 | NCBI WGS metagenome assembly CAAGKR01 (sample SAMEA5207829, study PRJEB30636) | soil metagenome | biome: forest; feature: boreal; material: soil | place: USA | collected 2011-09 | depth 1 m
AAGACCGGCGAGATCGTTCAGATCATCGGGCCGGTGCTGGACGTGCGCTTCGAGGAGGGCGAGCTGCCCGAGATCTACCACGCCCTGACGGTGAAGCGCGACGACGGCGAGCTCGTCGTCGCCGAGGTCCAGCAGCACCTCGGCAACAACTGGGTGCGCGCCGTCTCGATGCAGAGCACCGACGGCTTGCGCCGCGGGATGAAGGCTGTGAACACCGGAGGCCCGATCACCGTGCCGGTGGGCAAGGCGACGTTGGGCCGCGTGTTCAACGTCGTCGGCGAGCCGATCGACGGCAAGGGCGCCGTGAAAGCTGAGCGTCGAGACCCGATCCACCGCCGGCCGCCCTCGTTCGCCGATCAGGCCACGACTTCGGAGATCTTCGAGACGGGGATGAAGGTCATTGACCTGATCTGCCCGTTCTTCAAGGGCGGCAAGTCCGCGATCTTCGGTGGCGCCGGCACAGGGAAGACGGTCGTCATCCAGGAGCTCATCCGCAACGTGGGCGTCGAGCATGGTGGCTACACGGTCTTCTGCGGCGTTGGCGAGCGCTCGCGCGAGGGCACCCAGCTCCTCGGCGAGATGCGGGACGCGGGCGTCATGGACAAGATGTCGATGGTCTTCGGCCAGATGAACGAGCCGCCCGGGGCCCGCCTTCGCGTCGCGCTCACCGGTCTCACGATCGCCGAGTACTTCCGCGACGAGGAGGGCCGCGACCTCCTCATCTTCATCGACAACATCTTCCGGTTCACCCAGGCGGGGTCCGAGGTGTCGGCGCTGCTCGGCCGGATGCCGAGCGCCGTCGGCTACCAGCCGACGCTCGCGACCGAGATGGGCGAGCTCCAGGAGCGCATCACCTCCACCAAGAAGGGCTCGATCACGTCGCTGCAGGCCGTGTTCGTGCCGGCCGACGACTACACCGACCCGGCGCCGGCCACGACCTTCGCCCATCTCGACGCGTCGATCCGTCTCGAGCGCTACCTCACCGAGCTGTCGCTGTACCCGGCCGTCGATCCGCTCACCTCGACGAGCCGAGCGCTCGACCCCCTCGTCGTCGGGCAGGAGCATTACGACGTCGCGCGCGAAGTGCAGCGTGTGCTCCAGCGGTACAAGGACCTCCAGGACATCATCGCCATCCTCGGCGTCGACGAGCTCTCCGACGACGACAAGGTCCTGGTCGCCCGCGCGCGCAAGATCCAACGGTTCCTCGCCCAGCCGCTGAACGTCGCGAAGCAGTTCACGGGCCTCGACGGCGTGTACGTGAAGGTGGCGGACACGGTCCGCAGCTTCAAGGAGGTCCTCGAGGGCAAGCACGACGACCTCCCCGAGCAGGCGTTCTTCAACGTCGGCGCGATCGAGCAGGCTCGGGAGAAGGGCGAGCAGCTGGCGAAGGCCTCCGCGTAGTGCCGATCCGGCTCGAAGTCGTCACGCCCGAGCGCGTCGTCCTGGAGGACGACGTGGACATGGTCATCGCGCCCGCGAGCGAGGGGTACGTCGGCATCCTGCCGCACCACACCCCGCTGCTCACGACGCTTGGGCCGGGCGAGCTGCGGATCAAGAAGGGCGGCTCCGAGACCTCGCTCGCCGTGTTCGGCGGCTTCATGGACGTCCGCCCGGATCGCGTCGTGATCCTCACGGACGCCGCCGAGAGCGCGGACGAGATCGACGAATCACGCGCCGAAGCCGCGCGCGCCCGGGCGCGCGAGACGCTCCAGGCCGGGCCGGTCGGGCTCGAGGAAGCCCAGGCTCGCGCGTCCCTCGAGCGCGCAATGGTCCGGCTCCGCGTCTCGGAACGACGGCGCCGCCGCTAGCCCGATACTGATGTGGTCGGGGACTTGCTCCGACCGGGCGTGTGGTGTGGGTGGTGTCGACCGGATGAAGCTCGCGCGATCCTTCGTGTGGCTCGCCGTGCTGGCGATCGTCATGTCCTCGTGCGCCATCGACGCCGCGGAGCTGCCGGCGACGCCGGCGCCGACCGTCGCGCCGAGCGAGGTCGCGCTCGCGACCGCGACACCCGCCGCCGTCGCGACGGCGACGCCCGTGCCGAGCGGCCCGAGCTACAGCAAGCTCCGCGTGTTCGTCGCGAGCGAGAACACCGAGCAGGTCTGGGTCCTCGAAGGAGCGCCGAAGGAGAAGTTCGCGCTCGTGGCCAAGATCCCGGTGGGGAAGCTCCCGCATCAGATGGCCGTCTCTCCAGACGGCAAGTACATCGCGGTGAACAACCGGCTCGGCGACTCAACCTCGATCATCGACCCGATCGCGATGAAGGAGATCGTGCGCATCAAGGTCGGCAAGCAGCCGCACGGGATCACCTTCTCACCGGACTCGAAGACGCTCTTCGTCGCGCACGAGCGGGACACCTTCATCATGCGGTTCGAGGTCGGGACCTGGAAGCCGCTTGCGCCGCTCCTCGTAGGGACGCCGCAGCACGTGCTCACGATCGGGTCGAAGCGTCCGAATCTGCTCCTGTACACGGTCACCAACAGCAACGAGCCCGATCACCTGCGCGCCTATGACCTGACGACCAACCAGATCATCCATTTCAAGGTGCAGGACGTCCACGACGCGTACTACACGCCCGACCAGAGCGAGATCTGGTCATCGTCATCCGGCTTCATCGACAAGCCGTCGGACCGGATGGTCATCTACGACCCCGATACGTTCGCGGTGAAGGAGGAGATCCACCTCGGCGCGAACCACTACCCGTTCCACACGACCAAGGAGAACCAGGACGGGATGTACTTCATGGCCGACAAGTCGATCATGGTCGTCTCCGACCACAAGGGGCCGTCGCTCCTCTGGATCGATTACAAGAGCCGGAAGATCGTGGCGGAGACAAAGGGCATCGGTGCCCAGCCGTTCCACACGACGTACGACCCGCTCGGCGAGCGGATCCTGCTCACGACGAATGTCGACGGGATGGTGAACGTGATCGACGTGAACACGAAGCAGGTCGTGCAGAAGGTGCCAGTGCCGACGGCCCACGGCATCGTCTCGGTGGGGATCCCCTAGCGCGACCGGATCGATCCCGCCTGCCGCACATCCGTCTTCGACCGGCCGATAGGCTTCACGGCGATGTTGATGCGCGTGCTCGCCCTCGTGTTCAACGCGTTGCCCGTGCGCTGGCAGCGGCGGTTCATGACCGCGGCGCACGAGCGCTTCCTGGTGGGCGTCACCGGCCTCGGCGTCGATGCGGAGGGCCGGGTGCTCCTCGCGCGGCACCGCTTCGGCGCGCCGCAATGGCGTTTCCTCGGCGGGTTCCTCGTCCCGCGCGAGCGGGTCGAGGACGCGCTCGCGCGCGAGGTCCGCGAGGAGACCGGCCTCACGATCGAGGTCGGGCCGGTGCTCGAGGTCGTGACCGGGTTCCGCTGGGCCCGCGTCGAGCTCGTGTTCGCGTTCCGGGTTATCGGCGGGACGGAGGCGCTCACCGCGGAGGTCGCCGAGCTCGGCTGGTTCCGGACCGACGGGCTACCGGACGTCCGCGCGGATCAGCGCGGGCTCATCGAACGGCAGGCGGACCGCGCGCGGGAGTGGGCGCGCCGCGTCTAGCAGAGCAGCGCGTTCACCTGAGCGACGACGCCGTTGTACTGCGCGCTAAGGGCGTTGTACGAATCGACCTGGGCGCGCTCGGTTTTCACCGTCGCGTTGTAGCGGTCGATGAGCGCCTGATAGTTGGCGTACACGTCCGGAGGCATGCCGTTCGGGTACTGCGCCTCGAGCGCCTTGATCTGCTGATTCATCGTGACGAGCGATGCGTCGGTGGCGTCGAGCGCGGCCTTCGCGCTCGCGAGCTGGCCATTCAGCGTCGTGAGCTGCGCGAGGAGCGCGTTCTTCGAGTCGACGCACGGGTTGCGCGCCGGCGGAGGGATCTGCGTGAAGCCCATCGTCTGCAGCTCGCGGTCGCTGAAGCGGTTCGGGCAGCTCTCGACGCCCGCGGAGAACACGATGCAGCTCACCGGGTGATTCATCAGTCCGAATCGATCGACGCCCGTCAGCAGGGGATCGGCGATGGCCTGGGCCCAGTGCCCGTCGGCGGAGGCGTCCGGTCCGAAGCAGCACCAGATGTGGCCCAGCTCGTGGAGCGCGACGGCGACGAAGTTGTCGGCGGACAGCGTTCCGCCAGGGTCCGCCGGGAACAGGAAGATTGCCATCGAGCCGTCCGCGGGCGACCGGCTCAGGAACGAATTCGTCTGGGCGGTCACCACTGTCAGCACGATGTCAGCGGGCGCGCTCGTGACGAGGTCGAGCGTGCTGAGCCCGCGCGTCGCAGCCGTCCACTCCGTGACGAGCGTCCGGGTCAGCAGGTCGACGTCGCGGTCACGCGCTGCGGAGAGTGACGGGTCGGGTCGCGCGGTCACGCCGTCGATCTGATCGTTGACCCCGGCGACGTTGATGCGCGCGGTGAAGTGCGTGGCCGGGATCGGATAGCCGGCGATGGGGAAGTCCGCGCCCGCCGTGCCGACCGTCGGGCCCGCGCCGCAGGTGACCACGTAGCGCGCCGTCTGCTTCGGGAGCGTCGGCGCCGCGTAGCTCACCGCGAGCGAGCCGGAGGCATCCGCGGTCGCGTCGACTGACGCGGGCGGCACGTCACCGAACTGCGGCGGACCCACGTGGACCTCGATCTTGCATCGCGCGCCGGGCGCGGTGCTCGCGACGACGCGACCGTACGTGCTCTCGGTGACGCTCACCGGCGTCAAGGTCGGTTGCACGAACGTCGGCGCGGTGCTCGTGGTGCCGGCCGAGCTCGTCGCGCGGGGCGCGTTCGCGCTGCTCGCGCACGCGGCGAGGACGACGCCGACGAGCGCCGTCCCAAGCTTCATTCGGGCGGTCGGTCGCCGCCGAGGGCCGCCATGATCTCCTTGATGTGCTCGTAGTGCTCGAATTCGTGCTCGAGCATCCGGCGCATCACGCGGCGCGTCGTCCAGCGGCGGCCCATGACCGTGTGGTCGACCCAGTCGCCCGGCTCCATCACGCTGAACCGCTGGAACGCGATCCGGTGCGTCGCCTGCAGCGCGCCGAACGGATCGTCGGGCCACTTCTCGAGCTTCGCGACGAACTCGACGTCCGCCGACATGATGTGCTCCAGCGCCTCGCGGACGCTCCACATCGTCTCGGTCGGCTTCTTCTCGAGCTGCGGAGCCGAGAGCCCCTTCACCAGCGAGATCAGCGCCGCCCGGGATGCCTCGAACTGGTGCAGGAAGTCGCGGATCTCGTGCTCCTCGAGCGGCGTGTCCTCACCCGGGAACAGGCCGCTCGCTGGCGCATCCTCCGCCGGGATCTTGTCCGGATCGATGTCCTTCCAGTGCTCGACCGACACGCCACGGGCCTCGAGCAGATCGCGGTAGGCGCGAAAGGCCTTCCGCGCGTTCGCGATCGCCTCGTCACGCGTCTTTCCCGATGCGTTCGCACCGGGCAGCAGCGGGACCCGCGCCAGGAAATACGCGTCGGCGCCCTGGATCACGAAGATCTTCGCGTCGGTCATACCGCCATCCACACCTTCTGACCGCAATCGGGTCGTAGCGATCGGATCACGCCGTCGACGGAGACCGTGAGCAGCGTAGGGCCGCCCTCGACGAGCTCGATCACGACACCTGGCTTCACGCCCTGCGAATCGAGGTACTCGAGGAACCCCGGCTCGTGCTCGAACTGATCCGGGATGCGCTCGACCGCCGCGCGCTCGCCGGGCGCGAGCGTCTCGAGCCGACGGGTCGGCTTCGCGGCGACGCCGGGCATCGGGTTGCCGTGCGGGCAGGTCTGCGGGTCGCCGAGCACGCGCGTGATGCGCGCTTCCATCTCCGGTGACATCGCGTGCTCGAGCCGTTCGGCCTCCTCGTGGGTCTTCCACCACTCGAACCCGAGCACCTCGACGAGGAAGCGTTCCGCGAGCCGGTGGCGCCGCACCACCGAGTCGGCCTGGGTCTTCCCGATCCTGGTCAGATGCACTTCTTTATGGCCATCCAGGGACACCAGCCCATCGCGCTCGAGCCGGTGGACCATCTCCGAGACCGCCGGTGCGGAGAAGCCGAGGAACTCCGCGAGCCGGGCCGAAACCACGTGGCCGCTCTCGTCGGCCAAGGTGTAGATCGCCTGGAGGTACTCCTCGACCGCGCTCGATGCCACTGCTCGACATTACGGCCCGGTCGGCGCCGGAGTTATTTCCTACCAATTCGGTCGGATATATTTAGGCGCACCTAATGTCATTCCAGGAAACGGTGATCCTCGGGTCGATCGCCGGACTCACGATCTTCCTTGGGCTGCCGCTGGCGCGCGTTCGCGTCGTGGCGCCGCGCTACCACGCGTTCCTTAACGCGCTGGCCATCGGGATCCTGCTCTTCCTGTTCGTCGACATCGTCGAGCACGCCATCGGACCGGTCGAGTCGGCGATCAGGACCGACGCCTCCTCGCTGCCGTGGCTCGTCGGGCTGCTCATCGGCGGATTCGGGATCGGCCTGCTGAGCCTCGTCTACTACATGCGCCGCGTCTCGCTCGGGCCGGGCTTCACGGCGGTGCATCTCGCCGTGGTGATCGCGACCGGCATCGGCCTCCACAACTTCTCCGAGGGCCTGGCCATCGGCAGCTCCGCCGCCAAGGGTGACCTCACCCTCGCGCTCACGCTCGTGGTCGGCTTCGGGCTGCACAACGTGACCGAGGCGTTCGGCATCGCCGCCCCACTCGCCGGCAAGCGACCGAGCTGGGCGCTGCTTGGGCTCGTCGGGCTCATCGGCGGCGGGCCGAACTTCGTCGGCACGATCATCGGCTACCGCTTCGCGTCGCCCGCGGTCTCCGTGTTGTTTCTGTCGCTCGCCGCCGGCGCGCTCGTGTTCGTGATCGGAGAGCTCTTCGCGGCGGGCCGCAAGCTCTCGTCCCCCCTGTGGAACGGGTGGGGCATCGGTATCGGCTTTCTCGCGGGCCTGCTTACGGACCTCGTTCTCATCGCGGTCGGCGCCTAGACTCAATTCTCCGCAGCCGTTACGGACCTGAAAGGGACAACGCTTGTTCGCTCGCCAGATCGGCATCGACCTTGGGACCGCGAACGTCATCGTGTACGTCCGCGGCAAGGGGATCGTCCTCACGGAGCCGTCAGTCGTCGCCATTGCACATGACGACAACGGGAACCGGCCGCGGATCGTCGCAGTGGGCGAGGAGGCTCGGTTGATGCTCGGCCGCACGCCGGGCAGCATCACCGCGCTCCGGCCGATGCGCGACGGGGTGATCGCGGACTACGTCATCACCGAGCGCATGCTCGAGTACTTCATCAACAAGGTGAGCGGACGGATCCGCGTCTTCCACCCCGAGCTCATGATCTGCGTCCCGTCCGGCGTCACGAGCGTCGAGCGTCGCGCGGTCAAGGACGCCGCGCTCCGCGCAGGCGCGCGCGAGGCCTACCTGATCGAGGAGCCGCTCGCCGCGGCCATCGGCGCGAACCTGCCCATCTCCGGACCGAGCGGCAACATGATCATCGACATCGGCGGCGGCACCGCGGAGATCGCGGTCATCTCGCTGGGCGGCATCGTCGTGAGCAAGAGCGTGCGCGCCGCCGGCAACCGGCTCGACGAGGCGATCGCGAACTTCGTGCGCAAGCGGTACAACCTGATGATCGGCGAGCGGACCGCGGAGGACGTGAAGATCCAGATCGGCTCGGCGCTCCCGATGGATCCGGAGCTCAACATGGAGGTCCGCGGCCGCGACCTCATCGCCGGCCTGCCGCGCACGATCACGATCGGGAGCAACGAGATCAGCGAGGCGATGGAGCCCGTGCTCCAGCAGATCGTCTCGGCGGTGAAGAACGTGCTCGAGGAGACCCCGCCGGAGCTCGCGTCCGACATCATCGACAAGGGCATGGTCCTGTCCGGCGGCGGCGCGTTGCTGCGCAACATGGACAAGCTTCTGACGCAGGTGACCGGCGTCGCGTGCTACGCCGCGGACAACCCGTTGTACTGCGTCGCCAAGGGAACGGGACTCGCCCTGGAGCATTTCGACTTCTTCAAGAAGAGCCTCGTCCCGGTCCATTAGGCGTGCGCCGCCGCGTCGACATTCTCGGCGTCGGCTTCGATCGGGTCGCGCTCGTTGACGCCGTCACCCAGATCGAGCAGCGCCTCGATCGCGGCGAACGGACCTTCATCATCACCGCGAATCCCGAATTCGTGATGCTGTGCCGCGAGGATCGCGAGCTCGCCGCCATCGCGGCCGGCGCGGATCTCGTGGTCCCCGATGGCACGGGCGCCGTCGTCGCGGCGCGGCTCCTCGGCGATCCGCTCCCGGGCCGCGCACCGGGCCGGGTGCTCGTCGACCGGCTGGCAGCCCTCGCGAGCGACCGGCGCCTGTCGATGTTCCTGCTCGGCGCGGCGCCCGGCATCGCCGAACGGGCCGCGGCGACGCTCCGCGGCAGGCATCCCGAGCTGCGCATCGCGGGCACGTACGCGGGATCGGCCGACGACGACGCCGACGTCCTGCCCCGTGTCGTCGCGGCCGCGCCCGACGTCCTGCTGGTCGCCTTCGGCATGCCGAAGCAGGAGCGGTGGCTCGCGCGCAACCTGCCGCAGCTCCCGAGCGCGCGCGTGGCGGTGGGCGTGGGCGGCAGCCTCGACTACCTCGCCGGCGCGGCGAAGGCGCCCCCGGGGATCGTCCACGCGATCGGGCTGGAGTGGCTGTGGCGGTTGATCCGCGATCCCAAGCGCTGGCGCCGGCAACGTGTGCTGCCGCGCTTCGTGCTTCTCGTGCTGCTCGCGCGGCTGCGCCGGGCGTGAGCGTCGCGCTCGCGCACGAGTACTTCGCCGCGCACGGCGGCGCGGAGCGGGTGGTCGAGGCGTTCCATCGGATGTACCCCGATGCGCCCGTGTACACGTTCTTCCACGACCGGCGGACCTACGGGCCGCTGCCCGGGTACGAGCTGCACACGTCGTTCCTCCAGAGCATCCCGCACGGCGGCGGGGTGCATCGCGGGCTGCTGCCGCTCTATCCGCGCGCGGCGGCCGGGCTTCGCGTCGCGGCCGGCACCGAGCTGCTCCTCACCTCGACCAGCGCGTTGATCAAATGTCTCTCCGTCCCGGAGGAGACCATCCACCTCGCGTATTGCCACTCGCCGACGCGCTACCTCTGGGACTGGAGCGAGCAATACCTCGCGGAGGAGGTGCCCGCTCCGCTGCAGGGAATGGTCCGCTCGCTCCTTCCGGGCCTCCGGGACGCCGACCTGCGCGGCGCGAAGCGCGTCGACCACTGGATCGCGAACTCGGACGTCGTTCGCGCGCGCATCAAGCGGTACTACGGGCGCGAGAGCGAGGTCATCCATCCGCCGGTCGACGTGGACACGTTCACGCCCGCGGCCGAACGCGGGGACTTCTGGGTCATCGTGTCGCGGCTGTCCGCGTACAAACGCGTCGACGTCGCGGTGAAGGCGTTCAACGAGGTCGGGATGCGGCTCATCGTCGTCGGCGACGGCCGCGAGCGGCGCGCCCTCGAACAGCTCGCGCGCGACAACGTGACGTTCGCCGGGCGCGTCGACGACGAGACCGTGAAGCAGCTGCTCGGCTCGGCTCGCGGATTCATCTTCCCCGCGGAGGACGACTTCGGGATCGTGTGCGTCGAAGCACTCGCGTCGGGCGCGCCGGTCGTCGCGCTCGGACGAGGCGGGGCGACCGAGATCGTCCGCGACGGAGTGGACGGGGTGCTCGTCGCCGAGCCGGAACCGCAGCTCTTCGTCGAGGCGGTCCGTCGCCTCGAGCAGGCGGCGCTCGATCCACAGGATCTCCGTCGCTCCGCCCGTCGGTTCGATATGTCACGATTCGAGTCCCGGATCCGTGCAAGCATCGACCACGCGCGCGCCGAAGGGAGAGCGAGCTGACCGACGCGCCGAAGAAGATCAAGCTTGATATGCACACCCACAGCGAGTACTCGCCGGACAGCCGCACGCCGCTCGCCGTCCAGGCGCTCGCGATCAAGGCGGCCGGGCTCGACGTCGTGGCGGCGACCGATCACAACACGATCGAGGGCGCCCTTCGGCTGCGCGAGCACGCGGACGGCTTCCGGGTCATCGTCGGCGAGGAGATCTCGTCGCGCGACGGCGAGATCATTGGGCTCTTCCTCGAGAAGCCGATCCCGCGCGACCTCTCGGCCGAGGAGACGATCGCGCGGATCCACGAGCAGGGCGGCCTCGTGTCGGTCCCGCACCCCTACAGCCACAACCGCATCTACCGGATCCGCCGCGAGGTCCTCGAGCGGGTGTGGCCGACGATCGACGCGATCGAGGTGTTCAACGCGCGCGAGGCGATCGCGAACGACAACCGGCGGGCCCTCGCGTTCTCCGTGCTGCACGGGATCCCCGGCGCGGTCGGCAGCGATGCCCATCGCCCGTGGGAGATCGGGCGGGCCTACGTCGAGATCCCTGAGTTCACGGGCCGGGCCGACTTCATCGACTCGCTCAAGAACGGCGCGGTCACGGGCCGGCTGGCCGGACACGCCATCCACTTCTACACGCGTTACGACAAGTGGCGGAAGTGGTGGAGCCGCCGCGGGAGCAGAACGACCTGACCCGCACTCCCGGTCACGTCGAGGATCCCTCGATCGAGCAACTCGCCGATGCCGCGGGGCACACCGACGAGCTCGCGGTCCGCCGCCAGCTGTTTGGGTGGCGCGAGGCGCTGTCGATCCTCATCCCGCTCGTGCTGCTACTCGTCGTCGCCCGCAACGTCGACTGGGGCACAGCGCTCGCGACGATCCGTGGCTCGAACCCACTGCTCGTCGTCGCCGCGCTCGTCGTCTACTACGCCACGTTCCCCATCCGTGCGCGGCGCTGGGCCCGGCTGTTGCGCGAAGGCGGTCTCACCGTGCGCGGCCGCGACCTGCTCGAGATCCTCATGCTCGGGTGGTTCGTGAACTGCCTCGCGCCCGCGAAGCTCGGCGACCTGTACCGCAGCTACCTGGTCAAGCAACGGTTTAACGTGTCGCTCTCCCGCACCGTCGGTGTCGTCGTCGCAGAGCGGCTGCTCGACATCTTCGTGGTCTTCGGGCTGCTCCTGGTCGGCGGGTACATCGCCTTCGGCCGCACCGTGCTGCCGGACCTGCGGCTCGTCTATCTGTCCGGGGCCGCGCTCGCGGTGCTCATCGTCGTGGCGTTCATCGCCGTCTACTACGTCGCGCCGCGCGTGGGACGGTTCTTCCCGAGCGAGGTCCGGCGGATCGGACGCCTGTTCCGCGAGGGCGTCCTCCATTCATTCCGGGCGCTCCCGGAGGCCGGGCCCGAGACCGTGCTCATCTGGCTCGCCGAGGCCGCGCGGCTCGCCTTCGTCCTCGCCGCGCTTGGCCTCGAGCTGCCGATCTCCGGCGTCATCTTCGTCGCA
>CAAGKR010439178.1_pt1 | contig 11331 bp, 11 predicted proteins | sample 2556971 | NCBI WGS metagenome assembly CAAGKR01 (sample SAMEA5207829, study PRJEB30636) | soil metagenome | biome: forest; feature: boreal; material: soil | place: USA | collected 2011-09 | depth 1 m
CGGGGCCGCACATGTGCGGCCCCGCCGTCGGCGCATGCGCCGACGGTAGACGCGCCGCTCAGACCACGTACACGGGCGTGCCGACCGGCGTGCGCGAGTAGAGCGCGATCACGTCGGGGATCCGCATCCTTACGCACCCATGCGACGCGTCGTGGCCGATCGAAGAGTACTCGGATGGGTCGATCCCGTGGATGCCGGCGCCGCCGTTGAACGCCATGAAGCGCGCCTTCAGCGGGTCCTGGGGGCCGGGTGGGATCGTCTTGCCCGCCAGGGAGCCGGCCCACGCGGAATTGGGCACGTACCAGGGCGGGTCCACCTGCTTCCACTGCACGTGGTAGAGGCCGGCGCTGGTTTCAAGACCCTGCATGCCAACAGCGATTTCATACGTGCTTGCGAGCTTCAGGTGCTGGTATAGGAGCAATTCGAATTTCGCGCGGTTGATGACGATGTAGGCCGGATACTGGGCCGCAAGCTCGCTCGTGGTGACCGCCGGCTTGCGCGTGAGCGTCGGCAGAGTGACGGTGCGACTCGCCCTCGGCCCCGTAAGGGCGTGCGCCAGGCGCGCGGTGAGGCGCTTTTGCTCGACCGCCAATCCCAGACGGTCGGGCACCTGGGCGATGCCGCCCGCGCCCGGTTCGACGGTCGCGTCGCGTGGCGCCACGTTCACCTCCGCGCCCACCTGCGCCGCGAAGCTGCGCAGCGCCTGGTGGGAGTAGCCCACCTGTAGCGTGAGGTCCTCGTTGACGGCGCCGCCGGACAGTCCGCGCCACGTGCGCGAAAAGATCGACCCGCTCCTGCTCGCGCCGAGCGCCTGCGACACGGTCCCAGCGACATCGACGGCCACGCCTGCCTGGCGCGGGGTAATCAGCCATGTCCTGTTGTGCGCGGTAACGGTCACCGAGCGTTCCATCGAGACCGCAACGGTGCGCCGCAACCGGTCGGTGGCGGCCGAGGCGCTCAACCCACCGACATCGATCCCGTCGATACGCACGCCCTTGGCGATCCGATCACGATGCGCATGGTCGTAGAAGTACATGCCAACGACGAGCACGACCGCCAGGCCAAACAGGCCGGCGAGGAGGGCAAGGGGGGTGCGTAGTGGGGCTCTGCTCATCGCGTCGTGTGCGAACCGGCGTCGGACCTATACGGCTTGATGGGCCACGATTCTAGTCGAAGGCGAGCTGTGCTCAAGCGACATGCGAGGGACATGAATGGTTTTATTCACCGTGGACGGCGGTGGGCCTGCACGTAAGCCACCGTGACACGTGGGCCACCGGCAAGGGCCCTGGGCGCCATATGGCGCGGCCCCTCCGAGCGTCTAGGACGAGGCGACGGTCACAGTGAGGATTGAGTCCTGCACGCTCCCGCCGCTGTCGCGCCCGCCGGCCAAGAACACGCGGCCCCCCAACGCGACGGCCGCCAGATCCGACAGCGGCCGGGGCAGGAGGCCGGCCGAGCGGACGCTCCCGTCGGGCGCGATCGCAAGGATGCGTCGCGTTTGGCTTGTGGGCGAGGCATCGCGCCCGCCGAACACGAAGACTGTGCCCCCCACGCTCGCGGCCGCCGCGTGCGTGAGCGGACTCGGCAACAGACCGAGTGTCGAGAGCGTGCCCGTGGCAGGGTCGAAGCGGTAAACCTCGCGGCTCGCGGCTTCCCCGCTCGTGCCACCGGCGATCGCGATCTGCCCGCCCACGATCGCCACGGCCGCGTAGCGCAACGGCTTGGGCAACATCCCAACGACGCGCGCCCCCGCGCCCGGATGCCAGGCGAGGATCGTGCGCAATGGAGACTGGCCGGTGTAGCCGCCGACCACATATATGTTGCCGCCGAGGGCAACTGTCGCCACATCGGACGCCGGCGTGGGCAGCCGGCCGGCGGACTGAGTGACGCCGGAGGGAGTAACGCGAACGATCTGTGGGAACGAGGCCACCACGCCACCGCCGAACAGGTAGGCGGCCCCGCCGAGCGTGCTCGCCGAGGCGTCGTGCAGGGCACTCGGCAGCGTGCCCATACGGCTGGCCCCGGTGGGGGAGGCGCTCACGATGTCGGCAACCGAGCCTTCGGCCTGGTCGAGGCCACCCATCAAGAGGAAGCTCTCCGGCCCCACGGCGGCCGCCGCCGCGTCCTGGACCGGCGCCGGGAGCGTGCCCGTCTGCGCGACCCTCACATGCACGCGCGCGCGCACGCGTGGGGCGCCCCTTTTTTGAGTGGAGCCCGCCGAGGAGCCCCCGCCGCCCTTGCCTCCTCCGCCGCCGGCCAGCACGGCGATCGCAATCGCAAGGACGACCACCAGCCCGAGCCCCGCCGCCGCGCGCCGTCGCTTGAGCCGACGCGCGCGAGCAGCCCGCCGGCGGGCGTCCGGATCAGCTCGCGGCGAGTTCACGCGTGCACCGTCCACTCTTCGGGGTCGCAGACCATCGTGGTCCTCCCCCCGTCCAAGTCGAGTACAGCCATCTCATGGGTGTACGACCGCAGCGTAGTCCGGCCCCCCACGGGGCCCGGCCGGGACGAAGTCCATGCCATCGGGTGTGTTCAGGAAGCCTGGCCCGCTGCCCGGCTGGTCGGTGTGTCCGTACTGCCACACGATCTGGTTGGTGCGCGGATCGATCTCCACAACGCGGTCGCGGTAGTCGTCGTTGACGACGATGTCGCCGTTGGGCAATGCCATCCCAAGCGAGGGATGGTCGAGGCGGCCATAGCCCCCCGACGGACCGTAGCGCCAGATCGTACGGCCGCGACGGTTGACGATCAGGACGTGCCCCGGGCTCGCATAGTCGGCCAGGAGAATACGCCCGCCCGGCAGGGGTTGCGGGTCCGACGGGTAGGAGACCGGCACTTTCATGGCGAACACAAGCTTGCCGCCCGAGGAGATCTCGTCGATCCAAGAGCCGTTGATCTCGCTCACCAGCACGCCCCCGCCCGGCAGGGGCGTATCGCCGTTGACAGCGTCGAGGTAGCGCGGCGGTTCGTGGCGGCACACGTTCGAGGTGCCGTACTGGCCGACGATCCGGTGTGCGCGCACGAAGATGATGCGACAGCCGTAAGCGTCGGCGACCGTGAAGGTGCCGGAGGGGAGCATGTAGGCATCGTCGGGGGTGTGCACGTGCGTGCTGTCCGAGCCAGCTTCGCCTGGATGGCCGAAGATCACGTGCAGGGAGCGATCGGCGAGGTTGACCTGGACGATGTCGTTGTTGTCCTCCTCGTTGGCGATCAGGGCCTGACCGCCGGGCTCGACGAACGTGTCGTCGTTGTAAAACAGGCGCCTGCCGGCCGCGAGGTCGGCCGCGGAGGGGTACTTGAAGACGATATTGCCGCGTGGATCGACGACGAGGATGCGGTTGTTGCCGCGATCGGCGATCAGCAGGTAGCCCGGCATGCCCGTGAGCTTCGACGCGGCTTCATACGCGGCCGCCGTTCCGGGCTGGGAGTCCACCACGTTCTGGGGCGCCCACAGCGCGGCGCGCCCGCCGACCGCAATCGGCGCGAGCGGGCCGCCGGAGACGATTGCCGGCGAATTGTGACCGGCCGCCGTCGAGGCGCCGTGCGTGGATGGGTCGTGCGACTTCGAGGAACCACCGCCTGAGTTCGCGAGTATCACGAGGATGAGCAGCGCAATGCCCGCAACCGGGATCGTCCACAGGCGCCGGCGTCGCAGCCTCGTGCGCTGCGCCTCGCGGCGGCGTATGCGCGCACGCGGGTCAAGGCCCGGGCTTGAGATGTTAGGTCGGTCGTCGGTCATCCTGGCCCGGGCGCTCCCGGCGACGCCCACACTCACAACGGCGGCTAAACGCATCCATAAGACCCGGTTAGACTTCGCTTAACCGTGCGTGCCGTCCAGATCAGCGAGCTCTCCGGTCCGAGCGCCGTCCGCGTGGTGGACGCACCCGTGCCGGAGCCTAACCACATGCTCACCCCGGGCGAGGGCGTGACGATCGACGTACGCGCCGCCGGGGTGTCGTTCCCCGATGTGCTGCAAACGCGCGGGCTCTACCAGCTCAAACCCGACCTGCCGTTCATTCCGGGCTCGGAGGTGGCCGGCACCGTCGCCCACGCGCCTGCCGGCAGCGACTTCGAGGCCGGCGACCGCGTGATGGCGTTTACCGTGCTCGGCGGCATGGCTGAGCACGCAGTCGCGCCCGCCTACCTGACGTTCAAGCTGCCCGAGCAGCTCGACTTCGCGCAGGGCGCCTCGACGATCCTCAACTACCACACGGTGTACTTCGCGCTCAAGCTGCGCGGGCGCCTGCAAGCGGGCGAGCGCGTACTCGTGCACGGGGCGGCCGGTGGCGTTGGCACGGCGGCCTTGCAGGTGGCCAAAGCGCTGGGAGCTTCCACGATCGCGGTCGTCTCGAGCGACGAGAAGGAGCGCGTCGCGCGCGAGGCGGGAGCTGAGGAGGTGGTGCGCTCGGATGGCCCGTGGCGCGAGCAGGCGCTGGAGCTCGGCGGCGTCGACGTGGTGCTCGACCCGGTCGGCGGCGATCGCTTCACCGACAGCCTGCGCTCGCTGCGCGAGGACGGACGTGTCCTCGTCGTTGGCTTCACCGATGGGTCGATCCCCGAGGTGAAGGTCAATCGCCTGCTGCTGCGCAACGTGTCGGTGATCGGCGCCGGTTGGGGCGCATACGTGATGGGCAACCCGGAGCGCAACCGCGCGATCGGCGAGGCCATCGAGGGGATGGTCGACGGAGGGTTTATAAGACCGATAATTGGGGCGTGCCTGCCGTTGGAGGAGGCCCCCGATGCATTTCGCACGATCGACGAGCGTCGTGCGGTCGGCAAGGTCGTGCTGAACATCAAGGTGTGACGATCGGGAAGACCGGATCGCCCTCGTCGAGCAAGCCGAGGAACTCTCCGAGCTTGGCGCCGTCTCCGGCTACAGCGATGGCGCCGCTTGCGAACAGGGAGGGCCCGTCGCCCTCACCCAGCAGGACCGAGTCGAAGGCCGCGCGCGTGAGCGCGATCGTCGCATGAGCGTCGGGGGCGAGCCGTCCCTCGACCGTACTGAGGGCCCCGTTCGCGACTGTGACCGTCCAGCGCTCCCCCACGTCGGTGAACTCCCACGCGAGCACAATCTGGGCGTCCCACGCGCGCGGACCGTCGATCCGTGCGCCCATCGCGTCCCATAGCTGCTCGATCGACAAGGCCCGCGCCACGTCGGCGCTCGCCACGCGCCTCCCCTGTGGCGCCGGTGGCGGTCCGTCGCGCAGCTCGTGGGCGCCGACGAGATACAGGTTGCGCCAGACCGCGCTCTCGGACCGATACCCGAGTTGCTCCAGGGCTTCGGCATGCAGCTGGAGCGCAGGTGCGTGCTCGGGGTCTGCGAAGACGGCGTGCGAGCAGACCTCGACGACCCAGCGATAGTCACCGTCGTCAAACGCCGCGCGGGCATGCGCCAGCAGCGGCTCCATGCCACCGGCAAGCTCGACATAGCGACGCGCAGCCTCGACGGGCGGGTGCGGATCGAGGTGTGCGGGGTTACCGTCGAAGAAGCCGAGATAGCGCTGGTAGACGGCGCGCACGTTGTGAGAGACGGTGCCGTAGTAGCCGCGGCACGACCATGTGCGCTGGAGGCTCGGCGGCAACTTCACCTCCGCCGCGATCTCGGTTGGGGTGAAGCCACGGTTGGCAAGGCGCAGAGTCTGGTCGTGCAGGTAGCGGTACATGTCGCGATGTCGCGCCAGGTACTCCACGATCCGCTCCCCACCCCACCGCGGCCAATGGTGCTGGGCAAACATGACGTCGCTGCGCGCACCGAACAGCTCGATGGCCTCGCCCAGGTACTTGGACCAAGCCAAGGCATCGCGCACGGGCGCCCCACGCGGGGTCAACACATTGTGCATGCAGTGAACCGCGTTCTCCGCTATGCACAGGACACGCAAGTCGGGCAGGTGAAAGTTCATCTCCGCGGGCGCCTCGCTGTCAGGGACTAGCTGAAACACCATGCGAACGCCATCGATATCCTCTTCCTGACCCGTAGCCGAAACCTCGTGGGTGGGCGGAATCAACGTGATGCTGCCGGTCGACGTAGTCTTGCCGATGCCTGCGTCAACCTGTCCCCGCGGGCCGCGCGCAAGGCCGGGGGCGAACATGTAGCCGGCGCGCCTGGCCATTGCCGTGCCGGCCAGTACGTTCTCAGAGACGGCATGCTCGAGGAAGCCCGCGGGCGCCCACACCGGCACCTCGCCCGCACTCACGGCATCCTGGCTGACCACCCCCTTGACCCCGCCGAAGTGGTCGACGTGACTGTGGGTGTAGATGACGGCGCTCACCGGCCGCTCGCCGCGATGGGTGCGATAGAGGTGAAGTGCGGCGGCGGCACACTCCATGGAGATGAGCGGGTCGATCGCGATCACGCCCGTGCGCCCCTCCACGATCGTCATGTTTGACAGGTCGTACCCGCGCACCTGGTAGATGCCGGGCACCACCTCGAACAGACCGTGCATCCCATTCAGCTGGGCCATGCGCCACAGGCTCGGGTGAACCGTGTCGGGCGCCTCGTGCGCATCGCCGGGCGTGTCCCCGTGCGCTCGAGCGTACCCGCCCAGGAACGTGTAACTGTCCATGTCCCACACCGTGCGCCCGCGCTCGTCGCGCACGACGAGGCTTGGGGTCGTGGCGATCAGCCCGCGCCGGGCATCCTCGAAGTCCTCGCGGTCCTCAAATGGAAGCTCGCCGAGAGCACGGGCATGGGCCGCGCGTGTGTGCGCGCTCGCGGGGAGGGGATCGCTCACGCCAGATATTGTGGCAGCGACACCGAATCCGCTCAGAGCAACTCGAGCACACGCTCGATCGGACGTGCGAGCAGGGCGCGCTCGTCACTTCGCGAGCTGCACCGCCACAGACCCTCGACCCGATCCGGCCGTGTAGTGCGGTATGCGCTACATTAGAGCGATAGCATCTGCTCCTCACCCCCTTTCGTTGCGCCTCGGACGCGAGGGTCTGAGCGCACTTGACGAGATCGCCAGGCGACGAGGCTTGAGCCGCGCCGAGGCGGCGCGACAGGCGATCGCTGAGACTGCCGAGCGCGAGCGCAGGCGGAATGGTCTTGCTGCTGAGGCCAGACGCCTTATGCAAGACCGCGGCTATGTGCAGGAAACGCGGGAGGTCGCCGACCTCATGGAGACGCTGCGTGGTTCGTGGTGATGTTCACCAGATCAAGCTTCCGGACAGACGTGGTCATGTCCAACAGGGACGCCGCTATGCAGTGATCGTCCAAGCGGACGATCTCCTCAACCTTTCGACTGTCGTCATTTGTCCGACTTCCCGCTCCGCGTTCCCCGCCAGCTTCCACCCGGAGATCACAATCCTCGATCAACCGACTCAGGTTCTCTGCGAGATGGTCGGCGCCGTCGACGCTCGGGCACTCGATAAGCAAGTCACCCACCTGCCTTATGACGAGCTGCGCGCCGTCGAGGATGCTCTACAGCTCGTCCTCGACCTGCCTTGAGCCTACTGGGCACAGGCAGGAAGGCAAGGACACCAGGGGTACGGAGAGACCGGGACGACGGCGCCAATGACGCCCTACACGATGCCCTATACTAGCCGGCATGCGTAAGACCAGCGTCTATCTGGATGAGGATCAGGCCCAGCGCCTAGCCAGGCTCGCCCGCCAGGAGGGCTGCTCGCAGGCGGAGATCCTGCGCGAGGCGGTGGCCACCTACCAGCCCAAGCCGTCCCAGGACCGGAACTTCGCACTGGCCGGCTCAGGGCACGGCGACGGATCCTCGATCGCGGACGTACCGGAGGAGGATCTGCTCAAGGGCTTCGGCGAGTGACCGTCGTCATCGACGCCGGACCCCTCGTGGCGTTTGGCGATGCCAACGATCCGCAATTTGCTCGCATCGACCAGTTGCTGCGAACTGTCGGTGAGCCGCTGATAATTCCGGCGCCCGTCACCGCTGAGGTGGACTACCTGCTCGGACAGCGGATTGGGCGTGGACCACGGCGAAATTTTATCGCCGATCTCGCCGCCGGACGATTCACCGTTGCCTGCCTGGAGCGCGGGGACTATGCCACGATCGGAGACCTCGACGCACGCTACTCGGACCTTGAGCTTGGGCTCGCCGACTGCGCGCTGGTTGTGATCGCGAACCGGTACGGGACCAATCGCATCGTGAGCTTCGACGAGCGGCATTTCCGTGCCGTGACACCGCTTCAAGGCGGAGCCTTCACGATTTTGCCCAGCGACAGCTGATCTGACGCAGAAGGATTGACGCTCGAGGTCGCAGACTGCGTAGGACGCCGCGCGGCTGTGCTCAGCGGGGGCGAAGATCCTCACTTGTGCAGGGCGAGTCCGGTAGCTCGAGGATCTCGGGATCGCCGGTGAGCAACACGAGTCTGTGGGCAGCGGCAGTCGCGACTGCGAAGCAGTCCCCAAGCGCGATTGATGCACGAGCCTTCAGGCGTGCGGTCTCGATCATCCGTGCGGTGCCGGGAAGATCGAGCGAGAGGGCGGCCCGCAGGGACGCGAGCGTGTCGTCAGCGGCGATCCGTCCATGATCGCGCTCAACGCGGTAGTAGACCTCAACCAGGTTCACCCAGCTCACGATGGGCCGTGTGTCGATCAATCCCTCGACGCGCGAGAGCGCAGGCTCTTCACCATCAAGCCAGGCGAGAATCGCCCATGAGTCCAGGCAAACGCTCACCGAGGATCGCGCGCGCGATCCTCAAGCAGACGCGCGGCCATCCCAGTGTTCCTGAACCGACCACCGAGCCGAGCGGGAACCCTCCGGGCAACGAGCACGATCTCCTCGTCGCGCAACTCGAAGTCGACCTCGTCGCCTGGGTGCAGATGCGCGCGATCACGCAGCGCCTTCGGAATCACAACCTGCCCCTTCGTGCCAATCCGCCCTGTCATACCTGACAAGTATAACGATCCATTACCACTCAGGCTGAGGGGCCGGGGCGGGAAGCTTCCTGCGAACCCGACGGAAAATCGCCGTGGACGGAGAGGGCGGGTACAACGACTGAACGCAGACATAGCCCTGGACCGGCTGGTTGAGACGCTGATGGAGCCGGTCGGGCGGCAGGCGCGCTGGCAGGTGGCGGAGGCGATCAGGAAGGCCGATCGCTGACACCCCATTGTCGCGGAGCCTGCCAAGCACAGACCGCCCGGCAGCTTCGCTACGGTGTCGTCATGGTTCCGCAGGAGGTCATCGAGATGGCAGGCCGGACCTTGGCCGCTGTCGCTGCCGATCCGGTCAAGATCGTGCTCTTTGGCTCGCGTGCTCGCGGTGACGCTGGTCCGGACAGCGACTTCGACTTCCTCGTCGTGGAGCGCAGGCCTCGGGACCGGCACGCCGAGATGGTCCGTCTCGGCCGAGCGCTCCGCCCACTCGGGATGCCTTTCGATGTCCTCGTCGTAAGCGAGAACTACGCCGAGGATTGGGGAAGCGTGGAGGGCTCGATGATCCACGCCGCTCTCACCGAGGGTCGAGTGCTGCATGCCGCCACATGACCGACTCGATCTGGCGCGCGTGCTGCTTGCCAGGGCGATAGACGACGAGACACTCGTACGGAAGGTCTCGCCAGACACCGACATCGCCGACGCGATTGTCGGCTTCCATGCCTTATGTTGATATCAACATAATGTGTGTTATGCGAATTCCCGGATTATGTTGACATTGGTTGTGGGTGTGGCTCTGGGGGCGGTGATCGTGGCTTGGGGGTCGGCATAATCAGAGCGCTTCGTTGCGACACGAGGTCGCACGTTTCGAGTGGATTCGCGGATTTGGAGGTTCGGCTGATGTCGAGAGCGTAGTCCCGGGCTTGTGCTCAAGGCCCGTCCCTACCCTGACGTGCGTCGCCGGTGTTGAGCCGGCGGGGTTCGAAGCTCGGGGGAGAAGCCCAAGGGCGCCCGTTCCATCCGGGGGCCACAGGCAAGGGGAAGGCCGGACGGGTGAATCGCTTGAACCTCCGTTGATGCCTCGTTATCTGAGGCCCCGCCGATGGGATGCTGTAGCGGGGTGCAAGGACTGGCCGCTGAGAAGCGGCAGGCGCCGGCTGGAGACGAAGCGTCAGCCGGGTGAGCATCGCCGTCCTCGGGGTATAGGAGGCACCCAACCCGGTCGTAGCTCGTGCGTGTGGAACGTGGTAACCCCGACGGGGTCCGGGCCTTGGCCCGGTAAGCCGACCGTAAGGAAGGCCCAATCCCCCGGCGGGAATCGGATGACCGAGAAGCGAATGCCGGCAGCCGAAAGGCAACAGGAAACCGGGACATGATGGCTGGCCCCTCCGCCGGTCGTCCCGCATAACTGGCCGGATACGGGACATGGTGCCCGGACCCGGAAGGGTGCTGACGCGGTCAGGTGAGCCTGTGAAGAGGAAGATGACCATGACACCGGAACCGAAGGACAAGTTGGACGCCGCGGCGATCGTCACGGCGAACGGACCAGAGGACGACATCCTCGACTGGGACGCTGTTGATTGGCGTGCCTGCGAGGCGAGCGTACGGCGGTTGCGGCAACGGATCTTCACGGCGTCGCAGGCGGGGGACCTTTCACAGGTCCGCAACCTGCAGAAGTTGATGCTTCGTTCGCGCACGAACACGCTCTTGAGCGTGCGGCGGGTGACGGAGCGTAATGCCGGTCGCTTGACGGCGGGTGTGGACGGCGAGGTGGTGCTCACCACGAAGGCCAAGATCGATTTGGCCAAACGGGTGCAGCACAGTTCTGAGCCGTTCAGGGCCTGTCCGGTCAGGCGGGTGTACATCCCGAAGAAGCAAGGCAGCAGGAAGCGGCGCCCACTCGGTATCCCCGTTATCGCCGACCGAGCCCATCAGGCTCGGGTGGTCAATGCGTTGGAGCCCGAGTGGGAGGCACGGTTCGAGCCGAGATCCTATGGGTTTCGGCCGGGCCGTGGCTGTCATGACGCGATCGCAGCGATCTACCTGACCGCCAAGGGCAAAAGCCCGAAGCGCCAGTGGGTGCTGGACGCAGATTTGGCGGCGGCGTTCGACCGGATCGACCATTCCCACATCCTTCGCCAGCTCGGCTTGTTCCCCGCCAGGGGAATGGTCGAGCAGTGGTTGAAGGCGGGCGTGGTCGAGGATGGTCGGTTCGCCCCGACCGAGGAAGGAGTTCCTCAGGGTGGGGTGATCAGCCCCGTGCTGCTGAACGTCGCCCTGCACGGGATGGAGCAGGCCGCCGGGGTCCGCTACCTGACTACCGGCAATCGCGCCGGTGATACGGCGGCAGGCTCCCCGGTAGTGGTCAGGTACGCGGACTTATGCGGACATCCGCATAAGTCCGCTTATGCCGAGTTCCGGATTATGCCGAGCGGGTGCTGGGATCGCAGTAGGCAAGCGGGGGTGGGCGCGAAAAGCTCGGCATA
>CAAGKR010241477.1_pt1 | contig 11327 bp, 9 predicted proteins | sample 2556971 | NCBI WGS metagenome assembly CAAGKR01 (sample SAMEA5207829, study PRJEB30636) | soil metagenome | biome: forest; feature: boreal; material: soil | place: USA | collected 2011-09 | depth 1 m
GGCTGGCCTGTTCTCGCATCCGGGAGCGGAGCCGCGACGATCAGCGTAATAACGACATCGCGGATGTTCTTCGGTGAATTGTCCGCTCCCGCACCGAGACAAGGAACCGTTTGAGGAGGTGGAGACGAATTATCGCAAGTGTACGAGAAGATCGGCACCGGAGCCCCTCCTGGGAATATGCCCGGATAAGCAGCCTGGTATTGTGCAACCTGGGTGTTTACGACATTTTGGACAACTTGGGTGTTTACGACATTTTGGACAAAAGGTGCAAGCGCCCCCGCTGTAATTGTATCGGGGTCGCCGAGCGGCACCTTGGCGCTCACGCCGCGCATGAGCGTGGGTAGAGGGGTGGTGTTCTGCAATTGGTAGCGAATCCACTGAACTGGGGCGCCCGGCAAATTTGTATTGGTCTCGATGATGAGGTCGAAATCGCCCGGGCTGCTATCGCCCGCCGTGGCGGTGGTGCAAGTCCCGCCCCCAGCCGTGCCGATTTGGCAGGGAGCGCCGGGGTAGCTAGAGCCGAGGCTCCAGGCGAACGGGGAGCTGGCAGAGAGACCGGGATTTGAGGCGTCAAGGAAAGTCGGCGGCGGATAGCCGGCATCGTTGACGTCGCGCACGATTTGGTCCAAACCGAGACGCGCTTCCTGGAAGGACGTCAGCACTTGAGACTCCGTCTGATAGCGCTGTTGAGAAGAACTGAGCAGAGTGAACGCCGCTCCGGTGATCAAAAGAAAAATGCCCAGAGCGACCAGCAATTCGATGAGCGTAAAACCCCGTTGCCGCGTTTTGCTGGGAGGCGGCTTCATCGTTCCACCATGGTATCAAGGGTGATGGGTTGGAAATAGCCGTTGCCACCCGCCTGGCGGACGCCAAGGATAAATCGTTTCGAGGAGGCCGTACCGCCGTTTCCGGTGATGATCACCGCCCAGCGCACGTCATAGGTCACGCCGCTGGGATCAGTCGGGTCCGCGTGGGTGAAGCCGTAGCCATTCGTGGGAGCCTGGGGAGGGTTAGGCGAGCTGAATACAATGATTGTCTGGTTGTTGAGGGTCGTCACGGTGCTGCCCTGCACCGAATTGGTGACCGCGGGATTGCCAAGCTGGCAGGTGTTTCCCAGCGCATCGATGAAGGAATTCACGGTCAGCGGCTGGTCGAGCATCTGATCGAGTTGGCGCTGCGCAAAAACCAGCGCGGAGGAGTCCGTGCGATTCCGGTAATTCATAAGGATCGAAGCCGGCACAAGCTGCGCGATGGCCACGAGGCCCACCAATAAAATTATGGTGGCAAGCATCATCTCCAGGATGCTGAAGCCCCGTTCGTTTCCGCGGCGTTTTATGAATGCGGATCGCATCGCTGTTCGTCTCTTCTCGTGTCCCAACTAGCCAATTCGGTGCCAGGCGCCGCCGTTAGGAGCGCTCCAAATCTGTGTGGCGCCGGAAGGAAGTAAAATCACGGCGCGATAGCCAAACTCGGGATTGGTCGCGCTGCCAAGGTAAAACACATAGGCCCCTAGACCCACTACCGCGCCCCGCGCATCAAACGTAGCTGTGCCATTGCTGCCCGACAAAGTAGGATCGAGGCAGGGCCCACTATTGTTGAAGAGCTTGTTGCAAATAGGGCCCTGACCAGGCAATCCACTCTGAGTCTGCGGCAGAAGTGTTGCAAATCCAGTGATGAGGATCTGCTTCTCGGTGGCGAGAGGAGTTGTGAGGCCATTTGGAGTCGTCCAGGCAGTCCAGATACCGGTGATCTGTTTGATCTGGCAATTTATCAGTGTGTTCCGGCGCACCGCTTCGAATCGCGTAAATTTCAGCATGTCAGACAAGCGTGCGGCCGCGTCGTTCAGCTGGTACGTTCGAATCGAGCGCATGAACGAAGGAATCGCGATCGCCGTCAGAATCAGAAGCACGGCCAGGGAAACCGCCAGTTCGGTCATGCTGAAGCCAGCAATGCGGCGGCGGCGAGTGCGGGAGCTTGGGGCACTCTTATACAAGGTCGTTTCCTCGTTCAAAGGCAGGACCAGCGGTCCCGCCTAAAAGGGCGGTCAAGTGACCAAATATGATGCAGTTGCGATACCAGGGACAGCCGGCTGCAACTGCCGCTAAACATAGTACTTTATTGGACTAAACCGTTACATTCTATTCCATGCGTCAAGGAATGGGTAGAAATGTAACAAATTGAAACAAAAGCAGTTGCAGGTGAGTTAGGTTGAGTTATTTTTATTCTTAGTAAGCATTTCCGGCGCTGGAGGGTGGCCGCGAGGAGCGAGCGTTTTCTATCGGGCGTGCTACTTCCTAGTTTTTGCTCTTTTTGGCGAGGGCTTGGGCACCCTGCTTGGAGAGGGACGATTTACTAAAGATATCGTCGGAGAAGCCGAGATTGAACTTACAACTGTCGTAAAAGATTTGAATGGAGCGGCGTCCGTTGTGTTCCCGGGAGATCTGCAGCGGCATCCAGACGCTGTCTTTCAACTGGTAGTTTGAGTAGATGGAGACGTCTTCGTTGATCTGCTGCGTTTCTTCGTCCTTGGTGATGACCGCGCTGCGAATCAAGAGGTGAGTGGAGCGGTCAACGGCAAGGCGGAACTTGCGCTCCTGGCTGTCGCTTAACTCGACCCAATCCACCTGCTTGAGGTCCACCGTGTCGTTGCCGCCGAAGCGCACAGCCATGCCCGGCTCCTTGAGGCGCAGCCGCAGGAGATTGTCGACGTTGCGCTTGACCTGTTCCTGGAAATCGCTGATGGAGGCGGCCGGCAATTCGTTGACGCCGCTGCGATCGAAAGTCCAGCCGTGATCGCCGTTATACAGCGTGATGACGATGCCGCCGTGAGAAAAGTCCAATCCATCGACGCCGATCAAGGAAGCGAGGATCGTATTGCGGCCCTTGGAGATATATTCCGTGCGGTCTTTGTCCGGGTAGCGGCGGTAGTCGGCAAACTCGATATTGCCGATCGGCTCGCCATTGTGACCAAACAACACGCGGCGTCCCTGGCACTGGCTTTCGTGGACTTCCGTATAACCCGGCCCGCCTAGAGCGTTGATAAGCTCGCTGAGAATCTGCTTGCCCTTGGCGACACTCTGCTCCGGCATCATGGTGTCGGGATTCTGCGCGGAAGCGCGCGGAGCGAACATCGTACCTGCAACCAGAATGACGACGGCGAACTGGACGGACTTTACCCGCACAAGACCGAACCTCCATTTACATTGATGATTTCTCCGGTCATGAAGTTGGCTAGGTCCGAAGCAAGAAAGAGGATGGGGCCGGCGATTTCTTCGGCGGTGCCGGCGCGACTGAGAGGGATGACGGTGGAAGCCATCTTCTGGCCCGCTTTCGTCTCCAGCACGGGAAGAGACATGTCCGTGGCGACCCAGCCGGGGGCGACGCAGTTCACAAGAATATTGTGGCGGGCGAGCTCAGTGGAAAGGCCCTTGGTGAGGCTAATGATGCCGCCTTTGCTGGCGCCATAATGGGTATGGAGGGATTCACCGCGCTGCCCGGCGGTGGAACTGATGGGAATGATTTTGCCGGACTTCTGTTTGATCATGTGAGGCACGGTGAAATGGATGATCGAGTAGACGCTCTTGAGGTTGATGCGGATCATGTCGTCCCACTGCTTTTCGGTCATTTTCTCGATGGGGGCATCTTCGAGGTTCCAGACACCGGCATTGGCGACGAGAATGTCCAGACGCCCGAGGCGGGCGATGGCGTGCTCCACGAGCTTTTGATTGTCGGCGTGCTTGCCGACATCGGCTTTGAACGCTTCCACGCGAGTGCCGTGCTTGCCGGCTTCCTGCTGGACCTGGAGCGCGGCGTCTTTGGCTTTGACGTAATTGAAAACCACGTCAGCGCCAGCCTGCGCAAAAAGTTTGACGGCCGCCGCGCCGATGCCGCGCGAACCGCCGGTGATGAGTGCCGCCTTGCCTGCGAGTGAAATCATGAAACCCCCGAAAGTGGAAAATCAAACTAGAAAATTGAAACTAGAAACTAGAAACTAGAAAAAACAGCCAGCCTAAGTCTTGTGAGCGACGACCTCACGGGTGCGTGCGGCAGCGACGAATTGCTGGAACAGGCGCTGCGCGAACAGATCATCCGGCATGCGCTCCGGGTGCCACTGAACTCCTACGACCCAGTTGGAATCGCCGGTCCATTCCACGCCTTCGATCGTGCCATCCGGGGCGTGAGCCGTAACGCGGAGCTTTTCGCCGGGTTGGTCGATGGCCTGGTGATGGCTGCTGTTGATATGCGCCGTAGAGGACCCGGCAAGCTTTGCGAGAAGGCTTCCGGCGGTCAGAACAGCGTCGTGGTCCTGATTGCCACCTTTCGCTCCTGCGGCGAGATCCGTAGTTCCATGAGGGACTGCTTGCGGCCGATCAGGTCGCGCATCTGGGATATCTTGAATCAGCGAGCCCTTGAGGTAAACGTTGAGGATCTGGCAGCCATAGCAGATGGCCAGCACCGGCTTCGACGAGCGAAACGCATGAGCGAGGATGGCCTCGTCGGTGGCGTCTCGATTCGGGTCCAAAGTTATTGTCTTGGGGTGCCTCGATGCACCATAGCGGCTGGGGTCTACATCCGCCGGACTGCCCGGCAAAACAAAGGCGTCCAGCTCCTCCAGTTGGTGTGCAAGCTGTTCCGGTGATTGTTCGAGAGACACTTCCAGCGGCTCTGCGCCTGCTTTTTGGACAGCCCGGAAATAGAAGTCGAGCTTGTCCCGCGTTCCCTCGCGCTGTTCCTGGGTGGTGCGCCAAGGGATGCCCACACGGGGGCGATTGGCGGTGCTCAGTTGGGAGTTAGCAGGGGTCATGGGACACCAAATCGTAGCATTCGGCGGTGAGGGCGGCAACCGGTGGGGAGGTGACTGGTGATTCGTGATTCGCCGCCCGACATGGTCGGGACAGGTCGATCCTCGCTCCCGATGATCGCTCAGGACAGTGGTCCTTGTCGGATTCCTGGTTAACCATAACCGGGACCCCCTCCCCCGTGTTTTTTGTAAGTGTTGCATGTAAAGAGTTTAGCCAGACCGTAAGTCTTTTGTTTGCAACACTTGCGGGGAGGTCGATAAGTGTTGCAGCTAAAGGACTTAAAGCAACAGGAGTGACATCCCCCATTCCATGAAAGACCGGGGTGATCGGCGAGGGCATCGGTTCCAGAATGGGAATTGGTGGAAGAAAGAGCGGGTGACACCCGGGAGTTTTCGTAAGAGCGGAATCTAAAGGAGTTACGGGCGTCACAGTTTTGTAAGTGCAGATTGCAAAGGACTTGCGGTGACAGGATTTTCGTCACGTGACGGAATTGGAAGGCGCGGCGAGTCTTTCTTCGATAATTCACAGCACATGGTAGCATAAGAAAGTTAGTTTGTAAAATACTATTACGATGTGGTACTAGTTTCGAATGAAAAGTGTAGTACTTTCGAACGGATGAGGCGTCGCAAACGGAAGAAAAGAAAGGCTTAACGCAGAGACACAGAGGGCATAGACAAGAAGCGATGGCTAGACGAGAGAACCCACTCACAAGGCCGGCGAGTGGGGCACCCAGCAGCTTCGTTGTCGCCGCGATTTCCAATCCCCGCTGTTCTCGCGGGTCCATAACCACCTTCAAGTGTGGCTACGGTGTAGCTACAAAGTGCCACATTGTCAAGAGCAAACTTTAACCTTGACATGTAGCTACAATAGGGCTACTTTGTGGCCCATGGCAAAGCGCAAACGAAAAGCACGATCCTCGACAGCTAAGTCGCTCAAGGATGATGTGGTGCGGATGCGCGTTTCGGGAGAGCAGAAGCAGGCACTCACGGCGGCAGCGGAACGTGAGGGCTTGGAGCTGTCAGCGTGGCTCCGACAGTTGGCCCTCCGGGCGGCTGGCGCGTTACCGGAGCCGAAATGAGCGCGTCACGTTGGGGGGGGGCAGCCGCAGAACAAGTTCTGCAAGCTCAAGAACCTCAGGAACGAGAGCGATGTTGAGCAGAACTTCGTCGCGCGGTTGCTCGACGACCTCGGGTTTACGGACGACTACCGTGAGACGAAGGCTGCCCTTCGTTCCGTCAAGATCGAGAAGGGGCGGCGGCAGCGGTTGTACGTGCCCGATTACGTCTGCTACCTCGACGAGGCGCACAAGCGCCCGGTATTAGTTGTAGATGCTAAATCACCAACCGAAGCCGCGATAGACGGTGCTACCGACGCGCAACTTTATGCATCCGTCCTCAGGCGGGCGCTTGCCGACCCCAAGCCCGACCAGTTCTGTGTGGGCAGCAACGGACAGCGCACTCTGGTCCTCCACTATGACAGCGATGTCCCGCGATACGACCTGGACTTCTCGGACATCGTGGACGGCAATCCTCGGTACGAAGCCCTCAAAGCAGCGTTACAGCGAACGGCTCCCACACATCGATCCGCATCTGGCGCAAACGATTTCGAATTTACAAAACCAGATGTCAAGACAGTGCGTGCGCTATTCGAGGCGTGCCATGACGTGATTTGGAAGCGTGAGTTTGAAAGCCCAGTCCCGGCGTTCTGGGAGTTCTGCAAGCTCATGTTTATCAAACTCCATGAGGATCGCCGACTCCGTACCGATCCAAAACTCAAGGCACTCGTGCAAGCTGGCCAGCTCTTGCCACGCGCGAATGTCTTGTTCAGCGTGGATTATCTCGACCGCATCACCAACCCCTCGAATCCAAACCCCATCGCCGCACTTTTTGAAACTACTCGCGACGATCTTGAAGCACAAGTCCTGTCCGGCGAGAAGAAGCGCATCTTTGACAGCACCGAGCGGTTAAAGCTCGATCCACTGACGGTGCGACGCGTGGTGGGACTCCTCGAACACCACGATTTGATCAAAATTGATGAAGACCTCAACGGTCGCCTTTTCCAGACCTTTCTGAGTGCCACGATGCGCGGGAAGCAACTCGGCCAGTTCTTCACCCCGCGCACGGTCGTTGACTTCATGTGCGATCTTGCGGATTTGAAGGTGACGAAGGAGCCGCCGTACGCCCCGCTGATCCTCGACGCCTGTTGCGGAACGGGTGGGTTTTTGATCGAGGCAATGGCCAAACTCACGCGTCAACTAAAAGACGGACCACTCGCAGTCCTAAGTGAGCGGGAGAAGTCAAAAATTGACAAGGCGATCAAAGACGAGCGGCTAATCGGAATCGATGCAGGCAAAGACCCTCCCGTGGCACGCATTGCCCGGATCAACATGTATCTCCACGGCGATGGAGGCAGCCGCATTTATTCTGCCGACGCGCTCGACAAGCAGGTACACGTCCCGTCAACGGCCAGTCCAGAGCTACGCGGCGAGTTAAAGCAATTGCGCACCATGTTTTCTGGGCCAGACGCCATCCGTGTCGATGTGGCGCTGACCAATCCACCGTTTTCCATGAAGAAAGAGGCAAAGGAAGCGGATCAGCGCGAGATTCTTCAAGAATACGAGTCAGCCTTCGTTATGAAGGATGGTCGAAAAAAGATGCGTCCGTCGCTCAAGTCCAACGTCATGTTCTTGGAGCGGTACCGCGATTTGATCCGGGCGGGCGGCAAACTCATCACCGTGATTGACGAGAGCGTGCTTAATACCCCAACGGCTGCCGACTACCGCGCGCAATTGTTTCGCCACTTTTACATTCGCGCCGTGGTGTCGCTTCCGCAGGACGCATTTGTTGACGCGGGCGCGAATGTAAAAACGTCAATCCTGTTACTGGAGCGCAAAGACGTGCCCTCCGACGATCAGCCCGTCACGTTCTACGGGCGCAGCGCCAACATCGGGTATAAGGGGGCGCGACTCAATGAGAGCCTGAGCGACCTTCCGCGCGTCCTTGAAGCCTTCCAGCAGTTCCAGCGCACCGGGCAAGTGCCGAGCGCCGCGAAGACGCATTGGACCGAGCGCACACAGTTTTTCGCGGTGCGCCTCACTGCCCCGGTTGGGCGGATGGATTTCGAGTGGCACGATCCGCGCCATATAGAGATGGATCGCCGCCTGCAACAGATCGTCACCGCGAAGGGATACCTCGTGCGTCCGCTTGGCGGCTCGAACGGGCTATGTGAGTTTGTTCGAGGTAAGACTGGAGACGAGTACGTCAGTGCTGGCGTACCGATTCTGAAGGTACGCAACATCACGGGCGAGGACATCGACTGGAATACGGATTTTGTCCTGCAACTGTTCTATAGCGAGCATCTTGAGTCCCATCTTCAGTGCGGCGACGTGTTGGTCACCACTACCGGGCTTGGCACTATCGGGCGAATTGATCTGTTGGAGACCGATGATCCGTGCATGGCTGACGGGCACGTCACGGCGCTCCGGTTGATGGCACCTCGACAGATGGACCCGGACTTTTTAGTCCACTACCTCCGGTCGCCGCTTGGGCAAATGCAGATGGATCGCTACACGGTCGGGTGTACGGGACAGACTGAATTGAACGACAGCGACCTCGCCCAACTGCAAGTCATCTTCCCTGCGCATGCGGACGAGCAGAACACCGTGTTAATCGAAGCGAAGCGGTACGAGGACGCGGCGAACCGCGCCCGTGACGAGCAGCAGAAGAACCGCACCTTATCGCGGACGGAGTTTGAGAGGTTGCTAGGACTATGAGCGGCTTTTATGGGCAGATCACCGACTTTTTGGGCAAGAGGCACTATTGAGGCAAAGCCGGTGCGACCCCAAAAAAGCTTGGGGATTAGGCGCGGAGGGAGGCGGAGGGGGCGAGGGCGGCGTCGAGGCAGAAGTCGGGGCGATGGAAGAAGGCGGGGAGCTCGGAGAGGCGGAGGGCGAGGCGCTCGGGGGAGGCGGCGCGGAGGGTAACGTGGCCAAGTTTGCGGCCGGGGCGGGGGGATTTTCCGTAGAGGTGGAGGTGGGCATCAGGGACGGCGAGGACTTCGGAGGATTCGGGGAGGTCGCCGATGAGATTGAGCATGGCGCAGTGGCCGGCGGGTCCCGTGGAGCCGAGCGGGAGGCCAAGGACGGCGCGGAGATGGTTCTCAAACTGGCTGGTGACGGCACCTTCGATGGTCCAATGACCGGAATTGTGGACGCGCGGAGCCATTTCGTTGACGAGAAGCTCGCCCTGGTATTCGAAAAACTCGAGGGCGAGCACGCCGACGTATTTCAGAGATTCGAGAACGCGGTGGGCGGCTCTTTCCGCGGCACGCTGAATATCGGCCTCAAGGCGCGGGGCGGGGGCTAGAGAGAGACGGAGGATGCCGCTGCGGTGATGGTTTTCCACGAGCGGGTAAATGGCGGTTTCGCCGGTGCGGGAGCGGACCGCGAGAACGGAGAGTTCGCGAGCGAAGGGAACGAAACGCTCGAGGATGAGTTTTACGGGAGGCAGCTCGGACTTGGCTTTCGCGACGTCTTCTGCCGTGCGAAGGATCCACTGGCCTTTGCCGTCGTAGCCCATACGAGAAATCTTCAGAACCGCGGGGAGGCCGAGCGTTTTTAGGGCGGCGGCGAGTTCGCTGGGATTCGAAACGGCGGCGAATTCGGTGGTGGCGATGCCGAGTTTGCGGAAGAGATCCTTTTCGGCGAGGCGGTCCTGCGCGACTTCGAGAGCGGCGGGCGGGGGATAGACGGGAATGCGCTCGGCGAGAAACCTGGCGGCTTCCACGGGAACGTTTTCGAATTCGTAGGTGACCAGCTCAAGGCCGCTGGAGAATTTTTCGAGCGCGGCTTGATCGGTGTATTCGGCGGTGACGCGCTGGGCGATGCGGCCCACGGGAGCTTCGGGAGAGGGATCGAGGAAGCGGAAATGCAAGCCGAGCGGATAGCCCGCGAGAGCGAGCATGTAGCCGAGCTGTCCACCGCCGAGGATGCCGATGGTCACGCGTGTTTCCTCTTTTTATTTGGCGATGGCGCGTCCGAAGGATCGGGATGCGCCAGGACGCGACCGGTCTGTTCGGTGCGGAATTTTCGGAGGGCTTCGCGCACGCTCGAATGCTTTGCGCCGAGGATGGCAGCGGAGAGGAGCGCGGCATTGACCGCGCCGGATCTACCGATGGCGAGTGTGCCCACAGGGACGCCACTTGGCATTTGCGCGATGGAGAGGAGCGAATCGAGGCCCTTGAGTGCCTTCGATTCGACGGGAACGCCGAGGACGGGGAGAACGGTTTTTGAGGCGGTCATGCCGGGAAGATGAGCGGCGCCGCCGGCGCCGGCAATGATGACCTCAATGCCGCGTTTTTCGGCGGTGACGGCATATTCGACGAGCAGATCAGGCGTGCGGTGGGCGGAAACGACGCGTGTTTCATGTGGAACACCGAGGGCAGTGAGCGTCTTGGAGGCGAATTTCATGGTATCCCAGTCGGAGCCGGAACCCATGATGATGCCGACGAGAGGATGAGAGATTACTCGCTTGGCGCTGCTTGCAGGTCGCTTTGGGTGTCTTTTCGCCATATTCGCCGATCAACGGATAAACAAAGATTGCCGGGCTGCCGATTCCGTAGGGATGAATTCCAGCCAGCGCTACAAAGGCTCAACAAAAGCACCGAGGGCGATATTCTACGATTTTTTTCAGCGCGTGGCGACCTGGGCGCGCTGCTTCCAGTAGTGGCGGAGCTGGCCGACCAGATAGAGAGAGCCGGTGATGAAGATGGCGTGTTCCGGCGCGGCTTCCGCGAGTGCGTATTCGAAGGCGCGCTCGGCGTCGGGGATGACGGAAAAACGCGCGGCGTGGTGGCCGGCAATTTCCGCGAGCTGTACGGCGGAGACGGCGCGAGAGGTGCGGGGCGCGGTGAAGATGACTTCCGCAGCGTGGGGGAAAAGGAGGCCGGCGACTTCGTCGACGGCTTTGTCGCGAAGGGCAGCATAGAGGAGCCAAATCTTTCGGCCAGCGAAATTTTGCTCAAGGAAAGTGGCGAGCTCGCGGGCGGCGGAGGGATTGTGCGCGCCATCGAGATAGACGTCCGGGGCGGATTGCAATTTTTCGAGGCGGCCGGGCCAGACGGTGTTGGCGACGCCTTGGGTGATGGCGTCGTCGGAGATTCGAAAACCACGCGTGTGGAGAAGACGCGCCGTGGCGACGGCGTTCAGGGCGTTCTGGAGTTGAAAACGGCCGGGAAGGCTTGGGGCGATTGCGAGGATTTTGCCGGAGTCCACTTCGAGTACGCGCGCGCGGGCGATGACGTCTTGCATGGATTCACGATCGATGCGAAAGATTTTCGCCGGTTCGATGACAGGACAGCCGAGACCTTTGGCGCGAGCGAAAATCACTTCACGGGCTTCCGGGCGCTGTTCGGCGATGACCACCGGCACTCCGGGCTTCAGGATTCCGGCTTTTTCTGCGGCGATTTCCGCAAGGGAGTGGCCGAGAAAGTTTTCGTGGTCGAAATCGATGCGGGTGATGACGCTGA
>CAAGKR010233171.1_pt1 | contig 11325 bp, 11 predicted proteins | sample 2556971 | NCBI WGS metagenome assembly CAAGKR01 (sample SAMEA5207829, study PRJEB30636) | soil metagenome | biome: forest; feature: boreal; material: soil | place: USA | collected 2011-09 | depth 1 m
GTTAATTTAGAAGCAAAGAATTTTCAGAGTTTTTAGGTGAGAAATATGATGATATCCTGCTTTGCCGATCTGCACCTATTCGGTATCGTTTTGAACATTTGCCCCCAAAAGTGGAGTTATTTATAATTTTTTGCATATATATGGTAAAAGAGAATCTTGTTATCCAACATTTTCTTAACTGATCGAAAGATAAGTTTATGATAGATTAAACAGATAACTTGAAAATGTTACATAAGGAAAGGGGTTTTTTTTTGTTTTCCAAGTTTTCCACGTATTTGCAGATCTTCTCCTAATCCTGTTTCTTCAATTAATTCAGTAGGGTTTTTATTAGTGAAGTTACAATATTGATTTAGAGTTTTAGCATACTCCTTTATACTTGATTTTCTAAGATTTGTGATCTTATAAAATCTTGAAAATGTTTATCATTTAATAATATCCATATAAAAATATATGGATTTCATCAGGTAATATACTTATTTCATATAGTAATAATTAAAAATTCAAAAGAGTGGGTTTAACTTGGAAATATTATGGTTTTACATAGCAGTTGTTCTAGCAATAAGTGATGAAGTTCACAGCAGGATAATGTGGGGACTGTTTGCAGACTTCTACATACTTCTTGCAGGAGTTATAAAGGAAAGCGTAGCTTCAAATATCCGACTCTGGATAATTCATGAATTTATGGAAGCATGTTTCCATTTTGTATTGTTATCAATTATATTCCTTTCACTCGAAATTGGATTGCTTGCAGCCATGATACACATGGCAGTAGATCTTTACCATGAAATTTCAGGTATAGAACTTAACCCATTAGGCCATAGATGTCTCCATTTCACAATAGAATCCATATTCTTTATAATACTCTTTGCATTTGGACTTCCACCATAATTTTATAATACAATGGAATACAATAAGCAAGAATCATAAATAAAGAACACATAATAAGAATTTTAAATTGGGATTCAACTTTAATATTAAAAAATAATACACCATATTTGTTCAGGATGAGAATATTATGCCCGTTATAAACTTTAGCTACGAATATTTTAACCAGGTTTTAGGAAGAGAAATTACTAAAGATCAACTTATAGATATACTTCCAATGATCGGAAGTGATATAGAACATTATGACGATGAAATGGTCAAAGTAGAGTTTTTCCCTAACAGGCCCGATCACTACAGTGTCGAAGGGATTACTAGGACAGTTAAAGGATTTCTCAAAATTGAAGAAGGACTACCCGATTATGCTGTATCCAAATCCGGAATTAGTATGACTGTAGACCCTGAGCTTAGCGAGATAAGACCATATACGGCATGCTGTATAGTTGAGGGCATCTCATTAGATGAAAATAAGTTGAAGGGACTCATGGACTTTCAAGAAAATCTGCACTGGGTTTTAGGTCGTGACAGAAAGAAAGTTGCAATAGGAATACACAACCTAGACGTTTTAAAACCACCATTCACTTACAAGGCTGCAAAACCAGATGAATATTCATTTGTTGCACTAGAAACATCTCAAAAAATGACCCTACAAGAAATTTTAGAGGATCACAAGAAGGGAACAAAATATGCACATCTTCTTGATAAATTCGATAAATATCCATTAATAACTGATTCTGCAGATAATGTGCTTTCAATGCCGCCTATAATAAATGGTGAACTTACAAAATTAACTGAAAATACTGTTAATGTGATGATTGATGTTACTGGAACGGATGAAAGGGCAGTAAATTTTGCACTTAATATCATAGCTTGTTCATTTGCAGAAACTGGAGGCAGCATCAAATCAATGGATGTGATATATGATGATAGAACTATTGAAACTCCAGATCTAACTCCTAAAAAGATGTATGTAGACCTTATTAATGCTAGGAAAATACTAGGTATTGAACTTTCAGCTGCTGATGTTGTTGGTATGCTCCACCGTGTGAGATTAGGTGCAGAGAAAGAATCCAATGATAAAATTGCTGTTTTAATACCTGCCTACCGTATTGATATTCTCCATGAAGTTGATATTATTGAGAATATAGCTATAGGATACTGTATACGTAAAATAAAAGCAGAACTTCCCGAAGTTGCAACAGTTGCTTACCCTGATATTGCAAAGACATTTGAAAACAGGATAAGGGAAATTATGATAGGTATGGGATTTTATGAGGTAATGAGTCTGATGTTAACTAGTGAAAAACAACACTACGCTAACATGCGGTTGAATAAGAATGAACATGTCATGGTTGCCCAGCCAATCTCTCAAGATCGAACCATGATTAGAAAAAGCCTTTTAAACGGTTTGATGGAATTTTTAGAGGATAATAAACATGAAGAACTTCCACAGAAAATATTTGAAGTTGGAGATGTTGCATATATAGATTCTAATACTGAAACTGGTACAGTTATAAAGAAAAAAATTGCTTGTACAGTCACCCATTCAAATGCAAACTTCACCGAAATAAAATCTATCACAGATTCATTTGTATCTAATATTGGACTTAAAATGAAATTAGAATCATCAAACCATCCCTCATTTATAAAGGGTAGATGTGCAGCTTTTAAGGGAATATATGAAGATATTAATGGTAATGAGGACAATACTAAGGGTTCTGTTAAAGGATTTTTCGGAGAGATTGACCCGGAAGTCATAACCAATTTTGAACTTGAATATCCAGTAGTTGCATTTGAAATAGAATTTAACGACTAAAAATAACCATTTTTTTTATTCAACATTATTCTTGTCCAATAAGAGTTACAGTTACCTTCCTACTTCGAGGACCGTCAAGTTCAACAAAGAATATACTCTGCCAAGTCCCAACATCCAATTTTCCTTTGTAAAATGGAATTGTTTCACTGCTACCTATAAAAAAGGATCTTATATGTGAATCTGCATTATTGTCGATACAGTTATGATTATAATTCCCATTATAAGGAATTAAACCTTCTAATGCTAATTTAAAATCTTTTAAAAGTCCAGGTTCATTTTCGTTTATAACTATTCCTGAAGTTGAATGTCTACTGTAGATATTAACAATTCCATTATTATAATGGCTTTGTTCAACTATTAACTGTATTTCCTGAGTTATATCTTTGATTTCAATTCTATTATTTGTTTTTATATCAAATACTTTCCTAAACATTCTTAAACCCTATTATGTTATAAATAATCTGAATTAAAATAAATAAAATAAAAAATTAGTTTTGTTTGAACTGTGTTTCCATGTCCTTGTTGTTCACGATACGTTCACAGTAGTAACATCTAAGCATTAGGGGTTCTGTATCAATAACATGGAATTTGGATATAACAGGTTCATTTGTATTGGTTATACAATTGGGATTGGGACAGATAAGTAGTCCATTGATATTATTTAATAATTTGACTTTGCCCTTTCCAACTATTTCATATTCACGAACAATATTTATGGTTGCGTTTGGTGCAATCAGGGCTATTTTATCCACTTCTCTTGATTCAAGTTCCCTTCCCTCTATTTTTACAATATCCTTGGCACCAATATGTTCAGATTTCACATTCATTGCAATTGTTACTGCAGCTTCTTTACTTGGCAGTCCTAATATTTTAAGGACATGTAATGCTTTATTAGCAGTAATATGATCTATTACTGTCCCATTTCTAATTGGTTTAACCTTCAGTTCCTTAGGTGTTTTCATAAAATTTCCCTTTCAGTTTAATTTTTTTTATCTGCAAAGATAATCAATTAGTGATATTCATCTTATTAAATATAAACACTTACCTAACTGTATTAAAATACATTATTTGATATTATTTTGATTTTATAACCTTAAGGATGATTATTATCTTAAATTATGTAAATATGAATGGTATTTTTACCTATTCTATTTGATTACAAACTCTAAACATCAAATATATTGAGATATTCTAAAAATATAATATAAATTACTAATTATGGAGTTATTGTATTGAAGCTGTTTATCATGGTGTTGAAGTTTGTTTGATTATTGTTAAAGTCGTTTATAAAATAGACATAAAATGTTAATTAAAAAAATAATAATCACAAATTTTAAAAAAAATAATATAATTATTGGTCGACCTTAAAAATAAAAAAAGGTATTTTGTTATTTTATTGTTTTCTACCTTTTTTGCCCTTTCCTTTCTTCCCTTTTTTCGGTTGTTTACCAGGTCTTCGTTCCCTAACAGATTCTTGTTCCTGTTTATCGTCTTTTTTATTTTTTCCAAGTAATAGTACAATGAATTTAGCGTATACTGGTCGGGTAATGAATATTCCGATTAACACTCCAACAACGGTTGTGAAAGCAAAACCTGACAGTAAACCTATCCCAGTTGCACCCCTAGAAAATCCAACGTATGCCAGTGGTAACATTGCAGCGATCAATGTTGCTGCAGATGCATATATGATGAAGAAGGCATTGTTAATTTTAAATTTAAGAGCAGTTATTGTTCTTTTTGTATGTATGCCCTTTTTCAATACTTCATCTGTTATTATAATCTGATCATCTACACCGGTTCCTATAGCTGCAATTATACCTGCAATGGCTGCTAGATCAATATTCCAATGTGTTACAGATGCAACACCAAGAATAAGTATGAGCTCTGCTATGCTGGTAATCATAATTGGAATTACAAGTACGGGCGTTCGGTATCTTATGAAGATTATTATGGCAATGACTAGAAGTGCCAGGAATCCTGCAACAAGAGCTCCTGTTTTAAACTGACTTCCAAGATCTGCTGAAACTGAACTGATTCCCACAATAGAAACAGATACAGGTAAAGCACCAGACTCTAGTACTACTTGAATTGATTTTGCCTGGGCTTGAGCCTGTGCAGATGAATTTTCAGTACCACTAACTTGTACATCTGTAGATGGAACGCCATTAGCTAGATCTGCACCAATCTGTGGTGATGAAACAAGGTTACCATCTAAATACATATTTACTGGTGTTCCTGCCTTACCATCGGCAAGTTTTGCAAAAGTTTGTGCTCCCGATAGAGTCACTGTGAAAGGAACTTCCCAAGTATTTCCTGTTACTTGATATGGTTTAACAGTTGTAATGTCAGTACCATTGAGTGCTGTCTGGTTATCTATAGTTGCAACGAACACACCAGGTGTTCCAACCACCTTTGCAACGTCCTGAGGTTGAACACCTGCTATTTCCACAATAACACTTTGATTTCCACTTGCACGTACTTGAACATCTGATACACCGAATGCGTTTAAACGCTTATCTAAAACATTGGTAACCTTACTCATGGTGTCACTATCAACAGGCTGAGCAAGTTGAAGCTGAATAAGTGATCCTCCCTTAAGATCAAGACCCTGTTGAATTCCTAGTGTAGATATTGCTCCAATACTTCCAACAAGAAGAACTATGAGTAGGATAACCCTATAATCCTTAATAAATTCTTTGAAGTTCATCTGTGACCCTCCATGTACCATCTGAGTATACCAAGGTTCATGAGCCACGTTGCAAGCACATCAGCTACTAATCCTATTATAAGAACAGCTGCAATTTGATCCAGTACTTCTGCATTTGGCATTAAAAATAAAACAACCAGATACAATGCCACCATCGATCCAATAGCTGCTGCAGCCATGGTGAAACCTGTTCCCATGGCATCTTTTGCTCTTTCAACTACAGTACCTTCTCTTCTCTTTAAAACACGCGTTGTCAAAAGAATATCTGTATCAACACTGTAACCTATCAACATCAAAAGAGCACCAACAGATGCAAGTGAAAGTGGTATTCCAAATAGGGACATTCCTCCAATTGCAATTATTATATCACATAATGCTGCAAGTATAACAGCTATGGAAGGCACTAAATTTCTAAAGATTATAAATACAGTTATGGACATGAACAGAAATGCAAATGCCAGCGCGTAATAAACTTGTGTCAGCGATTGTGTACTTAGCAGTGGCCCTACTGAGTTATAACTTTGTATAGTAGCAACTCCATTAATTGCACTCGCTACTTTTACAACATCTGCTGCACTACCCGTAATTTGAACTGTTGACTGGTTATTACCTGTTGTAGTGGCTGTTATTAAATCTGCTGGTACTCCTGTGGAGTTTGATACCATTGATATCAACTGGTTGTTGGAGACTGGTTCAGTTATCTGTAAGACCGCTATGGATCCTCCTTTAAGGTCTATTCCCTCTTTTAAACCTCCTGATAAAATTATACCCAAAGCAAGTAGGGTTATAATAACAGGAATTATAATTAATGGTTTGTAAGAGTCTAAAATTTTGTCTATCATTGACATTGAATCACCAGAATGCTTATAAATATTTTTTTTCTAAATTCCCTTATTTTTTAGATCCATTTCTTCAAGGATCCCTTTAGTTTCTGTGCTGAGATTATCCAATTCAATTTTACTGGTTTTTAAAGTGAAAGAGTTTACTGTTCTTCCACCCCTTGCTTCAATCTTTTCTTTCATCCTATTAATAGCGTTTTCGCCGCCACTATTTCCCATGGTTGAGAAGAGGATCACATTTTTATCTTTAAGATCACACTTGTCTATCATGGTAATTATTGCTGGAGCAGGTTTTCCCGCCCATGTAGGCGTTCCAATATAAACCAAATCATATCCAGTAAGATCGATCTCTTCTGGTTTAATATGGGTTTTATTTTCTCTTAAAGCATCAATTGCGGATGTAAGATACTTTATTGCTCCCATTCTACCCTTAAGATCTATAATTTCAATAGAATCTGCTCCAATTTCTTCTGCTAATGTTTTAGCAACTTTAGCAGTTTTCCTGGTGCGTGAGTAATATAAAACAATAGTTTTCATGGGAACACCTCATTTAAGATTACATCAATAATTCTGTAAGAATTTTACATTAAAAATTTTTATCAAATAATATTTTATTCACCCTAACTTATAAGGATATTTCATATACAGATGGTGCAATTATTATCTATTTTTGAGCAAAATTACGATTTTATTAATTAAATCATAAATTATCTTACTGGTTTTTAGAGTATATATTTTGCCCTAAAAAATATAATTAAAATACCCTTTTCTGCATTAATTCCTTTTTATATTATCAATAAAAAAGGAAGATAAGTATTCCATGATATACATTTTAGGGATGTAAACCAACCATGTTAATGGATTCTGTTTCTGGAAATCCAAACATAAGGTTCATATTATGAACAGCCTGTCCAGATGCTCCTTTAACCAGATTGTCTATGGCCGATGCTATCACTAATCTACCGTTATCATCTATATCAAAACATCCTATATGACAGTGGTTTGAACCTCTTACAGAACTTAACCTGGGTACCTCTCCAGGTTCAAGTATGGTTACAAATGGTTCTCCTTCGTAGAATTCACTGTAACTTTCCCTTACATATTCTGAAGTTATATCTTCAACAATGAAACTGTGTACAGTTGTCATTATACCACGTATAACCGGTACAAGATGTGGTGTGAATGATACTTTATTGTTTCCAAATTTAGCAAGTTTTTCTTGTATCTCAGGGCCATGACGATGGGTTGTAACTGCATAAGGTGAAATACTGTCACTGCAGTTGGGATAATGTGATGCTTCTGTTGGTGTTACACCTGCCCCACTTACTCCTGATTTTGAATCGATTACAATGTTTTCAACCATTGTTTCTGCAACAATTGGTAAACAAGCTAGTATGGCTCCTGTTGGGTAACATCCAGGATTAGCAACAAGATCTGCTTCTTTAATAAGTTCTCTATTGATTTCAGGTAACCCATACACTGCTTTTAGTGGGTTTATCTGTTTATATCCATAATATTTTTCATAGGTATCAAAGTTATCAAACCTGTAATCCCCGCTCAAATCAACTACTTTTATATCATTTTCCAATAATTCTGGAACTATTTTCATGGATGCTCCATGAGGGGTTGCAGTAAATACTAGATCTGCATCAATTTCACTGGGTTTAAGGTTCTCAAATTTTATTTCTAAATTCCTTAAATGTGGGTGCACCTTGTAAATAGACTGGCCATCATATTTTCTTGATGTGGCAGCCACAATTTCTGTTTCAGGATGATTATTAAGGAATCTTAATAGTTCCCCACCAGTGTAACCGCTTGCACCTACTATACCAATTTTGATCATTTTCTCACCATATATCATATTATACAACATCTTATAAAAAAATTCCACCAATTCATATATGAAATTGATAATTATGATCGAGATACTCTAAATAAATTTTATTTATTGTTTTGATGTTGATATATTTCTAATTGATTAGTAATATAAAAAAAGAAAACATGGATTTATTTAAAAAATTATCTGGGTTAAAAAAATAGATTTAGCGACTTATCATGGTTCCTATACCATCTTTGGTGAATATCTCAAGAAGTACAGAATGTTTAATCCTACCATCTATGATATGTGCCGATTGGACACCGTTTTCTATTGCGTTAAGACATGTTTCGATTTTTGGTATCATTCCATCACTAACAATGCCATTATCAATTAAATCACTTATCTCATCTATTTTAACTTTTCTTATAAGTGTTTCAGGGTCATTTGGATCTTCAAGGATTCCAGGCACATCTGTTAAGATTATTAGTTTTTCTGCATTTACTTTACCTGCAATATCTCCAGCAACAGTATCTGCATTCAAGTTCAAGGTGTTTCCCTTTTTATCAACCCCTATGGGTGACACAATTGGTATATAATCATTTTCGGTTAGCATATCAATTATTTCAGGGTTCACATTTTCAATTTCACCCACCAAACCCAAATCTACTGTACGTTCATTACCTGTGGAATTATCAACAACGATTTCAGGTGCCCTTTTACGTGCTTTAATCAGATGATTATCTTTACCAGATATGCCTACACCTTTTCCACCATGTAAACATACATTAGAAACTATATCGGTATTAATTTTCCCAACTAAAACCATTTTAACAATTTCCATTGTTTCTTTATCTGTTATTCTTAGTCCTCCAATGAATTTAGGTTTTTTACCTAATTTATGCATTGATCTTGATATCTCAGGACCACCACCATGAACAACTACTGGTTCCATACCAACATATTTTAGAAGAACTGTGTCCCTTGCAGTGGAGTTCATTGCTTCAGAGTCTATCATAGCATGTCCACCATACTTGATCATAACTTTCTTCTGATGAAATTTTTTAATATAGGGTAAAGCTTCAATTAAGATGTTAACTGTTTCCATTATTACTCCTCAAAAAAACATTTAAAGGTTTTATCGCACATTAAAACGTTAGTTATTCCAATCAATATATGATTATATAATCATATTAAATTTTTTATAATATCATCTCGTGATTTCAGGTTGAATATTCTGCATTTATGCTAACGTATTCATAGCTGAGGTCACATCCATATGCAGTAGCTTCACCCTCTCCAAGACCTATGTCAATCATGATTTTGATATGATTTTCTTTCATAATTTCCTTTGCATCTTCAAGATCTTTGAAAGCTTCATTGACGATAACAATACCTTTATCAACAATTTTCACTGTTTTACTGTCTGATCCCAGGCATACACTAATGATCTTTTCATCCATATCAGCACCAGAATATCCTACCGCGGCTACAATTCTACCCCAGTTAGGATCGGCCCCAAATACTGCTGTTTTAACCAGTGAAGAAGATACAACGGCTTTTGCTGCGGATCTTGCATCTTTGTTTGTGGTTGCTCCAGTTAATTGTACTTCAATTAATTTGGTTGCACCTTCACCATCCTTTGCAATCATTCTGGCAAGTCGTGAACACACATATTCCAAAGCTTTTTGAAAGTTTTCATCAATACTTCCTCCAGAACTTCCATTAGCCATGAGCACCACAGTATCGTTGGTGCTTTCATCCCCATCTACCACTATCATATTGAAGGTTGATTCAACAGCTTTTTTTAATGCAATTTTCAGTTCATCGGGTGTGGCATCAATATCTGTAGTTATGAATGAGAGCATGGTACCCATATTAGGAGCTATCATACCAGATCCTTTTGTTATACCTCCAATTCGAACTTTTTTACCACTTATAAGTTCAGTTTCAACTGAAATTTCTTTAGAAAAAGTATCAGTAGTCATTATAGCTTCTGCAGCATAGGTTGAAGCTTTATTAGAATTTTCAAGATTGTTAATAGCCTTCTTTATGAGTGGGGTGATTACTTCCATGTGTAGTTCCTTTCCGATTATTCCTGTCGAAGCTACAGCAACATCTTTCACATCCAAAACAAGTTTATCCGCAACTACTTGGGCCATACTCATTGCATTTTCCATGCCTTTGGAACCTGTAAAACAGTTGGCATTTCCACTGTTTGCCACAATTGCAGATAATTTACCATTACTAAGAGCTTCTCTCGTAAGAGTTACTGGAGCAGCAACCAGTTTATTCGAAGTGAAAACTGCTGATGCATTGCTATCTTTAACAACAATAACAGCTACACCACACTCATCTTCACATGCCCCTCCTGCTAGAACTTCTCCAACAGCACAAATTCCGCCTTCTATAATTCTCATTTCAAATCTCCATTTATATTAAAAGACTATAAATTTTCTTATTATTAATTTTAAATGATAATTGACTTAACAATTTATTTACCCTTGTTAGGTGTGGTGTTAGTTGGTTGTTTTGTACTATTTTTATTAGTTTTAGATGTGTTACTTTTAGAGGGGGTTATTGTTTGTTGTGGAGTTGTAGGGTTTGTTGTTGTGTTTACAACTTGTGGGTTGTTTGATGTGGTATTGCTAGGACTGAATGGTAAACTTGGAAATTGGCCTTGTTGGGTGAGGTTCGTAATAGTAGTTGAATTGAATGGATTTGTTCCAATAAAAATACTTGCTCCAGTTGCTAATCCAAATGCCAGTAAAGAAATTATTATTCCAACAAATATTTTTCCTTTAATTTTTTCTTTCATAATTAAACACGTTCAAAAAAATATATTCAATTTACATTAAATTTGTTATAAAAATTTTTTTTTATGCAGTAATAGCATAGATAAGAGCAAGTATGACGGCAACAACTCCAAAGTAAGGTTGTCCAACGCTCCATCCAACTAGTGTTGCAATGAATACAAACAGGAATATAACCACTATTTTGGATTTTCTGTCGAGTAAAAAGTCTAGTATTGTTCTTGTAAATTCTGATGGGATGTAGTAAGAGTAAATTCCATCGGCCAATTCAAAGACCATAACTGGATTGTTATTCCATACCTTAATTCCATTAGCCATTTGTGCCCTTTCACCGGCTTCTCTACGACTTTTACCAATACCAATCCTTAATCTTACCCCATTATTTAGGGCGTGCCACGCACTGTCGATTCCAGCACGGAGAGCAGCATCCTTAGTTGGTAAGTTAGCTATCA
>CAAGKR010141199.1_pt1 | contig 11323 bp, 10 predicted proteins | sample 2556971 | NCBI WGS metagenome assembly CAAGKR01 (sample SAMEA5207829, study PRJEB30636) | soil metagenome | biome: forest; feature: boreal; material: soil | place: USA | collected 2011-09 | depth 1 m
GTGCGCGTCAGGCGCGGATCGATGACGATGAAGTTGGCCTTATTGAGCTCCTTGCCTTCCAGCAAATGCTGCAGCGACACCGGATGCGCCTCGGCCGGATTGCCGCCCATGATCAGCATGGTCTTCGAATTACGGATGTCGTTGAAGCTGTTGGTCATCGCGCCATAGCCCCAGGTATTGGCCACGCCGGTGACGGTCGTCGAATGGCAGATACGCGCCTGATGGTCGGTGTTGTTGGTGCCCCAATAGGCGCCGAACTTGCGGAACAGATAGGCCGCTTCGTTGGTCATCTTCGCCGAGCCGAGCAAGTAAACCGAATCCGAGCCGGATTTTTCCCGGATCGCATTCATCTTGTCGCTGATTTCATTGATGGCCTGGTCCCACTTGATGCGCGTCCACTGCCCGCCAACCAGCTTCATCGGATATTTTAGACGGCGCTCACCGGAGACCAGCTCACGCACCGAGGCGCCCTTGGCGCAATGCGAGCCGCGATTGATCGGCGAATCCCAGCTCGGCTCCTGGCCGATCCAGACGCCGTTGGAAACTTCGGCAGTAACCGTGCAGCCGACCGCGCAGTGTGTGCAGATGCTTTTGCGGACGGTGACCGCGGCGCCTTTGTCAGCCGGCGGACCGGCTTCGGCCTTGCGAACGCCGGTAAGCTGGAGAGCGCCAAGCGTTGCCAGGCCGCCGGCCGCGAGGCCGGATCGGCGCAGGAAGGTCCGGCGATCGAAGCCGCTACCCGGTTGTCCGGCAAATGCAGCGGCAAGGCGGCCGCGGCGCGCCTGACGTTCTGTTTTTTTGATCAGCACGGGGTGCCTCCCTCAGCTCGGATAACGGTTGACGCGATAATAGGTCTGCACTTCGGCGGAATTCGCCTTGTATCGGGCCTTGCGCTTCTCATCGTTGTTTTCGGTATCCGCCACGGCTTGGGTGGCGAGCGGAGCGGAGGTTGCGACCGCAGCGCCGGCGCCGAGCGCGCGCAGAAAATCGCGTCGTCCGAGTTTTGTTTTGGATTCCGACTTCATCGCCAGTTCTCCTTGGTCGTATGTCTTTTGGTCGCGCTAGGTTCTTAAGCGTTAAGCGCGAAAGCTTCCGTCTCGATATCAACCAGCAAACGGCCGATGGTTCCGACCGATCGATAGAAATTTGCGGTTTCGGCGCGCTCAAGGTCGCTGAAGAAGCGGCCCATCCACGGCGCCATGTGCCCTTCGAATATCTCCTGGTCGCCGCCCGCTTTCGAGCCCAAACGGCCGCCGGCCAGACCGGCCATGATCTCGCACAGGGTTGCGGCGTGATCTTCCGGCTCCGCATTGCCCTCGGTGCGTTCGATGCCAAACTGACGGAGGTCCTCGCGCAGCCGCGCCAGCGGGCGCTCGTGCAGAAAGCCGGTGAGATAATAGGAGCCGTAGGGCATTAGTTCACCGCGGCCGACGCCGATGAAGAGATCGAAGAATTCGCGCTCGACCTTTTCGGTGCTAGTGCGGCTGGCGGCTTCCGCCAACGCAACATGGGCAATGCCGAGCGGACTTGCATCGCCGCGCAGTCCGGCGAGCCTCTTGAGCAGAGCGGCGTCGGGCGCGCGCGCCAGTAGTGCCGACAGCAGCGCATATTCCTGCGCGCGTGCCGCATCGACCCCATCGACATCGCCGGCTATTTGTTGTTCGCCAAATAGATCGGGCCGCAGCGTCATGCGATTGACGCCGGTCAAGGCCTCGACCGACGTCACCCGTTCCGCAGGAACGCGGGTCCAATTGGAAACTGAAGGCTGTGAAATTCCGAGTTGGCGCGCGAGTTCACTGACGCTGCCGACAGCACGAATTGCTTCGTTGAGGCCCGGGTTTCGCATCCGGCTCACTTTCAAATAATTACAATGTAAGCGTACTGGCCCACTCAAGCGTGGGTCAATAGCTTGAGGCTATAGTTGCCGCTATTAACGCGGCAAAGCGCCGCCTTGTGGACGGCGCTTGATCGGCGCGTCGTCGAATTCCGTATCGTCTTTTTGCGCTGCAATATTTTCGTCGCGCTGCACCATACCGTTGGTTTCGGGTACCCCGGTATGTTGCCGATCGAAATTTTTTGAATCGCGCGCTGAGTCGCCGAGCGAATCGAGCGCCGGGCGATCGGACGGTGCGCTCAATTCGTTTGACGGTGGCGTGAGTTGCTCGGCCTGTGCCGATATCTCGGTAGGCGGCTCGTCCACGCGCGGCGTTTCGCCGAACAATTGCGCCAACATTTTTTTCACATCGGTGCCGGGGTCCAATTTGCCAAAGCCGAGGATTCCGTTCGGATCGTTGAAATCCCAATCGTTCTCCGCCAGCCCTTTGAAGTCGCGGATCGCCGGATCCGCCGACCAGGCGCGACGAAGCGCCGCAAGTCGCAAGTCGGGCGGCACGCCCACTTTTAGAAAGGCGCTGATGTCGGTTTGCGCGCCAATCGAATCGAGGGATGGCAGGCTGGCCGGATCGAATGCCGGTGCAGGAGGCTTGGTGGTAACGGGCGCTGGCTCACCCTCAAGTGCAAGCGTCTCCGGCGCAGCATCGGCTGCCGGCGTCGGCTTATCCGGCTGCTCGGCCACGCGCTTACGGCGTGACCATCGCGTCAGGAAATTTTCCGGTTCGCTCATTCGCGGTCGTCTCCGGAGCTGCGCCGCGCCAAGGCTTCCGGATTGGCTCGGTCGCGCTTGCGCTTGACGAACGGCTGCTCGACATGATGCTCGGCGATGAAGGCCGCAACCGCCTGCTGAACGGACTCCGGCATCGACACTTGTTCGATCAGATCGGTCGCGGTTTCGGTCAGGCTTTCGCCTTCCGCCGGATCGGCGGTCACCGCCGCAATGGTGAAGGGTGGATCGGTGTCAGCCGCGCGCAGTGCAACCCATAGCCCGGGCGCCCCGGATTCCAGGTTGCTGCGATAATAGGTGGTCTCGGTGCGATACAATTCAATCTCGGCAGTGCCGGCATAGAACGATGCCCGCTCGCCGTCGTCGCTGAGCTTGGTCCAGGCCGGCGTCTCCGGCTGGCCCGGCAGCACGCTGACCGCGCGCCAATAGAACTCGGCCCACTGGTTCATGCTCTTGCTGCGTTCGACGATGACGCCGACCGGAATGGTTGCGAGCGGCGTACTCAACTGACAGCCTCCAAATGACGGATCGGCAGGCCGGTGACCAGATTCTGCGGTTTCATGCGGATCAGTTTGTCCGCTGTCATGGCCAGGATCAAATAGACCGGCTCACCTTTAACTTTGTCGAGCACGATGGAAGGATCGCGGAAGGTCAGTTGGAACAACCCAACCACCTGCGCCATGGTCGCCTCGTCGATCTCCTCGCCGTTCCACAGCGCATCGCCGATCTTGGTGGCGTCGGCGTCGAGCCCGACATACCAGGCGAGATTGACCTCGCGCATTTCAGTGAGCGGCTCGATGGTGACATCGACGCCGAGCACATGGGCGATCCAGCGCTGCATGGCGGTGGCCAGCGCCGCGAGCCCGTCGCGGCGGGCGGTCAAGTCGAGCGCCATGTCGAACTGGTCGCTGCGCTCCCAATAGCCTTCGGCATTTTCGGCGTTGATGACGTGGATATGAGCCTCGGCTGGAATGCCCAGCATGGACACCAGCGGCGAGACCGAGGTCGGATTGGCGCCGCCGACTTTTTCCTCGTCGGCCGCGATCAACGAACCCTCATGCATGGTGACGCGCTGGGTGCGGTAGAACATCTCACCGGCGCGCACGACGTTGGCGTCGTCAACGCCGTCGAGCGCATTGCGCATCACCACATGCACCAGCTGATTGACGAACAGCTGCGGGGTATGGCGCAGGCCCTGCTTCACCAGCTCGGAATAGGCCGCTTCCAGGGTCTTGTGGCGCACCAAATGATCGCGAAAAGCGATCAGCATTTGCCAATTCTCGCGCGCATCGGCATCGGTGATGGCCGCGATATCGGAGGCCGACACCGGCGTGCGTGGATCGGCGAGCAGCGCAGAATGCAGCGTGCGCTCAACCGCGCAGGCGTCTGGCGGCGGGATCATTTCCGGCCGCGCCATGTAGACTTTCAGAAAATCGTCGGTCAGCAACAGCCCACCGCCCTCGTCGCGGTCGAGCAGATGGTGGCCGCAGGAAATCCAGAAATCGTTCATGCGCGGTCCCGCTCCGCCATGCCGATCAGATCGACGGATTCGGCCGGCGCCGCGTCGTCCTCGCCATCGCCCTCGACCTCAAGGAAGGAAAACGCGCGCAGCGGCTTCGGCCCGATGCGCGGACGCAGGGTACGGAAAGTCTCATGCACCGCGCCGACCTCGGTCGAACGATGCACGGCCACCAGCGTGTCCTGCGGCTCGGTGCACAGGGATTCGGCGAAGGTCACTTCTTCTTCCGCCGCGATGCGCGCGGCTTCCATGTCGGGCGCGCCGAAATCATTGATCAGCCGTTGCGCTAACGCGTCGACAAGTTTGGCGCGGTCAGCATCGCTTGCCTCCACGATCTGCACCAGTGTCGACCAGCCGAGCGAAGCAACGCCGAGAAATCCGCCGCGAAAGGCCGAGCGCGCCTTGCCCTCAAGCGCAGCAGGATCGGTGTTCCAGAACACGAAGGCGCCCGACACCGCCCACTCGCCGGGCTCGGCCGCGCTATCGAACACAAATGTGTCCGACGAATCGAGCCGTATGGTGCGCAACAGCTTCACGCCCGCGGCCCCTTGGTTTTGGGATTGAGCCAAGTGGATTCGGCGAGCGACGCCAACAGCGCCTGGCGTTCGGGCTCGGGCTTGTTCATGCGGCGGATCAGCAGATCGCCATTGTCGCCGATATCGCGGCGCAGGCCGCTCTCGACCGGCAGGCGCGCCAGATATTCTTTCGCCACCGCGCCGAAACCGCTATCAGCCCATGAATCGAGCACGACCATGAAATTGCGCGCGAAGCTTTCCACCACTTCGTTCGACATCACGTCGCTGAAGCCTTCTTCCTCCAGCGCGGTGGAGAGCGGATTGAGCCCCGGCTCGACGCCGTTCATGGAAACGGTGCGGATCATGGCGCCGAACACCAGCCACGGCGGCGTTTCGCCTTCCCTGACACCTTGCGGCCACGCCAGGCGCGCGCCGCCCACCAGACCGCCATTGGCGAAAATCGAATCCGGCCAGCCGATGGTGATGGCGGTTTCCGGCAGCGCGTGGGCGGACAGCGCATCGGCCAGTCCCACCATGCCGGCATAGAAAGTGCGCCGCGCTTGACTGAGCGGCTCCTCCGGCTCCAGCACCACGGCGAATTCGGCGAGATCGAAGCGGCCGACATAGACCAGCGTGCCGGCGCCCTGCTCGCTTGCAATCGATATTGCATGCGCGAAGGCATCGCCCACTTCACGCAAGCGCACCGGGGTGAACGGCGGTGGTAGTGTGAGTTCCGGCCTCAATGGCGTCCTTGCTCGCGTCCGGGTCTCCAGCGGCATTGATCCTCGCTGTTACTTTCTTGTTTGAATACCTATAATTACGCCTCGGAAGCTCCTGAGGCCAGTCCCGCGGCCTGGCAGGCGACTTGGCCTTGATTTGGCGGGCTAGCGATAAAGCATAGAGAGACCGATGGCCGAGCGGCCGCGCAATATCCTGATCTGTTCCTGCGAGGACACCATACCGCTCGATGCCGGCGCGGTGCGGCACGTCTGCCGCGACACTGTGGTGATCGAGGGCCGCCAGCTCTGCCGCGCCGAGCTCGATCGCTTTCGCAAAGCGGCCAGCGCCGGCGAGCCGATATTGGTGGCCTGCACGCAGGAAGCGCCGCTGTTTACGGAAGTCGCGGGCGAAGGGGGCGACATTACTTTCGTCAATATTCGCGAGAGCGCCGGCTGGTCGAAGGATGCCAAATCGGCCGGACCGAAAATGGCGGCGCTGATTGCCGCGACGGCCGAGCCCATGCCGGATGAGTCCTTCGTGACGCTCAACAGCGACGGCGTGACGCTGCTCTACGGCAAAGGCGAGCAGGCGATCGAAGCCGCCAATCTTCTCAAAGACCATCTCGACCTCACCGTGCTGATCAAGCCGACGAGCGGCGTTTCGCCGCCGCGGGTGACCGAATTCCCGGTGGTCAAAGGTACCATCCGTCAGGCCAAAGGCCATCTCGGCGCGTTCGAGGTAACGGTCGACGATTATGCCGCGCCTAACCCGTCCTCACGCGGCGCGCTTGAATTCGGGCCCGCCCGCAATGACGCGAAATCGCGCTGCGACATTCTGATCGATCTGTCCGGCGGCGCGCCATTGTTCACGGCACCCGATTTGCGCGACGGTTATCTGCGCGCCGATCCCGGCGATCCGGCGGCGGTGTTGCGCGCGGTGCTGAAGGCGCGCGATCTCACCGGCAGTTTCGATAAGCCGCGCTACATTAATTTCACCGAGGATCTATGCGCGCATTCGCGCTCCAAGATCGTCGGCTGCCGCCGCTGCCTCGACCTGTGCCCGACCGGCGCGATTGCGCCGAACGGCGATCACGTGGCGATCGATGCGCAAATCTGCGCCGGCTGCGGACAGTGCGCCGCCGCCTGTCCGACCGGCGCCGCGGCCTATGCGCTGCCGCCATCCGATGCGCTGTTGCGCAAACTGCGCGCGCTGCTCGGTGCCTACCGCGAAGCCGGCGGCAAGCGGGCGATCGTGATTTTCCACGACGGCGAACACGGCGCCGGTTTGAACGACGCGCTGGCGCGTCACGGCGACGGACTGCCGGCCAATGTCTTGCCGGTGCAAGTCAATGAAGTGACGCAAGTGGGACTGGAAGCGGTTGCTGCGTCATTGGCTTATGGCGCATCGGGCGTGCGCTTTTTGCTGCGCGCCAAGCCGCGCCACGACATCCTTGGCCTGACCAAGACCGTCGCGCTGGTGCAGCCGATTCTCGCGGCGCTTGGCTTCGTAGGCAACCGCGTTTCGACCATCGAGACCGACGATCCGGACGCGCTCGGCGAAACGCTGCGCGCGATTGCGCCGATGGAAGGTGCCACCAAGCCGGCGACGTTCTCCGCCGTCGGGCTCAAACGCGACGTGGTGCGGCTGGCATTGCGCGAACTGCATGCGGCGGCGCCGACGCCGGTCGACATTGTGCCGCTGCCGCAAGGCGCGCCGTTCGGCACCGTCAACGTCAATGTCGAAGGCTGCACGCTATGTCTGTCCTGCGTCTCCGCCTGCCCGACCGGCGCACTTTCCGACGATCCCGAAAAGCCAATGCTGCGCTTTGCCGAAGATGCCTGCGTGCAATGCGGGCTGTGCGTGGCGACCTGCCCGGAAAAAGTCATTAGTCTCACGCCGCAGATCGATTTCCGTAGCTCAACCGCCATGAGCCGCATCATCAAGCAGGAAGAGCCGTTCCTCTGCATCCGCTGCAACACGCCCTTCGGCGTGAAAAGCTCAGTCGAGCGCGTGGTCGCCAAGCTCGAAGGCCAGCATTGGATGTTCAAGGATTCCAAGAAGCGGCTCGACGTCATCAAGATGTGCGCCGACTGCCGCGTCAACGTCATGGCCGAAGAGCAATTCGATCCGTTCGGCGCCCCGCAGCGCCCGGCCGTGCGGACTAGCGACGATTACATCCGCGCGCGCGAGCCGAAGAATGAAAGCTAAAGGGCGAAAGCTGAGTTACTTCTTCGTCGCCTTGGCCAAAAATTCCACCAGCGCCTGGCGTTCTTCCGGCGAGCCGATCTTCTGCTCCGGCATTTTGGTGCCGGGCGTATAAGCCATGGGCCCGACCTCGAACATTTTCACCAGTGTTTCCGGCGTCCACACAATATCCATGTGCTTGAGCGCGTTGGAATAACGGTAGCCCGGCAGCGTCGCGATTTTGCGGCCGAAGATGCCGGCCAGGCTGGGTCCTGCCTTGTTACCTTCATCCGGAGAAAGTGTGTGGCAAGCCACGCAAGCGCGGAACACCTGCGCGCCGGGATCGCCGGCGTAAGCCGCCAGCGGATCGCTGGGCGCGCCGACCACCACTGCGCCGATCGGTTCGCCGCTGACAGCATCCCAGCGCCGGATCATGCGGTCCGTGCCGCCGGTCAATAGAGTGTGACTGTCGGGAAAGAACGCCACCGACCACACCGGCAGGCCGGGGCCGACCAAAGTGTGCTCGATCTTGCGGGTTTTGCGGTCGATCACTGTCACCGAGCCGCGAATGCCGGCGGCCGCGACCCGTTTTCCGTCGGGCGAGACCACTACGGCAATAATCGGCGTCGCCGACACTTCGACCTCGGTGCTGGTTTTGCCCGTGGGCGACAGGAAATAGACCTTGCCGCTGGCGCCGGCGGTGACGATTTCGCCGTCGGGCGCGACCGCCACCGAATTCAGCGGCGACGGCAGGTTGCGAATAATCGCAGCCCCGCCCCCGACTGGCCAGATGCGCAGGCTCGCATCATAGCCCGCGCTCATCACATTTTTGCCGTCGAGCGAAAAGGCAACGCCGTTGGCCGCCTGCGCATTGCCTTCCAGCAAGCGCGGCGCGCCGCCCGCGAGCGGCCACAGCCGCACGCTGTGATCCCACGAGGCCGACGCCAGCAGCGTGCCGTCCGGCGATACCGCGAGACCGACGATCGGACCGCTATGGCCATCGAACACCTGGCCCGGTTCCGGCTGGCCTTGTGTCCAGATCGCGATATGCGCGTCGGTGCCGGCGGTGGCCATGCGGCCGTCTTTCAAATAAGCTACCGCGTTCACCGCGCCGTCGTGAAAGCGCATCACCTGTTCTGCGACATCGCGCTCGAGCGACCAGCGGATCGCGGATGTGTCGAAGCTGCCGGACAACGCGCTTTTGCCGTCGGCTGAAACGGCAATCGCGCGCACCGGGCCCCCATGGCCGCGCAATTGCGCGTGCGCAACCCCGAGCACGAGCGACATTAGCAGCAGAGCGGCACAAAGACGTTTAGTCATCGGCTGGGCGCAAGCCGAGCGTAGCGATACGTTCGCGGGTCGCATCGTCGCGCAAGGCTTCGATGAACGCCTGCACCGCAGGGCGGCTGCGGCGGCTCTCGGCCACCAGAAAATCATAATGTTCCGGCGCGAGCTCTAAAAAGCCGAGGCCATAAAGCTTCGCCACCGGCTCGATGGCGACGCCCCAGTCGGCGCGGTTTTGCGCGATCGCCGCGGCCACCGCGTTATGCGACCTCGGCTGGTTGGCATAACCGGGGGGCCGCGCGCCCTTGAGCAGATCGTCGATCAGCACGCGGGTTCCGGCGCCGACATTGCGGTTGACCATCAGCGCGGACGGGTCGGCGAGGATCACTTTGAGCGCCTCGCCTGCCGTCTTGCCTTCGAAGCGCTTATCGCCCGCGCGGAACAAAATACCCTGCATGCGCCGCCAGCCAGGCACTAGCGTGAGGCCGGGCGAAACAAGATGCACATTGTACTGTCCGCTGTCCGGGTCGATCAGATGGACCGGCGCCACGTCGCATTCGCCACGGCTTATCGCCGCCACGCCGCCGAGACTTCCCACGGCAAGCGTGCGCGAAGAAAAGCCGCGTTCGGCCAGAGCGCCGACCACCACGTCGAGCGCCACGTCGTGGCTGCCCATGATGACCAGATCGGGCACCCGCGCTGCCCTGCCGATCAGCGTCACCTGCACCGTGCTGCCGGCGTCGAGCGACGATGCGAGCGCGTCGATTTCGAGAAAGCCGTCGGCCTGCGAGAAGCTCGTCACCGAGCCGGAGCCCTTTCCGGTCGGAAACGCGATGCTGCCCTCCTCGCTTTGGATCAACGACACCAGCACGAATTCCTTTCGGCCGAGTTCCGACGCAATGCGAACCGGCACGCGCGCGGAAACGGTTTCCGCCGCTTCCGGCGGCAGACCGGCGCGGGCGCGGATCACGGGCGCGACGAAGGCGTGAAACGTAAAGATCGCCGAGGTTGGAAAGCCCGGCAGCACCACAATCGGTTTGCCATCGACCACGCCGAGGCAGAGCGGCTTGCCGGGTTTGAGCGCCACGCCATGCACCACGATGCCGGGCTTGCCCAGCCTTGCGACAATGGCGTGCGACAGATCGCCGGCGCCTTTCGACGTGCCACCCGAGAGCACCACCATATCGCTCGCAGCCATTGCCTCGCGCACGGCATTTTCCAGCGCCGCCGCGTCATCGGGAAATGCGCCCATCGGAATCGGCTCGCCGCCGGCTTCCGCCACCGCGGCGGCGATAATGGCGCCATTACTGTCATAGACGCGCGCGGCTTCAAGCGGCTTGCCGGGCTCGACCAATTCATCGCCGGTCGAGAGCACCGCCACTTTCGGCCGCCGCACCACGTCGATGCTGGCGAGCCCGCTGGCTGCCAGCATGCCGATCTCGCGCGAGCCGATGCGCGCGCCGCGCCGTAATAATGTCTCGCCGCGCGCGATATCGGAGCCGACGTAAGATACGAATTGCCCGGCGGCGGCGGCGCGGCGCAGCTCGATACTGGGTGAGCCCTCGCCGATCAACTCAGTCTGCTCGACCATCACCACCGCGTCAGCGCCGCGCGGGATGACGCCGCCGGTTGCGATGGTGGTGGCGGTGCCGGGCGCTACTTCCAGCGCCGGCACATAGCCGCAGGCGATCACTTCGGCATTGAGCCGAAAAAGTCTCGGTGCAGCGTCGCTGGCGCCGACCGTGTCGGAAGCCCGTAGGGCAAATCCGTCCACATTGGAGCGGTCGAATGGCGGTGCATCGACCGCGGCCACGACATCGTGCGCAAGCACGCGCGTCAGCGCAGCTCTGAGCGCTACCATCTCGGCGCCAAACGGCGTGAGATCGAGATGACTCTCGAAACGCGCGCGCGCCTCCTCCGCCGAGACCACGTCGAGGAATTGCTCCTGCCGCGCGGCGCCCCGCACGCGCGCAATCAGATCGTTATCGCCCAATTTTGGCTGGCGCGTTTCGCTCATCTTACTTTGCTCATGGCCATGGCCTTAGCTGAACCGCCGAACCGGCGGAACAGCCCTCGCTATCGGCCGGCACCAGGATCCACCCGTCAGAGCGCGCCAGCGACGACAGTGAAAGATATTTTGTCGCCATCGGTTCGGCGTGGCCGGCACTGCGCCGCACCGGCACGATTTCGGCCAAGCCCACCGTTGACGTGACCTTGCGCGCCAGGACCAAGGTCTCAAGCGCTTCGCTCTCTTTATTAAGCGTGGTGGCGGCCAGACGCTCCAAAATACGCCGCCCCACCAACAGCCAGACTGCAAGCGCGGCATCGAGCCGGCCCGGCAGCATGAGCACCGGGCACGGCCCGGTAAATCCGAACGCCGCGGTTTCTCCGGGCGTGAGCGCGATGCCGTGAACGGCGAGGCGCCCTTCGCGCGCCAGCATCTGCACGCTGTTGTCGTTGCGGCCCTGGCCGGTGCCGCCA
>CAAGKR010537752.1_pt1 | contig 11321 bp, 8 predicted proteins | sample 2556971 | NCBI WGS metagenome assembly CAAGKR01 (sample SAMEA5207829, study PRJEB30636) | soil metagenome | biome: forest; feature: boreal; material: soil | place: USA | collected 2011-09 | depth 1 m
GCAAACGCGTCGAGCTGGGTGCGGTGAGAGATGATCATCCTCTGTGCGGCGCGGCGCGCCTCCTCGATCAGGTCCTGGCGCTCCTCGTCGCGAATCCTCAGCGTCCTCTCGGACAGCCTCACGTCCCCATCCGGGGAGCGTCCGACGCCGGCGGTGCCCATCGCAAAGTCGTGCACCATCGAATGGGAGATGTCCGCCACGCGCTTCAGGTCATCAGAGGCGCCCGTGGTGATCGCGCCGAACACCACCTGCTCGGCCACACGCCCGCCAAGCAGCACCGTCATGTAGTCGAGCAGCTCCTCGCGCGTCTTCAGATAGCGGTCCTCGGCCGGTAGGTTCAGCGTGTAGCCGAGCGCGCGACCGCGCGGCACGATCGAGATCCGGTGGACGCGGTCGACGGACGGCAGGAGCTCTCCGCACAGGGCATGTCCCGCCTCGTGGAACGCAACGACCCGCTTCTCGTGCTCGTTCAGCACGCGCCGGGACTGCACGCCCGCGATCACCCGCTCTATCGCCGAATCGAAGTCTGCGATGGTGATCGATCGCGCCCCGCGGCGAGTGGCGAAGATCGCGGCCTCGTTGCAGATGTTCGCGAGATCCGCGCCCGTCAACCCGCTGGTCTGCTGCGCCACCAGGCCCAGGTCGACGTCCTGGAGCGGCTTGTCGCGCGTGTGCACCGCAAGCACACCCTCGCGACCCTTGACGTCCGGCGGCACCACAAACACCTGGCGGTCGAACCGGCCGGGGCGCAGCAGCGCCGGGTCGAGCTTGTCAAGCAGGTTCGACGCGGCGATCACCACCACGCGCCCGCTTGTGGAGAAGCCGTCCATCTCGACGAGCAGCTGGTTGAGCGTCTGGTCCTTCTCCCCGGAGACGTCCATGCCACGCCGTCCCCCGACGGCGTCGAGCTCGTCGATGAAGATGATCGCCGGCTCGTGCTGGCGGGCGATCGCGAACAGCCGGCGGATGCGCGCGGCGCCCAGGCCGGCGAACATCTCGACGAACGACGCGGCCGACTGGGCGAAGAACTGCGCGCCGGACTCGTGCGCGACGGCCTTTGCCAAGAGCGTCTTGCCGGTTCCCGGCGGACCGTGCAGGAGGATGCCCTTGGGCACCTTTGCACCCAACGCTTCGAAGGGCTTCGGATCGCGCAGGAACTCGACGATCTCTTGGAGCTCCGCCTTGGCCTCGTCGACGCCGGCGATGTCCGCAAAGGACACCGACTGGTTCGAGGCCGGCTTGATCTGCTGGGGCTTGATCCGCGGCATCACCTTCAGCGTGCGCCACAACAGGAAGATGATCGCGACGAAGAACACGATTCCGACGACGGGCTCCCACTGAAGGGCCCAGGTCTGGATGTCCGCCACCAGCGAGGTGTGCGGCGCAGGGACGGGGCTCGCGGACGCCACGGGCGCGCTGGGATGCGCGAGCAAGGCGTGCGCGAGCCGGGACGGCGGCGCCTCGATCACACCGCGCACGGCGGCCGTGACCGCTGCGTTCGCCCTTTCCAGCAACTCCACCATCCTTGGCATCGTCAACGAAGTATGGCGGTTCTACGAGCGTTGTGTGGCGAATCTTTGCCCCGCACGAAAACTTTCGGCGGTGCTCCGGCCTCAGCCCAGCAGGCGCACCGCGAGGTCCCTGAAGAACTCCGTCGCAAACGCCAGATCGCGCACGTCGATCCGCTCGTCGGCGGCGTGGATGAGCGGACTCGCCTGCAGCAGTGACTGGTGGCGCTGGGGAAAGAAGCCGTACGCCACGCACTCCGGAAACGCGTCGCGGAAGTGGCGCGAGTCGGTGAAGCCCGGCAGGATCACGGGCACGACCTCGGCGCCCGGATCGTGCTCTGAGATCCACTGGGAGATCGTGTCCATCAACGGCGAGGAGATTGGGGAACGGTTGCCCGCCATGCGCTCGGTGAACTCGATCCTGAAGCCATCCCCGTCCTCGTCGCCGAGCACCTCAGCGATCCCCCGGCGCACCTCCTCCTCGCCCAGGCCGGGGGGCACGCGACAATCCACTTTCAGCTCGGCGCGGCTGGGGATCACGTTGATCTTCTCCGAGGCCCTGATCCGCGTGGGCGTGAACGTGACGCCCAGCATCGGCTCGAACATGGTGGCCAGCCGCGCGTCGGCCGCCCGCAGGCGCGCGACCGACCCCTCCGCGTCTGAGGGGTCCTCGCCGATCCCGGCCAGGAACGCCTGCGGCTCGCTCGTGAGCTCATAGGAGGGCTGGCGCGTCGCGAGCCGGTCTAGCACCGGTCCCATCTTCAACAGGGCGTTCTCGCCCATGCCCGGCATCGACGCGTGCCCGGACACCCCATCGGTGCTGACCGTGAAGCGGAACACGCCCTTCTCGGCGCAGCACACCCCGTAGCGGCGCCTGCCCTCGTATTCGAACACCGCCCCCCCACCCTCGTTGACCAGCAGGTCGCAGCGGACCTTCTCCGGATGGGTCTGGGTGATCCACTGAGCGCCAAGTTCGCCCCCGGTCTCCTCGTCGACGACCGCCGCGATCAACAGTTCGCCGCGGGCCGGGCGCCAGCCCGAGCGCGCCAGCGCCGCCGCGGCGGCGACCTCTGCGGCGACCTGCGACTTCATGTCGAGCGCCCCCCTCCCCCACAGGAAGCCGTCGGCGAGGTCCCCCGACCAGGGGTCGTGCGTCCACTCGGCGGGGTCCGCGAGCACCGTGTCGACGTGACCGAGGTAGCACAGCGTGGGCCCTTGCTGTGCCCCGCGCAGCCTGGCCAGGAGGTTGGGGCGCTCGGGCTCGGCGCCGAGCAGCTCACACTGGAAGCCCGCGCTTGTCAAATGTGCCGCAAGATGCTCCTGCGCCGCCCGCTCGCTTCCGGGCGGGTTGACCGTGTTGAACCGGATCAGTCGCCGAAGGAGCTCTTCGGCCTCCGCGGCGGGCGAGGGGGTGCTCATCGCGAAGATCGTACGCCGATCCCGGCGAGCTCCTCGCGGGCCAGGGGAAAATGGCAGGCGGCGAGTGTCCCTGCGCCCTGCTCCTGCAGGGACGGCTCGTCCACCGAGCAGCGCTCCTGCGCCTTCGGGCAGCGGGTGTGAAAGCGGCACCCACTCGGTGGGCTCGCCGGGCTGGGCGTCTCGCCGCTGAGCAGCCTTCGCTTGCCGGCGGGCGCGGAGGGGTCGGCGACCGGCACCGCGGACAGCAGCGCGCCCGTGTAGGGATGGCGAGGGAAGTCGTACAGATCCTCGCCCCGCGCGATCTCCACGATCTTGCCGAGATACATGACGGCGACCCGGTCGCACATGTGGCGCACGACCGACAGGTCGTGTGAGATGAACACGACCGACAGGTCGAACCGGCGCTGCATCTCGCGCAGCAGGTTCAGCACCTGTGCCTGGATCGAGACGTCAAGCGCCGAGACGGGCTCGTCGGCAATCAGCAGCCTCGGTCCGAGCGCGAGAGCCCGCGCCACCCCGATCCGCTGGCGCTGACCGCCGGAGAACTCGTGCGGGTAGCGGTTGTAGTGCTCGGGGTTCAACCCGACCGTGTCCATCAGATCCTGCACGCGGCGCTTGCGCGCAGCCCTGTCCTTCTCCAGGCCGTGAATGGCGAACGGCTCACCCACGATCGAGCCGATCGTCTTGCGCGGGTTCAGCGACGAGTACGGGTCCTGGAAGATCATCTGCATCTCACGCCTGACGGCCTTCAGCCCCGCGCCCTTCAGACGCGTGATGTCGTGCCCGTCGAAGCGCACCTCGCCGGCGGTCGCGTCGAGCAGGCGCATGATCAGCCGGGCGGTGGTGCTCTTTCCGGCGCCCGTCTCCCCCACGATCCCCAACGTCTCGCCTCGGCGCACCTCGAAGCTCACGCCGTCGACCGCCCTTACCTCTCCCATCTTCCTCCGGAGCACGACCCCGCGGGTGATCGGGAAGTGCTTGACCAGGTCGCGCACCTCGATCAGCGGTTCCACCGGGCCGCTGCGCGGCTGCTCGTCGGCGTACGCGCTCACGTCGGCCCCGCGCTCAGCTGGCTCCAGAGACGGCGTCGGATCTGCGGCTCCAGCAGGCATGCGACACGATGGGCCGGCTCGCGGGCGGGCTCGGCTGGGACCGTCTGGAGACGGGGGTCGACCCGCGCGTGTTCGGGTTGGGCGTAGGGACAGCGCGGATGGAAGTGGCAGCCCGACGGACGGTCGATCAAGCTCGGGGGGCTGCCCGGGATCGCCTGAAGCTCCTGCGCACGCGGGCCCTGAAGCGTCGGAATGGACCTCAACAGGCCCCAGGTGTAGGGGTGTTCGGGACCCGAGAAGAGGAGCTTGGCCGAGGCGGACTCGACGATCCGCCCCGCATACATGACCGAGATGTCGTCGGCCATCTCGGCCACGACGCCGAGGTCGTGGGTGACGATCACGATCGCCATCGAAAGCTCGCTCTGCAAGCGCTCCAGCAGCGCGAGGATCTGGGCCTGCACGGTCACGTCCAACGCCGTCGTCGGCTCGTCCGCGATCAGCAGCTTGGGGTCGTTGGCGAGCGCCATCGCGATCATTGCGCGTTGGCGCATACCGCCGGAGTACTCGTGCGGGTACTCTTCCACGCGCCGGGCGGGATCGGGAATCCCGACCAGCCCCAGGAGCTCGATCGCGCGCTCGCGAGCCTTTGCCTTGTTGACTTTGCGATGGGCGCGCACCGCCTCGACGAGCTGGGCGCCCACCTTGTAGAGAGGGTGGAGCGAGGACAGTGGGTCCTGGAAGATCATGGCGATGTCGTTGCCGCGTATCCGGCGCATCTCCTCCTCGGAAAGCGTCAACAGATCCCGGCCCTCGAACAGGATGCGCCCGGAGATGCGCGCACCCATGCGGCGGGTGAGGCCCATGATCGTCAGCACGGAGACCGTCTTGCCCGAGCCCGACTCCCCAACCATCCCGAGCGTTTCTCCGCGCCGCACCTCGTAGGTGATCCCGTCGACCGCATGAACCACCCCGTCCTCGGTGGGAAACTCGACGCGCAGATCCTCCACCCGCAGCAGCGGCTCGCCGGAGGCGCTCACGAGTAGATCACGCGGGGGTCGACGAATGCATAGGCGATGTCCACGAGGATGTTCGCCACGACGATAAACAGCGCCACCAGCAGCACGGTGCCCTGGATGATCGGAAAGTCGGCGTGGGTGATCGCGTCGTAGCTGAGCCGCCCGATCCCGGGGATGTCGAACACGGTCTCGATCAGGATCGCGCCTCCGAGCAGCGTTCCGACGTCGAGTGCGAAGATCGTCATGATCGGGTTGATCGCGGCCCGCACGCCGTGTCGCAGGACCACCCGGCGCTCGGTCAGGCCCTTCGCCCGCGCGGTCCTTATGTAGTCCTCGCTCATCGTCTCGATCAGGCTCCCGCGCATCAACCGGGCATACACCGCGGCGAAGCTCGCCGCGAGCACCAGCCAGGGCAGCAAAAGCGATGTGAACCATTTCCAGGGATCGCTGGTGAGCCCAACGTAGGAACCCGCCCCGGGGAAGACCTTGACCTGGCCGATGTCGGCGGCGAACAGATACAGGACGATCAGCCCGAGCCAGTATTCGGGCGCCGACACGAGCACGAGCGCGGTGCCCATGCTCGCCCGATCCACGCGCGAGCGCCGCCGCAGCGCCGAGATGATCCCCACCGGCAGCCCGCTCGCCAGCCACACGACAGCCGCTCCGGCCGTCAGCGACACGGTTGCGGGGAGATTCTGGAAGATCAGGCTTCGCACCGAGGCGTCGCTGTGATAGCTGTAGCCCAGATCGAAGCGCAGGAAGAGGTTCTTCATGTAGATCCAGAACTGCGTGATCAGCGGCTTGTTCAGGCCGAGGTCCGCGCGAATCTCGGCGATCACCTTGGGGTTCGGGTTGTGACCGGCTCTGAGCCTCGCCGGATCGCCGGTGGGAAGGATTCGAAACAGGATGAACGTCAACGCGGACACGAGCACGAGCAGCAGCACCCCCCACAGGATCCGCCGGATGATGTAGCCGGTCATCTCGCCGCGCCCTCAAGCCCGGTCACTTCAGCGAGGTGTAGGCGTAGTCCAGGCGCCGACGTTCCACAGATCCCCCACGCCGGCGACGTTCCTCATCCGTGCCTGCCGTGCCCGCGTGTGAGCCATCGGAGTCATCCGGCGGTCTTAGGGTTGAGGGCATCCTGCAAGCCGTCGCCGAGGAGGTTGAACGCGAGCACGGTCACCAGCAGCGCGATGCCCGGGAAGGCCATGTACCACCAGGCGGTGTTGAAGATCGGGGTGGCGGCGGCGATCATCTCCCCCCAGCTCGCGGTGGGCGGCCGGACACCCACGCCGAGGAACGAGAGGGCCGCCTCGAACAGGACGTTCTGAGGGATCAGGAGGCTCGAATAGACGATGATCGGCGCAAGGAGGTTCGGCAGAATCTCCCTGAACATGATGCGGGCGTTGGAGGCCCCGAGCGAGCGTGATGCCTCCACGAACTCCCGCTCGCGCAGCGACAGCACGAGGCCGCGGACGATGCGGGCGATGTACGGCCAGCTGGCGAGCGCGACGACGAAGATGATCACGCCCAGGCCAGGTTGAACGATGCCGGCGACGCACCCGCGCACCGCGCAGGCCGCACCGATGCCGAGACCCAGGAGCAGGATCGGGATCGACAGCGCCACGTCCACGAAGCGTGAGAGCAGCGTGTCGATCCAGCCGCGGTAGAACCCGGCGAGCAGGCCGATCACCACACCGATGAACGTTGCCACCGCCGTGCCGAGGATGCCGACCTCCAGTGAGACCCGCGCGCCATAGATAACGCGGGACATCACGTCCCGGCCGAGCTGATCGACGCCGAACGGGTGGGCGAGGCTCGGGCCGAGGGGACTGCCGAACGAGTCGGTGAGGTTTGGGTTCTGCACATCGGGCCCGGGCAGACCCAGCAGCTTGACCACCAGCGGCGCCGCGATCGCCAGGAAGATCAGGAAGGCGATGAATACGAGCGAGGCCAGCGCCACGCGGTCCTGGCGAAACCTGCGCCAGAACAGCTCGAGCGGAGAGCGGGCGGCGATCTCCCCGCCGACGTCCAGGAAGTCAAGGCTCCGTCCGGCGCCGGGCAGTATCTCGGCCGCTCCGACGCTCATAGCGGCGGGGTTTCCTTCGCGGAATGGGGAGTCCGTTCAAGGTAAAGCACCGTAACTACAGGTTCGACATCCGCATCCGGGCAACCTGCATGCGGCGCGGGATACTGCGGGGATGGACACGCTGTTCGACGAGGACACCGAGGACGACGGAGGGCACGGGCCGCTGGGAGGAGATGGGCGGGGCGCAGGAGACGAGCCGAGCGCAGGAGATGGGCGGGCTGAAGGGCACCCGCTGGCGGTGCGGGTGCGGCCGACGAGGCTTCAGGAGTTTGTCGGCCAGTCCCACCTCCTCGGCGAGGGCTCGGCGCTGCGAGTGGCGATCGAGCAGGGAAATCCCCACTCGATGGTGCTGTGCGGGCCGCCGGGGTCGGGCAAGACGACGCTGGCGCGGATGGTGGGCGAGCGCTCGCGGGCGGCATTTGAGGAGCTGAGCGCGGTGCAGGCCGGGCGCGCGGAGGTCCGCGCCGTGATCGAGCGGGCCGCCCACCGCCGCGCTGCGAGCGGCGGGCAGACCGTCCTCTTCCTCGATGAGATCCACCGCTTCAACAAGGCCCAGCAGGACGCGCTGCTGCCCGCGGTCGAGGAGGGCCTCATCACGCTGATCGGCGCCACGACGGAGAACCCCGCGTTCGAGGTGAACGGCGCGCTGCTCTCGCGCGTGCGCGTGTACGCACTGGAGGAGCTCAGCGCAGAGGAGGTGGCAACGGTGCTGCGCCGCGCGGCCTCGGGGGATGCTCCGGTGCGGGTGGACGAGGAGGCGATCGACTTTCTCGCCGCCCGCAGCGAGGGAGACGCCCGCACGGCGTTGAACGCGCTCGAGCTGGCCGCCGCCACGGCCGGTGAGCTGGGAGAGGAGCGCGTGACGCTCGCGCAGGTGGAGGACGCGCTGCAGCGCCGGGCGGTGCTCTACGACAAGCAGGGAGACCGCCACTACGACTACATCTCCGCCTGGATCAAGGCCACGCGCGGCTCGGACCCGGACGCGTCGCTGTACTACCTGGCCGTGATGCTGGAGGGTGGAGAGGACCCGCGGTTCATCGTCCGGAGGATGGTGATCCTAGCCTCCGAGGACATCGGCAACGCCGATCCGGGCGCCCTGTCGGTGGCCACCGCGGCGGCGCTGGCGGTCGACCGTGTCGGGCTTCCGGAGGCACGGTACGCGCTTGCACAGACAGCCATCTATCTCGCGTTGGCGCCGAAGTCGAATGCCGCCGGGCGTGCACTCGCTGCGGCGGAGGCTCACGTGCGCGAGCACGGCGCGGCGCCGGTGCCGGGCTGGCTGCGTCCGGGATCGCGGCCGGGACAGACGACGGGGGGCTATGACTTCCCGCATGACCGCCCCGGGCACGTCTCCCCGCAGGAGCTCCTCCCGGACAGCGTGGTCGGTGAGCGCTTCTACGAGCCCGATGAAGCGGAGGCGGAGCCGGCCCTGCGACTGGAGCGGATTCGCCGGGCACGCGGCTCCGAGGAGCGATAATCGCGTGGTATGAGCACGTCCCTGAGCGAAACCGCCGTGCAGGAGCGTCTCCTCGCGCGCGATCCGGCGACGGGCGCGGTGATGGGCAGCCTGACGGTCACACCACCCGGGCGGATCGACGAGGTGGTGAGGGAGGTTGCCAAGGTGCAGCCGCTGTGGGCGCTGCTGCGGGTGAAGGACCGGGCCAGGTACATGCGCAGGATGGCGCAGGCGGTGATCGACGACTTCGACGAGCTGCAGGAGGAGTTGGCGCGCGAGCAGGGACGGCCGCGCGCGGAGATCGCGGCGCTCGAGCTGCTTACGGCGATCGACGCGCTGATCTGGATCGCGCAGGACGGAGCGGACGTACTGGGCAGCCGGCCGGTGGGGATCCATCGCTCGATGTCGATCGCCAAGCGCGCACGCATCGCATATGAGCCCTACGGAGTCGTCGGGGTGATCGGCGCCGGGAGCGCGCCCTTTGCGCAACCGCTCGGCCAGATAGCCGGGGCGCTCTTGGCGGGGAACGGCGTTGCGTTCAAGCCGGCCGGGCGAGCGGGTCTGGCGGGCGAGTGGATCGCACGGGTGCTCGCGCGAGCGGACCTCCCCGAGGGACTCGTGCGGATCGTGCATGGCGGAGCGGACATCGGTGTGGCGCTCGCGCGGGCGCCGGTGGACAAGATCCTGTTCACCGGCTCGCCGGCCATCGGCCGGGAGGTAGCGCGGGCGTGCGTGTCGCGGGAGAAGGAGGTGACCGTCGAGCTGGGCGGCAAGGACGCGATGCTCGTGCTCGCCGACGCCCACCTGCAGCGCGCGGTGGCCGGCGCCCTGTGGGCCGGGTGCGCTGGAGCGGGGCAGGCGCGCGGGTCGATCGAGCGCGTGTACGTCGCCCGCGAGATCGCAGAGCCGTTCCTTGACGGATTGGTGAGGGGTGCTGCGGCGCTCACCGTCGGCGACCCCGCCGACCCCCGCACACAGGTCGGGCCGCTCGCTTCCGCACGCCGCGCCGAGCACGTGAACGCGCTGGTGGGAGAGGCGGTGGCGCAGGGCGCGGAGCTCTGCTGCGGCGGCCCGGTGAGCCCTCCGGGATGCGAGGGAGGCTCGTTCTACGCGCCCGCGGTGATCACCGGCGCCACACACGACATGCGTCTGCTGCGCGAGCCCGTGGACGGACCGGTGCTGGCGGTCGTGACGGTCGACTCGGCCGACGAGGCGATCAGGCTGGCCAACGACTCAGACTACGGGCTGGGGGCATCGGTGTGGACGGCGGACCGCTATCAGGGGATGCGGATCGCGCGTGAGCTGCATGCGGGGATGGTGTGGCTCAACGACCATCTCCCCGGCCCGACCGTGTCGCGAGGACCCTGGGGCGCGGCGGCGGGAGGCGGGCTGGGTCGGACGCTCGGTGAGAGCGGATTGAGGGCATGCGCGCAGGAGAAGCTCATCAGCTGGGATCCCCCTGGAACGCGTGGGCTGTGGTGGAGCCCCTACGACGAGGTGACCGTCCGCGCGGCGCGGGCGGTGGCGAACATGCGCTCGGGGCGCGAGTCCGACCGCGAGCACGCCTGGCGCCACGGCGCCGTGGCGCTGGCACGCATGGGAGCGCGCGCGCTGGGACGCGGATTGCCGAAGGGGTAGGCGGTTTGGAAGTTGGTGGTGCGCCCCGCCGGCCGATCGTCCGGGCGCGCTCGTTGCGGCTACGCTTGAGTGATGCCCGCCCAGGCCTACGCAGGCAAGGAGTGCGTCTGTCAGCTGCGCAGGGGAATCTGCGACCAGAGCTGCGTGCAGGGGATGCTGGACACGCCGTTCTACATCGCCTGCCTGAAGCTCACCGGCCGGCGCTGCCTGGTGGTCGGGGGTGGAGCGGTCGGGCTTGAGAAGGTCGAGGGGCTGCTCGCCTGCGACGGCGATGTCACGCTGATCGCACCTGAGGCGGTGGACACGCTTGCAGAGTATGCGAGCGAGGGCTCGATTCGCTGGGAGCAGCGCTCCTACGCCGGTCCGGGAGACCTGGAGGGCGTTTTCATGGTGATCGCGGCGACGGACGACACCGACGTGAACATCGCGGTGTTCTCAGACGCCGAGCGGCGGGCGATGCTCGTGAACGTCGTCGACGTGCCGCCCCTGTGCAACTTCATCCTGCCGGCAATCGTCCGCACCGGCCCGCTGGCGATCGCGATCTCAACCGCGGGGGCATCGCCGGCGCTGGCCAAGCGGATGAAGCGGGAGATCGAGGGCTCCTACGGCGAGCCATATGCGCGGCTGGCGGTGCTCCTCAACGAGGTGCGCGGCTGGGCGAAGGGCACGCTGCCGACATACCAGGAGCGCAAGGAGTTCTTCGAGGGGATCGTCAACGGCGACCCCGACCCGGTGCAGTTGCTGCGCTCCGGCGATACCCCGGAGGGCACGGGGGAGCAGGCGGTGCGCGAGCTGATCGCCCGGGCGCAGAACACGCACGCGCTGCAGGTGTCGAGAGCCTGAGCGTGGCCGTGCTCGAGGTCGAAGGGCTCGCTCGGCACTACGGTGAGCGCGAGGCGCTCACCGACGTCTCGCTGTCGTTGAGCGCCGGTGAGACGCTCGTCGTGTTCGGGCCCAACGGCGCCGGCAAGAGCACCCTGTTGCGCGTGCTCGCGACGCTCCTGCGCCCGCACGCCGGAAGCGTGCGCGTGCTCGGCTCCAGCCTGCCTGAGCAGGCGTGGGCGGTGCGCGGACGCATCGGCCTGCTCGGCCACGAGCCGCTGCTCTACCGCGAGCTGACCGCGCGCGAGAACCTGCGCTTCC
>CAAGKR010340139.1_pt1 | contig 11320 bp, 2 predicted proteins | sample 2556971 | NCBI WGS metagenome assembly CAAGKR01 (sample SAMEA5207829, study PRJEB30636) | soil metagenome | biome: forest; feature: boreal; material: soil | place: USA | collected 2011-09 | depth 1 m
CCTGCCGAGACCGAAAGCCCGCGCAAAGCGCTGGTCTCTGCGCGCCAACGGGCATCGCAATTCCCATTGCGCCCCTACAGCGTGCATCACCCGCGCCGAGTAAAGCAGGTTCACCGTCGGCACGCGCTTGATCTCAAGTTCGCGGTTTGGGTTCTCACCACTGCAGCGTGATCGAGCGCTCCTGATGATAGTGCTGCTCCGTGTCTGGCGCCCCGGTTGTTTGCCAGCGGTCGCGGTCCATAACGGCGCGGAGTGTGTATTTTCCGGCGGCGAATGGCACGCCGTTCGGCGACAGGATCAAGATCGACGTCTCGGCGCCATTCGAAAGCGCGACGAACGGAACGGGGACGTCGCTCTCGTCCCAGTGCCCGGGAGATGGCGGACTCGTTGTAATTGAAATGTCCGGCGCGGGGGTCGCGCCTGGAAGCGTGAACGGCAGGTCGAACGTCGGACCGGACGCGGCCGGAACAGGAATCGAAGGGGAAAGCGGCAGTTGGGATGGACTGAGGTCACTGTCCCAGACCCACGTGCGCACGTGATAGGTGAGCACCAAGCTCACGTCACGGGTCAGCGAGATGGGCTCGGGGGACTCGACCAGGAACCCGAACGTCCCGCCGTTGTCGGTGAGGCGAGAGATCGCGACGCGACTTGGTTGGCTCTGCACGCCGAGGCCGAGCGCGGCGATGAACGCGCCGAACAGCCTCTGCCGCTCCTGCGGATCAGCGGCGCGCTGCATCACCGGTGCGATTTGGGCGCCGTTCGCGGCGAGCACCGCGGCGCCGGTGCTCGGGTTCCCGCCGAACGCGCCGGTCGCGAGCACTGGCAGCATCCCATCGTAGGAGTCTAGGTGCTCGCCGAACGAGGCGTACTTGCTGGTGAGAAACTCGAAGGCATAAATATCGAGGGCGTCGACCGCGATTCCCGCGAACGCGGCGGGTCCGTCCGCGACCAGCGCGACCCGCCCTTCGCGGACCGCGCCGCGCGGTGCCTCGACGCTTGTCTCGCCGACGGTCGCGCGAACGATGTCGTCGAAGGCGACCACAGTCAGCAGCGCGGCGCCGCTCAGCGCGAGGTCCGTGCGCACCAGCTCATGCTCGCCCGTGCCGTCGCGCAAACGCAACACGAGCGCGTGCGTCGCGCCGCCAGCGGACTCGATTGTCGCGATGACGGCCTGCGGCACCAGACTGCCGTTTCCGACGCCCACCGCGATCCCGGCGGCGTTCGCGGTGCGCAGGTCAATTCGCGAGTGGACCTGGAGATGGTCCCAGCCGGTCTCGCCGACAGCCGCGTAGAATCGCCCGACGCTTGCATTCGGCGCGACAAGCTTGCCGTCCGTGTCGATCGACCACAACGCCGCGCCAGCACCGCCATCCGCCTGGCAGATGAACGCCCCGAGATCGTATGTGTCGAATCCGGACCGCTCCGCGAACGGGCCGTTCTTCTGCCGCACCGTCGCGCGGTAGCCCGTCGCCGCCTCCCAGGAACCCGCTGCGCCGTCCGCACCGATCGGTTCGTGCAGCAGCACTTGGCTCGCGTGGTCAAGCGTCTGCGGACCGCATGCCGGGAGCGCCGACTTGACGGTCTCGAAGCGCGTCACCAGCGGGTCGTGCGCCTGCGTGAGTCGGACCTTCGACTTGGCGAAAGAGGGTTCCGCGACCACGTGCCTGGCCGGGTACGGGTTCGCGCGATGAGCGAGAATCCAGTCATCGCCGGGCACGGTCAGGCGCTTCAGCCCATCGAGGGAGACGACGCGGTCGACATTCAGGATCAGCGGGAACATCTGCGCCTTCTCCGGCGGGTCGCCGGCGGCCGGCGCTCGATCGATCGGGAGCACGGCGCTCAGCGAGTTCTCGAACGCGAGGACGCACGGCTCCTCGCGGTACAGCGGGATGTCACGCCGCGGGGCATACGTGGTAGCGACGTGCGAACGGATGTCGTCGCCGACATTCGCGCATGCGTTGAGGCCGGGAAGCCCCTTGGTGCGGAAATACGCCGCTTCAGACAGCGACATCGTGCGCGTCCCCTGCGCCGGCGTGCCGAGCGCGACCGTCCCGGTGACGACGATCTCGTAATCGTGGTTCGGCAGAAAAGCGAGCTTGCCTGCCGCGTCGGATCCCGGCGGCCCCACCAGGCCGCCGTTCCTGCAACGCTGCACGATTCCCGCGTAGCGCAACGCGTCTGCAAGCGTGGTGTAGCTGATGCGGAACACGCCGATCCCGGCGAGGCCAGGCAGGGGCCGCGTGCCGGGATCCAGGTGCGTCAAGTCGCCAGACCTGGCGGCTGAATCGAGCTCGACCCGCAACAGCAGCCGGGTGATGCCGTTCGCGGGCGCGTTGCCGACCGAGAGCGAGAGCGTCGCGCTGCCGGGCTTGTGGAGGTCGGCTATTTGCTGCGCCAGCAGCTTCAGCCCTGCGTAGGCCTCGAAGAAGAGTTTCCCGGGGAAGCTCTCCCAGCTCAGCTCGAGCTGCGCCTGGTACGCAGGATCCGCGAGATCGGCGTACCCGGCGGCACCCGATGTACGTGGCGAGAAGCGCGCGACGTGCTCGCCGGGAAAGACCGGATCCCCCGGCGCAACCGCGGGCGGCGTCGCGAGCGACCAGCGCCACCACGCGCCGTTCTCGCCGGAGAATTTCTCGCTCTGCGGCGTGCGCGTGCCGAACGGGATCGATTTGAACTGAAGTACGCGCGGCTTCGGGACCGCCGCGCGCTTGAGGACGTCGTTGCAGCACGGAAAGTCCGGATCGTTGCGTATCGACTCTTCGTCGCTCTGCGCCGCCTGCGTGACGAACGAGTACGGCGCCGAGCTGTTGACGAGCAGCCGCTTCGGCGCGACTTTGCCGTCGGCGCGCGTATCGTGGTCCCAGGTGAACGTGAGCGTTTGCGGAGCTGCGCCGCCGATCGAGAACCCGGTCTGCGCGTCGGTAATGAAATCGCTCCACACGCCGGCGGTCGGCCCGAAGCGCGGTGCGCGCCGTATCGCGATCGAGCTCAGCCCGTAACGCACCGTGATGTCCTGGACCTTCTGCACGCCGGCGTCGGTCACCCCGTCGTAGGTGCTCGTGGCGATCAGCGCATCGTTCGAGACCGGCTGACTGAAGTCGATGACGATGGTCGCGTCGACCGAGACGACCGGCAGGCTCTGCGCATGCGTGTCGGCGATGCGCGTGCCGCTGCGGCCGCACAGCTCGTTGAAGGTGTAAAGGTACGAAGCGTCGCCGAGCGCGCCGCCGAGCCCCGGAAGCTGCAGCGGCTGCGTACGCTGAGCAGCAGGTTCTATGCCGGACCCGCCCGAGAGGAACTGCGTGATCGTCGCCGTATCGAACGGCATCGGTTCGGACAGTGTTTTGTCGAATGACACCGTGACGTCGGGCAGGTACCACGGCGTGTCGATCCGGATCTCGGCGTGGAGCGTGAGCGACCAGTGGTTACCGAGGTAGATGATCCGCGCGGCGATTTCGGCGCCGAAGCTGAAGACCCAGAACAGGTTGATCTTGAAACCGAACGCGGCCCAGAACTCCATCCCGACCGAGCGCGAGCCTGTCTTCCAGACGCCGAAGATGAACCCGAACGAGCCGAACACGATGAACGTCCCGACCCCCCAGTCTGCGCCGGCGCGGATGGTGAACACGAGCCCGAACCCCTTCGGGCCGCCGTCGACGATCTGGACGCATACGGCGAGCTGTGCCCTGATCGCGAGACCCAAGGCCTGGGACCCGATGTTCAGCGAGAGCCACGAACTCTGATCGGCGAGCTGGCCGATAGCGAGCGCCCACGGTTTGTTGCCGAAGTAGATCGTCCCGGTCAGGGTCGCGATGTGGCGCAGCCAGTCCGGCACCGACACGCCCGAGGAGATGAAGTCGGCGAGCGCCATGTCCACGCCCGCCATGACACCGAACTTTTCCGTGTCGAAATCGTATTCGATCGCGACGAACGCGACCGGCTTCAGGTTCTTCAGAAGATACAGCTCGCCCACGACCAGCAAGCCTGAGTCCACCGGGGTTTTCGCGAAGAAGACGAAGACGTCTATGTGGAACGCGCTCCCCGCGCCGCTGAGCGAGAAGCCGCACCCGACGCCGACCGAGAACGCGCCTTTCTCGGCAATCCAGTCGTCGAGCTGGCGGCTTCGAGGCATCGACAGCGCCCCGTTGTGGTCCTTGTTCCAGGCGAGCAGGACCATGCCTTCGCCGTCGGGGTACTCCGACTCGAGGTTCGGGGCCATGTTGTCGGCGAGTAGCGCACGCAAGTCGTACAGGGTGTAGGGTCCCGCCGGTAGAGTGCTGAGTTCGAAACCCGCCAGGAAATAATCGAACGCGTCGCCCGTCGTCAGATGGCGGCGGCTGCCCCTGATGAACTCGGCTGCCAGGTTCAACGTCATCGCGGTCAGCTTGAGCGCGACCTTGACGCCGAATCCCCACTCCTTGATCGCCCAACCGCTGTCGGTGAAGTCGCTGATGTAGCCGAAGCCGTCGACCTGCACGATCCCCGCGTGCAATGTCAGGAAGATGCCGTCGATCTTGATGGGCGGCTGCGTGTCGTCGTCGTTCAGGCGGAAGCGCAGTCGGCGCACGCGGATCCCGAAGCCGTTCCCCTCTGTATCCTTCGCGTCGCCCTTGGGCTTCTCACTCTTGCTCGCGCCCAGGACGACCGCGACGCCGCCGCTGAACGAGAAGTACGGCGTCCCGTTGGATTCCTCGACCCAGCCGAACTCTTCGATGATGATGCTGACGCTCTTGCCAAACACGAGCTTCATCCCGTCGGGCATCTGCAACGAGCCGAGCGACCAGTGGCCGAGCTTGTAGCCGACGTCCCGCAGGAGAGTTTTGAGTTCTGTCCCTGTGGCCGATTCCAGTTTGAATTTCGAGTCCGAATTCGGATCGTCCGGCTGCGACGCGATCAATATGTCGCCCAGCGCCTCGTAGCTGTCGCCAAACGGCATCTTGCGGGCGAGTCGGCCGGCCGAGACCCCGAATTTGAAGCCGATCAGTGAGACCGTCGTGTGGGCGATGGTGAAGTTCAATGGCGTCGTCTGCGGCGACATCTCCATCCCGGCAGTGATCGTCCAGTCGTCGTCGATCCCTACTGTCGGGCCGAGTTGGTTGCCGTGAGAGGTGCCAAAAATCAGCGCGGCCTGGAACTGGATCTGCGGCGCGTCGTTCGGGTTGGCGGCGCCCAGTTCGCCGGCGCGGAAGAAGAACTTCTCGATCTCGAGGGTCAACGACGAACCGCCGCCGCCGCCCTGCGGATCCGAACAGTAGATCGGGATCTGCAGCGGATTGTCGGTGAACGTATACGCGTATACAATGTCGCCGCGATCAGCAATCTTGCGCCGGATGCCGAACGTCCCATGCGAAGGAATCGGCAGCATCGGCACGCTGAGCGGGATGACGACGTCTTCCAGCACGAGCTCCGGACTGTCGATATACACCGAGCCCTGCCGCTGCAGGTGCGCGAGCATGTGTTTCAGCGGTTCTTGCGTCCAGTCGAGCTCGATGCTTCGGAAGCCGAGCGCGCCCTTGACCGGCGGATTCGATATGAACGAGCCGATGTTGTTGTGCGTCCACTCGTAGAGCTCGCGATGTGCCGGCGATGCGATGAGCTGGAGGTCGTAGACATTCTTCGTCGGCAGGCCCATAAAGCGAACCGGCCCGAACGAGATCGGCACCGACGCTTCGACGATGACTTCGCGGTTGGGAAGGAGGTGCAGCCGGACAATGACGTCGATCTCCGACGACTGCGTCTGATCGTGGAGCACGTAAGCGAAACCATCGACCTTGTTCTTCGGAAACGGCATCCCGAACGGTTCGCCCGATGCGGAAACCGCGTCGTCGAGCGACGTGGCGAGACCTGGCTTCAGAAACAGCTTCACCGGCAGCCGGTCAATGATGATCTCAGTGCCGCGCGAGTCGACCGAAACGAACATCTGCGCCGGCGGATCGGGGTCGGTCGGAATGAGCTGGATCGCCGTGTCCGGCAGCGCGCGCAGGTAGAACTTCGTTGCGACCGAGGTGAGCAGCCCTGAACCGGTCACGTGCACGTCGGCCGCAAACGAGATCTGGCCAGGCAGACCGGTGCCGACGTTGGCGCCGGCGTCGACGCCGGGACGCACATTGGTGAAGCTGAGACCGGCCTGCAGCAGCTGCACGATCGTCGCGCGGTCGTCCGCGGCATTGAGGCCCGAAGTCAGCGAGAAGACGTCGTTCGGCAGCAGGCTTGCGGCGAGCGTGTCCCGGTTTGAGGCGTTCGGATCGATGCCGAGGATGTCGAAGAACGTGACGCTCACGGGTACCTCGGTCCGGTGGTGAGCGGTGGCAGGCTCGGTTCCGTGCCTGTGGTGGGATCGACCAGCAGCTTCCAGGCCGCGCTTTCCTCGGCTGCGAGCAAGGGTCCAACCAACGCCTTCAACACCTCGAGCACGTACGAGTCGTCGGTCCCGATCGCGATGCCGGGCGACGGCGATGCGCCGAAGAAGTCCATCTTCGTGCGATGCGCGCCGCTGTACCAGGAACGCGAGAGGTACGGCATCACGGAGAACGGGTCGGCGAACAACGACAGGCCCATCTCCGGCGTCAATCCGACATGCTCGGCCATGAGCCGTGAACGCAGTACGCGCGCCGGATTGCGCGGATCTCCCAATAGATGCTGCGGGATCGCGAACGCGTCCATCTCCCCATCGTGATAAAAGCCGCGGCGGTTGAGATTCGAGGACCCCGCGAACAGGAATACGTCGTCGACGATCATCATCTTGGCATGCACGTAGATCCCGGGGATCCGCACCGCAACGACCGGCGCCTGCGCGTCGTGATCGACCTGGTTCGCGTTCCATCCGCTGCCGCCGCCGGCTCGGGTGAGGTGGAACTTCTGCGATGAAGTATCGCCGGTGCCGATCGGCGGACCGTCTTCTTCGTAGAAAAGGATCAGCTCTCCTTCGACGAACGCGAAGAACGGCGCTTTCGGAAGGTGCGCAACCGGTGAGAGTTCGGCCGAGTAGATGTTAGCAAGCAGTTTCGAGGCCAGCCGCGCGCGCCCGAGGTTGGTGACCAGCGCCGGAGTCGGATGCAGAAAACGCCGCAGCGGCGTGCCGATATACAGCCGCTGGCCCCACGCCGCGTTCAGCGCCGAGAACACGTCGGCGCGGCGAAGCCAGCCGTAGGGCTGATCCGTTTGATACGGTACCGTGATGAACAACGCCCGCACGTCGCGCGCCGGTGCGGCGGCGTCCAGCAGCGCCTGTATGTAGTCATCGGGAGGGCTGAAGTACTGGTCCTCGATGTAGATGAAATCCCTGGCCTGCGCGATCGCGAGCATGATTGTCCTGATCGGCGTCGTTTCGCCGTTCGGAGCGAAGCCGAACGCTCTCGACGTACTGCCCGTGCCAGGCTTGAAGTAGGTCCGCGCGACTTGCACCAGATGCGATCCCGCAGCGGGAACGGAGCCCATCGACGATGGGACGATCGGCGCAGTAGCGCCGGGGTCGTGGTAGTTGAGGCGCTCGTGGAACGAGGTGACGATGTCCTTCGCGGCAGGACCAGTGATGCGCAGTTGCACGTCGTGGAACGGATGCACCGCGCGGTGCAGCGGGGTGTCGATGCGGTCGCTGTTGAGGTCGATGCCGCCCATGTAAGCGACATACGTGCCGTCGGCGCGTCTGATGCTGATGTGCTTCTGGTGGTACACGCCGACGTGGTTCACGTCGTCGATCGCCACTCCTTTCAACTGCAGCGGGAGCATGGACGAGACGAGCGGATTGTCCTCGAACGCGGCGGGGTAGGGCGTCCAGGTGAAGAGGATTGGATTGATCTGACTCAGACCGTCCACAAAGCTTTTTGAAAGTTCCGCCTGGTCCTTCAATTGGGTAACGAGGAACGGCGTCGTGAGGAGGATCGTCGCCGCCCAGATTCCCAGCATCCCGACGCCGAGGCCCCTCGGGTCAGCCTGCAGCGTCCCTGTGGCGACGAGTATCGGCAATATTCCGAAGGCCGCAAACAGCAGTGGTGACAGCGGCAGTGCATCGTCGATTGTAGTGACGTTGAACTGCAGGAACTCGTTGACGAGGAATTTCACCTGCACGCCCGAGCCATGCAGGTCGTTGACGAGAGCCAGCAGACGCGAAGCGTCGTCGCCCGGCACGAGCGGCCATTCGACCGAGTCGTCTTCGAGGCTGCCTTTGACGAATGCCCAGCCGGCCAGCTGCACTGCCCCGGACGGCTTCGCCGCCCGCATGTCCGCGACAAGCTGCGTGAAATACGGCGTCCCGTCGACGATCGGCTCGACCAGGCTGTTGGGGTTCCACCGCGGCAGTGCGACTCCGGAGTCGGGAAGTGCCAGCCAGTCCGCCGCGTCGAGCACTTGCGTGAGGCGCGCGCCCGGCGCGAGCTGCAGCGGTGCAGCGTACTCACCGGCGTCGGCACCGACCGCGGCGACGATCGGCGCCGTCGCCGTGTGGAAGTTGACCGTCGCCGACTCGGTCGGGCCGACCGTGACGCCGGTGTCGCCGCCGGTGCCGCTCAGGTCCACGACGGTGGAGTTCGCACCGAGCAGGACAGTGACGCCGCCACTCCCGAGCGGCTGCCCGCGATGATCGAGGACACGCAGCGTGCGACTTCCGGCGAGCGCGGCGAGATCCGTTTCGAACTGCGTCCAGGCGCCGTCGACTGCGCCGCTTGCTGCGATGGCCTCCGCCCAGGAGAGCGGATCGCGGCACAGGCGGTCCTGGAACGCGAAGGCAAGAAACGCAGTCACGCCCGAGCCCGGCGGCGCGGTCACGAACGCGGCGCCGGCGGCGAGCAGGTCGTCCGCCGCCGGCCCGCCGGCGATCGGTGCGTTGACGATGACAAGCTGGACTGGAAGCCCGCCCGGTATCAGCTTGAAGTGCGTCGCGTCCATCTGCGGGAGCGGCGAGAGCTCGAACAGCGTCCACGCGGAGGCCGGAGATCCCGGGACTCCGTTGGCGGTGCCGTCGACTCGCTGCACCGAGCCGGTCGCGAATGCGTTGATCTGCGTACCGGCCGGCACCCCGACCCACCACGCCGCGTCGCTTCGAAAGCGGCCTCCCGGAATCGCCGCCGACGCCGGGACGCTTTGCAGCGCGACGCCGTGTGCGACCGGGGTGACGAACGTGCTCACGCGCCGACTCCGATCCCGAACGGTCCGCACCCATACGATGCGAAACCGTCGCGGGTCACCGCGTAGCACCACAGCGTGGCCCACGAGCCGGGCGCGACGTTCGCAGTGAGGATCGCGACGCGCGTGCCGTTCGCTTCGACGACGACGTCCAGATCGGCAAGCGATTTCGCCTCCACCGGTGCGAGCAAGCTGCCATCCGCCAGCCGCAGCCGCAGGCCGTCGAGGGGGTAGAGATCGCGGCGGTTCGGGACGCGCAGCAGTTCCGCACCGGCCTGATTCGCCGGTGCCGTCATAGGCGGATCGATGTGCGCGAACAGGAGCGCCGTGATCGTTTCCGGGTCGGCCGGGACGGCGACAGTCAGGGAGACGGCCGAGTTGGTCGCCGTGAGGGTGCGGCGCCGGGGCGTTGCCGCGAGCGCGGTCGACGGAATGCGCACCACCACCGGCAGGATCGCGCCACCTAGGGAGACGTGGCCAAGCGCGTCGCCGGCACGCGCGAAATACAGGAAGCGTCCGGGCTTGGGCGCAAGCGGGTCGTCGACGACTCCGACTTGCTGCGTCTGGCCGCTGACGGGCGTGAAGAACGCCGCGGGATCGTTCGACGCGACGACCAGGTGCAGCAGGTACTTGTTCGCGAGCCGCTGCGGATCGGTCGAACTCAGCGTCGCGAGCACTGCCGCCTGATCGCCGGGATTGGCGAACGTCACCGTCTGTTGCGTTCCGTCCGGATTGTTCAGCACGACGTCATTGCCCGAGACGCCGGTGCGCGAGAGGACGTCGTCGGAGGAACAGCGCTCGAGCGAAACGGGCGCGCCGGCCGCGAGCGCTCCGCCAAGCAGTGCATTCAGATCGAGCGAGACCAGGACACTGCGCCCGGTCGGCTCGTCCGTCACGATTTCCGGGACGTCGCCCAGCGGAGGCGGGACGCTGAACACGGGCTGGCCGCGATAGCGCGCTGCGGCGGTGCACGTGGCGATGCTGCTCTCGTTGCCCGGCCGGTTCGCCAACGCGCCTGCGCTTCGCTCGTCGGGGACGTAAGGCTGTGCATCGGCCGCAGCGACGCCGACCCACTGCACGTCGCGCGGGTGCCACTCGTCGAGCGTCAGCAGATCGTAGAAAATGTGCTGGTAGTTTTCGTTCGCGGTCACCGGATAGACTGCGACGCGATCGCGCCAGCTCGCCGGACGCACGTGAGCCGGCTGCAGATTGCGGCCGAATGTCACGCGCCCCGGCACGGGCTGCTGCGTGCCGATCGCCGCGAACTCGACGCGGATTGCCGGCGTGAGGCCGGCATCATTCTGTGCGACGCGAAACGGATAGCCGTTGCTCTCGATCCACAATCCCGCGAGCTCGTTGGCGACGAGCGGAACCTGCGTCGAGGATGCCAGCGTCAGATCAAGCTTCCAGTACGGCGGAGCCGATGTGACGCTGTTGATCGTACCGTCGAGCGCATCTGGCGGCGCTGTCGCGTAGACCCGGAACTCCGTGGCCGTCGGATCGAGATCGCGTTCCTGATTGCGCCAGCCCCACTCGAGGACGACTGCATTCTGGTGCGTGCCCAGCACAGCGACATCGGCGGCAGTCAGACCCTTCGCGCCCTTCACTATGACTCGCGCACGCGGTCCGGGTACCGTGGTCAGCCGACCGTTGGCGTCCACCGGAGGTGGCACCGGGTCGGTGCCATGCGACGGCTGCGGCCCGACGGGCAGCGGCGGCGGAATGTGTTTTTCTAGCCGTGCGACGTTCGAGAGCGTCATTGCGGTGCTGACCCGGCCGACCGTGTCCATCGAGCGAATCTGATACTGATGGTACGAGCCAAATGGTTGTAAGGCGCGAACCGCTCCGGTGACCGGGTCCTTCTCGCCGAAGACGTCGCTCACGTGCAGCGCGAAGCCCGCGCCTGCACCGCGCGGCCGGATGTGCGGGAACAACTCGTCGAGATCGCAGCCGTGCTCAAGTTGAACCGCGGGTGAGGTCATGTCGCGCGACCCGAAGGTGAGGTTGTCTTCGGGCTGGATCGGCTCCCACGCTCCGAACGTTGCGGGCGGTTGCGCGAGCCGGTGCTCGATCTGGTAAGCGAGCGCGTCGAGCGGCGGGCCGGCGTCCAGATCGTCTGGCCACGTGGCGAGGCCGTTCAGAGCCGCAGGCAGCCAGTTGAGCTTGAACCCGGCGGGTGGGCGTGGCGGGACCGGCGGCG
>CAAGKR010348153.1_pt1 | contig 11318 bp, 8 predicted proteins | sample 2556971 | NCBI WGS metagenome assembly CAAGKR01 (sample SAMEA5207829, study PRJEB30636) | soil metagenome | biome: forest; feature: boreal; material: soil | place: USA | collected 2011-09 | depth 1 m
ACCGTAGCCGTATCCTTGATCACCGTAGCCGTATCCTTGATCACCGTAGCCGTATCCTTGATCGCCGTAGCCGTATCCGTAAGCGGGTTGGCTGTAATAATCATAGTTGTACCCGTACGGAGAGTAACCATAGGGGTAAGAGCCGTACCCGTAATAGGGATACCCGTAGAAGAACGGAAAACCAAATCCACCGCTGAAGATGAATTGGTTGCCACCGGAGAATCGATCACGATGTCGCCAATCGCCGCTCCAATTGCCGCCACTCCTCCAATTACCGCCACTCCAGTTGCGGTATGTCCCCGATGTGCTGCGACCGAATGTCGGCTGCCCACTTCGGGTGAACGTGTGTCCGCCTCGCGGCGAGATCGAGCTAAAATGCCGGTGACCACTGCGCGGATCAGCGTTCACTCCAGATGCCGTCAACGTCACCGCAGCGAAGCAACTTAAGAAAAAAAAGAGTTTTGCGTTCATAGAATGTTTGGGTTTCTATGCATTATACACCACAAAACGGGAAGAGTCGCAGATTTTTCGCCTCCTTGCTCAAGCCATCTTATCCCGAATAAGCACCAACTTTTGACCAGCAAAACCTATGCGCAATCGGAGCCGGCAATCAGTAGCTTGCCCGCACGGCTCGCGAGCAAATCGGGGTATCGTGCTAATAACGTTAACCCAAAAGAATGCTTAGTATCCCGCCCGGCGGTGTGGCGGATCCGAGATCCAGTCCAGTCCAGTATCTAAAGAATACTGGACTACTGGTCGGTCCGGGCGTCCGGCTGGACTTCCTGGACTTTCTGGACTGGTTGCCACGGCGGCGTAATGGCACGCTGCAACCCCGCTTCCCCCAATAACGTTGCAGCCAATGATTCGGGTGCATTTGGATGCCGAGGCGAGGATGTAGCCCTGTCACATGAAACCCATCGGCCAAGGTGGTCGCGCGGGCACCACGCACCGCACTGACATCGTGACAATCCCCTTGATTTGATCGTGTGTTGCAGCCCTTGTTGGCGAGCGCGAAACCGCAGCTATGCCGAAGCCCGCGGACGAATTGGCGAAAAGCTGAGAACCCGCTTGCCGCCCAATGACACTTGTCGATCTTTCAAGCCATCACCCGCGCCAGAACAAAACCGTCGTATCCTTTGCTCCCCACAGTCTGAATTCCCGTTGCGCTGACGCGCCGATCCGCCGCGATGATGTTCAGCAACCGGCGCATGCCTTGGACATTGGCGTCATTGCTATTTGAATCCAGCAGGGCGCCTTTGCGCACGACGTTGTCGGCCACGATGAGCGTGCCGGGCCGCGAAAATTTCATCGCCCACTCAAAATATTTCGGATAACTGGCTTTGTCTGCATCGATAAAGATAAAGTCGAAAGGCGCCGTCTTTTCCGAGAACAACTGTGCAAGCGTCTCAGAAGCGGGGCCCACGCGAATCGTGACTAGTTTTTCAAGGTCGGCCCGCGCCACATTCTTGCGCGCGACTTCGGCATAGCTTGCTTCCAGTTCAAGCGAAATCAGACAACCCTCCGGCGGCAGCGCGCGCGCCAGCCAGATCGTGCTGTAGCCGCCCAGGGTTCCCATTTCCAGAATGCGACGAGCGCCCTGCGTCTGCGCCAATAATTGTAACAATCTTCCCTGATTCGCCGAAACCTGGATCGCCGGTAACCCCGCTTTCGCGCTCGCGCGCAACGCCGCCTCGAGCACTGGGTCAGATGTCCCAAGCACTTCCGAGAGATAATCATCCACCCTGTTCCAGAGCTCTTCGTTCATCTTTGTTGAGTCACACTGCTCGCGCAGCCTTTATACTCACCTGCTAGCCGTCGGCACATTCATGTGTCAGGCGATCAGTATACCGCCGAATTACAAATCGCGGTAACCCGGATGCACATCCGGGATCAAACCCTGCGGCCGGGCAGCCTTCTGTATCGGTGCCGCCGAATGATCGGAAATGAACGACGAATCGGCTGATGTAAGCAGCAACTTTTGACCGGCAAAACCTATGCGCAACCGGAGCCCGACATCACCTCGGCTGTCGCAGCCCGCAACGCAAAAGCGGCCTTCGGCGCTAATAGCTTAACCCAAAGCATTCCTTGCGACATCGGTAGCACGCGCGACCCACATACATGCGAGTCGTGGAATACATCCTGGTTGCGTTAATCGGCTTCGCCGGCGGCGTTGTCGGAGCACTGGCCGAACCGGCTGCCACTTGCGCCGCCCAGAGCCGTAGCTGATCTTGTGGCTCGCTACGAGGCCCGCACTTTTCAATTGCGGTAAAAATCAAAAGACAAGGCAACAAACATGTCAACACCACCACAGCAGCCTACGCTTTATGAACGCCTCGGTGGAATTTATAGCATCGCCACCGTCATTGATGATTTGATCGACCGGGTCATGACGGACGCGCGCCTGAATGCGAACCCGGCCGTGAACGAAGCTCACCACAAGGTGCCGCCAGCGGGCTTCAAGTATCTCGTTACCGAAATGGTCGGCTGGGCGAGCGGCGGCCCACAGAAATACTCCGGACGCTCGATGCGTGAGTCTCATCAGCACCTGAACATCACACCCAAAGAGTGGGAGGCATTCATGGATGACGTTCAGCAGACGCTCGATAAGTTTAAGGTTCCCGCCGCCGAGCAGGCGGAACTGAAGGAGATCGTCAATAGCACCTATGGCGATATCGTCGTGGGCAAGCCAAACTCCTAACCAAGCGATGCAGCCAACGGCTACCCGGCGCGTAAATACGTTTACTTCTTTCCGACCGATCTCTTTCGTGCCGCCCACCGTGCTTTCATTAGCTGCGAAAGCCTCTTTCTTCCAGCCGCTGTGATCCCGCCCTTCCTCTTTGCAGTTGAAGAGCCTCCCATCCTACCTTTCTTCCGAGCCCATCGCACTCTCATTGCAGCGGCAATTTTTGCACGGGCTTGAGGAGACATCCTGCGTTTGCCTCTACGCATTGAAGGGGATGGTCCCAAGACCGCACTAAGGCGCTGTTCAAACGCTGCAATTTGACGCCGTATAGCTGACAGCTTCTTCCAGTGATTTGAGCGATATGTCCATGAGGTGTGGATAGCGGCTCGGTGAGCGTTCGGCAACTAAGTTTTTACTCGCATTTCGCGTAGTGCGGCTCATCTTTTTCTCTTTAGATCTAACCAATCGCTCCCGCTAACCGCTGGCCGGTGTGATGACCAGCTTGAATTTATGAAACAGATTGTCGATGTTGCGAAAGCTCACTCCCGCCAGCGGTAGCTGCGCTCCGTCTCGTTAGGCTCATGAAGAAACGTTAATTTACCGTCGCTCATCTGTTCTGCTTGAGAGCGAGACCGATCAATGTGAAGATTTTTTCACCGGGGACTGCTGCGACTTGATCGCGTTGTTCTGCGGTAGGATTCCACGTTTCGGGCGCTAAGGTGGGCGCAAGTTCCAACTTGTCGATCAGCAAGGTGACGCTCCACGTCGAGAAGCGCAGCGCTAGCCGTGCAAGCCGATGATCCTCCGGGCTGATCCAGAGGCGGCCAGGCCAGCCGTTCGCTTGCTGATTCCGCTTAAGCGCAATTGGTCGCACATCCAGAACGCGATAGTCTTGGTCTGCGATCCGTACGTTTCCACCGTCGTGGACATCCAGCAGCGCCGGCAGGAACACGGCCTTCTTTGCTTCGATCTCTATCGGTGGCAGCGGCTGCGTGGATAGCGACGGGTCGATCCGTTCGACAAGCGGAATAAACATTGCGGCCGGAAAGGCCCATACGCTCTGTCGGTTGCGGCATACCGTGGCGGTGCTGCCGAGTGATGGAAATTGCACGAGCAGTTTGTCGGGAAATTCATACGCGATGCGGAGGTGGGCTCCTTTCATCTGTTCAGGCAGGCCGGCGACGTCGACGATGGAAGCCTCGAGATTCAATGAATGATTCCCGGCACTACCGTTTCACGTCAGCAGTGCGATAAGCGGAGCAAGGGTCTGATTGATCGTCTCGTAGCGATCTTCCAAATGCTGTGGCTCCTCCGCCAGGCCAGCCACGGCCACCAGCAGCAGTACGCCGGCGCAGGCCAGGACTCTGGCTGATGGGGTGGTAGACCGCACGCGAGCGCGGTGAGGCTCACGCGTCATAAGAAACCTTTCTGCGGTAATGCGCCGGCTCGTGTCTTGTTGACAGCCAGAAGATGGGCCCGGTTACACATTGTGACGAACTATTTCGTGCTTCGGTACCGAAACTAAGCCCATGTATCAAATTTCAAAAAATGACGGACTTGTCGGCCAATACGCTGGATAACCGTCGAAATTGTCGACATAATCATACGTTGGGAGTTTCTAGCACAAGAAAGCAAAGATGGCCGCGGCCATAATCACCCGAGACGCAAACATCACCCTATCATGAGCACGAGCATCAGAAATTATTTACCCGGCACGATTGAGGAGATTGTATCTGACAAGGTCGTCTCAGAGATTGTCATCAACACCGCAGCCGGACCGGTGACTTCGATTATCACAACCGGCTCGGTCAAGCGGATGGACCTCAAAAAAGGCGATGCCGTTTTCGCCGTAATCAAAGCGACCGAAGTGTCCGTCGAGAAGGAGTCATCGTCGCCTATCACAACAGCGAGAATCCGGCACCGTACGAAATAGATCAACCTGATGAGGGTTAGGAGTTTCGGTTCGCTGTGGTCCTTTGCGACCCCTAAAGTAATAAAACCCCCGAGTGCCCGAGACTTTGGAACCGTTTTGATGCGTCGATGCACAAGCGCAGTTTGTCGGCCCGAACGCATTTGAATCATTGGCTGCTGGATTACAGGGCATTTGGGCTGAAGTATCCCCAGTACGTGTTGCCGACAGCGTGCCGGACGCGCCTGGCCTGTTTGTCGACCCCAGACGCCGTGTGTAATCTTATTGAACAGTTGCGGCTTTTGTCGGCTAATACACTGGATAAGCCGACAAAATTGTCGGCATAAGAGACAGGACGTTTATAACCGTCAGCTTTGGCGGGCGATCACAAAAGGAACAAGTAGGGACTAGAAAGTTGGAAGTTCGGAGCCGGGAGCAGCGCCCTCGCGCGCTCTATTCAGCTTTCCATGATTCTAACTTTCGGCTTTCTTTTGGCGATGCCGGGAACCAAGATTTTGCCGCCCAGTCAACGCATCCGCGGCGTACTGGCGCCCGTCGTAACCCCGTTCAAGGCCGATCTTTCGCCTGACCGGCAAGGATTCATCAGGCATTGCCAATGGTTACTTTCGCAGAACTGCGGGCTGGCCGTGTTTGGCACCAACAGCGAGGCGAACTCGATGGCAGCCGAAGAGCGATCGACGTTGCTCGATGCCCTGGTCGCGGCCGGCATCGATCCGTCCCGCATGATGCCGGGCACTGGTTGCTGCTCGATCACCGAGACAGTGGAGCTCACGGCGCATGCGGTAAAACACGGTTGCGCCGGTGTGCTGATGCTGCCGCCTTTTTATTATAAGAAGGTCAGCGACGAAGGCCTCTACCGTTACTTCAGCGAAGTGGTGCAACGCGTCGGTGATACGCGTCTGAAAATTTACCTCTACCATATTCCACCGGTGGCGATCGTCGGTGTCACACCAAAATTGGTCGAGCGCCTCCTAAAAGCTTATCCAAACGCGATCGCCGGGATGAAAGACAGCTCAGGCGATTGGAACAACACCAAAACTTTTCTCGACGCGTTTGCCAAGAATGGTTTCGACGTGTTTGTGGGCAGCGAGTCGTTCTTGCTCGCCAATATGCGCAATGGCGGTGTGGGCACCATTTCCGCGACGGCCAACGTGAACCCGGCGGCGATTCACAAGCTGTATAAAGAGCATAGAGACGCTTCCCCTACAGAACTCACAACGCAGCAGGCGCGGTTAAATGTCGTGCGTGAGGTGTTCAGTAGCAGGAGGTTTCCGTCCATGATCGCGGCGTTGAAGCAGGCGATTGCGATCTACGGGAACGACCCGGAGTGGACCAGGCTGCGGCCGCCGTTGGTCGAGCTCACGACAGAGCAGGCAGAGTTGCTTGCCGCGGAATTGAAAGCGATCGGGTTCGCGATGCCGGGCATCGCGACGGAAGCTGCGAGCTGAACGCTGTGTTACGAGGGCAGGCCTTTCCGCGCGATCAGTTCCATCTGCTCGCAGAAACAGTCCAGCCCTGACCGTGATTGCGTTTCCGGCAGATCAGCCTGCAAAGCTGTAGACGCTGGCGACGACTGCGGCGCGTACTGCCCCCACCACAACCACCCCCTCAACGACTCAACTGCTCAACCTCTGTTTTGATTTCCGGGAATCCCGCTTGCTTCAATTGCTGATTCAACGCGGGAAGATCGGATTCGAGTAATTTGTGCCACGCCTCCATCATAGGTCCGACTTTTGTCTCAAGATCCGCGACGGCGGCCTTGACTGCGGCTGTCGGCGCAGCATCTGCGCCCTGGATATCGTTGAACAATCGCGTCGTCGATTCTAAGACGAAAAGCGAGGGGGGAGCGCCTGGTCGCGGATGCGGCGGCCCAAACCTCATGAGCGTTTGAGCAAAGGCCTCCAGTTTTTGCGTGACGTCAGGTCGCTCCGCGGCCTGTGCTTTGAGTTTCGTTAGCTGCTCGGCGACGTCGTCGAACTTCTTGCCGATCGGGGCGAGCTTGAGCCGCAGCTGATACAACTGCCACGAGAGATCGAACTGTTCCTGAAGGTCGGCGGCCGACGTTTTAACGCGTGGATCCATTGCGACGGTCAACGGTTGGCTGAAAGTTTTGTTGTCAACCGTCAACATAACCGTGTAATTACTCGGCGCGGCCCATGGTGATGTCGCTTCCGGTGCCGTGTTGCGATACGTCGCGGAGATCGGAAACTCCGGTACCACATCCGGGACCGGTGTGTAATGCATGTCCCACAGAAATCGATGCATGCCTGCTTTCGTGGAAACCGATTGCAGCGGCCGAATCCAGTAGCTCGGAATTTTGAGCCGCTTTGGATTCGCCTTGACCGGCGCATCCGCGCTCGAATATTTTCTAATTGACTGGCCTTTGCGGTCTTTGACCTCGATCGTTACCGGACCACTCGCATCTTTCGAAAGGAAATAATCGATCATCGCGCCGTCTGGCGGATTTTCGCCGGCCGGTTCGTCCGGCGGCAACGGCGTGTCGGTGTTCAGGTTCGCGCGAACGCGCAACGCATTCTGCGGTTTAAACAACAGATCCTCGCGCTGGTTCCTGTTGAGTTGCCGCAGCGGCGTGATGTTGTCGAGGACCCAGAACCCGCGACCATGCGTCGCCACGATGAGATCGTCGTTCTTAATAATAAGATCGCGCACGGAACTCGCTGGCAGATTCAATCGCAACGACTCCCAGTTCGCGCCGTCATCGAACGAGACGTAAACGCCTTTTTCGGCTCCGGCGAACAGGAGGCCTTTCCGTTCCGGATCTTCGCGAACTGCGTTGACGATTTGGCCGGCCGGTATTCCGTTCGCAATCTCCGTCCACGTTTTGCCGCCTTCGTGCGTCGCAAAAATGTGCGGCCGCAGATCGTCGATCCGCATGGTGTTGACCGCCGCGTAAGCGGTGTTCGAATCGAAATGTCCGGCTTCGATCAGCGAAATCTTCTGCCACGCCGAAACACCTGCCGGCGTCACGTTGGTCCAGGTTTTTCCGCCGTCGGTCGCGAGATGAATCAAACCGTCGTCGGTCCCGCACCAGATCCGGTTCGCGTCGAGCGGTGACGGCGCAACGGTGTAAATCACGCCGCGCCGATGAGCCTGCTTTGTTGCATCCTCTTTGTATTTTCCAATGCTCGCCGGCAGCTCGTAATTCGGTCGCGACAAATCCGGGCTGATCTTTTCCCAGTGGTCGCCACGATCGCGTGTTTGCCAAAGCGTGCTTCCAGCGAAGAAGAGCAAATGCGGATTGAGCGGCGAAAAGACAACAGGCTCGGTCCGCAACATCCGGAAGTCTTCTGTTTGCACCGGCACCGGAAGTATATTTTGCGCCTGACCGGTGCGGCGATCGAATCGCGTCAGCTTACCGCCAACGATAATGTCTGGATCGAGCGGATCGGCAACGACGTAACCATATTCCTCGGCCGCAACCGGCTGCCAATCGCGGAACGTGATCTCGCCCTCATCGCCGCGGCTTTTGATTCCGACCGAACCGCTTTCCTGTTGGCCGCTGTAAAGCCGATACGGAAACGTTTTGTCCGCGCTAACGTGATACAACTGCGCGGTCGATTGGTTATACCACGAGCTCCAGCTCTTGCCGCCGTTCACAGTGACGATCGCGCCCTGGTCCGAACCCAGCAGAATGATGTCGGGATTATTCGGATTGATCCAAACGTTTTGATAATCGTCGCCGCCGGGTGCGCCGCGCCAGCCATCCCACGTTTTGCCGCCGTCCGTCGATTTCCAACAAACCACGCTCGCCGAGTACACGATCTGCGGACTTTTTGGATCGAACCGCACCACCGGCAGATCGCCACCGCCGATTCCAAGTCCCGGCCGCGGATCGTCGGTTGTGCCGCGCCAGGTTTCGCCGGCGTCGTCCGAGCGATAAAGTTTGGCGATCGTTTTTGTCCGGACCGCGGCGAACAATGTTTTCGGCGCGCTCGGTGCGATCGCGATGTTCGCCTGGACGATGTTGCTCGGCAGCCCTTTGGTTAATTGTCGCCACGTCTTGCCGCCATCGGTGGATTTAAAAATGTCGCCGCCGTCTCCGTTGAACACTCCGTTTTCCCATGGGCCTTCGCGCGATTCCCACAGCGCCGCGTAAACAACCTGCGGATTGCTCGGATCGAGCTGCACATCGCTCGCGCCGACGTTCTCATCGCGGTACAGCACCTTTTCGAATGTTTTGCCGCCATCGAGCGATCGATAAACGCCGCGTTCTTCGTTGGGCCCGTAAGGATGACCGGCAACCGCCACGAAAACGCGGTCGGGATTTTTTGGATCTACAGCTAACTGCGCGATCTGCTGACCGTCGCGCAATCCGAGATGCGTCCACGTCTTACCGGCGTCAGTCGATTTGTAAACGCCGTCACCGACCGAAAGATCAGGCCGATGCAATCCTTCACCGCTGCCAACGTAAACGACGTTCGGATTTGATGGCGCGACCGCAATCGCACCGACGGACGCGGTCGGCTGATCATCGAAAATCGGCTGCCACGTGCGACCGTAATCGTTCGATTTGAACACGCCGCCGTTCACCGGCGCCATGTAGAAAACATTCGGCTGCGACGGAACCCCTGCGATCGCGCGCGTTCGCCCGCCGCGGTAAGGTCCAATGTTCCGCCAGCGCAGAATCGAATTGAACTCTCCCGCGCCTGCCTCCCCAAACCCCAAAATGATCGCGAAACCGATTACGATTGCATTTCGAACTGATCGCATAAGTCGGCCATTTTCTTCTGCGATGAAGAAAACGCAATGCGTCAATCGTCCATTGTCAGGGTTCTCTGGTTGCTTGACGACTGCGTCCAATCTTCTATCTCCCATCTTCTAACTCCGAGCTCGTTGCTTAAAACTCCATGCTATCTGCTGTAATCTTCGATCTCGACGGCGTGCTTGCCGACTCCGAGCCGTGGTGGAACCAGATCGACGCGAAATTACTCGCTGAGTACGGCGTGAAGTATTGCGGCGAATACCACCAGAACGTGGTCGGTGTGAGCTACCGGCTCGCGGTCGAGTTTTACAAGAAAGCATTTGGGCTCTCCGTGCCCACTGAGGAAATGATGCGGCGTCGCGGTGAGATCGCGACCGAGTTCTTTGTCAATCGGGTCGGCCTGTTTCCTCACGTCAAAGAAGTGTTGGGAGAACTGCGGCAGATGAAACTGCATCTCGCCGTCGCCACGAGTTCGGTTAGCGCGTCGGCGCGACCCTTTTTAGATCGACATCAACTGACCGGATTCTTCGAGGTCATTGTTACTGGCGAAGGAGTTGAACGCGGCAAACCCGCTCCCGACATCTACCTGTGCGCGGCGGAGCAACTTGGAATCCCTGCTGACGCATGCCTTGTGGTTGAGGACGCGCTTCCCGGCGTCGCCGCGGCCAAAGCGGCGAGCATGCGCGTAGCCGCGATTCCCGACCGCCGCTTTGTCGACCCACGCGAGTACGAGAAAGAAGCAGACTACGTCCTCGGCAGTTTGAAGGAATTGCCAACTCTGATCCATAGTCTTGGTCCGATCTCGCATGGCACGCCGTAGCATGGTTAGCGGAGGCTCCGTGTCCGAACAAACACCAACTTTTCGCCAGGCAAAACCTCTCCGCAATCGGAGCCTGACATCATCTCGGCTGTCGCAGCCCGCGAGGTGAAACGGGGCATCGGCGCTAATGAAGTAACCCAAAGGAATGCCTTGCGATCTCGGTCGCACACGAGGGTGCGGCTGCCACTTGCGCCTACCTGAGCCGTGGCTGCTCGATGATAACCTTAAACAAGGAACTTTCTCTTCCTGTGATGGAAATCTAAATACTCGTTCAAACGTATTGTCGGACAACACATTCTCGCTTGGATCGATGAAATCGAAGACGTTAAACTCGCTTGCAGTGAGACGTCGCTGCTCGGCGCACTGCAGAAGCCGTGATCCGAGCTTCTCGAATGCGGACGTCAGAACTTCGCGTGGCAGAAAATGTCCCTCTTCTTCGTAGGCGTAACCATGACGCGGCTGCGGCAACAACGGCGCAGCAAGCGTGAACCATTGTTCTAATTCCGAGCGTCGCATCATGGGGAAGTTAAACCTCTTCATGGTTGGCTAGTCTTGTCTGAATGCCAAGCTCCCGCTGTCGTGCCGGCGGCACAATTTTCTCCAATTTGCGTTGGAGTCGAAGCAGGTCCCGTTCGATATCGTCCGTCAGAGACTGTTCAATGCCCGGCAGTTGGATCTCGATTGAGAGGTTTGGATTCCGCTTTTTCTGCTCCACAATTTTGAGGCCCTGCGCCACCGCAGTGAGCGCCGGCGAGAGACAGAGTTCAACAACGTTTACCAATCCGTTACGGAGCAACGGACTGTTGATGGGGATACCGTGCCAATGTTGCAGAGCGAGCAGCGGGTTTCGGGTTCGCGCATAAAACCCGGCCAGTGCATCGCGCAGCAAGCCAACATCGAGGTCGCTGGGCCGCTTTTCCAAAGCCCGGTTGCACCTTTGTGCGATAGTTTTCGCTTCCTCCATCCTGTTCAGCTCAAGGAGGATGTCCATGGTAAAGCAAAGTTCAGTCGCGGTATTGCAATGTTTGATGGAAATGAAATTTGCGGCGGTTCCGAACTCTTTTAGCGAGTAATAGAAACCAAGCATTTTAAAACGCACTGCTTTCCGCTTGGCGGGAGTCAACCGACGGTACGAATCCTCTACTAGGTCTTTCCAGGGAGG
>CAAGKR010408050.1_pt1 | contig 11318 bp, 7 predicted proteins | sample 2556971 | NCBI WGS metagenome assembly CAAGKR01 (sample SAMEA5207829, study PRJEB30636) | soil metagenome | biome: forest; feature: boreal; material: soil | place: USA | collected 2011-09 | depth 1 m
ACCGTCTCGCAAAACTCACTCTTCTCGCGTTAGGCGTCGTTTATGGGGACATCGGCACCAGTCCCCTCTATGCCCTGCGCGAGTGCTTCAAGCCGGAGCATGGCCTCGCTCCAGCGCCGGACAACGTCTACGGCGTTCTGTCGCTGATCGTCTGGTCGCTGATAGTCATCGTCAGCATCAAGTACATCATCTTCATCATGCGGGCGGACAACAACGGCGAGGGCGGAATTCTCGCGTTGCTGGCGCTCATTCTTCAGAAGCAACGGCGCGATGCGGACACCTTTCGCCGCAAGATTATCATCGCGCTGGGATTGATCGGAGCCGCGCTCCTCTACGGCGATGGCGTGATCACTCCGGCGATCTCCGTGCTGAGCGCCGTGGAAGGCCTCGAGGTGGTCGCTCCGCAATGGCAGCACCTCGTGCTTCCTCTGACGGTCGTGATACTTGCAGGCCTTTTCTTTTTCCAGAAGCACGGCACCGCGAAGGTCGGCCGGATATTCGGGCCCGTGATGGTCGTCTGGTTTCTGGCGATTGGGGCGCTCGGACTGCGCGAGATCATGCAGGCCCCGCAGATTCTCGCCGCGGCGAATCCCTGGTACGGCTTGAGCTTCTTCATAGAGCATGGGCGCATCGCGTTCGTTCTCCTCGGCGCCGTAGTCCTGGCTGTCACCGGAGCGGAGGCGCTCTACGCCGACATGGGGCATTTCGGCAAGCGGCCGATCCGGCTCGCGTGGTTCCTGCTGGTGCTGCCGGCGCTGCTGGCGAACTACTTCGGCCAGGGCGCTCTGATCCTGCGCGAGCCGGCGAGCGCGGTCAATCCGTTCTATCTGCTCGCGCCCAGCGCGTTGCAGTATCCACTGATCGCCCTCGCGACGATCGCGGCGATCATCGCGTCGCAGGCTCTCATCTCCGGCGCGTTCTCGCTCACGCAGCAGTCCGTGCAGCTAGGCTACAGCCCGCGCGTGCAGATCGTCCACACCTCACAACAGGAAACAGGGCAGATATTCGTTCCCGAAGTGAACCGCATTCTCGGGCTCGGGTGCATTCTTGTGGTGCTCGCGTTCAGATCTTCGAGCGCGCTCGCCGCCGCGTACGGAGTAGCGGTCACGGGGACGATGACCATCACGACGCTCCTCTTCTACGTGCTGGCGCGGTCGCACTGGCAGTGGAGTATCTGGCGTGCCGGAGCCCTCACCGCGTTTTTCCTGATCGTCGATCTTGCCTTCTTCTCCGCCAACATGCTCAAGATCGTGCAGGGCGGATGGGTGCCTCTCGTCATCGCTCTCGGGATTTTCACGCTGATGACGACCTGGCAGCGCGGACGCATCATCGTGCGCAGCCTCCTGGTAGACGCATCGATTCCACTCGACGCGCTGCTCAAGGATCTGGGAGACGAGAATCCGGACAAGCGCTTCAAGCCGGTGCGCGTTCCTGGGACGGCGGTGTTCCTGACCTCGGAGTCGAAGGACGCACCGCTGGTGCTGCTGCACCATCTCAAGCACAACAAGGTGCTGCACGAGAACGTCATCCTGCTCTCGATACTGGTCGCACAGGTGCCGGAGGTCCCGATCACCGAGCGCATAGAGGTGACGTGCTTCCCGCACAACTTCGCGCGCGTCAAGGCGAAATACGGCTTCATCCAGACGCCGAACGTTCCGGAAGTGCTCGCGCTCGCCGCCGAGCGTGGAATTATCGCGAAGCCGTCGGAGACGACGTACTACCTTGGACGGGAAAATCTCATTCCCACGGGCACAAAGCCGCTCGCTGCCTGGAGGAAGCGGCTTTTCATTTTCATGCAGCGCAACGCGCGACCAGCGACTGAGTTCTTCGGAATTCCGCCCAACCGCGTGGTGGAGCTGGGCGCGCAGATGGAGTTCTAAGAAGCTTCTATTCCTCGCCCCGCCGCCGCAGCTTCTCGATCTCGCGCCGATCTTTCTTGGTCGGACGTCCCCGCTCGTATCCCGGGACAGACTGCGCCACTTTCACCTGAAGCTGCATGGCTTCACGCGCGCGCCGCCCTTCAGCGCTCTCCTCGTACAGCGTCGCCGCCACCGACGCGGGTCCGCGCCGCTCCGAAAGCGCGCGGACGGTGACTATGTGGTGGTAGGGACCCAGGCGTATGCGGAGCGAGTCCCCAACCTGGAGCTGCTTCGCGCGTTTCGCGCGCTCCCCGTTTACTTCGACCTTCCCCGTCTCGACCGCATAAGCGGCCAAAGAGCGCGTTTTGTAAAACCGCGCCGCCCATAGCCATTTGTCGAGCCGGATCCTGATTTCGTCGCCTGAGCTCATTCGTTTCGTTGCCCCCGCCGAGGGTTCGGAGTCATCAAGATAAGGGAGATCCCTCCTTGGCGGAGCGCGCTCGTGGCCGACGACAACTGGGCAGTCCAACTAAAGAAAATCGAGCGGGAGTTCGACGGACTTCCGCCCGAGCCATCGCCTGCAGTTCAAAAAATGCAGAGCGAAGCGGAGCGTCGCGCCAAAGAGAAGCTGAGCCAGCGCGCGGCGATGATCGGCGCCGGTGCGCGCCTGATCCTTGTCTTCGCGCTCGGCGCCGCGATCGTCGTGTGGCCCTATTCGCGCGAGTGCGGCTGGGGATGGTTCGGCTACGTAGGTGTCGAAGGCGTGATTGCGGCCGGCGGAATATGGGTGGCGTTCACCACTTGGCGCGGACGCCTTCCCAAGATGCACGTGCTGTCCCTTCTGATCGTCGCGGCCGGATTGGTGTTGATCGGCGCGGAGGTCCTGCCCCGGATCGGATACGCTGCTATCGATCCGAAACATCCTCCCCAGTTGTGGTGCCCCGCGACGACGACCGCGCCCCCAAAGATCACGACGAACGTCTTGCCGGCGACCACCTGGAACGAGTCGTCAGTGACCACGACGAACGAGTCGTCAGCGGCGACCGCGCTGGAACAACGCCTCAGTCATGCGGCTCAGTTGTTGGGCAGCCGCTGGCAGGAGAGCAGCAGCGATCTCGCTAGACAACTCCGTCCGCAGCAAGCTTCCTTAGCGCAGACTGTGCATCGCGGATTGCGTTTGCAGCAAGCTCCCTGATCGTTTCCGCGGTTACGAGCTGCAGATCTCCATCATCCAATCCTTCGACTTTCATCACTCTGCGCGCCCGCGCCGGCATCAGAGTTCTGATTCTGGTGGGACTTCGAAGCTGAATGTGCTCCGGAAGATTCTGTAGTCGCTCGATCCGGTCACGCATCAACGGCTCCATGCGGTCACGAAGGATCTGCGCGTCCGGACCCGGCATCATGACGCCGCCCGGCCCCCCGAATTCCATCATGCCGTCATTACCAGGAATACCAATCCGGAATTGATTGCCGAAGCGCATGACGTCGCTCGCTTTTGCGGCGACGACCTGTACGTCGCGAAACCGTCCACCCGAGTAAACGCGCAGAGTGACGCGAGCTCCGGGCGTGAGCTTCTGCACTTCGCGGGTGAGGCGATGCGACGCCATGCCGTTTGAATACGGATCGTCCGTGTCCGCAGCCAGCGTTCTGAGATCGACGCCATTGATGGCTGCAATGCGATCACCCTCGATTATGCCCGCACTCTCAGCGGGCCCTTTCGGCGTAACTCCCTCGACGAACACGCCAAGCGTATCGCGACGTGTACCCGTCGCGCGAAGCTCGAGACCAAGAGCCGCGCGCTTCGCCATCGCGGAATCCATTCGCAGGAGAATCCTGTTGCCGAACGCCGAGTCCCCTGGAATCCGGCTGCGGAACACGTGGCATTCCACGCGGCCATCCGAGAATTTCGTGCACGCGGAGTCGGGATGTTCCTTGGACGCCTGTGCGTTGAGCGTCGCCGCGGCGGATACGGCAGCTACAGCGGAAAGAAGCAATAGCGCTTTCATCGTGTCTCCTTGATGGTTCTTGTGTCATATGACATCGAGCCGCATTCAAGGGTTGCCGGTGCAAAAGACCAACGCTCCGGCGATATTGCAGCATGTCCGCGATGCTAGAGCCCCCGACGGCAGGGCCAAAGAGCCGGGAGATCGACGTAGACGCCTTCGAGCATCATTGGCAGGATGAAGCGGATGCCGCGTATCTGTATCGCCTTCTCGCCGCGGCCGAGCCCGACCCGAAGAAGAAGGATGTCTATTCGCGTCTGGCGGATGTCGAAGACCGGCACGTAGTTGTCTGGGACGACCTGCTCACCACGCACGGTCACCCTCCTCCAAAGTTTCGTCCCAGCGGCCGGGCCAAGCTGCTTGCCGCACTCGGACGGTGGTTCGGTCCCGGCTTCCTATTGCCGATGCTGCTCGAGGAGGAAGGGCGCGAGGTCAAGGCGTACCTCGACATGCATCGCCAGACTCCGCGCGGCGCACCCGGAGGCCTCGAGGCACTCACCCTCGCCCGCGAATCCGCGGACCATGCGACCGAGCTCGGCCAGATCGCCGGCAAGGGAGGGGAACCCTGGCACAAGACGTCGTCCGGCGGATTTCTGCGCAACGTCGTGTATGGATTCAACGACGGACTAACGGCGAACTTCGGGCTCGTCGCCGGCGTGATCGGCGCGGCGACCGTCAATCAGCATCAGGCGGTCGTGGTTGCCGGAGTCGCCGGGCTCATCGCCGATGCTCTCTCGATGGGATCGAGCGGCTACCTCGCGAGCAAGAGCGAGCGCGAGGTTTACGAGTACGAGATCTCGATGGAAAAAGCCGAGGTCGAGCTGATGCCCGAGATCGAGCGCGACGAGCTGGCGATCATCTATGAAATGAAGGGGATGGACAAGGAGTCGGCGCACACAATCGCGACGCGGATCATGGCCGACCCGCAGCTGATGCTGAAGGAGCAGGTGCAGGAGGAGCTCAAGATCGGCGAGTTCACCATGTCGCCGTTCCGTGAAGGTTGGTTGACGGGACTTGCTACGGCCTTCGGCGCGGCGATTCCCGTATTTCCCTTTCTCGTATGGCACGGCACAACGGCGATCGTGATCTCGTTCACGGTCTCGATGCTCTCGCACTTCATCGTGGGCGCAGCGAGATCGATGTTCACCGGACGAGGAGTTTTCCGCTCCGGATTCGACATGTTCGTGGTGGGAGTCGGCGTAGCCGCCGTCGGTTATTTCTTCGGCGGGTGGATCGGAAGGAAGCTCTAGCGCGAGCTACACGGGTTGCGTCTCACGCCGCAACGCCAACGCTCGGAGCATGATCGCCCCGAGCCCGACGAGGCCGGCTATCCCGACGACGACGCCTCCCACCACCGGTATGATTCCGATTGCGAACACCACGATTCCGCCAACAAGAAAGCTCATGATTGCTCCCTGACGTCCCGTGCGCGCGCGGCCGCCAAGAATTCGCTGGCCCAGCCAGATGTCGAACGGAACACTGCAGAGACACAGCACCGCGAAGTAGAGCGCGCCCACAACTATCGCGAGCGGTAGTCCGATGACGGTGATTGCCAGGATTACGAGAACAAATGGGACCAGGATGGCCCACCCCAGGCCCACGAGTGCCGACCGGAACGGACGCTGAGGGAGTATCTCCGCCGCCCCCACAGCAAAGCGGGGGAAAAGGAACACTGCGACGGCACCCGCCAGGAGGAAGCCGAGCAACCATAGCCAGTGCCAGACGCCCCATCCCCTCGAGACGGGAAGCGCGGTGACGGTCCCCGAAATGCGCGCGGCGGAGTCGATGTGGACCTTTTTGGCCGGCACACGATAACGCAGGTTCCCCGTGATTACAGCGTGCGGCCCGACGCGGAGCTCTCCGCCGGCTACCTCGACATCGCGATTGATTACACCATTCAGAATGACCGAGCCGCCGGACGCGAGGAGGGCCCCACGCACAGTTCCGTTGACCTGAATGCTTCCGCCAATGAGATAGACATTTCCCCCGAAGTCTGCCGTGGAGTCCAACGTGATGCTGCCGCCGGCTATCGTGGCGTTCCGGTCGGCGACGCCCGTCACGTGGATCTCACCGCCCGCGGCGCGAATCGACCCGTGAATCCGTCCACCGATCGCCTGATTCCCCCCTGCTCCGAGGTAATCACCGCCAACGGCCCCATGGGATTCCACGTAGCGGCCGGATAAGATGACGTCGCCGGTGACGCTGTCCGTCACGCCCACCGTCGAGCCTGACGCGATGAGATCGTCGCCAAGCCGGGTGAAGTACTGGCCGTTGGGGCGACCGCACGAAAGGGTCGACGCCACTACTACGGTGCTCAACACAGCGAGGATGAGACGAGGGCGAGTCTGGAATACCATTGAGCTCCTCCGGCAGGGCGACACGATCCGCGACACGACGATTCGTCAATGTTGGTTCGGCCGGTCAATCACGCAAGCGGGAGATCACGAACCTGCCGGCCACCTCCACTGTGCCGGGCTAAACTGCCGCTCCGACTGGCATCCAGGACAACAGCGTTAACACGGATGCTTCGGATTTGGAACGAATCATACGGATCGCTCCAAATGGCGAGATGGCTCCGAGCGGTGGGGCAGTGATTTTCTTGTGATTTCGCAAGAAAGCCCCGGGCGGCGTCTGTTGTATCCCGAGCGGCAGTTCCCAAAAACACCCCGGCCCGCCAAGACGACCTCTCGCGCCAAGGGGAGCGATCCGAAGTATTCGTGTTGTCATCCGAAGCATCCGTGTTAACGCTGTTGTCCTGGATGCCTACTCGAGCGTAAGTCGCCGCTAAGCGACGATGTTCAGCAATCGCCCCGGAACGAAGATGATCTTCTTCGGGGCGCCGGACACGAACTTCGCCACCGCTGGGTCGGCGAGCGCGGCGACGAGCGCGGCTTCTTCGTTGATGTCGCGCGCCACCATGATCTTCGAGCGCACCTTCCCGTTTACCTGAACGACCAGCTCGATGGAGTCTTCCGCGGCGAGCGCGGGGTCGAAGCGTGGCCAGGCCGAGTCGAACACGCTTCCTGTTCCGCCCGTCTGTTCCCACAGCTCCTCAGCGATGTGCGGAGCGAATGGCGACACGAGTGGAATGAGCGGGACTACTTCGTCGCGATGCGGCGTGCGCTCCCCTTTGCGGAGGACGTTTATGTATTCCATCATCGCCGCTATCGCGGTGTTGTAACTGAGACGCTGAATATCTTCGCCGACTTTCCGGATGGTCTGATGCAGCTTCCGCATCACTGAGGGATCCGGCTTACCCTCGCTCGACATGCTTTGCACCGATGCGAACAATCTGTCGAGAAAGCGACGCGTTCCCGAGATGCTGCGATCGCGGAAATCCCCGCCCTGCTCGTATGGTCCCAGGAACATGAGGTAGGTGCGAAAGGCGTCCGCTCCCCACTCTTCAATGTACGCGTCGGGATTCACGATGTTGCCCTGAGTCTTGGACATTTTCGCGCCTTCACGGATGATGTGCCCGTGCGCGCGGAACCGCGTGAACGGCTCCTCGAACTCGAGATGTCCCGCGTCGTGCAGAGCCATCGTGATGAATCGCGAATACAGCAGGTGGAGCACCGCGTGCTCGTTGCCACCGATGTACGAGTTCACCGGCAACCATTTCTTGGTGATGCTCTTGTCGAACGGCACGTCGTCCCGCCCAACGCTGGGGTAACGCAGGAAATACCAGGAGTTGTCGAGGAAGTTGTCCGAGACGTCGGTTTCGCGCCGCCCCATCGCTCCGCACTTCGGGCACGGGACGCGATACCACTCCTCGTGGCGCGCGAGCGGTGAGACTCCCGAGTCATCGGGCTTGAAGTCTTCGATGAACGGCAGCACAACGGGAAGATCCTTCTCCGGCACCGGCACCGTTCCGCACGACTCGCAGTAGATAATCGGAATCGGCGGGCCCCAATATCGCTGCCGCGAAATGCACCAGTCGTGCAGCCGATAATGCACGATCGGTTTGGCAGAGCCATTCTTCCCCAAGAACTCGACGATTGCGTTCTTGGCGGCTTCGACCCGGAATCCATCGAACACGCTCGAATTCACGAGCGTGCCTGATTCGCACTCCACAAACGCTTCGTGCAGCGGCGTAGAGGCGTCTTCCCTCTCGCCACAGACCACGCGAACGATCGGAAGCTCGAACTTCGTGGCGAACTCGAAATCGCGCGCATCGTGGCCCGGCACCCCCATAATCGCCCCGGTCCCGTACTCCATGAGCACGTAGTCGGACACCCAGATCGGAATCTCCTTTTTCGTCGCAGGGTTTATCGCGTAGGAGCCAGTGAATACCCCTGTCTTTTCCGTGCTCGTCTTTCGCGTGATGATGTCCTGCTTCTTCGTCTGCTCTCGATAGGCATCGACTTTCTTTTTTTCCTTCGGGCGGGTGAGCCGCTCGACCAGCGGATGCTCGGGCGCGAGCACCATGTACGTAGCGCCGTAAATGGTGTCGGGACGCGTGGTGAAGACGCGGATCTCGCACTCGCCTCCCGCCACATCCTTGCTGGCAAACGATATCTCCGCACCCTCGGACCGCCCGATCCAGTTCCGCTGCGCGGTCTTCGTCGTTTCCGACCAGTCGATATGATCAAGATTCCCCAGTAGCCTCGGGGCGTAGTCGCTGATGCGGAAGAACCACTGCGCGAGCAGCCGCTGCTCGACGGCGGTGCCGCACCTCTCGCAGTGGCCGCCGACTACCTGCTCGTTGGCGAGCACGGTTTTGTCCTTTGGGCACCAGTTGACCGCAGCCTCTTTCTTGTAGGCGAGACCCTGCTCGAAGAGCTGCAGAAAGAGCCACTGCGTCCATTTGTAGTAGTTGGGCTCCGTGGTCGAGAGCGTGTAGCGCCAATCGACCATGAGGCCGGCTCGTTCGAGCTGCCGGCGGAAGTTGGCGATGTTGCGCGGGATGAGATCCATCGGATGCACCCCGACCTTGAGGGCGTAGTTCTCCGAATGAATCCCGAACGCGTCGTACCCCAGCGGCTCGAACACATTGTGTCCCATGAGCCGCTGGAATCGTCCATAAATGTCATTACCCGTGAACGCAAAAAGATTCCCGACGTGGAGTCCTTCGGCGGACGGATAGGGAAACATCATCAGTGCGTAGAACGGCCTTTGGGCGCGCTGCAGATCCGTGTTGTTGGTTCCACGCTCCTGCCAGATGCGCTGCCACTTCCGTTCGATCGCTTGCGGGTCGTAAACGACGACAGAAGGGGAGAAAGGGTCGTCCCGTGTTGCCGAATTATCCATGCGTACAAACTAGCGGCTCAGCGACGCAGTTTCATCTGTCGTCGCAGGTGATCGAGCCGTCTCACAATTGCTCTCCAAGATGACCGCAACGCCGCTTCGAATCGCTCCTCGTTCCGCTTCGGGCTTCCTGAAGCCCGTATTCAGCGCGCTCCAGCAGCGCGCGTTGCGGACGAGCATTGTCTTTGGATCGGTGTTCCTCGTCGGGTTGCTGGCGATCTGCTGGCAGATCTATCACCTCATTCCTCAGGAGATTCTTCGCGACGTCCTCGCTGTCGACGGCGTCGGGGTGGCGCTGATCATCGCTTTCCTGTGGATTACGGTCGCGCTCGCCGCAACCGCCGCGGCTGCCCTGATCTTCGTCCGGCAGCACGTCAGTGGACCGGCCGCCGAGCTGGCGCGCACGCACGAAGCAATCGCGAAGGGAGATCTCTCGACCACGTATAGACCGTCCGCATCCAACCATTCAGTGGACCGGCTCACCAAGTCGACGATGACGATGGTGACCGAGCTGAGAAACGTCACGGGCAAAATGCGAAGCTCCGCCCACGACAACGGCCAGCTCGCCGCGCAGATCGCTCTCGCTTCGCAGACCGCCGCGGCGTCAGCGCGCGAAGGTGCCTCGACGTCCAACATTTTGAGCCAGGATGCCTCTGCACGCGAACGCGCGATCAGAGAGTTGACCGCCGAAGCAACCCGGCTCGTTCAGATCACCGCCGGGATGAGCGAAGCGGCCCAGGAAGGCCTCCGCCGCGACAAGGCGCTGCGCCAGCTCGCCCACGACAATCGTCTGCGACTGGAGCGCACCGCGACATCCCTTCAGTCGCTCGCTTCGGACGCACTCGACAGCGCGGAAGGAATCGACGCGATGTCGGCCGCGGCTGACGAGATCCGGGCGTTCCTGATTCTCGTACAGAAGATCTCGCGCCAGTCCAAGCTCCTCGCGCTCAACGCCGCCATGGAAGCTGCGCGAGCGGGCGAGCATGGCCATGGCTTCGCGGTGGTCGCCACCGAAGTTCGTCGTCTCGCCAGCAGCTCGGCCGACGCGGCGCAGCGCACCACATCCCTCGTCCAGGAGATGCTGGACAGCATCAAGCACTCGCGTGAGTCGACCGCCCGCACCGTCTCGACGGTGGAGCAGGTTCTGGAATCCACCCGCGCCGGCCGCCAGTCATTGGCCAGGGTCGAAGAGGGAACGGTCGAGGGAGAAGATCTGAGCGGCCGGATGGCCAAGGCAGTTCACGAGTCGGGCGAGCTGATAACGGGGATGACCCAGCGGCTCTCGAGTCTCTCGCAGGGAACGGCCGCTTTCTCGCGTGCAATCCAGCACGTCGCGGTATCGAGTGAGGAACAGAGCAAGAACATCGGCGAGATCGCGGCGGCGGCCACGGCGCTCACCGAGACCTCGACGCGTATTTCTCAGCTCGTAAGCACCTTCAAGCTCGGCGGCACCTGACCTCAGGCATCTGAGGTCGATCCGCACGGCTGAATCTGAACCGCATCGGAATCAGACGCGCGCCCTGGGAATCAGCGACCGCGAACCGAGCGCCCTCGTATGCTGTAGCTGATCCGAACCTGCCGTCCTTCGCCAGCGCGTAGAACTGCAAATCGAATAGCGGACGGCCGCGCTCATCGAGCAGACGTCGCTCGGTCATCGCGATCACCCGGTCGATCGTCTTCATGCACGCCTCGTCGGGCGACATGCCCTGGCGCATGAACTCGACGATAAGAAACGCTCCGCACGTCTTGATGTTCGCTTCGCCGCGACCGGTCGAGCCCGCTGCTCCCACGGTGTTGTCGCAGTACTGACCCGCACCCACGATCGGCGAATCTCCCACTCTGCCGGGCACTTTCCACGACAGCCCGCTGGTTGTCGTTACCGACGACAGATCTCCCACCGCGTTCACCGCGTTCATGTTGATCGTCCCCGTCGTAAACTTGACGTGGAGCGGGTCGTCGAACGGAACGCTTGCGGTGCGTGGCGGCGGCACGGTGTCGCTCCGCGTGTCGAGCCAGTTATCCGCCGGATTGAGGCACGCCTTCCAACGCAGCCAATCGCGCCTGCTCTTCTCAGTGAGGAGGTTCTGCTCCTTGAACCCCATCTCCAGAGCGAACTTCTTCGCTCCGGCTCCGACGAGCATGATATGATCGGTGTAATCCATCACTGCTTTCGCCACCAGCGATGGTGTGGCGATGTCCTCGAGCGCGCCGA
>CAAGKR010164473.1_pt1 | contig 11313 bp, 10 predicted proteins | sample 2556971 | NCBI WGS metagenome assembly CAAGKR01 (sample SAMEA5207829, study PRJEB30636) | soil metagenome | biome: forest; feature: boreal; material: soil | place: USA | collected 2011-09 | depth 1 m
GGTCATGTGTGCACACCCGAGCCGTTCCACCGCTTGTACAACCAGGGGACGCTGACCGCGTTCGAGTACCTCGACGAACGCGGCATGTACGTCGAGGCCACCGACGTGGAAGAGAGTGACGGCAAGTTTCTGTATGCCGGGCAGGAGGTGGCCCGGCGCTCGGGGCGCATGGGCAAGAGCCGGAAGAACATGGTCACGCCCGACGAGATCTACCGCGACTACGGCGCCGACACGCTGCGCCTCTACGAGATGTTCATGGGGCCGCTCGACGCGGACCGCGTGTGGAGCACTGCCGACATCGCCGGCGTGTACCGGTTCCTCCAACGCTTCTGGCGCAACGTGGTCGACGAGGACACGGGTGAGCTGCACGTCTCGTCCGATGCGCCCGACGACGACACGCGGCGGCGGTTGCACCGCACCATCGACGCGGTGCGTGCCGACATGGGAACGCTCGAGTACAACACCGCGATCGCGAGGCTCTTCGAGCTCAACAACCATCTCACGCAGGTGGTTGCTGAGCGGGGGAGCGCGCCTGAGGAAGTGGTGCACGCGATGGCGCTGATGCTCGCTCCGCTCACTCCTCACGTCGCCGAGGAACTCTGGGAGAAGCTCGGTCACGAGGCGACCATCGCGTTCGAGGCGTTTCCTGTGCCCGACCCCGCGCTCCTTGTCGACGACGAAGTCGAGATCCCGGTACAGGTGAACGGCAAGGTGCGCGGCCGCGTACGCGTCGCGACCGGTGCCGACGACATCGCGCACGAAGCCGCGGCGCGCGCCGACGAGCGCATCGCGGCGCTGCTCGACGGTGCCACGGTGCGCAAGGTCGTCGTCGTGCCGGGGCGGCTCGTGAACTTCGTTATCGGATAAACCAAGTCACCCTTCCACCCGACGGGCGCGGCTGGTAGGTTCGCCTTGTCGGGCTCCGGTCCGCCGTCTTCCCTCGTACTTCCTCTGACTGACCGCGCGCGCCCGGAGGTGAGGATCGTGGCCGACGAGCAAGAGTTCTGGAACCGGATGTTCGACGAGCCAAGCGCGCCGGGTCCGAAGCGCACCCGTACCGTCCCGCGCGGCGCCTTCACCGCCCGACCGCCGAGCATCGTGGAACGGGTCCTCGCTCGTGCGCGCGACTGGCGGTCGGACGCGCGCTTCGGAGTGGTGGTGCTGGTTGCCGTCGCCGTGGTGGCGGGGGTCGTGTGGTACCGCGTCGGCATCGGAGGCGGGAGCGAAGCCGGTGCCGCACCGAGGAACGCGTCGTCGGTCGAGCGCACCACGCGGCCCGTGTCAGCGCCCACGACGTCGCCCGCAACCACGTCGGCCGCCTCCGCCAGCAGTTCGGCGCGCATCACGGTGCACGTCGCCGGCGCGGTCGCGCGTCCCGGCGTGGTGGAGCTCGGCGCCGGGGCCCGCGTGATCGATGCGGTCGAGGCCGTAGGAGGCGCGCACGCCGACGCCGACCTCGACCGGCTCAACCTCGCGGCCAAGCTCGCCGATGGCGAACGGGTCTACGTGCCGAAGGTCGGCGAGGCCGACCCCGGGGTGGTGACCGGCGGTGACGCGTCGGCGACGGGTACGGGCACGTCCGGCGGCACCATTCTCGGCGGCAAGGTCAACCTCAACACCGCTACCGACGCACAGCTCGAGGATCTCCCGGGGATCGGCCCCACCTACGCGCAGTCGATCATTGCCGAGCGCCAGCGGCGCGGTGGCTTCAAGTCGGTGAACGAGCTCCGCGGCGTGCGCGGAATCGGTGACAAGCGTTTCGCCGAGCTCGCGCCGCTCGTCACCGTGTGATCCGGCCGAACGCACCCGTCGGCCCGCTGCTCGTCCTCGCCGGGCTCGTTGCCGGCATCGCCGCGGGCGAGGGCGCGGGTCCGGGGACCGCGCGCGTCGCGCTCGTCTCGGGTGTTGTCGGCGTGATGATCGCCGCGTTCATCACGAAGGCGACGGCCCGCGTCGTCATCGCGGTGCTCGCGTTCGCGCTGCTCGGCACCGCGGTGATGCAGCGCGCGTTGCATGGGCTCGTGGTCACTCCACTGTCCGCGCCGATTCTCGCCCGCGACGAGGTCATGGTGCGAGGCACCCTGGTCGACGACCCTGATGGCACGCGATTCAGTGCTCGCGTGCTCGTTCGGGTCGATCGCCTCGTGCTGGGCGGCGCAACGGCGGGCGCAGGGGGGCGACGTCGGCTGCTGGTGACGGCGTCGGGAGATGCCGGCCCGCGACTCCGGTTGCTGAGCGCCGGCGAGGGCGTGACGCTGCGCGGTTGGCTCGAACCGCTGACCGGCTACGACTTGCGATGGCGGTGGCAACACGCGGTCGGCACGCTGCACGCCACCGAGTTGCTCGATGCGCGCGACGCACGCGCGCCTCTTGACGAGGTCGCGAACGCGGCGAGGAGCGCAGTGCTGCGAGGCTCCGACTCACTCCATCCCGTAGATCGCGCGCTGCTTGCGGGCTTCCTCCTCGGCGACACGCGCGGCGTGCCCGACGACGTCACGGAGCGCTTCCGCGAGTCGGGGCTCACTCACCTAATGGCGGTGTCGGGCGAGAACGTCGCGTTCGTCTTGGCGCTGTGCGCACCGCTGCTCCGCCGACTCGGGCTCTTTGGCCGGCTGGTGGGTGGTGTCGCGGTGCTCGTGCTGTTCGGCACCATGACCCGGTGGGAGCCGTCGGTGCTCCGCGCGATCGCGATGGCGTCGATCGCGCTGGTCGCGGGCTACCTCGGGCGGCCCACGGCCGGACTCCGCGTGCTCGCGCTGGCGGCGATCGCCCTGGTCGTCGCCGACCCGTTCCTGCTCCATTCCGTCGGCTTCCTGCTGTCGTGCGGCGCGAGCCTCGGCATCGCGGTGCTCGCGCGGCCGATCGCGGATTGGCTCCCTGGTCCGCTTTGGGTACGCGAGGTTCTCGGAGTCACGGCGGCGGCGCAGATCGGCGTCGCCCCGGTGCTGATCCCGGTGTTCGGCTCGATGCCGATCGTCTCGTTGCCGGCGAACCTCGTGGCGGTCCCGCTCGCGGCGCCGCTCACCATGTGGGGTCTTGCCACCGGTCTCGTGGGCGGTGTGATCCGCCCTTTCGCGCCGCAGGTCGCGTCGCTGCTCACGGTGCCGACCGCCGCCCTGCTGCACGCGCTGCTTGCGGTGTCCGATCTCGCGTCGCGTGTTCCGGTCACCGTCGACGGTCGCGCCGCGTGGGGCCTGATCTCGATCGCGGCCCTGATGGGAGCGCTGATCCGCTCGCGTAAGGTGCGGCGCGATGCCCGCCCGCTACCGGCTCGGTGACCGCGTGCACGATCTCGACACCCGCACGCTCGTGATGGGCATCCTCAACCGCACGCCCGATTCGTTCTACGACCACGGCGCGACCTTCGCACTCGACGCCTGCCTCAGGCGCGCCGACGAGATCGTCACGGAGGGTGCCGACATCGTCGACGTCGGCGGGGTGAAGGCCGGACCCGGCGACGAGGTGTCGGAGGAAGAGGAGCTGGATCGCGTGGTCGGGCCCATCGAGGCGCTGCACGACCGCTTCGACGTCGCCATCTCGTGTGACACGTGGCGAGCGGGTGTGCTCGACGCCGCGTGCACCGCTGGTGCCGTCGTCGGCAACGACATCAGCGGCTTCGGGGACGCCGACTACCTGCGGGTGGCGGCGAAGCACGGCGCTTCGGTCGTGGCCACCCACATCCGGCTGAAGCCCCGCGTCGCCGACCCCGAACCTCATTACGACGACCTCCTCGGCGACGTCACCGCGTTCCTCCTCGACCGCGCCGCGCGAGCGCAGGCAGCTGGGCTTGGTCCGGAGCAGATCTCGCTCGATGGCGGGCTCGATCTCGGCAAGACACCGGCGCAGAGCGCAGTGCTCCTGCGCGAGAGTGACGCGTTGGCGTCGCACGGGTACGCGCTGCTCCTCTCCGCATCGAACAAGCGCTTTCTCGGGGATCTCCTCGGTCTGGAGATCGGCGAGCGTCGTTCCGCGTCGCTCGCGGCCTTGGCGTACGGCGTCGCGCACGGCTGCCGCATCGTCCGCGTGCACGACGTCCTCGGGAGCGTAAAGGTGTGTCGCATGATCGGGGCGATCCTCGAAGCCGACGCAGAGCGGAGATGAGTCGAGTGGCTGAGGTTGCATACCTCGTGAAGGGCAACGACCCCGTCTTGCGCGACAACGTCGTCGACGAGCTCGTCGCCGAGCTGCTCGGTGAGGACGATCGCATGCTCGCGTTGGAGGATCACACCGTGCCGGGGCGCGCGGGTGACGGTGAGGAGGGTGGGGGAGGTGCCGAGGCCCGCGAGGCGGTCGTCGCGGCCGTGCTGAACGCCGCGTCGAGCCCACCGTTCATGACCGCGCGCCGCATCGTGGTGGTGCGCGAGGCCGGCGGCCTCACCGCGTCCGACGCGGAAGTGATCGGGCGCTACCTCGACGCGCCGCTCGACACGTCGGTGATCCTGCTCGTCAGCGGAGGGGGTACGATCCCCACCGCGCTCACGAAGAAGCTGAAGGAGGTCGGCGCCGGCGAGCGGGCACCCGACAGCGAAAAGACGAGTGACGTCCTTGCGCACGCCGTGCAGGCCGCGAACGTGCAGTTGCGGCCCGACGCCATCAAGCTCGTCACCGCGCACCTCGGTGACGATGCCGGCCGCGTCGGGTCGCTCGTCGATGTGCTGCGGTCCGCTTACGGCGACGGCGCGACCCTCAATGCAGACGAAGTCGCGCCCTACCTCGGAGAGGCCGGGGCGGTGCCGTCGTACCAGCTCACGAATGCGATCGAAGCCGGTGACAGCGCGGGCGCGCTCGAAGTGCTCAACCGGTTGCTCAACGCACCGAACGCGCGGGATGCCAGGCCGATGCACCCGCTCCAGGTGCTGAGCTCGCTCCTCGGCTACTACCGGCGTCTCCTGCGCCTCGACGACGCGTCAGTGCAGACACCCGCCGAAGCGGTCGCGGCCCTGGGCGGTCGCATCAAGGAGTTTCCCGCGCGCAAGGCATTGGATGCGGCGCGCGCCCTCGGCACCGACGGCATCCGTCAGGCGTTCGACACGCTCCACCAAGCCGACCTGGATCTCAAAGGCGCTCGCGGCATCCCGGCGGACGCGGTCATCGAGGTGCTGGTGGTGCGATTGGCTCGCCTCTCACGGGCAAGCGGGCGAGGAGCGCCGGCGCGTCGCCGGTAGGCGCTATTCCTCGGTCGAGGCGTTCGCCCGCTTCATCATGCGAGAGGTGCGGCGAGCGGCCTGCCTTTTGTGGATCCGGCCCTTCGCTGCGGCCATGCCGAGGCGCTTCTGCGCGGCGCGGACCGCCTCGGGCGCGCTCTCGGCGCCGTCGTCGATCGCCTCACGGGCGTGCTTCACGCGGGTCTTCAGCTCCGAGCGCACGCCGAGGTTCCTTTGGCGCCGACGCTCGTTCGAGCGGTTCCGCTTGATCTGGCTCTTGATGTTCGCCATCGCGCGTGCAGTACTCCCGAGAGACTTGCGTGGATCGGGTCAGGGTAGCAGGCCAGGCGGTTCGTCGGCCCGCCGCGCAACGGCGAGAATGGGTGGGTGAGCTCGCTCGATCGCTTCCGTGCCTTTTCGATCGTCGCTCACGTCGACCACGGCAAATCCACCCTGGCCGACCGCATCCTGGAGCTCACCGGCGCGGTCGACCCCCGCGACATGCGGGCCCAGTACCTCGACTCGATGGACCTCGAGCGCGAGCGCGGCATCACCATCAAGGCCCAGAACGTGCGCCTCCAATGGAAGGACCACATTCTCAGCCTCATCGACACGCCTGGGCATGTCGACTTTGGATACGAAGTGTCGCGCAGCCTTGCCGCTTGCGAAGGTGCGCTGCTCCTCGTCGACGCGTCGCAAGGGATCGAAGCGCAGACCCTCGCCAATTGCTATCTCGCGCTCGAGCACGATCTCGCGATCGTCGCGGCCGTGAACAAGATCGACCTCCCGGCCGCCGACGCCGACCGGGTCGCGCGGGAGATCGAGCGCGTGCTCGGCATCCCGGCGAGCGACATACTCCGCATCTCCGCGAAGACCGGCGTTGGCGTGCCCGAGCTGCTCGATGCAATCGTCGAGCATGTCCCACCGCCTACCGGCGACCCTGATGCGCCGCTGCAGGCTCTGCTGTTCGACTCTTACTACGACCCGTATCGCGGCGTGGTGAGCGCGGTGCGCGTTTTCGACGGCACGCTCAACAGCGGCGCCAAGCTGCGTTTCGTCCAGGCGAACGCGATCCACGACGCGGAAGAGATCGGTGTGCGCAAGCCGGCTCCTACCCCAGTGGCGAGTCTGGGTCCCGGCGAGGTCGGCTACCTCATCGCCGGCATCAAGGACGTCGGCCAGGCCCGTGTCGGTGAGACCGTCACCACTGCGGCGCGTCCGGCACCCGCGCTCGAGGGTTACCGCGACCCGAAGCCGATGGTGTTCTGCGGGCTCTATCCCGTCGACGGCGACGAATACGCCGACCTGCGCGAGGCGCTCGAGCGGCTGCGGCTCAACGACTCGTCGTTCACGTACGAGCCCGAGACGTCGGGCGCGCTCGGTTTCGGGTTTCGCTGCGGGTTCCTCGGGCTGTTGCACATGGAGATCGTGCGCGAGCGGCTGGAGCGCGAGTACGACCTGTCGCTCGTCGCCACCGCGCCCAACGTGGAGTACCGCGTCGAGCTCGCCGATGGGGGAGTGGAAGTGGTCGACAACCCGTCGGCGATGCCCGACTCGACCAAGGTCGTCGCGATCCAGGAGCCGTACGTCAACGTCACGGTACTCACGCCCGCCGAGTACATCGGGCCGATCATGGAGCTCGCGCAACAGAAGCGCGGCGAGATGCAGCGGATGGAGTACTTGTCCGAAGAGCGCGTCGAGCTCGTGTATACGATGCCGCTCGGCGAGATCGTGATGGACTTCTTCGACCAGTTGAAGTCGCGCACGCGTGGATATGCGAGCCTGGACTACGAGCCCGCTGGGTACCAAGCCGCGAAGCTCGTCAAGGTCGACGTGTTGCTCAACAACGTGCCGGTCGACGCGTTCTCCACGATCATGCACCGCGACAAGGCCTACGACTACGGCCGCCGCATGACCGAGAAGCTGCGCGAGTTGATCCCGCGCCAGCTGTACGACGTGCCGATCCAAGCTGCGATCGGCGGGCGCATCATCGCCCGCGAAACGGTGAAGGCGAAGCGCAAGGACGTGATCGCCAAGTGTTATGGCGGCGACATCACGCGCAAGCGCAAGCTGCTCGAACGCCAGAAGGAGGGGAAGAAGCGCATGAAGCAGATCGGTCGCGTGGAAGTCCCCCAAGAGGCGTTCGTCGCCGCGCTCAAACTCGACGAGTAGCTCGCGTGTCCTCACCAAGCGCCCCGCCCACGCCCAATAGGTAGCGATTCGTGACGCTGACGTTCCATTTCGCTGCCTATTACCCTCCCGGGTATGGAGGGACTTGGCGCACAGATCGTCACGCTCGACGAGTTCGCCGCGATGCGGGACACGCTGGGAAAGGTGGTCGCCACCTCTGGGGGATTCGATCCGATCCACCCCGGACACATCAGTTGCATCATCGAAAGTCAGGTCTACGGCGACGTGCTGGTCGTGATCGTCAACGGCGACAGCTTTCTCACCGAGAAGAAGGGCAAGCCCTTTCAAGACGTCGAGACCCGGGCTCTGATCGTCAGTGGTCTGCGTGGCGTCGACTATGTGGTGCCGTTCGACTCGCCGGGTGATCGGACCGTCTCGAAGGCGCTCGAGGCCATACGTCCCGACGTGTTCACGAAGGGCGGCGATCGCGTCGACGCGACCACGATCCCCGAGTGGGAGGTGTGCCGCGCCATCGGTGCCGAGGTCGTCACCGGCGTGGGGCGGAGCAAGGAATGGTCGAGCAGCTGGTTCCTCGACAATTGGCGCAAGGGCTAGGAGCGAACGGCCGCGAGGCGGGTATCCCGGCTCGCAGTGAGCGACCAATGGTGAGGAGCGCTAGCGGAACAAGTCGCGATCAGCGGCGAAGAGGAGGTCCTCGGAGCCGCCTTCTCCCGGAGTCAGGGCGACGCCGCGCACGAGCACGATCGGAAGCCCCTCCGACGTCTCGCCCGACACCAACGCCGCAGCCGCGGCGAGCTCGTCGGCGAGTGGCACGATCGTCGCCTTCAGCTCGCGACCGAACAGGTCGTGCGCGCCAATCATGTCGACGAGACCCTCGAACCCCGCGACACCGACGGCCACGCCGATGTTGCCGCGCCGGAACGGGCGACCGTGGGTGTCCGTGATCACCACGCCGATCCCACCACCAAACGCAGCATCGAGGGCATCCTTGATGCGCGTCGCCGACGCGTCGGGATCGATCGGCATGAGGAGCGCGGTGTAGTCGGTCCCGTCGGTGTTCGATCGGTCGATAGCCGCATTGGCCGACATGAATCCGAGGCGGTGGCGCACCAGCAGGGTGTTCGGTACCGCGCGCACGATCTCGGTGGATTCCTGGAGCACGAGTTCGACGAGCTGAGGATCCTTCTCGGTGAGCTCGGCCAGTTCCCTGGCGCGGGCTGACGGCTCCACGGTGCGGAGGTCGACGGTGCGGCCCTCCGCCTTCGAGACGATCTTGCTCGTGATCACGACGACATCGCTGGCCTGTGGCTCGAGCGCCGCCTTCGACAGGACGTCGACCACCATCGCCGGGAGGTCGTCGCCGGGCTGCACCATCGGGACCCCGGGCACCCCGACGAGCGAGACGGTGGGAGCGGCCATGGTCGGAATGTAGGCGCAACGACCCCGTGCCGATTTGCAGAACGTGTTATCACGATATATCGTGATCGTACGAACAAACGAAGAGTTCCACGAGCGGACGCTCGGGAGCGGCGAAGGAGAACCGATCGATGAGAGAAATGGGAGAGATGGCCATGGGGGACATGGAAGGTCCGAGACGGCGACGGGGTATGGCGCACGGACGCGGCCATCCCGGGCGAGGACGGGGCCGCATGCGGCGGGGCGATATCCGCACGGCCGTGCTGGCGGTGCTGAGCGAAGGACCGGGCCACGGATACGACGTGATCCAGCGCCTCGAGGACAAGACGGAAGGCTCGTGGCGGCCGAGCCCCGGCTCGGTGTACCCGATGCTCCAACTGCTCGCCGACGAGGGTCTCGCCCGTTCCGTCGAACGCGACGGGAAGCGCGTGTACGAGCTCACCGACCCCGGCCGAGAGGAGACACAGCGGCGGATCGAGGACGCGGGCGGCACGCCCTGGGAGCTGGCGAACCGCTCCGACTCGAACTTCGGTCAGCTCCGCGACAACGCGCGGCAGCTCCACATGGCAGTTCGACAGGTCGCGGCTTCGGGGCGGCCGGACCAGGTCGAGCGCGCGGTCGGGATCGTGCGTGACGCGCGAAAGCAGCTCTACGGCCTTCTCGCCGAGGATTGACGCTCCCGCGTGCGACAATCTTGGTTGTGAGCGGTGCCCGGTTCGGCGTGTACGTCCATGTGCCGTTCTGCGCGTCCCGCTGTGACTACTGCGATTTCGCGACGTGGACCGACCGGGCCCACCTGATCGGCGACTACGTCGACGCGTGCGTCGTCGACGTGCAGCGACGTGAGCTTCCCCTGGCCACCAGCGTGTTCTTCGGTGGGGGCACGCCGTCGTTGCTGGACCCGACGCAACTCGCGCGGATCCTCGACGCGATCCCACGCGCGCCAGGGGCAGAGGTCACCGTCGAGTGCAATCCCGACTCGGTGGATCGGGCGAAGTTCGACGTGTACGCGACCGCGGGCGTCAACCGGCTGTCGTTCGGCGTGCAGTCGATGCGCACGCACGTTCTGGCCTCGCTCGGTCGCACCCACGATCCGGCGAACGTCACCCGAGCGGTGGAGTGGGCACGGGCCGCCGGGTTCACACGCCTCAACCTCGACCTCATCTACGGCTCGCCGGGTGAGTCCGTCCATGACTGGCGGGCCACGCTCGACGCCGCGCTGGCGCTCGAGCCGTCCCACGTGAGTGCCTACGCACTCACGGTGGAGCCCGGAACCCCCCTCGGCCGCGCCGTCGCTGCCGGGGAGCGGGCGGCGCCCGACGACGACGACCAGGCGACCAAGTACGAGATCGCCGACGAGCGCCTCGGTGCCGCCGGCTTCGACTGGTACGAGATCTCGAACTGGGCTCTGCCCGGCGAGGAGTGCCGGCACAACCTCCTGTACTGGGAACAGGGTGAGTACGCCGGTATCGGCGCTGCGGCGCACGGCCACACGGAGGACCGAGACGGATGGGCCCGCCGCTGGTGGAACCTGCGCACGCCCGATCGGTACCTGGCGGCCGTGGTCGCCGGTGATCCGACGCAGGCAGGTGACGAGAGGCTCGATCCCGTCACCCGGGAGGCGGAGCATCTCACGCTGATGTTGCGGACCCGAGACGGCATCAAGCTTCGGCGCACAGGCGCCGACCTTTCTCCCATGGACACCTGCATCGACGATCTCTGCGGCGCCGGCTTGCTGGAAACGCGTGGCGATCGTGCGACGCTGACGCGCAGGGGCCGACTGCTGGCCAACGAGGTCGCGGCGCGTCTCCTGAGGGCTCTCGACGTTCGGGCAAGCGCGCCCGCTGGCACTCGGTAGAATCGAGTGCCAATGGACCTCGACGAGCGAAAGTCGGCAATCCTGCGGGCAATCGTGGAGGAGCACGTCGTCACCGCGCAGCCGGTGGGGTCGCAGACCGTCGCGCGGTCACCGGGCATGAACGTGTCGAGCGCGACCGTGCGCAACGAGATGACCGTGCTCGAGCGCGACGGGTACATCGTGGCGCCGCACACGTCCGCCGGGCGTATCCCCACCGACCTCGGCTACCGCTACTTCGTCGACCACTTCACGCGCCAGGGCGCGTTACCCGGGCCGCAGAAGCGAGCGGTCTCCGACTTCTTCACGCTCTTCACGTCGGCCAACCAGGTGCTCGACGATCTCCTGCACGAGACGAGCCAACTGCTCGCGCGAGTGAGCTCGCACACCGCAGTCGTCGTCGGTCCTCACTCGCATCCCGAGGTCGCCACGGTGCGCAGCGTGCAGCTGGTGAGCCTCCAGCCGTCGCTCGTGCTCGCGCTCGCGATCCTGTCGAACGGCAACGTCGAAAAGTGCGTGCTGCATCTCGCTGACGACGTCGACGACGCGACGGTGGCTGCCGCGGGTGTCGCGCTCGACACGCAACTCACCGGCACGCGCTGGTCGAATCTTCCCGACGCCGTGATCACCAGGAACGCTGCGGCCGACCTCCTCGCGAGCGAAGCGCGCAACGCGCTGGCCGGGCGCGGCGATCACGAGTCCGTCGATCCCCTGTACGTCGGCGGCGCGAGCCGGCTCGCGGCGGAA
>CAAGKR010431159.1_pt1 | contig 11313 bp, 11 predicted proteins | sample 2556971 | NCBI WGS metagenome assembly CAAGKR01 (sample SAMEA5207829, study PRJEB30636) | soil metagenome | biome: forest; feature: boreal; material: soil | place: USA | collected 2011-09 | depth 1 m
CTCGACGTAGTTCACGTGCCGTATCCGAATGAATATCGCAATCCGTTCAGTGCTGAAGACTGCGGAACCGGCGGAGCATCACAGGGAGCGCTCAACTGGATCGAAAATCGTCTGTTCAGGACAACTACGCCGCCGGAAGAAGTCGCCGCGATTGTGGTCGAGGCGGTGCAGGGCGAAGGCGGTTATGTGCCGGCGCCGGAAGGATTCCTGCGGGGATTGCGTCGCATCTGTGATGAACACGGCATCCTGCTGATAGTTGACGAAGTTCAAAGCGGAATGGGTCGCACCGGAAAAATGTTCGCCTGCGAGCATTATGGAGTTCTGGCTGACATCGTGTGCATCGCGAAGGGCGTCGCGTCAGGCTTGCCGATTGGCGCGTGTGTTGCCCCCGCCGACTTGATGAATTGGAAACCCGGCGCGCATGCTTCGACGTTTGGAGGCAATCCCGTGGCGATCGCTGCGGCGCTAAAGACGATTGAGTTGCTTGAGCGCGAGCTGATCGCGAACACCGCCGAGGTGGGCGCTTATCTTAAGCGCGGCCTCGAGAAGTTAATGGGCAAGTACGAATGTATCGGCGACGTGCGCGGCCCGGGGCTGATGATCGGCGTCGAGTTTGTTAAAGATCGAACCACGCGGACACCCGACCCGGAACTGCGTGATCGTGTCGAAAAGGCGACTTTTGAACGCGGAGTTATTTTGTTGGGCGCGGGTTATAACACGATCCGCTGGTCGCCGCCGTTGATCCTGACTCGTGAGAATGTCGACGTCGCGTTGGAGATTTTTGACGAGGCGATAGCGGCGTCGATCTAGACAGTGCGCTTATGGAGTGCGGTGGCAAGCCCGGGGCCCCCGGCGCCGCAGCCGCGCCGGGGTGGTCGTAGCGCGACACCGCTTTGGATGTCCGACAAACTTCAGTTTGTCGTTAACTCTGGACTTCTATTCAACCTGAAGTGACAAACTAAAGTTTGTCGGACAAAACACTAATGTTCGAAGGTACCGTAGTCTCAATCAACATCGCTCCGGATGCGGCAGCGCCCATGCTATCAGTCAGCGAGGCGCGCGCGGTTCCCGGCCGTGGCCTCGAAGGCGACCGCTATTTCGATCACAAGGGAACATTCTCGAAACCGCAACCCGATCGCGAACTAACCTTGATCGAAGCTGAAGCAGTCGAGGCAATGAAACGCGAACTGGATGTCGATTACGGACTCAGCGACAGTCGACGAAACGTAGTCACTCGCGGCGTTCCCCTGAATCATCTCGTGGGCAAAGAGTTTTGGATTGGCGAAGTGAAAGCGCGCGGCTTGAGGTTGTGCGAACCATGCTCACATCTGCAAAAACTTTCGCATGAAAAAGTCCTGCCGGGATTGACTCATCGCGGCGGCCTACGCGCGCAGATTTTGAGTGAAGGAATTATTCGCGTCGGCCAGACAGTCAAGGAATCCGAATAACTTCGATCCGTTTAGCGGTGGTTACCGCCAGCTTCGTGCGGCAGTGGCCCGACTGTAAACAAATCAAAATCCGATCAGGGCTTATCTGCGGCTCCAGATAGTTCAGCTTCGATACTTCCCCGACCTCCATAGCTATCGGCGACATTGATCGCGCGCGGAGAGAACTCCAGCAAAAGCTTCTTACCTTCATCACTGAACATCCCTCTGGCTTGCTGACCGCCATTCGGTGGCGGCACCAACGAACCCGCACCCATTCGCCCAATCGCGATTCGGCCATCTTTAGCGACGACTGTGGTCGCGGAATCAGTCAGCGAACGCATTTGGCGCAGACCGGAACTGAACAGATCAAAGTTTAGCGTAGCCAATGTGCCTTCACGCATCACCAGCACTCTGCCTTTAAGTTCGAACGTCTCGCCGACTCCGGCAAAACCACCCGAGTATGTGAATGTGCCGTTGATAGTGCGATACGACTGTGTCCGTTGACGCCAGGTGTCATCAAGAGAAAGCGCCACCGTCGAGCTGGGGCTGCCTTCGAGTGCGACGATCTTGAACGGCGATGTGATCATCTGCGGCACCATCACACCTTTTCCGGGCTTCTTTTCCGCCACGTGAATCTGACCACTTCCTTCACGAGTGATCTCAACCGCATAGCCGCCGGTGTTTCGCTCGCCCAGAAAGGCGGCAACGACGACTTTCTCTTTGAAGAAGTCAGCATCAAGCTTTGGCAAGTTTTCATCGAGCTTGAGCAAAGCGGCGTAGGTTTCCGCGTCCCGCACGACTGCGACAAACGGCTTAGTGATTTTCGAATGGAAACCTTCCGCGAGCACCTTGATATCGCCAGGCTGATAGTTTTGGTGAACACCAGGCGTGTTTACCGCGTGCTCGATGCTGTTCGAAGTGGGCAGCGTCCTCGCGGCAGACGCTTCGGCAATGGTCAGACACTGCACAGAAGCGTAAGCAAGCAGAGTCAAAGCCAGTAGCAGGCAAAACGAGCGACGCTTTGCGGACTCGTTTCTATTCTTTCTCTTTGTGTTCATGAGCATTCGCAGCTATCCCCTTTACTTCGTAGAACGCACAGCACCCGCGAACTTGCAAAATCACATCAGAGTCGATAACGAACCCGCTTGCGCAACTCTTCATCTTCAACCTCGATGTTCTGAAGACGCAGCATCACATCGGCATTCAAGTCCCAACCCGCGCGCTCTCCCGCCTGCAACTTTACCGTTCCCGCTGCGGCAATCATCGCGGCGTTGTCCGTCGAGAGATGCGGCGATGGGAAATAGACCGGCAGGCCCAACTTTGTGGCAGCCACGCGCGAGGCTTCGCGCAAAGCGCCATTGCACGCCACGCCGCCCGCGACAATCAGCGTCTTCGGACGGTATTCCTGCGCGACGCGCTCCATCGTCGTGACCAGAGAACGGACGACGGTGCTCTGAAAACTGGCGGCCAGATCCTTGATGCCCTGTGAAGGCTCTTCGCCATCTTGCACGGGTTGCAGACCGGACTCGCGCACGTATTTCGTCACCGCGGTTTTCAATCCACTAAAGCTGAAGTCGGGACGGTTGTCGCCCATCCGCGGCAGCGCAAACTTGACCGCCTTTGGATTCCCTTCTCTGGCGAGCTTTTCGATGATCGGTCCGCCCGGATAACCAAGCCCGAGCATCTTGGCGACTTTGTCGAAGGCTTCGCCGGCCGCGTCGTCTCGCGTGCGACTGACGACTTTGTATTTGCCCGGTTCAGGCACAAAGAAAAGATTAGTGTGCCCACCAGAAACGATCAGCGCCAGCGCGGGATACTCCACCGGCGGGTTCTCAAAGCAAACTGAATAGATGTGCCCTTCGATATGATTGACCCCAACCAGGGGCTTGTCGAGCGCAAACGCCATGGCCTTCGCATACGAAACGCCGACGAGCAGCGAACCGATCAGGCCGGGGCCAACAGTCACTGCGATGCCATCAATTTGGTCCTTCGTGATCTGAGTGCCCGTGAACGCTTCTTCGACGATGGGAACAATCTTATCGAGATGTTCACGCGAAGCGAGTTCCGGCACGACGCCGCCAAAGCGCGCGTGCGTGGCGATCTGCGAAGCGATCACGGACGAAACAATTTCGCGGCCATCGCGCACGATCGCCGCGGCAGTTTCATCACAAGAGGTTTCGATTCCTAATACAAGCATCGTCAGTTGTCACTTGTAAACGATAGCGTCCCCGATTTCTCTGTGCAACTATGCAATAGGAACTGAGCGCTGAAAGCGCGGAAATAAAATAGCCAGGGGCAAGCGCGCAGCGCGTCGCCCCTGGTTAGGATTGAAATTTGATTCCGAGCCCTGAAAGGGCGCCATAACAGCGAGCTTAAGAGGACACAATTCTTTGATAGAAGCTCAAACACGAATCACCCTGATTGAGCCAGCGGAACCGACGCAGTGAACCGAACTCCTCCTTCAGTTCCCTCTTCTTGTCATGCTCGACAATCATCACACCGTCTTCCGCTAACAATGATGACGCGCGTTCGCCAACGTATTCCAGCACCGCTTCGTAATCCGTGGCATACGGCGGATCGAAATAGATGATGTCGAACGCGCGTTGCTTGCTCCCGACTTTCTCGCGCCGCTGCAAGAATACCGAGGCCTCGCTGCACACCACTTCGCTTTCCTCCTCATCAATACCGAACTCATCCAGGTTCGCTGCAATCAACCCGCACATCCTCCGCGATTGATCCACGAACGTGGCGTGCGCCGCCCCATGCGACAGTGCTTCGATTCCAACCGCCCCAGATCCGGCGCAGAGATCCAGGAAGCGCGCGCCTTTGATTCGCGGCGCGAGAATATTGAACAGCGTCTCGCGCAAGCGATCCGAAGTCGGCCGCGTTTGCAGCGATGGCGGACTCTTCAGCTTCCGTCCGCGGTATTTGCCGGCGATGATGCGCATTCTTACTCTTAACGTTAGAGAATAGCGTCTGTGCACTTCGAACGCGAAGAGCGGGATCGCTTCCAAATCTGGACACGAGCCTTGCTATGCGGTATTAATCACACGCTTCGCTGACTTTTGACTCAGATCGTTCCCCATGAAAGCCGGGGAAAAGCGGGGCATTAGCCCGACCGTCTTCACGCTGAAAGCGTGAAGAGCGAGGCCTTCCCCGACGGTCGGGAGAGCGCCCCAAAGCCAACACCGACGACCGGAGAATATTGCGATGGCAAAAGCCGACGCCAAAACATATGCAGCCAGTCTGGCTTTGTACGAAGATGCTGGCCATCGATCCTAGTGTGCAGCGAAAGGGCGCGACCATGCCGTACACGTCTCACAACGGTCACATGTTCAGCCTGCTGACTAAGCAGGGTCAGTTAATACTCAGGCTCGCGCCTGAAGCGCGTGAAGCGTTCTTGAAGAAATACAAAAGCAAAGTTCCCGAGATGTATGGAACGGTGATGAAGGAATATGTCGAAGTCCCCGATGCCCTGCTAAAGAAGACACAAGAACTACGGAAGTCCTTTGACCTGAGTTACGCGTATGCCCGCTCTCTCAAACCAAAGGCGACCAGGAAGAACGCACCGGCGAAGAAGGGTTGAAGTTTGAAGGAGCGCGGCTTTGCCGCCTGATGTGCGGTAAGGCTCCGCCTCTACCGGGTGCCGATCTATTTGAAGAGAGGGGCTACGCCCCGTCGAATTGAGGGGCATAGCCCCGAAACACAAAGAATCGCTGACGGAAAGGCAGAGCCTTTCCGCACATCAGGCGGCAAAGCCGCAACTATTTCTTCTAACCGACGCTGAGGAACCGATAATTTCCAAGTCGCTTTTATATCGATTGTTTGGCGCCGGGAAGATGCCCGCGCCGCTAATGTCGGAATTGAATGCTGAAGGCATTGTCCTGTTCGATGAAGGCGTCAAAGGGTCGATCACCTACCGGAATTTCCGTGCGCCCGGCAAAGCGTTTAGCTGGAAACGTCAGGGATTCGCCGGTTCAATTGCCCTGACGAAGACACGGATCGTCGGCTTGGCGTACTCGAAGTTCCTGATCAATGCGCCGCTCAGTGACGAGCGCCTGCGGAAGATGAATTTCTCAGTGGAAAGCAACGGCGCTCTCTGCGTCGCTTTTGATGCCGCGCTATTTCATGCTGATTGGTCGGGAACGATCGAGTACCGCTTCAAGACAGAGGAAGCGCAGCGCTTGGTTGAGCTATTGCAGAAGCCCTAGTTTCGACGCGATCGTCCGCAGACTAGCGGATTACACAGAAGGACATCCATTACTTAAGGCTGACTCAGAGAACTCTCTTACCCTTCAATCTGTGAAATCTGCGGATCGGAGATTTCTACCCAACAGCCGCCAACTTCATCCGCGCGTCACTCTGCACTCGCTTGATCATCTTTGCAGCTTCGGCTGAGGTCTTGCGCTGATTCATGTAGAACTCTGCTTCCTTGCGGGCGTCCTGCAGGATGTCCAGGTCGCGCACGAGATTCGCGATGCGGAATTCAGGCAGGCCCGCCTGGCGCGTGCCCATGACTTCGCCCGGCCCGCGAATCTCTAGATCTTTTTCCGCGATCTTAAAACCGTCGTTCGTTTCTTCCATGATGCCCAGACGTTCGCGCGCTACCTCAGTTTGTTTATCTGAAGCCAGCAGCACACAGAAGCTTTGTTCCGCGCCGCGACCGACACGTCCGCGCAGTTGATGTAACTGCGACAGGCCAAACCGTTCGGCATGCTCGACCACCATCACGGAGGCGTTGGGCACATCGACGCCGACTTCGATCACGGTAGTCGAAACTAAAATCTGAATCTCGCCAGAGATGAATCGGCGCATCACTTCTTCCTTTTCTTCGGGCTTCATCCGGCCGTGCAACAATCCGACGGTGAACTTTGGGAAGACGCGGTCGCGCAGGTACTCATAACGCTTCGTAGCGTCGCGCAAATCTATCTTTTCTGATTCTTCGACCAATGGATAAACGACATAGACCTGCCGGCCAAGGCGCACTTCACGCGCGATCAATTTCTTCACCTCCTGCCGTGCCTCTTCTCCAAAAACCCGTGTCTCGACAGGCGTTCGCCCCGGCGGCATCTCGTCGATGATCGAGACGTCGAGATCACCATAGACAGTCATCGCCAGCGAGCGTGGAATTGGTGTCGCCGTCATTACCAGCACGTCAGGATTCAATCCGCGCGCGCGCAACTCAGCTCGCTGCATCACGCCAAAGCGGTGCTGCTCATCAATGATGACCAGGCCCAGGTTCTTAAAGGCGACGCTTTCCTGGATCAGTGCGTGCGTGCCCACGCAGGCGTGAACGTGGCCTTCGGCAATCGACTTATGCAGGAGCTTCTTCTCAGCAGTTTTCAGCGATCCGGAAAGCAATTCGACTCGGTAAGGCGACTTTGCCAGGATGCGTTTGATGTTGCGCGCGTGCTGCTCGGCGAGAATCTCTGTGGGAACCATCAGCGCCGTCTGGTAACCATTCTCCATCGCGGCGAGCATTGCGATCAGCGCCACGATCGTTTTGCCGCTGCCGACGTCGCCTTGCAGCAGGCGATTCATCGGCGCATCGACCTGCATGTCTTTGAAGAGTTCCTTGACGACCCTGCGCTGCGCCTCAGTAAGTTTGAAGGGCAACACGGAACCAATCCGCTGCTTCATCGCACTGTCAATCTTAATGATCGCGCCTTTGCGCTCTTTGATTCTTTCTCCGCGCTTAACCGCCAGCGAAAGCGCCACCCAGAACAACTCTTCAAAAATCAGCCGCTGATGCGCGGGGCTGCGCATTTGATGGTAATCGTCGAGCGATGCTTCACTCCCCGGAAAATGAACGTCGCGCAAGGTCGCACCGCGCCCAACCAGTTTCCGGCGCGCCAGCAAGTCTCGGGGCAGCGTTTCGGCAAAGGCTTTGTCAGGTAAGCGAGCGAGAACTTCGTGCACGATCTCGCGAAGACGCTTCGATCGAAATTCTCCCAACTTGCGATAGACAGGCACGCGACGACCGACATGGATCGCAGCCAACGTCGGATCGGTTTCGACTTCGCCCTGTTCGTCATCGGCGCCCGTAACGAGTTCCAACTCGTCCGGCTTGTTCAGTCTGAGTGCGTAGGTTCCGTGCTTGTCCCACTCCCACTTTCCAAAAGCAATGAAGCGCGTCCCGGGAACGAAGCGCTTCGCGTTGTACTGAATTATCTGCTGCGCGCGCGCGCCGGAAACAAACCACCAGATTATGACCTGCTGCCCGGTGCGTCGCTGATCAGTTGCGCCAATCTTGAAGATGTAAAGTCGCTGTTTGAAAGAGCGGCGATTGCGCACTGGATATCCGCCGGCCACGCGCACGGTGAGATCGAGCGAAGCTTCCAGGCCGTGGTACAAGTGGCGAATCTCCACCATGCTCGATCGATCTTCGTAGCGCGCCGGAAGATAGTTGAGCAGGTCTTCGACGGTGACGCTGGCAATGTCTTTTCCGGGAGAAACTTCGGTTAACGCCAGGGCGAGTTGCCGCGCGCTTTGTTGACCAAAGCGCGGAATGCGGGCCTCAGATAGACTGAGAATTCTGGTATCAAGAGAGATGGATCGATCGGCCGGCATTGGCCAACGATCATAGCACAGGAAGTCGGGACAATTTCTTGCTTCCAGACTTGCGGCGGAACCGCGACTGAATAATTCTCGTTCTTGAGTTCAGGAGCAACGGAACCGAAATGAAACACTGGGAATCGCTTATCGATCAGAAAATTCGCGAAGCCATGGAGCAGGGTGAGTTTGACGACTTGCCTGGCAAGGGCCAGCCGGTCGACACTTCTGAGAATCCCTTCGAAGATCCTGAACTGCGACTCGCCCATCGGATGTTACGAAACGCCGGCTTCGCGCCAGCGTGGATCGAGGAGCGTAAGGACATCGATTCGGAGTTTGAGAATGCGCGCAACGAATTGGCCCGCGTGTGGGCGGTGCTGCAAAACGCGCTCGGCACTGAGAACGAACGCAACGCCTGGACCCGTTGGGAGCAGGCCCTGACTTCATTCCGAAAACAGACCGGCGAACTCAACCGGCGAATTGTGGCGTGGAATCTGAAGGTCCCGGCGGCAGGTTTTCAAAGACGGCTGATCGAAGTAGAAAAAGAAGTGGGCCAGGTCGGACGTCCTGGCGAGACCCACCCTAATTGAAAGGGGCACGGCGTACCGTGCCCCAAACGCGTTTCTTGTTTTCTGAACTCATAGTTAACAGGCTTCTAATTACTCGCTGCGACCGTCGCTGTGCAGTGCTTCTCGAAAGCCTGTCTGAGTTCAAAAGCAATCTGTTCCGGTCCTTTGCCTTCGATCTGATGGCGCTCCATCATGTAGACCAGTTGGCCGTCTTTCAAAAGTCCGATTGAAGGTGACGACGGACCGAAACCGGTGAAGTAGCTGCGGGCTCGTTCGGTCGCCTCGATGTCGCCTCCGGCGAATACAGTCGCAACTTTGTCAGGACGGATATCGTGCTGCAGGGCCATGGCGACGCCCGGACGCGCTTTACCCGCGGCGCAACCACAGATTGAATTGACCACGACCATCACTGTGCCCTGCGAATTCTTAAGTGCCTCGTCGACTGCTTCGGGTGTTCTTAATTCCTCGACGCCAAGACGGGTTAACTCTTCACGCATCGGCCGAATCACTTCTTCTGGATATGGCATTTCTTAATTTCTCCTTCGGATCTGAACTCAAGTTGATTGAGTGGCGATTGTACCACGAAGGTTCAATGGCCAGAGTCCGAGATCGAGATCTTCCGCGGTTCTTCCCCATCACCAGAGATTCCCACGCGCCAAACAATGGCAGGCAAAGGATAACGACCCAGGCGCTCTCCCCACTCGATGATTACGACCGCACTCTCATCCGTGAGGATTTCATCGAGGTCGACCGCGTGTGCCGCCGACGCGCCTTCGTCCAGACGATAAAGATCGATGTGATAGATCAAAAGGCGTCCCTGGTGAGGATTGACCAGAGTGAACGACGGGCTGGTGACGTCTTCTTCGTCCAGGCCAAGTGCGTGCGCGATACCTTTCACCAGGACGGTCTTGCCTGCGCCCAGTGGGCCGTTAAGCAAAATAATCTCACCACCTGAGAACTGCTCACCGATGCGAACGCCGAGATCGAAAGTCTCGCGCTCGTTGAAAGAGATCCATTCACCGGTGGGAATTGATTGTGATGTCACCGTAAGCCCTAACAGCTAATAGCATTCGCGAAATGAATCTCAAACCAACTTTCGGTTTAGAGTTGGGACTTGTGCGGCACAAGTGCCGCAGCTAAACAGTCGGGTCGATCATTCAGAGTATTTCGCCTTCGGGATCGAGCGCGCAGATCGCGGCGCTGAGATGTTCGCGGATGTCGGAAGCGACCATTGTTCGCATCCCGGTTTCTTCCGCCGCCAGGTCTCCCGCCAGACCGCCAACATAGAGCGCGGCGATTACTGTTTCCAAGGCGTCAGCGTCAGCCTTCAGAGTCCCATAGGCTTGCGCCAAAAAACCTGCGATCACTCCGGTCAACGTGTCGCCGGCGCCGGCCGTCCCCAGACCCGCGTTGCCGGTCGAGTTCACGAAGACACGGCCGTCAGGTGCGGCAATCAGCGAGCGCGTGCCCTTCAAGACAACGATCACTTCATGAGCCACTGAGAACTCGCGCGCGGCGCGAACCCGGTCATCAAGGGCCGACTTATCATTCGTCCCCATCAGCCGCAGCATCTCGCCGGGATGGGGCGTTAGGACCACGGGCAGATCATGCGAGCCGCGCAAACCCGCCGGCCATGGCGCCAGGCAATTCAATCCGTCCGCATCGACTACAACCGGCGTCGTTCGCTGTTCGACCACGGCCCGTACAAAGTCGCGCGTGCGCTCGTCTTCTGATGCCAATCCCGGGCCGATGGCGATCACGTTTGCGCGTTCGGCGAGTCTCAAAACATGGTCGAGCGCTGCGACACTGACAGCGCCGCGATCGGTTTCCGCCAAAGCCGCGGTCATTACTTCCGGCATGACCTGCTCGGCCACCAACGGCTGCGCAGAGACTGGTGTCGCCACCGTCACGAGGCCGGCGCCCGAGCGCATGGCTGCGTTTCCGCAAAGCGCGGCCGCCCCCGTGAATCCGCGCGAACCGGCGATCACCAGGGCGTGACCGTGCGTAGTCTTGTAAGAATCAGGAGTGTACCTGGTCTGAATCAACCAACGACGCGCGTCAGCTTCGTCACTCACAAATAGATTAGGCTGCGCTTCCCGAATCAATTCCTTCGGCGAACCAATATCCGCGACAATTAATTCACCGTTGTAGTTAGCGGCAGGCGGCAGGACGTTCGCGGGCTTTGGCGCGGTCATCGTAACGGTGACATCGGCAAACACGGTATCGCCGATCGGCTGCGCAGAATCGGAGTTCAGACCGGAAGGAATGTCGATCGAAATAATCACAGGCTGGGTCGGCTGATCGTCCGTGCGCAATTTTCTAAGCTGGGTAAGATATCTAACGGCGTCTTGATGAACTCCGGCGAGCGGCCGTGTGAGCCCAGTGCCGAACAGGGCGTCAACGACTACCGCGTATGGCCCGGCCAATACATTCTTTTCCAGACTCTTCCATTCGTCTGCTGAGCCACATTCGAAAAACCTGACGGACAACTCGGCGGCCAGACCCTGCGCCTTCTCAAAATTTGTTCGCGCGTCTCCCTTTGTATCATCAACCCTCGCGAACAAGACGACGTCGGTCTTCGCGCCAGCCAGTGCGAGCAATCGAGAAGTCGCCGCGCCATCGCCGCCGTTATTCCCCGGTCCGCAGAACACCAAAATCGATTTGCCCACCACGCCGCATGCGGTCACCGCCTGGGCAGTCGCGGCGGCCGCATTTTCCATCAGCACCAACGATGGAGTGCCATAGCGCGCGGTCGTCATTCGATC
>CAAGKR010337503.1_pt1 | contig 11311 bp, 10 predicted proteins | sample 2556971 | NCBI WGS metagenome assembly CAAGKR01 (sample SAMEA5207829, study PRJEB30636) | soil metagenome | biome: forest; feature: boreal; material: soil | place: USA | collected 2011-09 | depth 1 m
CCTGGCCGAGCGCGGCGTCGAGCGGCTGATCGACGAACGCGGCGCCGGGCGAGCGACCGGCGAGCAGAACGGCTGAAACGATGGGCCTGCGCGAGAAGGTCACGCGGCGGAAGGCCTGGCGCAACGACACCGGCAACCAGCGGATCTACCCGCTGCGCGAGGTTACGCCGACTACGCTCGCGCGGCTCCAGGAGGTGGTCCGCGAAGCCGAACGAGACGGCTGCACCGTGCGGGCCGTGGGCTCGGGTCATTCCTGGTCCGACGTCGCGCTGACCGACGGCATCCTCGTCCAGCCCACCGGGCTCGCCGCTCCGCTCGAGCTCGACGCGGAGCTGCTGCGCGCGGACGTGCGGGATGCGCACGAGCGCGCCACCGCCACGCTCGTGCAGGTGCAGGCCGGAATGACGATCGCCCAGCTCAACAGCCACCTGCGCGGGCTGAGGCTGGCGCTGGGAAACATGGGCGGCTTCGACGGTCAGACGGTCGCCGGGGTGATCTCGACCTCCACCCACGGATCGGGGCTCCGCTACGGGCCGCTGTCGGACCTGGTCCGATCGCTTGACATCGTGGGGCCCGGCGGAGCCGTGTACCGAATCGAGCCCCACGACGGGCCGACCAACCCCGACGCCTACCTCGCGCACAACCCCGACTGCCTGCTCAGACAGGACGATCGCTGGTTTAACGCGGCGGTCGTCGGCATGGGCTGCATGGGCCTGATCTACTCGGTGATCCTCGAGGTGACCCCCATGTTCTGCCTGCGCGAGGTCCGCTCGCTGAGCACCTGGTCGCAGGTGCGCGACCAGCTCGCACGCGGGGGCGCCCTCGACCGCGACAACGTCCACTACGAGGTCTACTTCAACCCCTACCCGCGCGATGACGGAGAGATCGAATGTCTGGTGACCACCCGCAACCCCGTGCCGAGCGCCGAATACCGTCACGACCATCGCCGCAGCCGCAGCCTGCTGATGGAACTCACCGCCCGCTTCCCGCTCACTCCCACGCTGATCAACCTCGCCGTCGGCCTGCGCCCGAAGATAGCGCCGTTCCTCATCAGGCAGGCGCTCAAAGCGCTCGTCAACGACGACTACGTGAACATCAGCTACCGCGTCTTCAACATCGGCGCCGCCAACTACCTGCCCGCCTACTCGTGTGAGATCGGAGTGCCGGTCGATGAGCGCCGGCTCCACGTGGCGGCCGTCGAGAAGATCATCGAGGTCGCCGGGCAGCGCCGTCGCCTCGGCGACGTCTACCACACCTCTCCGATCTCGCTGCGCTTCGTCAAAGCCAGCAACGCCCACATGTCGATGATGCAGGGTTCGGACACGATGATGATCGAGCTGATCATGGCCAACCGCACCGTCGGCGGGATGGAGCTTCTGAACGCTCACGAGAACGCTCTGTACGCGCTCTGCGGGCGCCCGCACTGGGGTCAGGTGAACTCGCTGACCGGGAGCCACGGCCTGATCGCCGCGATGTACCCCCGCTACGGCGACTGGCAGGAGATCCACGCCGAGCTCAACGCCAGCGGTGTGTTCGACAGCCCCTTCAGCAAGCGCGTCGGTATCTCGAGGGCCGAGTTCTGCGGAGCGCCGCCATGAAGCGGTCCTTCGTTGTCTGAGCGCTCGATGCAGGACGTGACCTGGAGGGCACAGGTCGAGGCGCGTGTCTGGGACCTTGAAGGCGAACTCCAGCGGGTAGGCGCCCAGAAGCCCACGAAGACCTCCTCTTGGTCGGAAGATCCGGACTACGCGATTGCGAAGCGCAATATCAAACTGGCCGAGACCGTGGCCGCCAACGTGCCCCGGCTGCTTTCGTGGCGATGGCTGCGGCGATGGGCATCGGGGTCGGATGTCGAGACAGCGTGGGGGGCGATTCACCGCGCAGAAGCGGCTCTGCAGATGATCCTGTCCGTCGAGACGATCAAGGCGCGGCTGCCCGACCTCCGTGCCGGGATATCTTCCACGCTTGCCGGTGACGGACGATCCGACGAGTACACCCGCGCGCTCGAACACGTCGAAAAGCGCGCGCCAGCAGAGATCGGCGATGAGCAGCGTGAGTGCGTCCGCGTCATCAAGTCGGCGATTGACGCGACGTCGGATGCCGCCTACAGCAACATCCGCAACTACCGCAACTGGTTGCTGATGATCAGCACCATTGTCGCCGCGGGGCTCATCACCGTCGCGGTCGTCCACTCGCGCAACTCCGAGTTCCTTTACATCCCCGAGGCCCACTCAGCCGGCAAACAGGGTGCAGACGTCGCGCAGATCGAGTCCGCAGGAGCCGTCGGTGGCCTGCTCATGGCCCTCTTTGCCCTGATTCGCCTAACCGTCTATTCCGGGCCTGTCGCACTGCCGCTCTGGCAGGCTCTCGTAAGAGTGCCCGCTGGCGCGGCCGCGGCACTGGTCGGAGCCATCCTGCTACAGAGCGGGCTGTTCACCTCGATCGTTCCTCAAACTAGGACTGAGCTTCTCGGCTACGCGGTGCTCTTCGGTGCCGCGCCTGAGATCCTCCTTCGCTTCCTGGATAACAAGGTAAATGCTGCGACGGCCGCTGCCCGGCCAAAAAATGATCCACTCAAGAGCGTGCCCCCGCAAAAACCGATCCCGTCTGCCAAGGAACATGGCGAAGGGGAAAGCGCAGAAGGCGGGAGTGGAGGCACGGGAGACGACAGCGGTGGGCGGCGGCCATGAAAACGATCGTGGCTCAGGCGCCGCGATACCTCAAGGACGGTGCTCAGATCGGCGTTCCCCACAGCTCGGCGAGTGTCTCAAGCCAATCCCGAGGCAGCTCACGGGGCAAATGCATTATCAGGCCCGTGGGGTCATGCTCCAGCCGCTCCAAGATCTGTGCCAGGTCCGGAAGCTCGGGGAGCGAGCCGACGAGCGGATCACCTGCGTAGCGTGCGACAAGCCACTTCAGATCACCCGCTCGGACACGCCTGAACTCGTTCAACCGATTGGTTGTGTCAATCGATCCCGGGAAGGCGAACAGGCCACGAGCCCCGTGTCGCCGCGGCCGGAGTGGGCGGCATCGGACCGGGCGTCTCGCGGTGCGGCGCGTCGGTCGCATCGAAGCGGGGAAACGCACGTGGCGCGAAGCCTAGGTTCGGCGGCGGCTCGTATCGGCATCGGGCGCGGTAGCTGGAATCACATAGCCGAACTCGGCGGGGTCGTATGCGCTTGTGATCTCGCGACCTCCGAGATTTGCGAGTGCGTCGCGGAGCATTGCGCGTGCGTCTTGTCGCGTGACCTTCTCATCCGTCGCAACGAGGGCTACGACCTCTTGCCCGTCGAAGCGAACCTCGCCGTCGCGACTTGGCGAACCCGACTTCCTTGCCGCATATCGCAGGAGAGCACCGAGATGAGCGGCGCGCTCTCGTCGATGACGCTCGCTGAGTGCGCCGGGGCCGGCGACCAGCACTCCGGTGTCCACAACGTCCCGCAAGCGTATATTCGATCGGCTCAGGGTCTTGTCGGGAGCCGATCGTCGCACCGTGTGGACTACCGCGTATTCGTCATCGACAACCTCGACGATCTTGAGCATCAGCGGATCGTTCGTACTCTTGGACGCAAGCTCCCACTGCTGGCCGGTTGCGACGCGCACCTCGCCGATAATCGCAGTTCGCGCAGCGGAATGGCTGGAGTTGATTGCCGGCGATTGGCGTCCATGGCCTCTGGTAGCGTGTCTTGGTTCGCATGACTAGGACTTGACCGATTGGAGGACACGAGCCGTGGCTACAAGCAAAAAAGTCGCATCGAAAGCATCGAAGGTACTCAAAAACCCCAAAGCCACAAAAGCGGAGAAAAGCGTCGCTGCCAGCGACCTCGCACAAACCAAGAAGAAACGCAAATCGACCAAAAAAAAGAAATAGGACCCGCGCGAGCGCGAGTGCACCGTGTTGGTCACTGAGATTCGCTCAGATTGGTGAGTGGATGGAGACTGCTACGACCAGCGCTGCAATCGCCACGATAACCTCATGCTCCGGCGGTTACCTGCTCGCTCATGCCCAGCGACATTGGGTCTGGCCAGCCCCGAGCTGGACAGGTGCGCTCTCGCGGATGTTCTTCGCAATCGTCGTTGGACTCGCATTCAGCGGCGGACTGACCGTCGCCGTTGCGTTCCTTCCGCTGCCTGGCCTCTCCTGGCTGCGGGTTCTCTTGCTGGTCCTGACGGTGCTTGGCCCATGGGTAGTCCTCTGGCGCGTCCTCGCAGCCCAACGCTGGCGTCTCAACAAGACCTGCAGTAAGGCGGCTGGAGCGCAGTCGCTCCTTCACACGTGGCTGACGGTGCAGATAGCCGGGACAATGATGACCTCGTTCCTACCCCACGGCTACCTGGCCCACGGCTGGAACGACGTCTCTACCGTGCTCGCCATCCTGATGGGCCTTGCCCTGCTGTCACTTCCCGCCCTTCGGCGCGAGACGTTCAAGCTATGGACGCCGCGCGCCCACGTTGTCATTCACCGAGCCTCACGTCGCATTACTGGCGCCATCTTCACCTTGCTCTGGCTCTGGGCCTATCTCAGTCCTCTGGCGTGTCCACACGGCCGATGCGAGGCGGGGGGAAGCCACGGCTCCGTTTGGGCGCTCATGTTCAGCGTTGCCTCCGCTTGGCTGACAGCTACCGCGCTCCTGCAACTGGGATCAGTACTGCGCTGGCTGGATGAACGGAGCCGTAACCCCAATCGACCGCCACCTTGGTTCGAGAGCCTAGCCCGCGCGATCCGCCGCCGGGCGCAGTCGGCCTAGCCGGTGCGCCCGGTCGCAGGAACCTGGAGCAGGATCCGCGAGCTACGTGCGGCGCGACCAGGCGAGGCAGACGAGGATGCCGATCGAGCCGCCGTGTTCGGTGCGGCTCTGCAGCAGTTCGAGGAGCTGATGGATGCCGCGACGTCTGTTGGATATGCGGCCCGACCCCTGCCGCTGTTCTATGCGATCAGCCAAGCCGGCCGCGCGATCGCGGCCGTCCATGCCGACGATCCCTGGGAACTCAGCGGGCACGGGCTCAAACACGAGCTACGGCAGCCAGTGTTTGAGTCGATCGTCAAGCCGGCGCCCGGCAAGGCCGACTCCTTCTCCAGCGTTTGTGCAGCTCTCTCCCAAGGCGCTCTCGGCAAGCCCGTGGAGCTCGGCGCGCTGTGGTCTTCGCTACCTGACTTTTGGGGGATCGACCTACCGGGCGAGCGCTGGCCCCGAGCGTTACGCGTCCTACCCCCAACGATCGATTTCGCCGCGAACCTTCTCAGCACGACATCGGTTCCGGCCGTGATCTGCGGCCTGCCGAACCATCTCTTCGACGGCCTCTCAGACGAGGACTCGACAAATGCCCTCCGCAACGAGCTTGCGCGCTCCCCCGGCGCGCGGGACTGGGAGCCGTCCGTGGCGGTGCCGCATCCCGATGAGTACAGACGACACGTCAATGTGCAATGGCGAGCAGCGAGCGCGCGTGTGCGGACCCACGTAATCGAGCAGCGAGCACCCCAGTACCGGGTCAGCGGACAGCATTGGCTACGGCCGATGCTCAACGAGTCGCGCGACTTCCTGAGTCCGCTGATGACCTGGTGGGCGCTCCTCTTCGGCGTCTCGATGCTCGCTCGCTATCACCCTGCGCCATGGACACACGCCCTCGCGATCGACCAGTCGCGAGATGCGATGCCGTTGGAGCGCGCGCTGGACGAAGCTCTTGAGGCAGTTCCGCTGCTGGTACTCGACGCTTTGCGGCGAGAGACGCTCAAGTCGGCAACCGCGTGACGGGCTGAGCGTGCCCCGCCGGAACCTTGCGACACGCTTAGCGTCAACGATAGGCTCGACATCGGTGAGCGTCCCCAGCGGCGCGTCGTCAGGAGGCGCGTCGGCGACGAGGCGCTCGATCAGCTCTCCCATCTCGGCGCGCCGCATGAACTCGAGCGTGTAGCGCATCAGCAGGGCGTAGTCCCTGTCCTCCATGCGTCACCCGGTCGTCGTCTTGGAGTTCACTTCGTACTTGTGGTTGGTCATCGAGGACTTGAGGTAGTCGTCGTCGACGAGCCTGAGTATGCGCCAGCGGTGCGCCGCCTCGCTGCGGAACACGAGGTGGGACACGCCGCCGCGCTTCTCGACGGGGATGTCCAGCTGGAACTCGTCAATGACCGGCTGCAGTATCTCGTAGGTAAGCCCTTCGAAGTAGTCTCTACCTTGGATCGCGATCAGCTTGTCTGCCATGCCCGGCTGGGCGGCACACGCGTCGGCGAACTCGTCGAAGTTCGCGATTGGGATCCGGGCGTGCAGGCGCTCAGCGGCGCGTCGCGCCTCCTGGCGTACCTGCTCCAGCTGGTCGAAGATGCGTCGATACTCGTTCTTGCGTAGCACGAACAGGTAGTCCTGGAACACGAAGCAGTCGATGTTCTCGTCGAAGAGGAAGATCTGTTCCTCGACGCGGTGGAAGGAGCCGTCCCGTGAGACGAGCGCCGCGCCTTTTTTCCGCTTCAGCTCGGATGCTGCCGAGAACGCCCGGAAGAAGTACGCGCGCTCAGTGCCGCTCGCTCGCGCCGCGACCCAGAACAGCAGCCGTTTCTTGTATGCCTCGTCGCCTGGCACGAAGGGACCCAGCGGACTGAGATTGGCGTAGCGTTCGCACGCAACCCGGACCGCCTCGACCTCAGCCAGTGGCGCCCACTCGATCGTGTCTCTCTCGGGCTTGTATGTGGGGTCGAGCCGCTGGAGTTGAGGTGCCTGCGGCTGCCCTATGACCGCGTCGGCGGTGATCGTCCTGAAGAACGCTTGGGCACTGGCCTCGAGGGGCAGATAGCGCGCGTCGTGCAGTCCATCGCGTGTTGTCGGCCTCGCGACGGTGGCGACCTCGATCTGTGGGTTGGCTCGCAAGAAGTCGCGCAGGGCGTGCAGCGCGTCATGTGCTGTCACGGCGAACCTCCAGACGGACGTATCGGCCAACCTGGGCAGGCGCGATGGTTTGCCCGGGTTCGAGTTCGGTTCGGCGCGTGATCAGGCTGTACTCGTGATCGTCCTCGTCGGTGACCCAGAAGCTGTGGTAGCGCGCCAGACTCAGCACGGGGTTGACGAACAGCATGTCCGAGTTGACGTACACCACGCCGAGGACAAGGAGGAAACCCGCGAGCACGACAATGCCGTCCGTTTTCGTCAGGTCGACGTTGAGGAAGGGGACCAGGTAGGTGGCGGTGTACGCGAGCACGTCTCCGTCCTTCGGTCGTGAGTGCTTGACCTTCAGGAGCGGGCCGCGCTCCTTTCGCTTACTGAACATCACGGTTCCCAATGCGGCGACGGAGGCTGCCGCAATCGCCGCGAGGGTGATCCATGTGCGGCTGCAGCTGCGATTCGTGTATGCCAGCAGCGCGAACAGCGGCGCGTAGGAGCTGAAGAAAAGGGCTATCCGGAACGGGAGTCGCGGCAAGCCATCACCTCGCGCCGGCGCGAGCCAACTCGAGCCGAGTGGATCCAGCCGGCGGGTGAACCCACAGCCGGCGGTGATCCACCGAGCGTGTGCTCCTAGCAGTTCGCAACTGCGAAGTCGGTGTTGTGGGTGTACGGCCCGCCATAAGGGTCCCCGTTCATGAACGTGTTCGCCGGCGAGTAGTAGGCGTTGCTCCATGGTGCGCTGGCTATCCGATACCAGTAGCCGTCCGGGTTGACGCTCCCGATCGTCGGGTCATACACCTTGCAGGAGACCTGAACCCACTGTCCGGCAGCGATCGCCGGACCCATGCCGGACGCATTGTGGTAGTTCGTGAACGTGTTGACCGGATGATTCGGGGTCTCCTGCTCGGACCAGAGCGTTGGTGGTGGAGGTGGAAGGGGAGTCGGCGGCGGGGGCTGCGGTGTCGTGCCAGACCCGCCGCCTGACCCGTCAGGGGGTGGTGGCCCACCCAGGTGCTGCGGCGGGCTCGCTGCCGCGCCGACGGAGATCTGCGTGGCGCCGGGGGCAAACACGTCGCCCGCGACATCTGCCACGAACATTCCCTCCTGCAGAAGGCCCCAGAGTCGGCTGACGAGCGCCTTCGGGCCTTCCTTGAGGGCGTCGAGTCCTGCCTGCGCCACGAACGTCGCGATCGATCCTGTGGAAGAGGCAACGAACCGTGCGGAGCACCACACCTGCTTGAGCAAATTGGCTCCGTTCAAGCAGTTTCTCGCGGTCGCGACCTCCCCCTCGACCATTTTCACCATCTCTGCCGCTGCGTTGAGAACGGCGAGGTTTTTCAGGGGCGCGTATCCGAACAGCACTTTGCTGACGCCGTAGACGTCGAGAATCGTCGTGGCCGCCGGGGTCGCCGAGATGCCGCCCGTCCCGGGGCCAACTGCCATGGCCACCTCATATCCCGGTGCAAGCACTGCGGGCGACGGATAGATCACAGCGGTGATCATGCTCGCCGCGCCTGGCGGCATCACCGGGACACGCGAGGGCCCACCGACCGAGCCCGAGGACGCGATGTACCGAGGAAGCACGCCACGGTTCTTCAAGAAAAGCGTGGCGCCGTCGAAGCAGGCATCCACGACGAGATCGTGCGGGATGGACACGCGGCCGTCGTTCTTGGCAGAGCACAGCGTGATGTCCGTGCCGCTTGCCGCCCGTCCGAGCACGGGACCAATCGTCGGGTAGACGCTGAGCGCAGGCCGCGAGGCGGAAGCCGCATGCGCGGCTTCCTTCGGCAACTGGAACAGCCAACGTGGCGGCAGCCCACACGCCGAGGCGCCATCGCTGGCGAGGATGCGGAAGCGTCTGCCGAGAAGCGCGAGGGTGCGGCTTGTGAACCGGCCGACACGAGCGGCGTGTAGGACTGGAGAGGCAGCCGCGGCGAACTCTGCTCGGGTCCTGCCTCTCGCCCGCCGCGCCGCGGCGGCCAGCACTCGTCCGGCGCGCCGCAAAAGGGTCCGTGACCCGGGGTCCAAACGCCCGTCGCCGGCAGCGGCAACCATGGAAGAAAGCTGGCCCAGCGAGCGTGAGCTCGCCAGGCCGACGCAGTAGGCCGGATGCCTGGAACGCTTGGCTGACGCGATCCCACTAGCTGCGGCACCACCGCGGCCCTGCGTCGTCGCGGCCCACGAACCAAACGCACATACCGTCAGCAGAAAGCTGACCGCGAGCCATCTGTTGTGCAACACAGCCACCCCCATCCGACCTGGTCTCGTCCACGGCACTGATCCCAGCTACTGGAATCCGCACGCGGACCGTACCAGATGCCAGCCCGTGCCAACAGGACCGTCATGGGGCCGAGTCGAGCGCATCAGGGCGAGCCCTAAACGAGAGCGAGCACGCACTAACCGATCCGTTGCGGAGGCGGCGCGCCCGGCTTCCATGACTTCGTCACGCCCCCGTCTTCCTGGCGCAGAAAGATCAGCCCTGACACCACCGCGACAATCCGTCCGTCGTCCCTCACCGCGCTCGTGATGACCACGTGGCTGTGCAGCTGGGGGTCCGGCGCGTCACCCTCCACGACTCCGCGCGCAGTCGTGTGCCGGTACTCGGCGGCCACGAGCCCGCGAGCGGGCTCCTCGACCACCGCCCCGCCGTAACGGCGACGAACGGTTGGCAGCACCTCCGTCAGATAGCCCATCGCCTCGCTCACCGCCGCGGCGTGCGCCGCCTCGACCTCCCCACGCGTGCGCTCATCACGAGCGCCCACACGGCCGACACCGACTTCGGGGCGCTGAACGTCAGATCGATCCCACCACCGCGTCCGCCGCCAGCGCCCTCCCCACGAAGCCAGTCTCCGGTACGGGGATGGCGGCCCTCCATCAACGCGACAAGTCCACGCCATCCACCTCGCCACCCTCGATCCCCAGCCTGGCCAGCGTCTCCGGCGACGCGAGCCATCGGCCCGGGGCCTGCGTCGGCTCGCCACTCGCCTTCAGGTAGTAGCCCCCCGCTCCGGTTCGATGGTCTTCGACTCCAGGTAGCGCGCGTAGCCACCACCCTTCGCGGCACCGACGCTGGCAGCGGTCATCACGCTGGCTACTGAGCTCAGCGGTCCAAGAACGGCCAACGGATCGCACAGCAATCGCACAGCGCACGCTGCGCGTGCATCTAGTCTGGCTGGGCTGTTGATGTTGGAAGGCGAAGCGGAGGCGATGTTTTGAGAGGACAAGCGGCTCGAGATGGAGCGGATTCCGGCCGAACTGTCTGCGGAGACGCACCGGGCGCTGCAGCGCGGCGGTCTAGGGGGTCGGCTCGGGAGTGAGCGCCGGACTGTGGATTTCGAGTCGAGTCCGACTCGGGGCACCGCGTGAGGGGTCCGCCGGGAGACGCGGCAGGCTCTGTGGGGATGAGCCCGGACGTCGGAAGAAACAAGCCATGCCACTGCGGGAGCGGGAAGAAATACAAGCGCTGCTGCTTGGACAGCGAGCGAACGGCCGACTCCTCAGCGTCGGCCGCCGACGAGCACGCCCAGTTGCCCGCGGTGGAGCTGACGCTGATCGTTCCGACGCCCGACGGGGTGATGGCGCGTCACATCCTCAGTGCCTCCACCCTGCCACCTGGCCTCGACCAGGGCTACGCTGCGGAGGTCGCCACGCACGAGGCAGCGGCCGTGTGGGGACTGCCGGACTTCATCTACCGCCCCACGCTTCAGCCGGTCGGCTCCGGGGTACGGGAGATCGGCGACGGAATCCTGATTGTCGGCGAGCTCGGGATCGTGCTTCAGGTCAAGAGCCGCGCGCACCCCACGGCAGACCCGGAGAAGGAGCGCCGCTGGGTCGCGAAGCAGACCCGAAGGGCCCTATCAGTCCTGGGCGCTACTCATGGACCGTCTGCTGCGCGAGTTAGCCGCCACCGTCCAGCATGCCCAGGCCGACGGCGAGGACTCGCTGGAGCCGACCGTTCTGGCCGGCTACCGCGCTGCCTACCAGCAGATCATCACGCTCGCCAACCACCAGAACCCTGCCGGCACGATCCCCACGGGCAAGCGCGGCATGATCAAGCAGACCCCCGCCCGGAACCTGGTCGTGCGCCTGGACCGTGACCGCGAGCAAGTCCTGCGCTTCGCCCACGACTTCCGAGTGCCTTTCGATAACAACCTCGCAGAGCGCGACCTGCGAATTATCAAGCTCCAACAGAAGATCAGCGGCAGCTGGCGCACGATCACCGGCGCCGAGATATTCCTCGCGCTTCTCTCCTACCTCAGCACCGCGGGCAAGAACAACCACCCCATCGTCGACGCGATCACCGCCCTCGCCGCCCACGCCCCCTGGCTACCAGCCACCTGAACAGTCACCCTGAGCAGGGCTTTTTCAGGCTGTGACGGCAGCCGGGGCCCGGCGTCAGGAGGTCACCTTCATGGTGCAGGATGACGAGCAGGTCGGAC
>CAAGKR010275780.1_pt1 | contig 11307 bp, 12 predicted proteins | sample 2556971 | NCBI WGS metagenome assembly CAAGKR01 (sample SAMEA5207829, study PRJEB30636) | soil metagenome | biome: forest; feature: boreal; material: soil | place: USA | collected 2011-09 | depth 1 m
CCTCGGCTCCGATCTGATAGAACTGCCGATAGCGCCCCTTCTGCGGACGCTCGCGGCGGAACTGCGGGCCGATATAATAGAGTTTTTGCAGTCCCCGTTCCCAGAGCTTGTGTTCGATATAGGCACGAACCACTCCCGCTGTGTTCTCTGGGCGAAGGGTTAGGGACTGTCCTTTTTCGCTCTGGGCGCGGCCGCGGTCCTCCCACGTATACATTTCCTTTGATACGACGTCTGTCTCTTCGCCGACAGCGCGTGCAAAGAGTTCGGTCGTCTCGAAAATCGGAGTGCGAATCTCGTGAAAATTGTATGCGCGGAATACCTCGCGCACCGTTGTCTCGGCAAAATTCCACAGCGCGGTCTCGGGTGGAAGCAGGTCGCGAGTTCCTCGAACAGCTTTGATCATAAGTTGGGGTGTTACGAGAATACCTCGGATTGCAGAAAAGCGGCCCGCAAAACCCACGGAGGCCAGACGTTCTCGTCCGGGCGGGTGAGCGCAGATCACCGGTTGCGGAGCTGCGCTCCGCCGCTGGCTGAGGACACGCTTCCCTCGGCGTATCCCGATGCCGTTTGGTCTTCGACGAACTTCCGATTACACTGATGTAAGTTCTGAACAAATAAATGCCTGCTGAAAAAGCCAGTTCCCAAGAAGATTATGTATTTAAACTCGACTTTTCCCTGCCCAAGAGCCTGACTCAGCCTCTATGGAAATCTCTGGTTGGAAATTTACGGGATAGGTTTTCTCCCGAAACGCTCCCGCCCTTGCTGCTGACTTCACTCCCCGTAGATACAGGGATGTTGGCTGGCGATATTCTAAGCCTGCCGTGGTATCGAACCATATTCACCAACCTGGGCGACGTGATTTCGCCAGAAACTTTGCCCCCGCTGCAATTGGAATCGCGTCCGGTCGACGTCGGCGAATTAATAGGCGATCAGCTGAATCACATGTGGTGGACAACTCTGCTGCGTAGTCTTGCGGATGCGGCCGCGCCAGAGAGACAGGCCCCGCTACAGTTGACTTCGATGCCTGCCGATCCAGGCTTTTCTCCTGGATATTTGCTGCTGGTGCACTGGTCGTCCGTGATCAGCGGGCCGAAAGCTTTTCTGCCGCTTAAACCGCAACTCTCTTATGGAGCCGTGCCGCGCACTTCGCTGGCAGAGCTTCCGCCGAAGCTCGATGCCGGTGAAATGGAGTATATCCAGACCCTCGAGAGCGATTTGAAGAGAGATCTGCGCAGTTCCCGTTTTCGGCAAGGGATTTGGGTTTCTCTTGCAACTGCTCAGGTGGTTCTTCTGATCGCCGGTTTTTTCTGGAAGTGACGCCGGGGTCACATCAACTTGAGAAGCGAGTCTAGAAATCTTTGGATTGCGACGATGCGCGTGTTCGAAAGACGACTGTGTGACTGAAATCGCGAAGTCCGCAAACTGAAGTGGGGCGGTTATACTGGTCAGTCCGGATGGCGCTGAGTAAACGGGAGAGCATGGCGACAACTCAAGTAATGGCGGTACCGGGCGAGACGCAGACCCTTACGTCCAAATTCCGCGATTACTACACGCTGACAAAGCCGGAAGTAAATCTGCTGATTCTGATGACCACGTCGGCGGGCTATTACCTCGCCTCCCAAGGGACGTTTAGATTTGCTGGACTCGTCAACACGCTGATCGGCACGCTGCTCGTCGCCAGCGGAACCGCAGCCTTGAATCAATGGATGGAGCGAGTCTGGGACGGTCAGATGCGGCGCACCGCGAATCGGCCCATGCCCTCCGGTCGCATGAACTCTCTCCACGCGCTTATTTTCGGAATTCTTCTCAGCGCTGGAGGCGGACTCTACCTGCTTGCAACCGTGAACACATTGTCGGCAGTTTTGGCGATCTCCACCCTGCTTTCCTACCTGCTTGTTTACACTCCCTTGAAACGTGTAACGCCGCTCTGCACGCTACTCGGCGCAATTCCGGGCGCTATGCCAACTTTGATCGGATGGGCAGGAGGCGCTGGGAGAATTGACCCCCAGGCATGGTTCCTTTTCGCGATTTTGTTTCTCTGGCAGTTCCCGCATTTCCTCGCAATTGCCTTGATGTACAAAGATGACTATGCCCGCGCTAGCTACCGAATGTTGCCGAATTTCGATTCGGACAGCCGTTTCACCCGAGCCGAAATCATTTTCTTCACGATCGCTTTGATCCTTACAACTATGCTGCCATTGCTCGATCGCGGCGGACCTTACTATGTCGCTGGAATGTTCATCGCAGGCGCATTTCTGCTCTACCACTCAACGAAGCTCGCGGCTTCTTCTTCGACGCTCCTAGCCAGGCGTCTGGTTCACGCTTCCGTGATTTATCTGCCCGTCGTGTTAGTGATTATGATGGCACTGAAACGCTAGGACATTGAGTAATTGGGTAATTTCGTAATTGGGTAATTTAAAATCCACGCGAGGGGTTAAATTACCCAATTACGAAATTACCCAATTACCCAATTTCTCAATGTCCTCCTGCATCTTCTGCCAAATTATTCGCGGCGAAATTCCCTGTAAGAAGGTCTTCGAAGACGATCACACATTCGCTTTCGAAGATTTGAATCCGCAGGGACCCACGCACGTGCTGATCATTCCTAAGAAACATATTATTGGATTGAAAGAGGCTTCTTCCGAAGACGCCGAGAGCATAGGACGATGCCAGCTCGCGGCCGCCGAGATAGCCCGTGACCGCAACATCGAGAATGGCTACCGCACCGTGCTGAATGTCGGGCCCGGCGCGGGACAGTCCGTCTTCCATCTTCACGTGCACTTGATCGGAGGCCGGAAGTTGGAGTGGCCTCCGGGATAACTAGTCCGTCTCCTCTTTGAGAGGAGAAGCCCATACCGGAAAGCCAAGCTGCCGCCAATGGCCTCTTCGTGCCCCCTTGAACCCAATGCTAGAATTAGTGTGTATCTGGATTTGGCAGGATCTCAGCAGAAGCCATGTTTCAGCAACTACCACACACTCGCTCGCGCGGAACTTTGTGGACGTCGCTTGGACTTCACTTTTTCGTGTTGTATCTGATTGTCACGGCGGGCCCTCGGTTCATACAGCCATCTTCTGTTGCCTTCGGAAATTGGGGGTCCGGGTCGTCCACCGAGATTGTGTATCTGGGACCTTCATCAATCGCCCGGCAAACGCCGCTACGAGCGCCCGCGCCGAAAACAAAGCCCCAGCGTGCCGCTAAATTAGTCGCGCCTAAAGCAGAACAGGAGCCGTCCATCGATGCGCCCGTGGAGTCAGCCCGCGCAGGCTCGTTAATCGGTTCTTCCGCAACCGGACCCCAGACAGGCTACGAATCGCGCCCCGCCCTCCCGGTCGTTTTCCCCAACCCCGCAGTCGACCGTTCGGATATACCATCCGGTGTTGCCGGCGACGTGGTCGTCGAGGTCACAATCGACGAAAAAGGCAATGTGGCCGACACCAAGATATTGGAGTCGTTAGGTTACGGCCTGGAAGACAAGGTTTTAGAAGCGCTGAAAAGCTGGCACTTTACCCCGGCAACAATGAACGGGGTCGCAATCGCATCACGCCAGGACGTCCACTTTCACTTCCCCAGTTAGATTGAGCAGTTTAGTAATTGGGCAATTTAAACCAGACCGAGTCATTTGGTAATTGGATAATTGAAATCCGTGCCGCACAGGGATTTTAAATTACTCAATTACAAAATTACTCAATTACTCAATTCCCCACTTTCTCAATTTTCGCCTACAGATTCCTCTTCGGGGGCGCCATGCTTCCGCAGCAATTGAGGAAGATTCTGTGAGAACGCCGACCGCGGAAGCACCATGTCGCATCCCACCTCGTGTGCTTTTTGTTTGAGATCTCCTTGCACGTGCGACAAAAAGCCAATCACCGAAGTCTTCTTCAATTTAGCCTTCAGCTTGGGAATTAACGTCAGTGGTTTGGCGTTCACGTTGTTCATATCAAAAATAATCAGCGAAGGTTTTTCCTCGCCGTTCAACTTGATACGTTCGAGGAGGTCTTTTTCCGCCTTGCAGAATTCGACTTTTACGTTGAGTTTACGGGCAGTCTCCTGAATCTTTGCCTGGAAGAACAAATCGTCCACAAAGGCAAAGATGCGCGAGGTGGCGTCTTCGCGAAACGGCAACGGGTCCGGATCGGCGGGAGCATAAGCTGCCGCGAAACCAGGCCGCGGGCGCCCCTGACGGGAACCGTTTGCATTGCCCATGTTGGCGCGGTAGCTATGGTCCATGGGCGCGCTGTAAACACTGTTTTGTTGTTGATTGCGGTCGCGGCCCGCGGGCTGACCGCTACGATTTGACGGACGCCGACTGCGTCTCCGCCTGTTTCTGCCTCCTCCATTGGAGGGGCTTCCTGGCCCAGCATTCATATTTTTCTCGTTTTATTCGCTATGCGTTATGGCTTTCCCGAAGGTAACCATTTATTACTTTTTGCTCCAAGCTATTTTGCGCGCCGACCTGCAAGGTTCTAAAAAACCCGGTGGTGGGTCAATTTGAATCTTCGGTGCGCTTGTTCATTATCGATCCGAGGGCAACGCCCAAGGCCAACCCTATGGATATTCCGAGCGCGACATGGTGCAGGGCCGCGCCAATCGCCGCACCGAAGCACAGTCCGAGGGCGGTTCCTAAGCTGAGAGAATTGCTTGTGTTTGACATGTAAAGATACCCTTCCTGTGGAGCGGCATGATTGCAGCAATAGATCGCTGGGAAATCAAACTAACCCGCTGCCAAAAACCCAGAGTGGCTGGAAACTTTTCTGAAATAAAATCTTCCGTTTGATCGTTATTAATTTGTATCAATTGTTCCGTCTGGAATCTGTGTCCGTTTGGATCCTGTCCATTGGCGCCAGGAGCTACTGGGCGCGGAGGGCCAGCTGGAAAGCATGACCGCTGGGAACACTTGAATGGTACCGTTCTTCTCGTATTGAACGCAAGCCCAAAGTCACTTTAGTTTTGCACAGAAGTAACTGCATGGGCGATTGGCGGAAATACAGAGCGAATCCGCACGGCTGCGAGTAGAGTTTCCTACATCGCCATTTATGCCCTTTCCTCGACCAAAGAAGACCGACTCCGAGGCGGAGCTTTATGCCTACGCAGTGGGCGCATTGGGGCGGCGCGCGCGATCCATTGCTGAGCTGAAACGCCTGTTGCGTCCGCGGGTAGAAGCCGAAACCGAGTACGGCCAGACGCTGGTCGAGCTCGTGATCCGCAAGCTCAAGGATCAAGGCTATCTCAACGATTCCAGATATGCGGCGGCCTATTCCTCCTTCCGCCGCGACAACGAGAAATTCGGCCGCAGGCGTGTAATTACCGATCTCAAAATCAAAGGCGTTCACGGCGATGTAATCGAAAAAGCAGTAGCCTCTATCTACGACGAAGTCAGCGATAAAAAACAGGCTCGCGACTATATGCGCCGCAAGCGCCTAAAAAAACCTGAAAATCAAAAGCAGGCCGCGAGGATTTTTCGCCACCTTATTCGCGCAGGATTCGCCTCGAAAACAATTTTCAATATCCTGAAGAACTGGGATGTGGACGACGAAACATTAACGGCGCTGGAGAGTGAAATTGAGTTGTGAGTCAAATCTCAAGTTCTTGTCATTCCGAAGCGCAGCGCGAGGAATCTGCTTTTTTGCTTCTCATTCCGCCTCGATACTGAATGCTAGAATGAATCTTTCCCATCATGCTGAGCGGCTCTGAAATTCGGCGCAAATTCCTCGATTACTTCGTCCAGCACGGACACAAAGAGGTCCACTCCTCCTCGCTCGTCCCGTCGAACGATCCCACTCTTCTCTTCACCAACGCCGGAATGAATCAGTTCAAGGACGTTTTCCTTGGCCTCGAAAAGCGCGATTACGCGCGGGCGACAAGCTCCCAGAAATGCGTCCGCGCCGGGGGCAAACATAATGATCTTGAAAACGTCGGATTCACCAATCGACACCACACATTTTTCGAAATGCTGGGAAATTTCAGCTTCGGCGATTACTTCAAACCAGACGCAATCGCCTACGCGTGGGAGCTGATTACATCGCCCGAATGGTTCGGCATTCCGAAACACAAACTCTACGTCACGATATTCAACGGCGAAGGCGGCATGTCCCGCGACGCCGAAGCTTGCGATTTATGGCTCGCACAAGGTGTTGCCAAAGACCGCATTTTCGAGTTTGGACTGAAAGACAATTTCTGGCAAATGGGAGACACCGGCCCCTGCGGCCCGTGCAGCGAGATTCATTACGACATGGGCCCGTCCGCGTCCGATCAGGGACACCCAGATTGCGCATTCCCGTGCGATTGCGGACGCTATGTCGAAATTTGGAACCTGGTCTTCATGCAGTTCGACCGCGATAGCAGCGGCAAACTGAATCCGCTGCCGAAGCCATCAATCGACACAGGGATGGGTTTGGAGCGCCTGACGGCAGTCCTGCAAAACGTAATTTCGAATTACGACACGGATTTGTTTACACCGCTGATCAAGAGGGCGAGCGACCTGACCGGATGGCGTTACTCGAGCACGCGCGACATCGACGATCGAGTGCACGGAGATATTCCGGAGGATGATGCGAAAAGGAATAACGCATCTTTGCGAGTTATTGCAGACCACGCACGTGCTATGACGTTCTTAATATCGGACGGGGTGGTCCCACTAAACGAAGGACGCGGATACGTACTACGGAAGGTCATTCGCCGTGCGCATCGGCATGGGCGAATGGTTGGCCAGTCAAAACCTTTTTTAGGCGAGATGACAAGAAAAGTGATCTCCTTGATGGAGGCTGCATATCCAGAATTAGGACAATCGTCGGAACGAGTCTTCAAGATTGTCACTCGAGAAGAAGAACACTATCAAGGAGTGCTTGGGCTTGCTCTTGCAAAGCTGAACGACGAGATTAGAGCGTCATTTGGAAACAGGCCAGATGTGAAGCTGGGGGAGCGGGCGGACGGGACGGTTGAGGTTGTCGACGGGCCAATACCGTTGCTACTCCCCGGACCAGTAGCTTTCAAGTTAGGCGATACCTATGGGCTATCCGTTGATCTGCTAAGCGACGAGGGATTGTGGCGTGGTTTCAACATCGACCTGGCCGGTTTCGACCGTGCGATGGCCGAGCAGCGCGAGCGTGCCCGTGCTTCCTGGAAGGGCGCGGCGAAACAGACGGCGAATCCAGCCTACCAGCAGCTTCCGAAGTCAGAATTCGAAGGTTACCGCCAGACTCGTTCCAACAACTGCGAAGTCCTAGCCATCATCAAAAACGGCCTAGGGGCGCAGGAACTTCATCCCGGAGAAGAAGGCGAAGTCATTCTCGACCACACTCCTTTCTACGCCGAATCCGGCGGGCAGGTCGGCGATCGCGGATGGCTCTACTCAGACGATCACAACACTGTGGTCGCTGAGGTCAAAGGCTGTTACTACCCAATCCAGGGCGTCCGTGCGCATCAAGTCATCATGAAATCCCACCCGGGGGTGCCCCACCCTTCCGCGCACGCTGCGGAGGGTGGGTCTTTTGCTTTCACCCTCCGCGTCGGCGACAAGGTTGACGCTGTCGTCAACACCGAAATCCGCCAATCCACGATGCGCAACCACACTGCGACTCATCTTCTCCAGGCTGGACTGCGCGAAGTCCTGGGCAAGCATGTCAAGCAAGCTGGGTCGCTTGTCGCTCCTAATCATCTGCGCTTCGACTTCTCGCACTTCACCAGCGTCGCCGACGAAGAATTGCAGGACATTGAAGACCTCATCAACAAAGAAGTTCTGCGCAATCAGAAAGTCGAAGTCATTCCGGATGTCCCCATCGATGTCGCCGTTAACGAGTACAAGGCCATGGCGCTTTTCGGAGAAAAATATGGCGACCGGGTTCGGGTTATCAGGATCGGAGATTTTTCCACGGAACTCTGCGGCGGAACGCATACGGAAGCCACCGGCGAAATCGGTCTAATTAAAGTATTGAAAGAAGGTAGCGTGTCGTCGGGGATTCGGCGCATTGAGGCGGTTACCGGCGAAGGATCGCTGCATCATTTTCAGCAAGATCATCAATTGGAAAATGTTGTGGCCAGCTTCGTCGGTCCCACCCTTTCGCAAAAGACGCGAAAGGATGGGGCACCCACGGATACTATGACATCCCCAGCTGAGGCCCTCAAAGCCGAACTCGACAAGAAAGATTCCGAGATCAAACGGCTACAGCGCGAACTCGATCAGGCGCGGATGAAGTCGGCGTCATCCACGGTCGCGTCGGCCAGCGAAAATGTGAAAGAAGTTCACGGCGTGAAAGTTCTCGCGCATCGCGTGGACAATCTTGAACGCCAGCAAATGCGAACTCTGGTTGACCAGCTTCGAGACAAACTCGGCTCCGGCGTCGTGGTGCTCGGATCGGCAACAAACGGAAACGTGGCCCTGATCGTAAGCGTGACCAAAGACCTCACCAGCAAGCTTCAGGCAGGCAAAATTATTGGACCAGTGGCGCAGAAAGTGGGAGGCAAGGGCGGAGGCCGCCCTGACATGGCGGAAGCCGGAGGCAACAATCCTCAAGAGCTCAACGCAGCGCTAAGTGGAAGTTACGAAATCGTGGAGTCGCTGCTGTCGAAGTGAACTTTTTTTGAGCGTCCAAGCCTCGGGATTAGGAGGATTTTATGGCTGATGAGCGCATCCGATTCGTCAAACACCGTGACATGCTCATATTGATGATCGACTTCACCCAGTGTTCTGCGGAGCAGATGCTTCTTCTGCTCGATGAATTCCGCGATCAGGTTGCGAGTAATCCGGAAAATTCATTGCTGATTTTGGCCGACTTTACTGGCGCTCACTTTGATAAATCCGTGATCACTCGCATGAAGGAAGTCCTGGTTCTCGATCGCCCGTATGTAAAACACGCGGCATGGGTGGGAACGAAGAGTTTGCCTCACGTTTTTTACGAAAATCTAAAAAGTTTCTCCCAGCGAGAGCTTCCTTGCTTCGAAACGCGCGAAGAAGCGATGGATTGGTTGGTTAAGGACTGAGTCGTTGGTCGTGCGTCGTTGGTCGTTGGCCACCCCATAAAAGCGACTGAGTACCGATCGACATAGCTATTTGACATAGCTATCATCGTTTCCATGCAAGTCAGCGTCGCCAATGCCAAAAACAAACTTCCGGAGTTAATTAAAGCCGTCGAAGATGGCGATCCCTTCGACCGGCAAATTATTGCTCAGGCACTATCCGAAAAGATTTCTATCGTGACTTCAGATAGAAAATTTCATCTCTATAAAGGGATCGATGTCATCTGGTAATGACGGCAAGGGCGAAACCGCGCTAGCTCCGCCACTTCAACGTTACTGGCCCCATCAAAGGGTGCCTCATCTCTCCGCCACTTCGGATTGCTTCCATGTGGGCGGCTTTCAGTTGGAAATACCACTTCGCCGGACGATCCGCATCGTCGATTAACATCAGGTGCGGATTATGTTTCAGTCCCTCAGATTGATCCTCCATCGTCTGCCGGTCTTGCTCCACAAATTTCGCAAAAACGAATTTCAGCAAATTCGCGCTGAGCGGAACCCAGCGAAAAATGTTCCATGCTGCGACCACGTCAATTCGGCAATGGCTGCGAGTAATCGGCGTGACAGTCGTCAGTGAAGAGAACCAGTACTTCCCTGCCCTGATCGTTTCCATACGCAGATTAGGCAGAACGAAATCAATGGTCGTGGTGATCGAATCCGCATCGGCATACATCCGTAGCAATTTGTAAGGCGCGCTGTTCGAGCTGGGCGTGTGGGCGCTCATGCGAAATCCGTTAGGAATCGGTTCGAAGTTCTTTTTCTTTTCGTGGATGCTTTGGCGGCTGCGCCACCACCACGCCTGGTGGACAAAAGGTCCATGCGCCGGATCCATTAAGCCGATAATGCCATGATCCACGCTGCATGGAAGCTCGGCGGACAAATGTGCCGTATTATAGGGTTCGGTAAAGATGGGAACTCGCGGGGCGTCAAAAGGCGTGTCCGCAGCTTTACTGAAACCTGCTCCCGGCGGTCCTGGCTCGGGGATAAACACCCATATGAAATCGTCATGCTCTTCGCAGGCGTAGCTTCCAGCGTAAATCCGATCCACGCGCAGTTTCTGATCCGCGGTCAGCGACGGAATAAGCTGGCACTGTCCCGTGTGCGCGTCGAACCTCCAGCCATGGTAGCTGCACTCCACTTGCTGCCCGTCGAATTTCCCGCAGGAAAGAGGCATTCCCCGGTGCGGACAAGCATCGCGAAGCGCAAATGGAATTCCCTTTGCATCTCGCCCAATGACCAGAGGACTTTCAAGCAGCATGGCTTTGCAAAGTCCATTCTGTCCGGCCTGATCGCTGCGCGCTGCTCGATACCAGAAGCCGAACAGCATCGCGGAATCGGGCGCTTCGCCCGGTGGCATATCCATTGCGCTCATGGGAATGTCGCCAGCCTACCATAGCGAGAATAGCGTTGCGACGCGACTTCTGCGTGTGCAACTGGGTCGTTTTGCCAATTAGTTTCCTGTTGCGGACGCAAAGCATTTATATTGTGATGTTTTATAAGTTCAATTTCCAGCTATTCGCGGCGGGAGGCTGTTCCATGAAGCTTGCGGGGATTTTGCTGTTGTTGGTGGGATGGGTGCTGGTTCTGGCCACATTGGCACTCTTGGGATCAGCCCCGTCAAGAACCGCTTTTGTGCTAGCCGGCGTCGGCGTGGAAGTTGTCGGGATGGTTCTTATGGCTCGCTCACATCTGCCCGTCCAGGAGGACCGAGGGTGACCCTTTCCCCCGATCCCGCAGCTATTGCTCCGCTGCTTTCGGAAACCACGGCCGGAATTTGCTTTTTCTTGATTCTTCTGGTTCCGTTTGCGGCCGCAGGCCTTGCCCTGATCAATGCTGGTCTCGGCAGATCGCGCAGCGCGGCGCATTCCATGATGGGATCTCTCATGGCGATCGCCGTCGCAGCTCTCGTTTATTTTGTTTTTGGATTTTCCTGGCAGGGATTCGCGGGCGGCCCGCACCACTCTCTCATGATTGGAGGCAATGCCTGGAATTGGGTCGCGGCTGAACCTTTTTTTATGCGTGGAGTTGCATTCGACGGTTCTAACTCTTCACTCGTCGCGCTGCTAGAGATATTCAGCGTCGGACTCGCTGCCTTGATTCCGCTTGGCGCAGGTGCCGATCGCTGGCGGTTGGGCGCGATCTGCGCTTCTTCTGCCTTGCTGGCGGGCTGGACGTATCCGATATTTGGCCATTGGATTTGGAGCGACGGATGGCTGGCCCAATTGGGCACCAATTACGGCCTTGGCCACGGATTTATCGACGCTGGCGGCTCGAGTTCAATTCAGGTCGTCGGAGGC
>CAAGKR010224489.1_pt1 | contig 11306 bp, 9 predicted proteins | sample 2556971 | NCBI WGS metagenome assembly CAAGKR01 (sample SAMEA5207829, study PRJEB30636) | soil metagenome | biome: forest; feature: boreal; material: soil | place: USA | collected 2011-09 | depth 1 m
CCAGGCGGAGATCGACGCCGCCGCGGAGCTCATCGACTTCTGGCGGTTCAACGTCCACTTCGCCGCTCACCTCAACGACGAGCAGCCGATTTCACCGCCCGGCGTGTGGAACCGCATGGAGTTGCGCGCGCTCGAGGGGTTCGTGCTGGCGATCACACCGTTCAACTTCACATCGATCGCAGGCAACCTCCCGACGGCGCCGGCCCTGATGGGAAACACCGTGGTGTGGAAGCCGGCAACCACGCAGCAGCTGGCGGCGTCGGCGCTGATGCAGGTGCTGCGGGAGGCCGGTCTGCCACCCGGCGTCATCAACATGGTGACCGGCCACAGCGGCGGGGTCGCGGCCGCCGCGCTGCCCCATCCCGACCTCGCAGGCATTCACTTCACCGGGTCGACAAGCACCTTCCACAACATCTGGACGACTGTCAGCTCCAACCTCGACGGCTACCGGACCTATCCCCGACTCGTCGGTGAGACCGGCGGCAAGGACTTCGTCATCGCACACCACTCGGCGTCCGTCGACGCCCTGCTGGTCGGTTTGCTCCGCGGCGCGTTCGAATACCAGGGACAGAAGTGCTCGGCGGCGTCGCGAGCCTACATCCCGCAGGCGATGTGGGAGGAGCTGCGCGGTCCCCTCGCAGCCGCGACGGAGTCCTTGCCAATGGGTGACCCCACCGACATGCGCAACTTCATGGGTGCGGTCATCGACGAGAGCGCGTTCCGCATCCACGCGTCGGCCATCGCCGCCGCCCGCGACGATCCCACCATCTCGCTGGTCGCCGGCGGCGAGTGCGACGACAGCGAGGGCTGGTTTGTGCGTCCCACCATCTTCGAGACGGCGAATCCAGGCCACGACCTCATGGAGCGCGAGCTGTTCGGTCCCATTCTCACCGTCCACCCCTACGCGGACGACGATTGGGAGGCCATCCTTCGCACTGTCGACGGAACCTCACCATATGCGCTGACCGGTGCGGTGTTCGCGACGGATCGAGCGGCCATCGACGTTGCATCGCGCGTGCTCCGCAACGCCGCAGGCAACTTCTACATCAACGACAAGCCGACCGGCGCGGTGGTGGGTCAGCAGCCGTTCGGCGGCGCGCGCACAAGCGGCACCAACGACAAGGCTGGCTCGCCGCTCAACCTGCTGCGCTGGGTGTCGGCACGCGCGATCAAGGAGACGTTCAACCCACCGACCGACTGGCGCTACCCGCACCAGCAGCCCGACTGACGAATCGCGAGTGCCCCGCCGCTCCTACAGAAGCGCCCCGCTGTCGTCGATGTTCTCGAGCAGCTCCTTCACCTTCTTCACGAACCGCGTCGCCTGCAGGCCGTCGTTGATGCGGTGATCGAAGCTGAGCCCGAGGTTCATCATCGGCCGGATCGCGATAGCGTCATTGACCACCACCGCGCGCTTGATGACCGCGTCCATGGCGAGGATCCCCGCCTGCGGCTGGTTGATGATCGCCTGGGTGAGCACGGTGCCGAGCGCGCCCGTGTTGTTGAGCGTGAACGTACCGCCCTGGATCTCGTCGAGCTTGAGCTTGTTGGTGCGTGCCCGGTCACCGAGGTCCTGCATCGTGGCAGCGAGGCCGGCGATGCTGAGCCGGTCGGCGTTGCGGATCACCGGGACGATGAGGCTCTCCTCCAACGCAACGGCGATGCCGAGGTTGAGTTCGCGGCGAACGATGATGCCCTCGTCGCTCCACGACGCGTTGAGCGTGGGGTACTGACGCAGCGCGTCGCACACTGCCCGCGCCACGAACGGCAGGTAGGTGAGCTTCGCGCCGTAGCGCTGCTCGAACTCGGCGCGACGCGTCGTGCGCAACTTGGCCACGCGCGACATGTCGACCTCCATCGTCAGCCATGCGTGCGGTGCGGTGTGACGGCTGCGCACCATGTGCTCGGCGATGGCGCGCCTGGTGGGCGTGAGCGGAATCAGCTCGTCGCCGTCAGCGCGCTGGGTCTGCGGCGCGGCAGCCGGGACTGATTGCTGTGCGGGCGCTGACTGCTGTGCAGGCGCAGGTGCCGATTGCTGTGCGGGCGCGGGCTGTTGCGCCGGCTGAGCCTGGGGTTGTTCCGGTGCCGACGGCCGTGGCGCACCACCCGCGTCGCGCTGCTGCACGTAGTCAAGGACGTCCTTCTTAGAGATTCGCCCCTCCAAACCGGTGCCCTCAACCTGCGACAAGTCCACCTCGTGCTCGCGCACCAGCATGCGCACCGCGGGGGTGAGGTGGTACTGCGCGCCGCCACTTCCATTGCCGCTCCCATTCCCGTGCGCCGGTGGAGGCGGTGCAACCTGCGCGTCGGCCAGAGGTGCGCCCGTCTGCTGCGCACCCGCCGCCACGGGCTCCGCCGGCTGCGGTTGCGCCTCTTCCTGCTCGACCACCTCCGGCTGGCCCTGCTGTTCGGCGGCGGGCTGTTCTTGCGCCTGATCCGCCTGCTGGGCCGCGCCGACGTTGCCGTTCTCGGCGGGCGCGGCGTCGTCGCCCTGGTGCCAGGCGGAATTGGCCTGGCCCTGCTCCACCGTCTCGATGGTACAGATCGGCTGGCCGACAGCTACCACATCGCCCTCCTTGGCGACGTGCTCTCCCATGCTCCCCTCCGCGGGGGAAGGGATCTCGGCGTTGACCTTGTCGGTCACCACCTCGGCGATCGACTCGTACTTGGACACCAACTCACCCGGCTGCTTGAGCCAGCGCGCGATGGTGCCCTCGGTGACGCTCTCGCCGAGCTGCGGCATGTTGACTGTCATGGCCATGGTGCGATGTCCTCAGTATGCGGCCAGCTTGCGCAGCGCAGCTTCCAGCTTGTGCGGTGTGACCAGGTAGAACTCCTCGAGCGCGTGTGCGAACGGCATCGCCGGGATCTCCGGACCGCCGATGCGCATCACCGGTGCGTCGAGGTATTCGAAACACTCCTCGGCGACGATTGCCGACACCTCCGATGAGATGCTGACCGCAAGGTTCGGTTCCTGGGCCACCATCACCTTTCCGCACTTGCGCGCGCTGGCGATGATCGCCTCATGGTCGAGCGGCCGCAGGCTGCGCAGGTCGACAACCTGGCATTCGAAGCCATCAGCGGCGAGCCGTTCAGCGGCCTCGAGCGCGGTGTGCACCATGATCCCGTAGGTGAACACCGCGATGTCGTCGCCCTCGCGGACCACGGCGGCGGTTCCCAGCGGCACCGTGTACTCGTCGTCGGGCACCTCGCCCTTGACCGACCGATAGGCGCGCTTGTGCTCGAAGAAAAGCACCGGGTCGGGGTCACGCAGCGCGCTGATCAGCAGGCCCTTGGCGTCGTACGGCGTGCTCGGTACCACCACCTTGAGCCCGGGGACACCGCAGAACATCGCCTCGATCGACTGCGAGTGGTAGAGCGCGCCGTGTACACCGCCGCCGAACGGCGCGCGCAGCACCATCGGTACACCCCAGGCGTTGTTGCTGCGGTAGCGCATCTTGGCCGCTTCACTCACGATCTGGTCGACCGCCGGCATGATGAAGTCCTGGAACTGGATCTCGGCGATGGGGCGCAGTCCGTACAGGGCCGCTCCGATGCACACGCCGACGATGCAGGACTCCGCGAGCGGCGAGTCCATCACGCGCCACTCGCCAAACTCGGCCTGCAAGCCCGCGGTGGTGCCGAAGACGCCGCCCTTGGCGCCGACGTCCTCACCAAGGATCATCACCCGCTCGTCGCGACGCATCTCGTCGCGCATGCCGTCGCGGATCGCCTCAAGAAAACTCTTGGTGGGCATCAGACGTCCTCCGCGTAGACGTACAGGAGGGCGGTGTCGGCGCCAGGGTCGGCGGCCTGCTCCGCGTAGCTGGTCGCCTCGTCCAACTCCGCCACAAGCTCGGTGCGCAGGCTCTCGGCGTCGCCCGGTGCGAGCACGCCGAGATCCTCGAGCATGGCGCGGAAGCGGGGCATGCAGTCCTGGCGTCGCTCGGCCTCGAGGTCCTCCGCGCTGCGATAGCGGCGCTGATCGTCGTCAGAGCTGTGCGATGTGAGCCGGTTCACCTTGGCCTCGAGCAGCGTCGGGCCCTCGCCGGCCCGGGCGCGCCGTACAGCGTCGTGTGCGGCGCGATAGCAGGCGATGGCGTCGTTGCCGTCGACGCTGATCCCCGGTATTCCGTACGCGAGAGCTCGGTCCGAGACGTTGGGTGTGGCCATCTGCTTCTCGACGGGCACGCTGATCGCATAGCCGTTGTTCTCAACCACGAACACCACCGCCAGCTTGTGCGTGGCCGCGAAGTTGAGCGCCTCGTGGAAGTCTCCGCCGCTGGTGCTTCCTTCACCGATGGCGGTGACGCACACGGCGTCCTCGCCGCGCATCCTCATGGCCAGCGCTATGCCGGTGGCGTGGAGGAGCTGGGTGGTGACCGGAGAGCCGGTGCTGATGATGTTGTGGGCTCGCGAGCCGTAGTGGGCGGGCATCTGCCTGCCGCCGCTGTTGGGATCCTCGGCCTTGGCGAGGACGGAGAGCAGGTGGTCCCGCGGAGTCATGCCGAGCACCAGCGTGAGCGCCAGGTCGCGGTAGTACGGGGCCAGCCAATCCTTCCCGGGCTTCATGTTCATGCCCACGGCGACCTGGATCGCCTCGTGACCCATGCCGCTGATCCAGAATGGCGCCACCCCCTGGCGGTTGAGCACCCACATGCGCTCGTCGAGGACGCGTGAGCGCAGCATGTGGCGGTACATGCTCCGCAGCGTCTCCGCGTCAAGGTTCTCCTTGTTGACGGGATCCGTCTTCGCCACTGCCACGTTCGTCTGCTGCTCCTCTTAGATGTGGAGGGCCTCACCGGACACCGCGAGCGCGGCCTCGGCGAGTGACTCACTGAGTGTGGGATGCGGGGCCACGGCCCGCGACATCTCGAAGGGGGTTGACTCCAGAAGCGTGCCCAGCGCCGGACCGTAGATGAGCTCGGTCACCTCGTGCCCGATGATGTGCACGCCGAGCACGCTGTTGGTGGATCTGTCGGCCACGACCTTTGTGAAGCCACCCGTTTCACCCCACACCACTGCCCGTGCATTGCCGCGGAACGGGAACACGCCAACGCTGACGTCGTGGCCGCTCTCACGGGCCTCTGCCTCGCTGAGCCCGACCGAGGCGATCTGCGGCGTGCAGTACGTGGTACGCGTCACCAGCCGCGCATCGAGAGGATGGGGATGCCGCCCGGCGATCGCCTCGACGGCGATGACACCTTCGTGCATCGCCTTGTGGGCCAGCTGAAACCCGCCCGCGCAGTCACCGATCGCGCTGATCCCCGCCGCGCTGGTGCGCTGCTCGCCGTCGACCGTGACCGCGCCGCGTTCGACAGCCACCCCGGCACCCTCGAGGCCGATGTCCTCGACGTTGCCAGCGCGGCCGATGGCGACCAGCAGCACGGTGGCCTGGAGTCGCTGCTCACCATCATCGCCACGAACGGTCACCGCCACCCCGCCCTCATTGCGTTCCACGGTGGACGGGTCAAGCGTCATCCCCACCAGGCATCGGATGCCACGAGACTCGAACTGCTTGCGCAGCTCACGCCCGATTGCCTCGTCCTCGAGCGGGACCAGGCGCGGCGCCATCTCCACCACGGTGACCTCGCTGCCCGCGCTCCGCCAGAACGACGCGAACTCCACGCCGACGGCGCCGGCCCCCAGGACGATCGCGCTCGGTGGCACGCTGTCGAGAAAGAGAGCGTCGTCGCTGGTGAGCAGTTGGCGGCCGTCGGTGGCCAGCTCGGGCAGCTGGCGCGCCCGCGATCCCGTCGCCACCACGAGGTGCCCGGCCTCGAGCTCCACTTGGTCCGAGCCATTCTCCGTGGCGACGACGACGCGCCCGGGACCCTCGATGCGACCACGCCCATGCACCACGGTGGTCTTGGCCTTCCTGAGCAGCCCCTCGACCCCCTTGTGCAGCGTCGCGACGACCTCATCGCGGCGACGGCCGGCGACGCCGTAGTCGAAGCTCACCTCTGTGGTGTTGACGCCGAGGCGGTGACCATCGCGCACCTGGTCGAGCAATGCCGCGCTCTGCAGCAGAGCCTTTGTGGGGATGCAGCCGCGGTGGAGGCAGGTCCCCCCAACCTTCTCCACCTCGACCACGGCGGTGCGGAGGCCGAGCTGCCCGGCGCGGATGGCGGCGACGTACCCGCCCGACCCCCCGCCCAGGAACACCACGTCGAAGCGGTCTGGCACGCGCCCGAGTATAGGTCTGCCCAGCCACGCCCGAGCCCCTTCTCAGACCGGCCACCCGCGCGGCGGGGGCGTCGGCCGTTTAGCGGGTGCGCAAGACGAAGCTGCCGGCGATCTTGTCGTGCCAGCCCTGCTTGCGCGCGTCGAACCCCACCCAGATGAGCCCAAGGTAGATGGGGATCGTCGAGACGATGAGGCCGACGAAGCGCAACAACGACCTGCCGAGTCCGAGGTTGCCGCCGGTGGTGGCATTCACAACTCGCATACCCAGCGCTCGCTGGCCCAGGGTGCCCCCCACCGACCAGAGCAGGATGTCGTAGAGAACGGGCACCAGCAGGATCACGTAGAAAAGCGGCGAGATCATCGCGCTGCCGCAGGACGGGTCGCTCGCATTGGTGACCCCGGCGGGACAGAGCACTGTGATCACCCCGGTGGCCTTGATGAGGCCGAATGTGACGGCGCCCACGATGATGTAGTCGATCAGGTACGCGAGGAAGCGAATCCAGAATCCTGCGTAGCCCGAGGCGGTCGGTGCCGGCGCCACGTACTGCGGCGCGTACGGAGGACCGGGCGGCGGCGGCGGTTGCATGGTCACGGAGTCACCCCCGAGTGTCTGTGGTGTGTTTCGCGGCGAAGTGCGCGCAGGGTATGGCTTCGCCGGCCTTTTGTGTGCGCTGTTACGAGCCCAGCACAGCGAGCGCTGCCTGCAGTTGCGCATCGCCGCTTGCCGGGGGCGACTGGGCGTCGAGCTGGAAGCGCGAATCGGGGTCGGTCAAGGACACCGGTCGATCCGCGGTGATCCCGCTGCCCTCGATGCTCTCCCCGTGGGGGCCATACCAGCGCTCAACGGTGAGATGCAGGTCTGCGCCGTCAGGCAGGGCAAAGTCCACCTGCACAGAGCCCTTGCCGAACGTCTTGTCCCCCACCACCGTCGCGCGGTGGTAATCGCGAAGTGCGGCAGTGGTGATCTCAGCAGCGCTTGCCGAGTCGCCGTCGACCAGCACGACCATCGGTTGCTTCAACGCGACGCCGCCGGGCTGGATCGGATCGTTGGACACTTCCTGCGCGCTGCTCAGGGCGCCGCTTGCGGCGAGCCGGCCTTTGCGCATGACCACGTACTTCTGCGTCGCCGTCGGCGCCACGAACTCACTGACCAACGACTGCGCGGCGCTGACATATCCACCGCCGTTCTGGCGCAGGTCGAGGATGATCGACGTCGCGCCGGCGGCGATGCCCTGCTGCAGCTGTGTCTTGGCGACGCTGCCTGTGTCGGTGTCGAAGCCGGTCACCTGTACGTACAGAACGTGCCCGAGAAGCTTCGAGTACACGGACGGGATCTGCAGGTTGGCGCGCGTGGCCACCAGGCTGAGCTGCGTCCCGTCACGCATCACCGTCAGCCGAACCATGCTGCTGACCGCGCCGCGCACCAGGGACGCCGCCTTGTCGATGCGCGTGTTCTCGTCGCTCCCCAGCGACGTGAGCGCGGTGCCATCGACAGCGACGAGCTCATCGCCCCGGTGAATGCCAGCACGGTCGGCAGGCTGGTTCACCAGCACGTCCTCGATGACCGCACGGTCGGGGGACTGCCCGTTTGAGCAGAGCATCCCGCCGGCGCACCGCGGCTCCACGGCGATGCCGATGCTGCCGTCCCGCCGGCCGCCGAGCGTCGAGTTCAACTCCTGGTACTGAGCAGCTGTCAGGTAGGCGGAGAAGCGGTCGTTGTAGGTGTCGTGGAGCACCTGGACGATGCCCTGCTCGGCTCCCTGGGTGCCCAACCCCGACGAGACGTCCCGAATCACGTAGTTCTGCTGGATCGCCTGCCACTCCGCGGCGATGCTCGTCTGGTCGAGCGTTGATCCACCGCCGATGTGGGGAAAGATCCGGTTGATGAAGCCGGAGTACGACGAGGTGGAGAGGTTGGCCACCAGCAACGCGGTGAGGTAGCACGCGGCCACGGTTCCAAGGCTGCGCAGGACGCCAGCCGGTGGACGGCGAATTCGCGACCGTCGCGGGGCCGGCTGTTCCGACCATTCCACGGGCGCATCCGGTGGGTGTCCGGTGCCCGGTGGCCCGCTCACGACAGATAGGCGAGCGGGTTGAGCGGGTTGTTGTTCAGGTCCACCTCGAAGTGCAGATGGCACCCGGTGCTGTTGCCTGTGCTGCCCTCGTAGCCGAGCAGCTGGCCGCGCTTGACGATCTGGCCATCGCTGATCACGAACGACGCCATGTGGCCGTACACCGACTCCCAGCCGTTGCCGTGAACGATGATGATGTGGTTGCCGTAGCCGTAACCGCTGTAGTACGTATGCGCGATGCCGCTGTCAGCCGCGGTGATGTTGTTGCCGCACGGCGCGGCGATGTCGATGCCGCTGTGGAAGTGTCTCGTCGAGCAGTTCGGATCGTACGGCTCGAACGGATAGGGGGTGCAACCGAAACCCTGCGTGATCGGCCCAGTCTCCGGCCACGCGAAGTGGCCGTTGCCGCCGCCCGCGGCCAGTGCCGCCGCCTCCTGCGCCTGCAGCTGGGCAATCTGCGCGTTGAGCTCCTTGGTCGCCTGTTCCATCTCAGCGAGCTGCTGCTGATCGCTCGCCTGCAGCGCCACCAGCTGCTGCTCCGCGGTCTGACGGGTGGAAAGCGCCTCGTTGAGCTGCACGACGATGCCCCGCAGCGTGGCCAGGAGTTGCTGCTGCTGCGATTTCTCCGTGGCAATCCGAGTGACGTCGTCTTGGATGGTCTGCTCATCTGAGGTCACCGTGGCGATCAACTGCTGCTCGCTGGCACCGAGGCGATGGACGTCGAGGACATGCTGCCACAGGCTGTTGAAGTCGCCGGAGTTGAGGAAGTTGGTGAAGTCATTGGAGGCGTTCTGCGCCTTGTACATCACCACGATCTCGAGGCTGAGCTGACGCCGCTCGAACGCCAGGTGTGTCTGCGTGTCGGCGAGGTTGGTCTGCGCGGCCTCGAGCTGGAGCTGGATGGCGTCGAACTGCTTCTGCGCATCGGACACCTGTCTCTTGGTGTGCGATATCTGGGTGTCGAGGTCGCCGATCGCCTTCTGCAGCCCCGCCTCCTGGTTCGCCGCAGCAGCGAGCTCGGCGCGCAACTTGGTCAAGTTGGTGCCGTCGGCGGACAGCGCCTGCTTGGCGGCGCCGATCTTGTCGGTGATCGCGTCGGCGGTGGCCTGGCGCTGGTCGGGCCCGAGCGTGGTGACCGCGATCACTGCGGCACTGATCGCGACGACCGCGATCGTGCGCGACAGGAGCCGCCGTCGGGGCCGCGCGGTTCCCGGAGTCGCCGGGGGGTACAGGGAGGACCTCATGGTCTTTACGTGCCGCTCTCTTTTCGCCGTCAGGCGGCGAGGAAGCGACGCACTCCCAGGTAGCTGCCGATCGCACCGATGATGGCTCCTCCGACGAACAGGCCGGCGAGCACCACCAGGGTGAAGAGGCCGTCGAATGGGATTGCGAAGAGGGCGCCCGAGGTGAGCGACACGACAAGCCGGTAGACGCCCAGCACCACAAGTCCCGCCAGGATCGCTCCCAGCACACCGCCGAAGATGCCCTCGAGCAGGAACGGCCAGCGCACGAACCAATCGGTGGCGCCGACCAGCTTCATGATCTCGATCTCGGTCCGTCGGGCGTACACCGCGGTGCGGATCGTGTTCATGATGATCACCAGGCTCACCACAAGCAGCATCAGCGACACGAAGCCGACGACACCTTCAATGATGTTGATAGCGGCCTGGATCTTCGGCGTGACGTCGGGGTTGTAGTCGGTGGGCTGCGTGGAGTCCACGATCGGGCTGTTGCGCGCTACCTGGTCGAGCTGCACAAGGTAACGCAGCTGCTTGACATCGACGTTGAGAGACGCGGGCAGTGGGTTGCTGCCCAGCGCGGTGACCGCGGTGGCGATGTCAGTGCCCTTGCTGGCCGCCTCCTGGAATGCCTGGTCCTTGTTCTCGAAGGAGACCGCCAGCACGCGCGAATCGCCCTGCAGCTGGTGCTGGAAGTTGACGATGTCGGCGAGCGACACGCCGTCCTGGATATAGATTTTCAGCTTGCTTGCGCGTGACTCCTGGTCCTTCAGCACGTTGGTCAGCAGGTGCGTACCGAGCGCCAGCGCGCCCACCAGCACGAGGATCAGGCCCATCGTGCAGACACCGGCGAGCGAGACACCGAGGTTGCGTCGGAAGTTCTGCAGGGAAGACCGCACCGCGAACCAGAACGCGGAGACGAAGCGCCTCAAATCGTGGCCTCCCCCTCGCGCAGGTACTGTCCTTCCTGCTCGTCGCGGATCACCCGGCCGCCCTCGATGGCGATGACGCGGCGGCGCACAAGGTCGACGACCTCACGGTTGTGGGTGGCCATCAGCACTGTGGTCCCGCGGTGGTTGATCTGCAGAAGCAGCTGGACGATGCCCCATGACGTGTCGGGGTCGAGGTTGCCGGTGGGCTCGTCGGCAAGGAAGATGCGTGGACGCGTCACCAGTGCACGCGCGATGGCCACGCGCTGCTGCTCGCCACCGCTCAGCTCATCTGGGAACTTGTCGATCTTGTCCTCGAGCCCGACGATCCACAGCGTCTCCTCCACCTTCTCGCGCATGTGGCGCTGACCGGGCCGGGTGACCTGCAGGGCGAAGGCGACGTTTTGTCCCACGGTCAGAGTGGGCAGCAGCTTGTAGTCCTGGAACACGATGCCAAACTTGCGGCGCAGCTTGGGCAGACGGCGGCGCGACATGCGAGTCACCTCCTGGCCGTCCACGAAGATGCGCCCGCTGCTCGCCGGCTCGTCGCGGATCAGCAGCCGCACCAGCGTCGACTTGCCGGCGCCGCTGGCACCGACGAGGAAGACGAAGTCACGCTGATAGATGGCCAGGTCGACGTCACGCAGCGCGATGGTGCCGCTCGGGTATGTCTTGCCGACGCCGTGGAAGCTGATCACCGGCCGTAGCGCGGGATCGCTGGCCAGGGCCGGGCGTTGCGCCAGCGCCACGCTCATGCGTGTCCCCCACAAAACGCCGTCAAAGCGAGGCGAATGCCGAGCCGGCTCGCGAGGCGCGCCGAGGGGTCGGGGTGAGCATGGTCGGATTCATTCCGACCGTGCGAGGGGCGGGGATCTGCCCCGCCC
>CAAGKR010489863.1_pt1 | contig 11306 bp, 11 predicted proteins | sample 2556971 | NCBI WGS metagenome assembly CAAGKR01 (sample SAMEA5207829, study PRJEB30636) | soil metagenome | biome: forest; feature: boreal; material: soil | place: USA | collected 2011-09 | depth 1 m
ACCGGGCCAGGAGGAAGCGGGAGCCGTCGAGGGGGTCATCCTTTGGAAGGGCCGCCCCTTGGCACAAGGCCGGGTCATGATGATCCCTGCGAATTCCGTGGGTCTTCCCCCTGGATCCCGGAAGAAGGCTCCGTCAGGCGTCGCGCGCGGCTCCGGCGGGGAGAAAGACGATCCGTACGAAACGGAGACGGACGCGGGCGGACGATACCGGTTCGAGCGGGTGCGCCCCGGCGCGTACCTGCTCTACTGGATGCCGGACGACGAAACCGGATGGGTCCGCCGTCTGCGGGACCTTCCCGATCTCGACGTGGTCCCCGGCGGCGTGGCGGTCCTGAACATTCCGGAAAAAAGGAAATGAGCCAGTGAGGACATATACCGTTCGACCCGTCGACAGAACCTACCTCCGGGAGAATTTCAACTGCGCGATGGGGTGCCCGGTGGGCACGCAGGCCGGCGCATATGTTCAAGCGATCTTTTTCGGGGATTACGAGAAGGCCTACGCGGTCGCCCGGGGTCCCAATCCCTTCGCTTCGATCTGCGGAAGGGTCTGCGCGCACCCGTGTGAAGAGGTCTGCAGGAAGGGAGTCGTGGAGAAGGACCCCATCTCGATCCGGGCGATGAAACGGTTCGCCACGGAACGGTATGGCGTCGAAGCGAGGCATGTCTTCGCCCTCGGGGACACCCTTCGGTACTCGACCGCCCCCGGCAGCCTGAACCCGGAGAAAACCGGGAAGCGCGTCGCTATCATCGGATCCGGTCCCGCCGGGCTCACCTGCGCCCATGACTTGGCGAGGCTGGGCCATGATTGCACCCTCTTCGAAGCGCAGGGAATCGCGGGGGGGATGCTGATCCTCGGGATTCCGGAGTACCGCCTTCCTCGAGAACTGGTCAAGCGGGAGATCGACGCAATCCTTTCCATGGGAGTCGAGATCCGGTACCACGCCAAGTTGGGACGGGATTTCCGGCTCCGTGACCTTCGGGAGGAGGGGTTCGACGCCGTTTTCGTCGGCATCGGATCGCACCGGTCCCACGGCTTGGATATCCCCGGCATGGACCTGGACGGCGTGATCAGCGGGGTCGATTTCCTGCTGAACGCGAATCTTGGATATAAGGTGGACCTCGGAAAGAAGGTCGTCGTGATCGGTGGGGGAAACGTGGCGGTCGACGTCGCCCGTACCGTCCGCCGGATCGGGGACGAAAGGGAACTCCGGAAGTTCGGCGCCGTCTCCGAGGCCAGGGAGCATATCGAAGCGGCCCTCGACATGGCCCGCAGCGCCCTGCGCATGGGAGCGCGGGAGGTGCGCATGGTCTGCCTCGAGTCCCGGGAGAACATGCCGGCCTGGGAGTGGGAGATCGAGGAGGGGCTGCTCGAAGGGATCGATCTCCAATGTTCCCTCGGGCCGAAAAGGGTTCTCGGCCGGGAAGGAAGGGTGGCCGGCCTCGAGATGCTGCGCGTGAGGTCGCTCCGGGACGAGCAGGGCCGCTTCAACCCTTCCTTCCACGAGGGAAGCGAACTCACGCTGGATGCCGACACGGTCATCTATGCGATCGGCCAGGCGCCGGACCTTTCCTGGATTCACGAGGAGGATGGTATCGAGGTGACCGCGCGAGGATTGCTCCGGGTGGAGCGCGAGAGCCTGGCGACCTCGGCGGCCGGCGTGTACGCGGGCGGGGACGTGGCTTTCGGCCCGCGGCTCATCATCGAGGCGGTGGCCGATGGACAGCGGGCGGCCCGCTCGATCGGGGAATACCTTCGGGAGGGCGCCCACGCGCGCAACGTCTGGCGATCCACTGAGATCCGCCACCGGATGGCGGACGATTTCGACCGGACTCCCCGGCAAAAGCCCCCCGTGATCGACGTGGATCGGAGGACGGGCATCAGCGAGGTGGAGGTGTGCTACGACGAGGGGCACGCACGCACCGAGGGGAGCCGCTGCTACCGGTGCAACGTCAACACGATCATCAGTAGCACCAGGTGCATCCTCTGCGGCGGTTGCGTGGACGTATGCCCCGAGTCGTGCTACCGGCTCGTCGACGTGGCGCAGATCCGCGCGGACGAGAAGATCCGGGAGATCCTCCGGGCCCGCTTCGGGACGGACCGGCCGGCCGGTTCGGCCATCATCAAGGACGAGAAACGTTGCACGCGATGCGGTCTGTGCGAAAAACGATGCCCGACCCACGCGATCACCATGGAACTCTTCGAGGAAAGAGAGGCCCAGGTGTGAGCGGGAATCCGATCGACCGAAGACGTTTCCTGAGATTCCTCGGCTGGTTCGCCTCTCTGGGGACGATCACGGGGATCTCATGGGCCAGCGTGCGGTTCATGACCCCCAACATCCTGTACGAACCTCCGAAGGCATTCAAGATCGGGAGGCCGCAGGATTTTCCGGAGGGGGTGAACTTCCTGCCGGAAAAGCGGATCTTCGTGGTGCGTAACGGCAACACCTACAAGGTCTGTTCCGCCGTCTGCACCCACATGGGGTGCACGCCCCACTGGGTCGGGGAGAAAAAGGTGTGGGAGTGCCCTTGCCATGGGAGCATCTTCGACGAGAAGGGAGGGGTGGTGAAAGGCCCCGCACCCGACCCTCTTCCCTGGTACGAGGCCAAGATCGCGTCGGACGGCCGAATCTTCGTCGACGAGCGCAGAATCGTCCCGTACACACAGACCCTGACGGTGAAAACGTGAAGGAAAACTGGAAAGAGGCCCTGTTCCGGAACCGCGTCTGGAAGTCGATCTTCCGGCACGGCTACCCCGACAACGAAAGGCTCCGGTCCGAAGTGGTCACGAGCAACCTGTTTCTTCACGTCCACCCGGTCAAGGTGTACCCGGAAAGCCTCAAGTTTTCGAAGACCATCGGTCTCGGGCTGATCTCGTTCTATCTCTTCGTTATCCTGTCGGTCACGGGCGTCCTCCTGATGTTCTACTACATTCCGCACGTCGAACGTGCCTACCAGGACATGAAGGATCTCCAGTTCGTCGTCAGCTTCGGCGTGATCGTCCGCAACATGCATCGATGGGCGGCCCACGCGATGATCATCGCGGTGTTTCTTCATATGTGCCGCGTCTACTACACGGCTTCGTACCGGGAGCCCAGGGAGTTCAACTGGGCTCTCGGGGTCGTCCTCCTCCTCTTCACGCTCTTCCTGAGTCTCACCGGGTATCTTCTTCCCTGGGACCAACTCGCCTACTGGGCGATCACGATCGTGTCCAACCTGATCGGCGTCGTTCCCCTGGTCGGGCAGAAGCTCCGGTATATGGTCCTTGGGGGAACGGTCGTCGGCCAGAATGCGCTGATCCGCTTCTATGTGATGCACGTCATCGTCCTCCCCTTCCTCGCCGTCCTCCTGATCATGGTGCACTTCTGGCGGATCAGGAAAGACGGCGGCCTGGCGCGACCGGTTGAGACCGTGCAAGAAACCGTGGAGCGGGAAGAGGAGGGTGAGGGGAAGGACCTGAAATCGTACGGTCTCATGAACCTCGTGGAGGGGAAGACCCCCTTCGTGGGACAGGACCCCGACAGGATGGTGTCCTCCTGGCCCCACCTGCTGACGCGGGAACTGAGCCTTTTCCTCCTCGTGATGCTCGTAATCATGGGCATGTCGATCCTGTTCGACGCGCCCTTGGAGGAGATGGCCAACTCCGCCGTGACACCCAACCCGGCCAAGGCTCCCTGGTACTTCGTCGGGCTCCAGGAGTTGCTTTCCTGGGGAAACCCGTTCTGGGGGGGGATCTTCGTTCCAACGGTCGCCGTTCTCGCCCTGCTCCTCGTCCCCTACGTGGACCGCGGGCAGGTGGGGACCGGCGAGTGGTTCCATCCCGCCCGGCGGAGGGCCGTCATCATTTTCACCGTGATCGTCGTAGCGGCGATCGTGCTGATCCTCGTGGGAGAATTTCTGAGGGGACCGAACTGGCACCTGTACTGGCCTTGGGCGAAATGGCCCGTACATTGACATCGACCGGTTCTTCAATCTGCGGCAAAGGTGGTCCATGAAACGCGCTTTCGTGGTGCTGAGCTTGCTGATCCTGCTCTTCTTTTTCTGGCAGATCGGGAAGGACTACAACCGTCCCTACCTTTCCTACCAGAAGAGGTTCAAGGGACTCCTGGCGAAGGGGGGGGAGGGCGAACCGGAACTGGCCGCCTTCCCGCTCGGAACGAGGCAACGATGGATCGTGGACCTGGGGCGGGTCGACCGGTGTGAAACGTGCCATCTGGGTGCCGAGGATCCCCGGTTCCAGGACGCCCCGGAGCCATTTCGGACCCATCCGGATGCCGACTCGCACCCCTTCGAAAGTTTCGGCTGCACCGTGTGCCACGGCGGGCAGGGACTGGCAACCTCCGTGGGGGACGCCCACGGACCGACCGGAAACTGGAACGAGGCCATCCTCCACGAGGACTTCCTGCAGAAGTCCTGCTCCCTCTGCCACGGGGAAACCATCGGCGAATCGGCGCCGGTCCTGGCCCGGGGCAAGGCGATGTTCTACGAGTACGGCTGCCGGGGGTGCCACAAGGTCGAAGGGAAGGAACGGAACAGGGTCGGGCCGCCCATCCGGAAGATCGGGGAGAAGGTGCGGGTCGATTGGCTGTTCCGATGGCTGCGGAACCCGAGGGACTACCTGCCGAAGACCCGGATGCCCGATTTCATCTTCTTCGAGCAGGAAGCCGCCGATATCACTCTCTTCCTGATCCCGCGGCAGAAAGATCCGGCCGAGGCGCCGGCCGGTGCAGCGGAACGGGGCCGCAAGTTGTTTAACGAATATCGGTGCGTGACGTGCCACGCCCTGGAGGGGAAGGGGGGAGACATCGGCCCGGACCTCGCAAAGATCGGATCCAAGATCCGCCCGGATTGGCTCCTGAAATGGCTGAAGAATCCGCATGAGATCATGCCGACGTCGCAAATGCCCATCTATAACTTCACGGAGCAGGACATCCGCGACCTGGCCGCTTTTCTCCTGGGGGAGTACGTGGACCTGGAGCTGCCGGAGGACGAGGTGGCCCGGAACTTGAAAGCGGTGGCGAAGGGAAACGTCAGGAACGGAAAAGCGCTGGTCGAGAAGTACGGGTGTACGGGCTGCCACGAGATCGAAGGGGTGGAGGACCGCGGGGAAAACGGCTCGGAACTGACCCGGATCGGGGACATCCACATCAGCCGTCTCGAATTCGGGGAGGTGGAGGTTCCCCGGGAGCGGCGCACCGTCCCGAACTGGCTCTACAACAAGATGCGAAAGCCGAGGATCTTCAAGGACGGCCTGAAGATGCCGGATTACCATTTCACCGACGAGCAATCCGAGGCGGTCACGACCTACCTGTTGAGTCTGACGGCCGAAAAAGTCCCGGCCCAGTACAACCGTCCCCTGGGCGAACGTCTGTCCGACTATAAGCCGCAGGGGGATTTCGGAAAAGTCATGGAGAAGTACCGCTGTCTGGTCTGCCACCGGATCCAGGGGAGCGGGGGGATCCTTGCCCCCGATCTGTCCTGGGAAGGAAGCCGCGTCCGGAGGGAATGGCTCCTTGGCTACATGAAAAACCCGGACACCATCCGTCCGATCCTGGTGGAAAGGATGATCCAGCTCAGGATCCCGGATGCGGAAATCCAGATCCTCGATTCCTACTTCCGCACAACGCTCGTGGACGACCGGGTGGAGGGCCTGGTCGGCGCCGTGAAGGGGATGCACCTCGGGGATTCCGAAACGATCCTGAGAGGGAGGAAACTGTACTTCGAAAAATACGGCTGCGACGCGTGTCACCAGATCAGTCTCATCGGTGGGACGATCGGGCCGGATCTCACCAATGCGGGAAAAAGGCTTCGACCGGAGTGGGTCGTCCAGTGGTTGCGAAACCCGAAGATGTTCCTCAAGCGGTCCGTGGAGCCTGTGTACACCTTCTCTCCGAGGGAAGAGGAGGACTTGACGGCCTTCCTGCTCAGCCCGAAGGGGGGCAGCCCCAAAGGAGGGAAAGGAAAGCCATGAAAATCCGGCCTGTGAGTTTTTCGGTTCCGATGATCGCCCTGGTGGTTCTCCTCGCGACCAGCGCCGGGGGAAGCGGTGCGGGAAAACCCGGCGCCGACAACGCCGCGGCACGGGGGAAGGAGTTCGTCCTTCCCCGGAAGCACGATGCCGGCCTGAGTCGGGAAGCGAAACTGGGCAGGAACTTGTACGGGTACTACTGTGCGCTCTGCCACGGGAAGGAAGGGAATGCCGACGGTTTCAATTCGTTCAATCTGAAAACGCCCCCCACGCGGCACACGGACTCGATTCTCATGGGGACTTTGTCGGACGCCCAGATCCATCGGATGATCAAGGAGGGAGGCGGGGCACTGGGTCGTTCTCCGCAGATGCCGCCGTGGGGAAAGGTGTTGAGCGACCGGGAAATCGCCAACGTCACGGCCTTTATCCGCACGTTGGCCGTGACCGCGAAGAAATAAGGAATATTCCGGAAGCAGGCAGACCACTATCGGGGTATCGGGGCCGGGGAACGGACCGGGCTGCGGGAAGTCGGGGACGTGGCGCTCCGGTACCGCGACCCGGTGACGTCGAAGGTGGTCACCGACTCCGCGAAGGGGGTGTCCCTCGAACTCGTCCGCGACGAGCGGGTCTATCGCGAGGGGTTCGACCGGTCGGTGCAGGAAGCGGCCCGGCTGGCCGCCGCCCCGCCATCGCCCGCGGTCCGCGCGGAGATGGATCATGCGAACCGGTACAAGAACAGCCTCGACACGATGGGCGACATGAGCTCGGAGTCGGCCAAGGGGGCGCAGAAGGCGATCAAGTATCGCGCGTACGAGACGCTTCAGCAACGGTAGGGAATGGCCGGTGTATTGTTGCAGGCGTTGCGGGTATCATTCGGGGGTATGTCCACCCTGGATCGAATAATCGCCCTTCGCATGGCCCTCTACACACCCTCGCCAAGATGAACACGGAGGCAGGCTCATGGAATACGACATGCCGTTGTTCCGGCCGCCGTCGGAGGCGGGATCCCTGATATTCCAGGTGACCCTCGGCTGCTCGTGGAACCGGTGTCTGTTCTGCGCTTCGTACAAGACCAAGAAATACCGGGTGCGCCCCTTCGAAGAGTTGGAGAGAGATGTCGCGGATATGTCGTCGCGCTTCCCGGAGACGAAGAGGATCTTCCTCGCCGACGGCGATCCCCTGGATGCCCCGACCGACTATCTGGCGAAGGTGCTCGACCTCCTGAACCGGCGGTTCCCCTCCCTCGAACGGATCAGCACGTACGCAGGCCCCACGAACCTCAAGGTCAAGACGCAGGGAGAGCTGAAGACGCTTAAGGAAGGGAAGCTCGACATCCTGTATCTGGGGGTCGAGACGGGAAACGACGAACTGCTGAGGAAGGTCCGGAAGGGTACGACGGCGGAGGAGATCGTCGAGGGGGGGAGGAAGGCCATTCAGGCCGGGCTGCGCATGTCCGTCTTCATCATCCTGGGTCTCGGCGGGGCGGCGGGGAGCCATGCCCACGCCAAAGACTCCGCCCGCGTGGTCAATGGCATCGACCCCCAGTTCCTGGCCACTCTCACGCTAATCCCAATACCGGACAAGGGGGTCTACGAGGAGAGGATCATGGGAGGAGGGTTCCGGATCATCGACAGGAAGCAGTCCCTGCAGGAGCTCCGGTGGTTCGTGGAGGACCTTGCGCTCACCGACTGTAAATTCGGCACGGAGCACGCGTCCAACTACCTCCCCATCCATGGGGCGATGCTGCCCAGGGACAAAAACCGGATCCTGGACCTCATAGACAAGGCCTTGAAGGAGACCTCCCCGGGCATGTTCCGGCCGGAGTGGGCGAGAGGGCTCTGACGCCGGAAGGTCGTGAAGATCTCATCTGCGTATTCGGGATCGATCCCGATGCCGTTGTCCTGAACGGAAAAGATCTGTTCTCTCCCCTTACAGAAGGCAGAAACGTGGATACGAATGGAGCGTCCCTGCGAGATTCTTCAGCGCGATATCCAGAAGGGCGGAAGAGTCGATAAAAGGCGAACCATCGGGACGGGAGGCGCCTTCCTCATGAGGGGAGGGCGCCGTTTGTTTCGAAGACGGGACTACCCCGACCGTTCCCTTCGCTTCCGGCGCTCGGCCTGGATGCGGTCGAACTTCTCCTGCTGGTCGGGGCGCAGGATTGCGCGAACTCGGGTGCTGGAGCGTTCGATCGCCGCCTCGATCTGGGTCTGGACCGGCTTCCGAATTTCGACAATGTCCCGGTGCGTCTCGGTGACAATGGCACGCACCTGGTCCCGCTGGGCGGGGTCGAGGTCCAGCGACCGGGAAAGCCGCCTGACGATGAGGTCCACCGTGGCGCCGCCCCTTCCGGAGAGAACGGCCTCGATGCGGTAACGGTCGACGCGATGCACGACTGTCGCGCCCGCAAGAGCGCCGAGCAGGAAGACCAGCAGGACGCCGAGGATCGATTTCCATCGTTTCATGTTCGTCACTCTCCCGTCAGGTAGTCGAGCAGCGCGACTTCCTGGGTTTCCGAGGCGAGCGTCGTCACTGGATCGGCCGGATGCACCGGCGAATAGAATATGCTCCACCCCGCGAGCAGGATGGTCAGCGCCAGGAAGACCGGGGCCAGCCGCCACGCCCAGGCATACCAAGGTTCCCGCCATTCCCGGATCCTCGCCATCACGCGCGTCTCGAAGTTTTGTTCGACCCCGGAGATGTCCGGGGATGCTTGCCGCGCCAGTGCGAAAAACCGGTCGAGTTCTACATCCCTCCGGTCGTGTCGTTTACCGTTCATCGTCTCCTCCGATACTCCGTTTCAATGCCTGCCGCGCCCGGAAAGCGCGCACCTTCACCCGTGTTTCGCTCCACCCCATCAGCTCCGCCACCTCCCGGACCGACCGGTCCTCCAGTTCGAACAGCGTGATCACCAGCCGGTCCTCGGGTTTGAGGCGCGACATCGCCTGGTCGAGGATCATACGGGCCAGCTGGGCGGAAGGGCCGTTTTCCGTGGAACGGTCCGCAACCGGAGCGGCCAGGACCTCCAGCGAGACATCCTTCTCCTCCCGGCGCCGTTTCCGTAGTGCGTCGTAACATACGTGCACCGTGATCCGCGATAGCCAGTGCCCAAAAGGGGCATCGCCGCGAAAGGAGCGGAGGTCCCGGTAGACCCTCAGGAACGTCTCCTGTCCGAGATCCTCCAGCTCCGCATGGTTGCGTGCGAAGCGGGCGGCGATGCGAAGGATCGCACCCTTGTGTCGACGCACCAGCTCCGCAAACGCCTCGTCGTCGCCCGCGATCGCTTCGCTAACGAGGTCAGCATCCTCGCTCGGCTCCGCCATCGACACCCCCAGCGCGTACAAGAATCATTCCCCGCTCGAGTGCCGTTCTTCCACTCGGTTCATCATCCGGTCGATCCGCCGGTCCCGCTTTTCCTGCAAGGCCCGGAACTTCTTGAGCTGCTCGGGCGTCAGTACCGTCCGCACTTCCTGGAACATCTTGGCCCGGCGGACGGCGAGATCCCCGCTCGTCGCGGCGATCTTCTTCGCATGCTCCCGAAGGACCGCCTCGTCCGGCTTATCCGACAGGATCAGGTTCCGCAATTCCCGCCGCTCGGACACCATCTCGTTGCGAAGCGGAGCGATCTCGTCACGATGTTTCCGGAAGATGGCCTTGATCTGCTCCTTTTGCTCCTTGGACAGGCCGAGTGCCTTCGCCAGCCGGTGGCCCCGGTGACCGTGCCCCTCCCACCCGTCCTCCCGTTCGGACGAAGCGCATCGCCCGCCGCGGTCTCCGCCGCGATCGGCCCAAGCGTTTCCGGAAACGATCGTCCCTCCCACGGCAACTGCCGTAAGGACGGCCAGCGCGACAAATTCCTTGTGCAATGCTTTCATGTTTACCTCCTTGAACGGCCTTTTACCCTTTAATGGCGGAACGCCCATGGAAAAGGTTACCGCAGGGCCGACGCGTCCCAGCCGCCTCCCAGCGCCTTGACGAGCGACACGCTGGCGGCCATCCGTCGGCCGAGGATGTTGAGCGCGGTCTGTTCATTGGAGAGGGCCGTCGCCTGGGCGACGATGACGTTCAGGTAGCTGACCGTCCCGGCTTTGTATTGGTTGGTGACGATGTCCACCGTTTGCCGCGCGGCCGCAAGCGCCTCCTGTTGTACCCGCGCCTCCTCCTCCAGAACGCGAAGGGCGACCAGGCTGTCCTCCACCTCCTGGAACCCCGTGAGCACCGTCTGCCGATACGCCGCAACCTCCGCGTCGTAGGCCGCTCGGGCCTGCTCGGTCTGCGCCTGGCGCAGGCCTCCGTTGAACAGGACTTCCGAGACGGCCGGACCGACCGACCAGAAGCGGGCAGGCCAGGTCAGCCACTTCGCCAGGCTGGCAGCCTCAAGCCCCGCCGACGCGCTCAAAGTGACGTTCGGATAGAAGGCGGCCTCGGCGACGCCGATCCGCGCGTTGGCGGCGGCGACGCTGCGCTCGGCGGCCGCGATGTCCGGGCGCCGCTCCAACAGATCCGACGGCACGCCGATCGGAACGGCGGGAGGCGTCGCGACCAGCGGCGCGACGGGGATGGAGAAGGCGGAAGGCGGCTTCCCGACGAGGAGCGCCATCGCATGCGAAAGCTGCGCGTGCTGCAGCTCCAGGTCGATCGACTGCGCCTGCGCGGTCTTCAGCTGCGTTTCCGCCTGCAGCACGTCCGCCCTCGCCGCCACACCGGCGGAGTAGCGGTTTTTCGTCAGATCGAGCGTCTTTTGGTACCCTTCGATCGTGTCTTCCAGAACCTTTTTCTGCGCGTCGATCGTGCGCAACTGGAAGTAATCCTGGGCCAGCAGGGCCTGCGCGCTCAAGAGGACCGATGCGAGATCCGCCTGGCTCGCCTGAGCGCCCGCCTGATTGGCCTCGACGGTGCGGCGCACCCGCCCCCAGAGGTCGACCTCCCAGGAGAAGTCGATCGGCAGCAGAAAGTCGTTGGATGCCCCGAGACCGCCCACTTCGGAAGAGCGCCGGGAGCGCGTGACGGAGGCGCCGCCCGTCACCGCAGGATAGAAGCCGGAGCGGGAAGCCCGGACGAGCGCCTGCGCTTGGCGGTAATTCGCGTCCGCCTGGGCGACGTTCTGGTTCGCGGCCGCAACCTGCTCCTCGAGCGCATTGAGCTCGGGGATCGTGTAGATCTCCCACCAGTTCCCCCGCAGGACGTTGTCTTTCGGCTGCGCAAGCCTCCAGCCGTCCACTTCCTTGTAGGACAGCGGTATTGTCGCCTTCACCTGCGGCGGAAGGGGCGCCGGTTTCACGTAGTTCGGCCCGACGGCCGCGCAGGCGCTCAGGACCGCGAGCATCCCGGCGATGGCGGC
>CAAGKR010152361.1_pt1 | contig 11304 bp, 11 predicted proteins | sample 2556971 | NCBI WGS metagenome assembly CAAGKR01 (sample SAMEA5207829, study PRJEB30636) | soil metagenome | biome: forest; feature: boreal; material: soil | place: USA | collected 2011-09 | depth 1 m
ATAGAGTCGCTGGGTCGCAGTGTTCCGCTTGATGAAGCGGGCGGCGTCGAGTTTTCGCGCGTTGTTGCCGGTGAGGCCGACGCGGTGATCGCGGGGTCCTCTTCCGCAGCCTAGAAAACACCCGCCTGATTAGGTTCTGTGTCGCGCGCCTCACGTCCGTGAGGAGCGCTACTTTTTTGTGTAAGCTTGCAAAAGCGTGCTCGCGGGTCACGAACGCGAACGGTCATTCGTTGAACCGTCCGTGCCCGAATTCTGGGCACTGTCAAAACAGCCGAACTTCGGGAACACGATGCATAGATTCTTCCTGCTCGTAGGCGCCGTATTCTGCGCCATCACTCTGCACGGCATGTCGAGCTCCTATCTAAGCGCGCAGGGACTACCGACGGCCACGGGGAGCCCGAGCGCCATATCCACCGGAACCCCAACCTCGCCCGCCGATCCGATTCAGCACATAGTCATCCTGACGAAGGAAAATCGCACCTTCGACAACTACTTCGGGAGGTTCCCCGGAGCAGACGGAACCACGGTTGGACGGCTAAGCACGGGTCAGGTAGTTCCTCTGCAACACACGCCCGACCATACCCTTATCGACATCGCTCACCACGGAGATGCTGCGACGGTCGCAGTTAATAACGGGCGAATGAACGGCTTCGATCTGCTGCCGGGCGCGATCCAGAACGGACAGGAGATCGCGCTCTCGCAGATGCACGAGCAAGACATTCCGAATTACTGGCAGTATGCACGCACCTTCAGCTTGCTCGACCACTTCTTTTCGACGATCAACGGGCCTAGCTACCCGAACCATCTTGCCCTCGTTGCCGGATCCTCGAGCAACACGGTGGACAACCCGGTGCTCAACACCTACCACTCGTGGGGATGCGATGCCGGTCCGTACACGAAGGTGGAGACCGTGGACCCGGCAACCGGAAGGCACGCGTTCATCAAGCCTTGCTTCGACATAAACACGCTCCCCGACGAGCTGCAAAAGGCCGGTGTTTCATGGAAATACTACGCTCCGGCGCAGTACCAGTCGGGGTACATCTGGTCTTCCCTCGACTCGATCAAGCACATTCGCTATGGGGCGTTGTGGACTTCCAACGTCGTGCCACCGCCACAATTCTTGAGCGATGTGCAAGCCGGAACGCTGCCGCAGGTGAGCTGGGTCGTCGAAAACGAGCAGGTAAGCGAGCACCCCCCGTACAGCTCGTGCCTCGGCGAGAACTGGACCGTTCAATATCTCAACACTCTGATGAAGAGCCCTCTCTGGGCCAGCACTGTCGTCTTTCTTACGTGGGACGACTTCGGCGGTTTCTACGATCATGTGCCTCCTCCCCATCTGGACTACATTGCCCTAGGTCCGAGGGTGCCCACCATCGTCATCTCGCCGTATTCGCGCCCTGGAACCGTAGACCACAGGCAGTACGACTTCGCATCGATCCTCCGGTACGTCGAGGACAAGTTTGGACTCCCCGCTCTAAGCGCGTACGACCGAAGCGCGCGTAGCGTAGGAGACGCATTGGACTTTAGCCAGAAGCCGATTCCGCCCCTAATCCTCGAGCCAAGAACCTGCCCGCCAGGCGCCTATCACCGGCCGAAGAGCGTGGCAGGAAGAGTCACTTCAATCGAGTCCAGCCCCGAGCTGCACGCCGTGTACGCCGTGACCTCAGTTTCGCCCGATCCGGTAGAGCTCGTTCTGTCCGGAAAGTCTGCCATCGTCGACAAACACGGGAGTCGAGTGTCATTGCAAGATCTTCAGCCCGGTGATCACATAAACGCGGCAGCGGTCCCGACTCCTGACAGAGCCCTCGTTTACCTGGGAAGCACCGTTCAGGATCAGGATCTCGAAAAGGTGACAAGTCAGTATGCGATTGTCGTGAGCAAGAGTCTCGACGCGCGCAGCGTGAAGGCCCAGGTGGTGGGAGGCGGGGTTGAAACCATCAATGTTGGCGGGGGAACGAAGTTCCTCGGCGCCGCTACGGGCAAGAGACTCTCGAGCCTCAAGCGACGTGACATCGTTCAGGTTTCAGGAATACTGAACCTTCGAGTGCGCCGCATGGTGCGCACAATGTGGCTTCGCCTATATCGCCCTTCGGCCTGAGTTTGCCACCCGCCCACCAGCCTTCAGCGGTCCGCAAAGATGCTACAGTCCAGTTGGAAGTCGCTATTCCTTCCACAACCCGTATTATTATCGAGGCTTATTTATGACTGACCGTTATTCCGATCAGGCACGTCCTGATGCCGGCCTTTTTATTGACTGGGACAATCTGAAGCTTGGGCTGAAAGATCTGGGAAGACAGCCCAACATTTCGTCTTTGCTCGACGCAGTCGGTCAGCGCGGACGGATCGTCATTGCACGCGCCTATGCCGACTGGCAGCAGAAGTCACACGCGTTTGACCCGCCAAACCTGTACGCGGCCGGAATAGAGCCGGTCTACGTGCCCATAAGGATGCACAGCGGCCAGCTAGTCAAGAACAGTGCGGATGTCAAGCTGGCTGTCGATTGCATCGACTTTCTGAACACAGCGCCGCACCTCAAGACGTTCTTCCTCGTGTCGGGAGACTCCGACCTTCTCCACCTGGTCAACTTTCTGAGGGCGCGTGGCAAGCGCGTCATCGTCGTGGCCGTGTCCCACACTCTGTCTCCCACTCTCGCTGACAATCTCGACGAGCTAATGCTCTACGACGTCGATATCGAGCCGGCGCGTCAACCCGAGCCGAGCCTCAACGGGAAACGACAGAAACCGGCCACCGATACGGATATTGTCGAGAACAGGCAGTACGACGAGGCCTTTTCCGCGGTCGCAGACCTGCTGAGAAACCGCAGCAATCGAGTTGGGTCGCTCTTTTCGTGGATCGGCATTCAGCTGGCCCGGAGAGGCATAGATTACAAGGCTCTTGGTTTTGAGCGGTTCAAAGACTTCATGCAAGAGGCGGAGCGCAGAGGCTACATCAGGATCCTCACGAGAGGGCTGCAGGACTGGGCCTATCTCCCCGAGCAGTACGAGCACATGACGGAGACCGAGCTGGCGGCTGAGGAGCAAGAGGATAACGACGGCGACGGCGATCTGCAGTCAGTCGTAGCCGTGCAAGCGCTCGACCCGGATGCGCAACGTCACTTTCTGCGTTATCTCGTCGACCTCGAGAACCGCTCCGAGTACCTCATTCCGCCTTACATCGTCTCGCATCTCACTCGAGACAGCGTGCTGCCTTCGCTGTCGCAGAGTCAGCTGCGCTCGCTCGTGCGCGATGCAATCGACGAAGACATACTGGTTCCTTCGACTCACACCGTGCCCCACCGCACGACAGGCAAACCGTATGACCTACGCACGGTTAGATTGAACCCCGAACATCCGTTGGTGCGAGATGTTATGGATGCCGCCGCCGTGGCGTCTGGCATGTCCGGAGAAGAGTAGCGTCTCTCGCGCTCAGCGCGTTGTGTGCATCGGCATGATTACGTGTGTGTAGTCGACCGAATCGATAGGGCGGAACACGGCAGCGCTGTTGGGTCCGGTTATCTCCAGACCCACCTGTTGAGAGTCAAGAGCGCCGAGAAGATCCGACACGTAACGCGAGTTGAATTGCACCTTCGCGCCGCCTCCGTTGACGACGGCGTCGAGCTCGCCGCGGTCTTCACCCAGCTCGGCTGCGGCACCCGTCACCGCAAGGACTCCGACTCCAGCTTCCCCGCCAGGCTCAATGTCAAAAGTGATCGCATTGGAATTGTCTCGCGAGAAGTAACTCGCCATTTTGGTCGCCTTCAACAGGTCGTCCCGCGAGACAACCACCTTGGTCGCAAATTTTGTGGGAACCAAGCCTTTTAGGTTTGGATAAGAGCCCTCGATGAGGCGTGAGACCACATTGAGGTCCGTCGTGCGAAAGACAATCTGATTGCGGTTAGGAGTGACTGCGATTTCCACCGGATCGTCACCGTCAGGAACAATCTTGGCAAGCTCGGCAAGCGTTCGCCCGGGGATGATGACGCTGAAATCTCCGGACGCCGCGTTCTCCAGGTCACCGGAACGCATGGCCATGCGGAACCCGTCTGTGGCTGCCAGCGAAAAACTCTGCCCTGAAAAGGTAGCCAGCGCGCCGGTGAGGATGGGGCGGGTGTCATCCATGGCTGCGGCAAAGACTACCTGCTCGACCATCTCCTTCAATAGACCAGCGGGAACGGCGACGGCCGTTTCATCGCCGGCGGTGGGGATGACCGGGAAATCGTCTGCCGCCATGCCTCTGATCGTCGCTTCGTATCTTCCAGATGTGACGTGAGCAGAGTGACCACCAGCCTTCACGGAGATGTCCACGACTCCGCCAGGCAGGGTTTCCACGAATTCGGAAAGCAGGCGTGAGGGAAGGGTAATCGCACCCTCGTCCGCGATCTCGGCGTCCAGCCATGCGCTGATGGCGATGTCGAGATTGGTCGCCGACAATCGAAGTCGCCCTTCTTCGGTGACGAGCAAGACATTGGTTGTGATGGGCAGAGGACTGCGCGCGGCCACTGCTCGTCCAGCGACGTGCAACGCGTGGCTCAAGTGCTCTTGACTGGCACTGATCTTCACCATTGGCTCCTTCTCAGAGCGCCCCAACTACCGAACCCGATGCCGGCGGCGCGCTCGTCGTCGTCGACCACGAGATCGGCGGCAGCACGGTCGGACATGTGTTGGGGACATGGGATTATAGTCGGCGCCATTTAGGACTTCAACGCGTGGAGGGCGGAGCGCTGTCGACCGCAAACCCGTACCGCAAAAGCGCCGCCCCGTCGCTAAACCGTGCGAAGCCGGAGCTTCCTAGATTGACCTCGATAATCCACTTGCCGCTCTTCTGCGCCGAAGATACGAGGCAAGCGCCGGCGCCCGCCGTTGTACCCGTTTTTACTCCGTTTACCGCCGAATTGCCCCACAGCAACTGGTTTCTGTTCGTCCAGTAGTGTAAACGTCCATCAACCGAGCGGGCAGCCCAGAACTTTGTGGAGACTATTTGCGCGAAGACGCGCCAGCTCATGGCCGCGCGAGCAAGGACAGCCAGGTCTCTAGCCGTACTGACTTGCCCCCAGGTGTCGAACCCATTCGGGGTCAGAAAATGCGTGTGCGCCAAATGCAGACGACGAGCTTGAACGTTCATGAGAGACACGAAAATCCCTAGGTTAGGGGCAGCAGCCTGCGCGAGCGCCACGGCCGCATCGTTTCCGGAGGGTAAGAGCGCCCCGTAAAGCAGGTTTCGAACCGTCATCGTCTCGCCTGCACTGAGAGCAGCAGTCGAGCCACCGTACGAGGCAGCAAGTGGACTGACCGTCACCAGACGGTTCAGCGGGATGCGCCTTCGGAGAACGACGAGAGCCGTCATTATTTTTACGGTGCTGGCCGGCTCCCGCATCACATCCGGGCTCTTCTGATAGAGCACTCCGCCAGTCCAACCGTCCACGACAATAGCCTCGGGGGCAGAAATTGGTGGAAGGGCCGGCGAGGACGCGGCCTCTCCGGCAGTGGCCAGAAAGGTAAGCAGGGCGAGCAGAAGACAACAGGGTCGCACGAGGTCACTCAATGCCTGTCGCCGCCACTGACTTCGCCAGGGCTAAGCAGCGTTCGATCCGAGTTTGCGCGTCAGAATCACCCGGCCGTGGAGTGAGGCGGCACCGTCTCAGTGCGAGCGGCAAGAGCCGCGAGGTGGTGACGCGCGTACTCGAATCCGCCCTCCAGAAGCTCGGCCGTGTGTCTGAAATCACGGGCGTCATCGTACTCGCGCAGCGGAGGACGCAGCAAATGAATGCTCGCGCCCCTGCTCGTGGGCAACTGGCATACGCGGTCAGAATAGGCCTGGGCGGCGATGCGGGCGCTTCGATCGGCTACCGAAGCGCCTTTCATAATCTCTCTGGAAAACCAGCTGCAGTCGAGCGCGAATATGGTCGTCGCTCCTTGTTTGAGGATTGTGGGAATCGGCAGGTATTCGAGCACTCCCCCGTCAACGTAGAGCTCGCCTGCGATCGAATACGGCGGAAAGACGCCGGGTATGGCAGTCGAAGCCATGACGGCGGGCACAATCTCTCCAGAGTCAAAGACCACTCGCTTGCCGTCTGACAGTCTCACGGCGACGACAGTGAACGGAATCTGGGCGTCTTCGAAGGCGGCGGACCCGATATGAAGACGCAGAAACCTCTCCCAGGCATCCGCAGCGTGGATATAGCCTGAGCGAGAGAGATTCATCAGCATGCGGACTCGGCCGCCGGGAAAGATGTCCTGAGTTCGCAGAGCTAGCCAGATCGCTTCCAGACGATCGAGGCGGTGCGGATGCAGTCCGAACCAGCCGGCGTTTACCGCGCCGGCACTGGTGCCGGCCATCGCATCAGGGCGGACTCCAGCTTCGGTGAGGGCTCGAAGCATTCCCGCCTGGCTTGCTCCACGAGATCCTCCTCCGGAGAAGGCGAACCCGACGACCTCTTCGGAGCGTCGAAACCTGCGGAACATGGAGACCCCCTTTCCGGGTCGCAGACTCTATTGTGCCTGAACCGGTTCGCTACACTATGTTGCCTGGAACGCCAATGAAACACGACGCCATCTTGCTCCATCACCCCGATTTCCTGAACTACGACTTTGGCCCATATCACCCACTTCGCCCGGAGCGGTTGACCGCGGGCCTGGATCTCTTTCAGAGTCTCGGTTTCTACGATCCGGACCGAGACGGACCCACGATTCTTCCCGCGACCCGTGACGATCTAGAGCTCGTTCACGATCCTCTGTACATAGATGCAGTCATTGCAGCGGGGTCCAGCTCGAGCCCGCCTTCCGGCTACGCTCAGTTTGGGCTTGACGGCGCCGACAATCCTCCCTTCCCATCGATGCACGAGGCAAGTGCGATGGTCACCGGCGGCACGATTGAGGCGGTTCGCCACGTCATGCGGGGTGCTGTCGATCATGCCTTCAACCCTGCCGGCGGCCTGCACCACGCCCAGAGAGCTCGCGCCTCCGGATTCTGCATCTACGACGATCCTGCGGCAGCGGCGGCGCTGGCGATATCGGAGTTTGGCGCACGCGTTTTTTATGTCGATTTCGACTGTCATCATGGCGACGGCGTGCAGTGGATCTTTTACCAGGATCCACGAGTATTCACGCTCTCCTTTCACGAAAGTGGCCGGTATCTATTTCCAGGAACCGGCAGCCCCGACGAGCGAGGCTCGGGCGCCGGAGAAGGAACGTCTGTGAACATGCCCTTTGAGCCCTTCACCGAGGACACCTCGTGGCTCGAGGCAGTCGAGACTCTGCTTCCTGACCTCGTACACCGCTTCCAGCCGGACCTTCTCATCAGTAACCACGGGTGCGACACCCATCACTTCGACCCGCTCACCCACCTCTCGCTGTCGACCCGTGCGTTTTCCAGACAGGCGCGGCTGGTGCACGAGCTTGCCCACGAGCACACTGAGGGCAGATGGGTTGCCGTGGGCAGCGGGGGCTACGATTGGGTAGACGTTGTGCCGCGGTCGTGGGCTATTCTCTGGTCTGAAATGACGCGCCAGCCTTTGCCAGAGCAACTTCCCAGCTCGTGGTTGGAGCGGTGGACGCCTTCGGCGGATCATCCCTTGCACACGCGTTTCGTTGATAGCGATGAGAGCTGGGGGATGGAAATACCCGAGGTCTCTCGCGCTAATCGGGAGACATTGCGAGTGGTTCGCCGCTCCGTTGGCGCGCCGAGCCCCAGTGCCACGTAAATTTTTTGAGTCCTCGTTTAACGGATCGCGCAGTTGCCGAAACCTGATGCGCTCGGACCCGGTATATCCTGAGAGTGCAGGAGTTTCATGGAAGAGCTGACCGAACTGGAAGACCTCGAGCTCATCTCGCGTTCCAAGCACGGCGACCATAGCGCGTACCGAGAGCTAGTTGAGCGTTACAAGGACGCTGGTTATCGCGTGGCGCTGCAGGTTCTTCGCCACCCAACGGACGCCGAGGATGTTCTTCAGGAGTCCTTCATCAAGGCCTACGTGTATCTGGACTCCTACTCATCCAAGTACCGCTTCTATACCTGGTTCTCGACAATCGTGCGAAATGTCGCGCTCTCCCATCTCAAGGCCCGCGATTGGATCGTGTCTCCCTTGCCGGACGAGGCAGTTCGGCCCCTTAGAGCGGCAGTTGAGGAGTCGCCGGAGCTCGTAGCGCTGGCCTCTAGCCGGGCAGATATCGTGCGCGAGGCGGTTCGAGTCCTTCCCGAGCGCTACAGACGTGTGCTGGTGTTGCGCTATTGGCACGATCTCTCGTACGAAGAAATCGCCTCAGTCACTCAGCAATCGCTTGGCGCCGTCAAGACTCAGATACACAGGGGTAAGGCGCTGCTTGGGGAAGGTCTCCACGGCGTCGAACTCGGTCTGGCTGCGGATTAGCTCAATGGCTGTTCACCTCGACGACAGAGACCCCGCGATGTCTACGGAGCTGACGTCGGATTTTGCCGCGAGGCTGGAAACCTCGCTACGAAGTGCCGATTCGGAACGCAGGCGGCATGCTCTTCGCGGCAAGCTGGCGACCTGGGTTCCGGTCATGCTCTTGGTGGGTCCCCTGTTTGCATGGCTGCTCACGTCAGCGAGTCCCGGTGGTGAGCACGTGGCAGTCAATGCGCTTGTGTCGCTCACATTTGTGCTCGATGCAGGAGTACACGTGGACACTGCAGTCCTCTCATCGCTTCATCTGGAAGCCCTGCCCATGGTCGTCGGAGCACTGCTTTTGGTAATGACGGCATTCTGGTTGCTCTGGGGAGACGAGTCCGGGGAATGAGTCGCCGGCGGGTGCTGGCAGCGGGCTGGCTCCTGCTGCTCGGGCTGAGCGCAACACTACCGCTTTCGGCACTCTTTCATGGCGTAATCCGCATCGGCCCGGGAACTCTCGTGGCGGCGAGGCCACTGGACAGCCCGGTTATTTCGCTGGGTTCGAGTGTCACGCTGCCCCGCGGATCACGATCAGTCGTGGTCGTCATTGGAGGCGACATTCGTTCAGACGGCGTCGCCAAAGACGACCTGATCACGGTCGGCGGCAATGTCTATCTGGGCCCGAGCGCGCGGGTCAATGCCGATGTTCTTTCGATGGTGGGCACGGTATACAAGTCGTCCCAAACGAAAGTGGCGGGTCGCATCGGCGGACCGTTGAGGTCCTGGGATGGACGCTCCGTTCGGCACAGAGACCTACTGCAAACTCTGTTCAACAGCATACGACTGGGGCTGGCAGCAGGCCTTGCCCTCTTGCTAGTCGGCACCTGTCTAACGGTTGTTTTTCCGTGGCAGATCGTGCTGATCTCGTCAACCATGCGCGCGTCGCCGCTGAAAAGCGTCGGTGCGGGTCTGGCGTGCCTGGTTGCCTTTGTCTTCCTTGTGGTGCCGCTCGGGCTGAGTCTTGCCGGGCTTCCATTTGCCCTGTTGCTGTCCGGTGCCGCCTTTCTTGCCTGGCTCTTTGGCATGGCTGCCGCCGCCGTCCTGGTCGGACGAGCCGCGGCACGCGGATCAGTACCACTGCTATGGGCGACGGCGGCTGGACTCGTAATCCTGGCTCTGGTCATGGCCATTCCCGTAGTCGGCCCGCTGTCTGTCAGCCTCGCCGGGCTAACCGGAGCAGGGGCTCTCGCAGTGGCGCTCGTCGGCAGGGCAGGGCCCGCGACACCGCTCTCCTGAAACATTTCGGGCCTTCTCCCGGTATCTGGGGAAGGATGATCACGCCAGGGGGCGCGAAAGGACGACCATGATAGCTCCGTCCGTGGCACCGCCACAGAACGGATTTCTCTCCCTTCGAATTTCTCGGCACACGCGCCATCCGCGCGAGTTCATTGACCTGACTGAAGAGGTGCAGGAAGCCGTCGACCGCTCCAGCTTTCACAGCGGGTTCGCGGTCATCACCTCCGAGCACACAACGGCTTCGATAGTCGTCAACGAGCACGAGCCGGAACTACTAAAGGATCTCGGTACCTTTCTCGACGGTATCGCACCCGAGTCTCGGGATTACGCTCACAACTCGGTTCCCTGCCTTCCCGGAGAGCGGCCGAACGCGCACGCCCACTGCCAATCACTTTTCCTCTCGGCTAGCACCACGGTGCCCATCGTGCAAGGCAGACTGGCTCTCGGTCGCTACCAACGCATCTTTCTGGTCGAGCTCGACCACGCGCGGCCGCGTGGTGTCACGGTCACCCTGCTAGGGGCCTGACTAAGCGCCTACCAGGTCAATGGTTCGATAAAAACGTCGACTTCTCCCCCGCAGGAGAGGCCGACTTCGAAGGCCATCTCGTCCGTGATGCCGTAGTGGACGAGCTTCGGTGACCGGGTGCTCAAGACACCTTGAGCTTCCTCAAAAATCGCTGACTCGAGACAGCCTCCGCTGACCGATCCTGAAACCTTCCCGGAAGCGGTCACCGCCATTTTCGCCCCAGCCGGTCTGGGAGTCGAGCCTTTGGTCCGAACCACGGTGGCGAGTGCAATCGCCTCGCCTTGGATGCGCCAGGAGTCGACATCCGCCAATATTTCTCGCATTGGTTCCCTCACACCATGTTAAGTCACCCCGTCGGGGTGGCCGTCGTCCCTGCTAACATCGCCGCAGAATGACGCAGATTTTCCTCGGCACCCAAGGCTGGAGCTACAAGGACTGGGTGGGCCCCTTCTATAAGTCGGGGACTCAGAGCACCGACTACCTCTCGCAGTACGCACGGCAGTTTTCCGCTGTGGAGCTCGACACGACCTTCTACGGCACTCCGGCCGATGGGCGGGTGGACAAGTGGAGGGAGTCGACACCAGACGACTTTCAATTCACCGCCAAGCTGCCCAAGTCCATTACCCACGACAGGCATCTCCACCAGGCGTCGGAAGAGATGGGCGAGTTTCTCGGCGCGATTGGCAAGTTGGGCTCCAAACTGGGACCAATTCTGATCCAGCTCCCGCCAGACTTCTCCATCGACGAACGTCCCGCGCTCTCGGACTTTCTTGACCAGCTTCCCACGGACTTCCGTTTCGCGGCGGAGTTCAGACACCGCTCGTGGCTTATCGACGACACGTTCGAACTCCTTGCAAAGCATAACGTTGCCTGGACGTGCATCGACCTTTCGTACATGCCTCGACAGGTCGCAGTCACCAGCGATTTCATTTATGTACGTTGGCTAGGCGATCGGCGACAGATTCAGCACATGGACAGCGTGCAGATAGATCGCCGGCACGACCTCGACGTATGGGCCGAGCAGCTCGAGGAGGAGGCCCGCCGGGTCGAGCGCATTTACGGGTTCGTCAACAACCATTACTCGGGACACTCCCCCTCGGATGTACGATATCTGCGGAAGCGGTTGGGCATGCCGGAG
>CAAGKR010260095.1_pt1 | contig 11304 bp, 8 predicted proteins | sample 2556971 | NCBI WGS metagenome assembly CAAGKR01 (sample SAMEA5207829, study PRJEB30636) | soil metagenome | biome: forest; feature: boreal; material: soil | place: USA | collected 2011-09 | depth 1 m
GACGGGGTTGCTTTCATCCCCGGAGACATGGTGCAGGCAGACTTCAGAAGCCTCCTGTCCGTTTGCTTGAAGCTGGAGAAGCCCATCTTCATCATTCCGACGGCAGAAGAATGGCTCCGTTCTGCCGGCTCGAGCAGGATCCGAATGCTGACCGCCGATGATGTTGTGGCCCGCTCGCCACAGGAGTTGGACTTAGGCGACGCCGCGGACAACATCGCGGGTCGCAGCGTACTGGTGACCGGCGCTGCGGGCTCGATCGGCTCGGAGCTATGCAGAATCCTGGTGACTCTAAAGCCCCGGCGGCTCGTGCTGGTCGACAACAACGAGAGCGGACTGTTCGACATCGCGGCGCAGCTGCGCGGGCTCTCTAATGTCGATCTGCGAGAAGCACTCGTTTCAGTTACCGATCGCGAACTACTGCTTACTGTGTTTGCGGACGAAAGGCCGGACTTTGTCTTCCACGCCGCCGCCTACAAGCACGTTCCGATGCTTGAGAGTCACCCCGAGCAAGCTGTGTTGGTCAATGTAATTGGCACCAGCAACGTGCTTGCGTGTGCAGAGGCTGTTTCGGCAGGACAGTTCGTTCTCATCTCAACCGATAAGGCGGCCTCTTCTCAGTCGGTCATGGGCTGCACGAAGCGCCTGTGCGAATTGATGGTGCTCAGCCATCGAGGGGTCATGCCATGTCGCGCAGTGCGCTTCGGCAATGTAGTAGGCAGTCGCGGAAGCGTGACGCCAATCTTTGAGCGCCAGATCGAGCGCGGTGGGCCAATCACAATCACCGACCCGGAAATGACGCGTTACATGATGACCTCGCGTCAGGCCGCATCCCTGGTGATCAGTACGGTCAGCCTTCCGGCGGGCCGCCTGTACATGCTTGACATGGGCGAGCCGGTCAAGATCCTCGACCTTGCCAACGCGCTCATTCGATCTCGGGGCCTAAGGCCTGGGAAGGATATTGAGATCGTGTTCACCGGCGTCAGGCATGGCGAGCGGTTGAGCGAGGACCTGCTGGGTCCGGGGGAAGGCTGGAGGTCGACCGCGAATGCGTCGATCCGCGAGGTCGTGACCCCGATGCCAGACAAAGCTGAGGACCTTGACTGGACGATCCAACGGCTAACCGAGCTCGCCAAAGATCAGAGGTCGACGGAGCTCGCCCGCGCGCTCAAGCAATCGGTATGGGCTCGCGCGATCCCGGCCGTGGAAGAGGCTCCTGTGTCCCAGGCGAAGCAGGGCGCCATGGAGCAGGCCATCCCTTAGCCCAGGCGGGCAGAGCCAGTCGATCGCAAATCTGTACGACCAGCCAGATACCTCTCGACCGCGTAAGCGCACAGACCAAGCAACGCGACCGGCCAGGCGGCCCAAGGCGACCGATAAGCCAAGCTGCCGGCAATCGCAAGCGCCAGCCCAGCAGCTACTAGCGTGGCGGCCACCATACCGCGCCGCCCCCGGGTTGAGGCGAGCAGCTGGTACGAATGCGAGCGATGAGCGGTTCCGACGCGGTGCCCGGCGCGCGCGAGGCGAGCAAGAGTCTCGACAGGATCCAGGAGGAACAGTGACAACCCGACGGCGACCGCGAACAACGCCATCGGGCGCTGCCCGGCTGGGGCCAACAGCGGTAGGCCAGCGATTGCGAATCCGAGCGACGTGCTCCCCGCGTCGCCGAGAAAGATTCTGGCCGGCGGCCTGTTGAGAATGAGGAAACCGACCGCCGATGCGGCCAGGACGAGCGCAAACTGAACTGCGCCCAGCGACCAGGCCGCCACTGCGACTCCGATGCAGCTGGCAACTGCCTGCCCAGCAGCCAACCCGTCGATGCCATCCATGAAGTTATAGAAGTTGGTAACACCCACCAGCCAGACCACCGCAAAAGGACCGGCCAACCAACCGACCGACACATCAAGTGGCGGCGGCAGTGGTAGCCGGCCGACTCCTCCGAGCGCCACCACCACCGCCGTCGCAACCAGAAGCTGAACCAAGAACCGATAGCCGGCGCGCAGCGGGTGGAGATCATCGATAGCTCCCAAGGCGGCAATTGCCGCGGCACCGAAGAGGAGGATGTCGAGCCCCTGGCTGGGCCCTGTTCCGAGAGCGGCGAGCAGCAGAATCCCTGTCGTCACGCCCGCGACGATTCCGAGGCCGCCTCCGCGCGGCGTGGAGGACTCATGCGAACTGCGAGCGTTTGGCACATCAATGAGCCCCAGTCGCGAGGCTTTCTTGGCAACAAACCAGGTGCTGACTACGGCCACCCCAAACGAGGCGAGCGCTGAGACTACGAGGGCGGTGATCAATGCGGGCGTCGGCTGGTAAGTTCGTGAACCGAAGCCGCGAAGCTCCCTGTAGGCTTGAAGCCCAGCTCGCGCTCGATCCGCACCGCGCTATAGATGGCGGTCTGCGACAACGTATTCAGCGTCTCCGAATCAAAAGGCAGTCGTCGGCCTGTGAGCCGCTCGCCCACGTCACCGGCCAGTGCGGCGGCCCTTAGCACGGAGCGTGGGACGTGCCACCTGGGCGGACGCCGCGCAAGCGAGTGAAGGATGGACTCATATAGTGCGCGCGACGTGTAGGCGCGTGGCTCGGCGACGATGTACACCTTGCCAGCTGCCTTGGGACTGCGCGCTACCAGGAGTGCGGCGTCGACCGCATCCTCGACGTGTACCAGGCTGCGGCCCCCGCCGAGGGTCGGTATCGGGGGAAACCAACCCTGCTCAATGGCATCGATCATCCGCGGCAGCTGGCCCTTTTGCCCTGGGCCGTAGACCATTGGCAGTCGGAGACATGCCGTCCTCAAACCACTGGTTCCATTCATGCGAATGACCAGCTGCTCGGCGGACAGCTTTGCCCGCGCATAGGGTGTCGTTGGTCTGGGCTCGATACTCTCGTCGACAGCGTCGGACAAACCGACCGGCATGACGGCACACGTGCTGAAGAAGACGAAACTTTCCACGCGCGCTTGAATAGATGCGGCGAGCACGTCTCGCGTGCCCTCCACCGTTACGCGGACATGCGCGGCTTCTGAATCGGGCCCGTCGTCGAATTGGTGGACCCGGCCAGCCAAATGGAAGACAGCCTCGGGCCGGAAGTCGTCGAAGTTCGGGATTGGACCGCGGCCCAACTCTGCTGTGATGGTGTCAGGTCCATCTGGCCGGTGGGTAACGCGAAGGACGCGGACGCCAGCCTCGCTCATTCGCCGGCATAAGACCTGGCCTATGAATCCGTCAGCTCCCGTGACCACGCATCGTTCCACAGTTGGCAATTATTGCGTGGGGATCACACACGAGCCCGAACAACTCTCTATAGAGAGGGTTCTACGTAGTTCTCGGCGATTCTCGCTTGACCGATGCCTCAGCCACCGCTTCGTACACACGCAGGGTCTCTTCAGCCATCCGGCGCGTTGTGAACCCTTACCCTTCCTCTTGCCGCAAGTTCGAGTGCGTGACTTTCTTGTGCGTCGAATTCCAAGAGGGCCTCCTTGCGGCGAAGTGCGCAACATGGCCCGATCCGCTTGTGAAAGCCCGACGACGACGAGCTGTTGGCGGCCGCCTCTCGCCCGATACCGCTCAAAGGCGGACAGTACGACCGGCGTGTTCTTGCGGGGATCAACAGCGCCTGGGCAGGAAGTAATGCCCGGCCTGGAGTGCGTACTTCGCCGAGAGGCGATTTGTCAGATTCGTCGTTTTGCCCTGAAAGACTCTTTCGTCGACCCCAGGGTGCACCGGTGACCGGAAGGAGTCTCTGGACCCGTCTCGCGAGCTCACGCGCCGTATGGGAAGAGCCAGCAATCAGGTGGTCGACTCTCGCCGTCCCCACAGTAAAACGCGAGCCACCTGTACAGTCGGCCGAGCCTGTGCCTAATCGACGGCGAGCTCGGAAGCTCTTTTCTCGTCATGAGGTACATGACGTCGTGTACGGTCACGACTGTAGGGGGCCATTCGAAGGTTAGGAAGGGCGCCGTGTTGGCGGTCAGATGCACCAGGTCATACGGGGCCGTTTCGCAGACGAAACGCGTAATCAACCTGTTCTTGCAATACATAGCCGGGCACCCGAAGCGATAGCCAATTTGCCCGGCCATGTGCATGTCTACTTCCGGACATCGGGATAGCGACAACCCGATCAGGGAACAGAGCGAGCCCGCTCAGAAGCGCGTCGGTATATCGGCCAATGCCACGGCGCCCGATGGTGCGTGCGTCAAAGGCGACCCGTATCGGCAAGCCTACCTCGGCCCGGTAGATGCGCTCAGCTGCTCGGGGCCGACGACTTCGATGTTAGGCAGTGGAAAGATGAAACGAGCGCCGTCCTCCATTGTCTTCCGCTCCCTCACAAGAAATTCATCGCGGAAATGCCAGGGCAGCACGAGGTAATAGTCGGGGCGCATCTTTCGCGATTCTTCCTCGGAGATGATCGGAATATCGGTACCGATCGTTCGCGCCCCGTTCTTCTCCGGATTCCGGTCTGCGGCGTAGTCAATAAGGCTGTTGTCTATTCCGCAAAACTGGAGAATCACGTTTCCCTTAGTTGACGCGCCATAGACATGTATGCGACTGCCTCCCCGCTTCAGGTCCTTGATGAGCTTCGTCAGCTCGTCTCGGTGGGCCTCCACCCGCGTTTGAAAATCTCGATAGGGCGCGTCCGTGTCCAGAGCAATGTCGAACTCGTCTTTCCGTAGCTCTGCGAGGCCTTCGGCGTCGGACTGGTTCTTGAAGCGGAAGTTATCAGCGTGGGTCGCGTAACACCGGATGCTCCCGCCATTGATCCCGTTTAGGGAAGCCCGGAAGACCTTCATCCCCGCTCGCCCGAGGATGAATTCGATCACGGCAAGGCTGTAGTACTCGAGATGCTCGTGGCAAATGGTGTCGTATGAGTTGGTACGCAACATCGAGGGCATGTAGGACATCTCGAATATCCAGACCCCATCCGGCGCGAGCGCACTCTTGATCGCACGGACGAAATCGACCGGGTCCTCGAGATCGTAGAACATCGCGATTGACGTGATGATGTCGAGTTTTGTTCCGTCAAGCCGGGCGTTGAGCTCGTCCGACGGGAAAGTGTCCTGAACGACGGTTATCTCGTCTCCGATTGCCTGGATCGCGTTCGATGGGTCAATACCGATCCGAGTGAAGGACGGCGGGTAGGCTCGCAGGAGCGTCCCATCGTTGCAACCGATGTCTAAGACTGCCGCCTTCTTAGAAGCTAGAGCCGCCGCCTCTACGGCGATCGCTGAAAGATGATTTGTCATCGTGCTATTCGTCCCGGATCGGTACCAATACGTTGAATAGAGAATCTCGGGCGGCACCGTCACGGACGTCTGAAGCAGACCGCAGGCCGCTTGATCTTTCGTTGGATCACACCGTAACAGCCGCAGCGGGATCCGGCGCAGGGTCGGCGGCGGCACCCCCGGCTTCACAAACGCACCCTGCACGTACTGCTCCCCTAAGTCGATCACTGGTGTGAGCGCGGTGGATCCACAGCCCCGGCAGGATTGCCGGTATCTTAAGTGCATACCTACTCCTATTCAGGACCGCGCGACGCGGTCGGGGATCCTCTAGGTCCATCAGGGACCGAATGAGAGATTACTTGACTTCGAAAGAGACGCGAGTTCTCTTCGTGCTTCCGGACTTGACGGCTCCCCCTAGCCGGGGTTACGAGGTCCGAGCTGCCAGCTTAGCGGACGCGCTAAGAACCCAATTCACGGTCGAGATAATGACGGCCGACAGACAACGGCCCAGGCAACATGCTCGACGTCGCGGACTAGGTGGCCTCCGAAGGGTACCGCTACTTCTCGTACGTAACTGGCCCCTGCAGACGGCTCTATTTGACGGACCCGAGGTCGCAGCGCGCGCGGTCGGCGCCGCCGTCGAGTGGAAGCCTCGAGTCGTTGTCGTTTTCACCGAACGGCTCCCGTTTACGACCATCGCGTTAGCAGAGCACTTCCCTGTCGTGCTTGACGTGGTCGATTCGATGACGCTGCACATGTCAGAGCGTGCGTCCCGGAGTTCGCCGCTAAGCCGTTGGTTTTGGAAATTCGAAGCGCAGCGATGTGCGCGACTAGCAGCGACCCTTGGCAAGGTCGCGCGAGCTGTAGTCGCTGCCTCGGCCACCGCTCGGAGTCAGTACCCGCAGGTCATCGTGATTCCGAACGCCACGAGCTTGAGGAGTCGTCCCCGGCCCGCACCGCAATACGACCTCGTCTTTACGGGCAACCTCTGGTACTGGCCAAACGTTGAGGCCGCCCGGATCGTCTGTGAAGTGATTGTTCCTCTAGTGCGCCGCCGCGTGCCGGGGGTAAGGGTCATGATTGCGGGGCGGAACCCCACCGCGACGGTCCGCAAGCTGGCTCAGAAGGCCAGCGTCACTCTGATGGCGAATGTGCCCGACCTAGGAGAACTACTGGCGAGCAGCCGAATAGCGCTCGCTCCAATCAAATGGACCCCCGGCGCAAACCTGAAAATCTTAGACGCACTCGCTGTCGGCACCCCTGTTCTCACCTTCCAAGCCGCAGCTGCCCAACTGCCTGATCCGATTCATGGCGTAGTGGCTTGTGACAGCGCTGAGGAGATGGCCCTGATCGCAACGGAGGTTCTGTTAGGAGAGCGCGAGCCTGTGCTACCCGTAGCAACAACCGGTTGGAGCGATCGGGCCGACACGTTGGCGGCGATAATCGATGAACTGGCTTCTGACCACATGGTCACTGGCAAATGCTGAGCTTGCAGCCGGCATTGCCATAGTTGATCGGCCCCAATTCGTTGGGGCCAAACGTGTTGTCGGTGACGGTGTCAGTCGGTTGGCCGCCATTGGGGAAGCTAATGGCGAACTTTTGGTGGCCAAGCGAGTCAACCATGTTTCCAATCGTGTTGTCATTCACCGATACGTAGGTGGCATTCGGGTTCGTCACCAAAACGCCGGCGCCACCCGGGGCGTCGCCGGCGTTATTGGCGATGATCCGGGCTCCAGTGATCTGGATGAGATCGAGGGGTGCCGATCCACCGATCTGGAATCCGGATCCAGCGTTTCGGCGAATCACGCCGCCGACCCATTGGATGTCGGAACCGCCCAATATTTCCACTCCGGCAGCACTCGGGCTGCTGACCCCCCCTGCGTTGGAGCCTCCCTGGTTGAGGCCAGCCCCGCCCGCCCAGCAGTTCGAGAACATGGCCCTCACCGGCCCCGTCCCGATCGAACTATCAAAGACGACTGCTGACCCGCCGGAGGCTGAGTCGAAGTAGCTACTGTCGCAGTGAATGGCCGAGGGCGCGATTCCGTAATTGCCACCCTGGTTGGAGTCACGGACGACGAGATTGTGGAGGCCGCCGATCGTGATGAGATGATCGAGATAGATCCCTTGGGCGCCACGGTCGATGATGATCTGATCGGCCGTCCTGTTGTCGACCGCGGTGTAGCCCTGGAGGGAATCAATCCATACATCGCCGACGTGATCCAGGGAGATCGCGAAAGCGCCTCGTCCTTGAATATTCTCGATCCGGGCGTTCGTGATCCAGCCTCCCACGCTCTGGTCCGAGGTTCCGTTGCCCGTGACGCGTATGCCCCCGACAAAGCCGTCAATCCACATGTCGCGGAAACTGACGGGCTCGACGAACGCCATATAGAAGGCTACCGATGATTGCGGGTTGACGGTCCGGATCTTGAAGTCAGCGAAACCCATCGCCAGTCGGCCCGGCTGGACCGTCGTCTGGAAGGCGTTCCCCGTTGCCGGCGTGTACGTCAGCACAGTCGACTCACGGCCTGAGCCCACGATCCTGGTTGCCTTGTTGATGTGGATGGTGCCGCTCAGGAAGAAAGACCCCGGCGGGATCACGATCCTGCAGCCGAGCGCGGGGCAGGCATCCTCTTGCGCCTGAATTGAGGCCGTGATGTCGGTACTGGGAGCGAAAGCGCCCGCCGGACTCCCCGCTGCCGGGCTTGCCGCTGCCGGGCTTGCCGCTGCCGAGCACGCAGGCACGAGAACGGCCAGTATGGCTGCGAGCGCGGCGAATCTCGCCGCTTGAGCGACTCTAGATGGCCGCGCCTTCGTCTGCGCTATGTCGCCCATCCGCGCGAGGCTACGCCACCAGCTTTGGTGGCAGCCGGAAAGCGGCCAATCCAAAAGAGTGGATCGGCTTCAACCTGTGCCTTCGTAGATCTTCAGCATTTCCGCGGCAGTTCGGGTCCATGAGTACTGAGCGACTCGCGCGAGTCCTGCTTGGGCCAACGACTCACGAAATTGTCTGTCGCGCACTACAACCCGCATTGCGGCAGCGAGCCCCTCCTCCGTCGGCTCCGCGAGCAAAGCAGCGCCCCCAGCTACCTCCGGGATCGAACTCCGGTTAGATGCGATGACTGGTGTGCCGCAGGCCATCGCCTCAACCACAGGTAGACCGAAACCCTCATAGAGCGATGGAAAGACGAAGAAATCCGCCAGGTTGTATAAGTACACGAGTTCGGTCGGAGATACGAAGCCAGGCGTGACTACGTCGTGTTCTATGTTCAGGCGGCTCGCCTCAGCCTGCCAGACGGCCGAATCTTTGGGCCCGGAACCGGCGAGAACCAATTGAAGAGGCGTGCCCTCAACTTTCAGCTTTGCAAAGCCCCGGATCAAGGCCTTGATGTTCTTACGTGGGTCCGACGCAGCTAGCGCGAGGGCGTAAGGACGGTGAACACCGAAGCGCTGCAAAGTCTGCCTGGCCCCAGACATGTCCGGTAGACGGCGGAACTCAGGACCTGGGCCGGTCTGCACCACCTCCACCCGGCTATCCGGCAATCCAAGCAATCGAACGAGATCTTTCCGTGAATGCTCTGAATCGGTAACGATGCGATCGGCGTGACGCGCTGCTCGAGGCACACTCCATCGTCTGTAATGGTGCCCGAGCCGCTGATAGGGGCTCGTCGGCGGAGGGACCTCCGAGGAGGGCAGTAGATAGATGACGTCGTGGATTGTAAGCACCAGTCGCGTGGACCCAAGCCTGGCGACTGGCGCTGTGTTGTTAGGACAATGCAGAACGTCTAATCGGTCGCGCCGTACCTGGCGGACTAAGGCCAGCTGTTCCCAAATCGGATATGGCGCCGGGCCGATAACTCGGGCTGAATTGGCGAGTGCCCCTGGCACCAACCCATTCGCCGGCGACCGATCGAGATAGAGCACGAACTCGTGGGCGGTAGGTAGGCTCGCCAGCGCCTGAAGCAAATTGAACGTGAGGTTGCCCATACCTCGCCGGTAACGGACTAGGCGGGCATCAATGCCTATCCGCACGATGCCTTAGTGAGACGGAACAGCTACGGCAGCCGCCCCTTCGGGTCTTTCAGGAAGCAGACGGCCCAGCGCGATGAACACCGCGCCGGTGAGGATAAACACCGCCAGCATGTCAGCTATGTCTTGTCTCAATAGCAGGTAATAGTTGTAGTAAACAATCAGGAGCCATCCAAACTCACGGGTTCGCTTCTGCACGAAGATCCGGTCCACCCTGCCGGTGAGTATTCCGAGAACAAATGAGCCCAGAAGGCTCCCGGGATATCCGTAGTTAAGGTAGAGAGCAGTCCAAAAGGTCGGTGATACCACGAAGCCGGCGGCGAAGTTAACTGAGTCGTAACGGGTAGCGTAAAAGGCTGCTGAATTGATCGGCTTGTGTGTATCCCAACTCCTGGGGACCAGCTTGAATGCCAGCGGACCGAAAATGGTCTGTCCCAATTGGAAGTCAAAGACGCGGCCTGTATCACGCCTGATTGTCGCGTAAACCGTTACCGGGCTTACCTCACTGTGCAGTAAGCCCACCACCCGGACGCCTACAGACTGGCCATTCAGCGCTCCATGACTTAGGGCATTTTCCCTGAGCAGGCCGAGATAGACGCCTGCCGACACCGCCAGAATTGCAGCGACCGCTGCAGCGACAAAACGGCGCGTTACGTTCTCACCTCGCAGGCGCGCTGTGTAGATGTACGCCACGCCTACGAAGACCACCCCGAACAAAATATAAGACCGCTGAAGTTCGAGAATCGGAGCTCCGATCATGGCGGCAGCAACAAGGTCGAAGCGAGGGCGACGCTGCTGGACAAGGCACTCACGCACGTAGAGCGCGCAGCAAGCAACCGTGCCGAAGTTAAGGGCGCTATTTAGGATTACGTACAAACCGTTTTCGACGCTGTATCGCCCGTAATCGCTAATTTGACCGACGAGCGCCGCGCCCGAGATGTAGTTCCTGAACCCATATACAACGAGCGCCTGATAACCGATCACCGCTAACCGTGCCAGCAGAATTGCCGCAACAAGCCACGTCACCGCGCGACGAGAGACGCGACGCCCCGGACCGCTAACCGGGCTCGAGCGCCTGTCCTGGAGCCAATAACCGACTAGGAAGGACGAAATGTATAAAACGCCGTCTAGAGCCAAGAAGTGGAGATCAATTCGATACAGATATCCGCCGACGAGAAAAATCACGAGGACGTAAGCAACGTACCAATTTCGCAGTCGAACCAGTTGATCTATTGCGGTTGCGGTATGCCAGTAACCGGCTAACCGATCACGGATAGGTGTTTCAGCCATGTTCGCCCAACTGCGTGGTCTCACCCGGATTCGGCTCTTCTGATTAAGCGGCGAAACAACTCCAAGAACCGCAGCCGCTCATCCGCGTCCAGGCCAACGCGCCATAGTACTAACGCCACCACGGGAATGATGAGCACTACCGGAGCCAGTTGACCGGGGCGAACATTGCTGAACAGTCGGACAACGGCTACGCTCGGTACGCTGAGAAGAAGGCACACTACGCTGGCTCTAATCAGGCCATTGGCGCCCTGAGAAAGGCTGTTCCGAAGGCCGGACAGAGGCCAAGCCACGATGAACAGGGCGGCAACCTCGAAGAGGCCTCGCAGGGCGAAGGAGATCGCCGCGCCAGTTAGCCCGAATTGCACTATCAAAACCGCGGCGACTGGTACGTAGGTTGCCAATTCGACCAGAAACACCATCGCGCGGAGCTTTGGGCGATCGCGAGCGTCGAGGAGCTGGATGGGTACATAAGCCAATGAGTTCAGTAGGACGCCTAACGCGAGCAACTGCATGATGGTTGCGCTGATCGCCGCGAATCCGGGGTCGATCCAGATGGCCAGGATTGCATGGGCGCTTATGGCAACCAGCAGCATCAATGGCGCCATGATTAGGAGCAGGTATTTGAGCGAACGGGCGTACAGCCGGCTCGTCTCGGCGTTGACCTCGCCGTGGAACCTTCCCATGGCGCTAAAGGCCGGATAAAGCACCGTGCCGAAGCTATTCGGGATGATCTGCATGCGGGCGGTGACCTCGTAGGGCACCGTGTAGTAGGC
>CAAGKR010187261.1_pt1 | contig 11303 bp, 10 predicted proteins | sample 2556971 | NCBI WGS metagenome assembly CAAGKR01 (sample SAMEA5207829, study PRJEB30636) | soil metagenome | biome: forest; feature: boreal; material: soil | place: USA | collected 2011-09 | depth 1 m
GAGGAACGCGGGCTCGGTGGAGGGCACCTCGTCGACGATGCGGCGCCCGACGTCGACATAGGCGTCGAGCTGACCGGTCGCGAGGCGAGTGAGGTTGAACGCGGCGGAGCCGAGGTCGAAGTAGCCACCGCCCATGCTCGAGCCGTCGACGAGCTCCTCGAGCACGACGCTCGTCGGGAGGAGCGGTCTGCCTCGGAGCCCTGCGGTCCAGAACAGCGCGCTGAGATCGGTGTTGGCTGACGGCCCGAGCGGGATCGGTGACCCGGTAGAGGTCTCGGCGCGCGCGCCGTTGCCGCGCGACGCAAAGAACCGTGCGCCGGTCTTCAGCTCGTGGACGACGCCGAACGACACATCGCCGAGCCGCGCGTCCTGCGAGGGCGGTACGACCCCGATCGACACACAGCACGACTCGAGCCCGGCCGCGGCGGGACGCGTGCCGTCGACGGGGTCGACCACCAGGAACGCACGGGGCCGGCCGTAGGTGACGAGCCCGCGGTCCTCCGAATAGAAACCGACGTCGCCCGCGGCCGCGAGGCGCTGCTCCACGACGCGCTCGGCGATCTCGTCGATGTGCAGCGTCGCGTCGCCACCAGGAGCGCGGCCGACGCGCGCGCGGGCGGCGGCGGTACCCAAGAGCCCGTAGACCGCGTCGCGAATCGCGGCTGCGACCGACGTGGCGAGCGCATCGAGCTCGTCCAACTGAGCCTCCGGGCTCACGAGGCTCGGTCGAGCCCGTCGTGGTCGGCGAGCGTGCGCTCGTAGATCTCGATGAACCGTTGCGCGAGCCGTTCCATGGAGAACTCGTCGGCGCGGGCGCGCCCGGCAGCAATCAGTGAGTCGCGGCGCGCCTCGTCGTCGAGGACGGTGCGCAACGCCGCCGCGAGCGCGTCCACATCGCCGGGTTTGACGAGGAGCGCCTCGCGATCGTGGCGCGCGACGTCGCGATAGCCGTCGATGTCGGAAGCGACGATCGGGGCGCCGGCCGCCATGGCCTCGAGCAGCACGATGCCGAACGACTCGCCGTCGATCGCGGGGAAGCACGCCGCCGTGGCGCTGCGGAGGCGCGTGGCCTTCTCGTCGTCGGAGATGCGGCCGAGCCACTCGACCGACGGGGTGTCGCGCGCGCACAGCTTGTCGCGCTGCGGACCGTCGCCCGCGATCCAGAGGTCTACGTCGCGATCCAGACGCGCGAACGCGTCCAGCAACGCCGAGACACCCTTGCGTGGCTCGAGCCGGCCCACAAAGAAGATCGCCGGCCTCGATGGAAGGAGTGTGTCGCCCTTCGCGAAGTGATCGACCTCCACACCGTTCGGGACGATCTCGCACTCGGTACCGAAGGTAAGCTCCACCTGTCGCGCCGCCTGTTGGGAGACCGCGGTCGCCGACGTGATCCGGCGGAGCAACGGCCGGAGCGGCGAGCGCAGCGTCTGGTACCACGGATTTCGTCCGGCGCGCGCGGAGTGAAAGGTACCGACCGCGGGGATCGCGGTGCCGACGAGTGCAGCGTGGTTGGCACCGGGCGAAAAGGGCTCGTGCAGATGCACGACATCGGGCTCGAACGTGCGGAGCGCTTCGATCGTGCGTCGCGCGACCGCGCGCCCCGCCGCGATCGGTGCGACCGAGCCGTTGCTCGGCACGCGCGTGCTCGGCCCGACCGTGGTGATACCCGGCTCGGGTGGGGGGCCGTCGCACGGCGCGATGATCCGGGCGTCGACACCCTGCGAACGCAGGGCGCGCGCGAGCCCGAGCACCTGGGCCTGTACGCCGCCAAAGAGCGACAGCGAGTAAGGGCACGAGAGCATCACACGCACGCGCGTCTCCCTCCCACAGGGGAATCATCGCATCCGAAACCACCCTCAGGCACCTCCCATCATCGATACCGTCTTCTTCGTGCCGTTTCCCGACGAGGTTTGTCCGGTGGAGGTCGCGCCGTATCGCGCGACGTGGCCGGGCGAGTTCGGCCTGCTGGCGGAGCGCTTGGCGAGGGTGCTCGACGGCGTCGCGGCTTCGATCGACCACATCGGCTCGACGTCGGTACCGGGCCTCGCCCGCGGCTGATCGCGATTCAGGCTCCCCTGTTTCGGAGGATCAGCGGTCGCTGGGCCAATTCGGTTGCATCAGATGCCAGTGTTCCGGGTGGACGCGAATCAGCTGCTCGAAGTGGCGCGCGAGCTCTTGGGTCACGCGCTCGACGTCGTCGCGGATCCGTCCCTTCCGCTCGGTATCGATCGGGTCGAGGATGTGGACCTCGTGACAGCCGTGCGGCCGGAAGTAACACCCCACTGCGACGAGGGGCGCGCCGCTCCGCAGCGCGAGCGTTGCCGGCCCCGCGGGCAGCGTGGTGCGCTCGCCGAGGAACTCCACCTCGACGCCGTCGCCGGTGAGGTCGCGATCACACAGCAGGCACACCACGTGGTTAGCGCGGAGCGCGCGCAGGACCTCGGCTCCCGCAGCCGGCGACAGGGGGATGACACGCATGCCGAGCTGGCGGCGCGTCTCGACGAACCAGTCGAAGAGCTCCGGCGGCTCGAGCGGCTCGGCAACCACGGTGACCGTGTATCCCTCACCGGTAAGCCACGCTCCTGCGGCGTCCCAGTTCCCGAGGTGCGGCAACGCGAGCACGAGGCCTCTGCCCGCGGCGATGGCAGCGGCGATGTGCTCGACGCCACTCACGCGAGTGTGCGCGTCGATCGACGCCTTCGGAGTGCCCGGGAGGCGGAACAGCTCGTAGAAGTACCGTCCGTAGGAGTCGAAGGTCGCCGCGACGGCTCGTCGGAGTGCGATACCGCCGAACTCAGGCCCGTAGATGCGTCGGAAGTTGCGCTCGACCTGCCGGGTGCGCGCACCCATGAACCCGACACCGACGAACTGCGCGAGACCTCGCGCGATGGGCTCGCCGACGGGCGCGGGAATCCGGCGCGCGACCTCGGCTCCGGCGCGGTAGGCGAGATATGCGCCGCGGGGCGCCACCGTCAGCTGCGACGCGTCGCGGAGTTTCGACGGTCGCCGCGCGGCTGATGGCCAGGACGGCGCGCGGCCCACCACTGCGCGAGCGTCCCGGCTCGCGGCTCGTCACCGACGGCGCGACGCGGGTGTCGCGCCCGGCGCGAGGGCTCAGGAGTGGCTTGGCGCCAGACCTTCACGAAGCGCTGCATGGCGGTGAACGCGGTGAGCACCAGCATCAGCCACATCACCGGCACGAGGATGTTGAACGCGAGGCCGACGCCGAGCAGCACCATGCGCTCGGCGCGCTCCATGAGCCCACCGCGTGCCACGAGGCCGAGCGACTCCGCCCGTGCCCGCTCGTACGTAATGAGCATCGAGAGCGCCAGGACGGCCATCACCAGCACCGGCAGGCGCGGGTCTTCGCCTGCGAGGTACCAGGCGACGCCGAGGAAGAGCGCCGCGTCGGCAATCCGGTCGCACACCGAATCGAAGAACGCTCCGCGGGGACCGGCCCGGCCACTGCTGCGGGCAACCGATCCGTCGAGAATGTCGGGGACGCCGGTGAGAATCACGCCGAGCACACCGAGCACGAGGTGGCCGTCGGCGATCGCGAACGCGGTGACGACCGCGATCGCGAGCCCGAAGATCGTGAGGCCATCGGCGCTGATCCCGACGCGATGAAGGCCAAGGCCTACGGGTTCCAGTCCGCGCTCGACCTTGGCGCGCCAACGTCCGTCGAGCATCGATCGAGGGTACCACCGGTCTCCGTCGGCACTGTGTCCCCAGGCGACACCGGTGAGAGCCTGCGTAGACTCCGCGCCGAACACACATCGAACTTGGGGGTGGCGGTGCCGGCCAAGACCTACCCGACGGACAAGCTTCGCAACGTCGCCCTGGTGGGCCACGGCGGGGCGGGCAAGACCTCGCTCACCGAGGCACTGCTCTTCGTCACCGGGACGATTCCCCGCCAGGGCCGGGTGGAGGACGGCAGCACCGTCACCGACTTCGACCCCGAGGAAGCCCGGCGCCGGATCTCCACGTCGCTCGGCATCGCGCCCTTCGAGCACGAGGGCATCAAGATCAACCTGCTCGACGCCCCCGGATACGCCGACTTCGTCAGCGACGTCGCCGCCGCGTTCCGCGCGGCCGACCTCGCGATCTTCGTCGTGTCCGCGGTCGAGGGCGTCGAGGTGCAGACCGAAGTCGTCTGGCGCATGGCCGAGGAGCTCGGACTCCCGCGAGCTTTCTTCGTGAACAAGCTCGACCGTGAACGCGCGTCCTTCTCGCGCACGCTCGAGCAGCTCAACGAGAAGTTCGGGGCCGGCGTCGCGCCCCTCCAGCTCCCGATCGGTGAAGAAGCCGAGTTCCGCGGCATCATCGATCTCCTCGAAGACACTGCGGTGCTGTACTCCGACGCCAGTGGCAACGGCGCCAGCGGTCCGATCCCGCCCGAGATGGAGACGGAAGAGCACAGCGTCCACGACTCGCTCGTGGAAGGCATCGTGATCGCCGACGACGATCTCATGGAGCGCTACCTCGCCGACGAGACGATTGCATCGAGCGAACTCGCTGGTGCGCTCGCACTCGGCGTCGCGTCGGGATCCGTATTTCCGGTGCTGTGCGGGAGCGCGACCAAGGCCATCGGCGTCGACCGGCTCGCGCACTTCATCGCGGCCGAAGCTCCCCCACCCGAGGCAGGCGATGGGCCACCCGTCGCGTTCGTGTTCAAGACGATCGTCGACCCCTACGTGGGGCGCGTGAACCTGTTCAAGGTGCTCCAGGGCACCGTGAAGAGCGACGCGTCGCTGGTGAACGGGCGCACCATGACCGACGAGCGGCTCCACCAGCTCACGGTCATGCGCGGCAAGGAGCAGGAGCCCACGGCCGAGGTACCGGCCGGCGACATCGCCGCGGTCGCCAAGCTCAACGACACCACCACTGGCGACATCCTCGGCGCGCGTGGCGCGGAGGTCGACGTGGCGCCGTTCGAGAGACCAGAGCCGGTGCTCGCAGCCGCGATTCGCGCGAAGGCAAAGGGCGACGAAGACAAGCTCGCCAACGCGTTGCACCGTCTACTCGATGAAGATCCCTCGCTGCGGCTCGAGCGCAACGCCGAGACTCACCAGACGTTGCTGTGGGGCATGGGCGAGACGCACATCGGGATCGCGCTCGAGCGCCTGCAGCGCAAGTTCGGCGTCGAGGTCGAGACCGAAGACGTGAAGGTGGCCTACCGCGAGACGATCACCGCCAACGCCGAGGCCGAAGGCAGGTACAAGAAGCAAACCGGTGGCCACGGCCAGTTCGGCGTTGCGTTCGTTCGCGTCGAGCCACTCGAGCGCGGCAGTGGCTTCGAGTTCGAAGACAAGATCGTCGGCGGCGCGATCCCCCGTCAGTTCATCCCTGCGGTCGAGAAGGGCGTGCACGAGACGATGGAACAGGGTGGCGTGTTCGGCTTCCCGGTCGTCGACGTGCGCGTCACGTGCTTCGACGGCAAGTACCACTCCGTCGACTCGTCGGAGATGAGCTTCAAGATGGCCGGGTCACTCGGGTTCAAAGAGGCGATGGCGAAGGCCTCACCGATCCTCCTGGAGCCCGTCAGCGAGCTCGTCGTGATCGCGCCCGAAGCGAGCCAGGGGGACATCATGGGTGACCTCAACTCCAAGCGCGGACGCATCCAAGGTTCGGCGGCAATGGGGGGCGGTGAAGTCGAGATCGTGGCGCTGGTGCCCACGTCGGAGATCATGCGGTACGCGATCGACTTGCGCTCGATGACCGGCGGGCGCGGTCGCTTCTCGATCCAGCACTCGCACTACGACCCGGTCCCCGCTCACCTCGTCGACAAGCTCAAGGCCCAGGCGGAACCGGCCAGAGTCTGACACCCGCCCGGCCCATGTACACGCGTGTGCTGCCGCTCGCGTTCGGCGCGGCCATCAGCCCGACGATCCTCGCGTCGGCGGTGCTCGTGCTCGCTTCCAAGCAACGCGCTGTGGCGCGCGGCGCGCTCTACGCGCTCGGCACGATGGTGGTGCTCGGCGCGTGGACCGGACTCGGACTGACACTGCTCGCGAGGGTGCACGATCACATCTCGCCGACGCAGCGCGCCGTGTCGGGCGCGGTCGACGCCACGATCGGGCTCGTCCTGGTGGTCTTCGGAGTCCGCGAGATGCTGCTCACGCCTCGTCCCCCAGTGGAACACGAGCAGAAGCAAGGGCTCGCCGCGGCCTTCGTCCTCGGGCTGGTGATGATGCTCACGAACTTCACGTCGCTGATGTTGTACCTACCGGCGATGAAAGACATCGCTCGCTCCGACGATCCGACGTCGGACAAGATTGTGGTGGCGGTCGTCGCGTTGCTGATCACCTCGCTCGCGGCAACGCTGCCGTTGGCCTTGCGCATCGTCGCACCGGGTCCGGCCGCTACCTTGCTGGCCGACGTCAACGGCTTCGTCACGAAACATCAGCGCGCGATCGTGGTGATCGTGTCGTTCGTCTTCGGCGCATACCTGCTCATACGCGGCCTGCACGACCTCTAGTACGGGGGCACGGTCCGGTCGGCCAGCGTGCGCTCGCGCAGCTTTCGTACGCCGTCAGCGCCGAGGCGCTCGCGCAACTCGCGCTTATAGGCGCGCAGATCCCAGAAGCCGAGCTCGATGTCGTGGCTGACGATCGGCTGCTCGCCCAGCACTGCCGAGATCTCGTCGGCAGACGGCGCTCCGCCTTGGAACGTGCTCCCGAAGTCGTACAACAACCCGTCGAAGCCAACCGCGGCGACGCGGTCGAGCATGCGACGCGCGGGGAGGATCGCGGTGCTCGCTTGCCAGTCCGCGTCCCGCCCGAGCATCCCGCCGAAACTCCACCGGAGAGAATCGCTGTGGAGGTACGGCCGGACGAGGTCGTACGGGCCGAGGGTTCCCATCGGCGGCGCCTCGGGGAAGTAGCGGTACGGGAGCTCGAAGACCGACGCGTCGGCGGGCAGGGTGCGCTCGATGCTTCCCACGAGCTGGGCGTCGCTGTTCCAGCGCGCAGCCGTCGCCGTGTAGTCGGGGATCACCGCCGGCGACACCTGGTCGAGGATCCCGATGACGAGGATTGCGGCCAGGGCGACCGCGACGACCGGCGTGGTCCACCACCGCGACGGCAGCCGGCGGCGGACCCAATCGAGTCCGTACGCGACCGCGGTGAACGCGAAGAAGGCGATGAACACGCTGATCCGGTTCCACGAACGCAGCTCCCGGACGCCGAAACCGAAGACGAGGATCGAGAAGCCGCTGATCGTCGCCATGAGGATCCCGACGACCGTGAGAACCCCCATGCTCAGTATCGCGTCGGCGGGCGGTGGGACAGGACCGGCCCGCGCCTCTTCGTCGTCTGTCCGCTCCGGTGGCGGCCCGCGCCGCTCGCGGCGGATCGCGACGAGGAGCACGACGAAGAGCCCCGCGAGCCCGAGTGCCCCGATGAAGCCGAGCTGCTGACCGCGCTCGCTGCGCGTCGGGGTGTACTTCGTGCTCTTGGCCTGGATATTGGCGAGCACCTGTATCCGGTGCTGCTCGACGGGGAGCACGAGCTGGGAGATCTTGAGCCCTTCGAACTCGGTCTCCGACGGGTTGCGCCGGACGGCTGCCGTGTCCTGGCCGTGCGCCACCATGTACACGAACGTGGGTGCGAGGTTGACGGCAGCCATCCCCCCGATGGCCGCGATCGCGATCGCGGCGGACGCGAGCACGCGCCGGCGGCGGCGGGCGATGAAGTCGACGACGCCGAGCACCGCGAGGAAGAGCAAGGTGAAGGCGGCGTAGTACGCGCCCGATGATGCGATCGCGACGCACGCGAGGAGCCAGAGCAATCCCGACTTGTCCCACAGCCGGACACGCCAACCGGAGTTGTCGACACGTTCTGCGGTGAACGGCGGACGCGCCGACGCGACACGCAGCACGAGGTACGCCGCAAGTGGTACGACCCAGTACGAGGACAGGAAGAGGTGGGGCACGCCACGCGTGAAGTGGTACGGAAGGTACGCGTAGAGGAGCGCGATCACAGCGGCAACGCCACGCGAGACGCCGAGCGCTCGGAGCACGAGCAGCATCGCCACCGCCACCGCGACAAACGTGAGGACGTAGAAGATGTTCACGGTCGCGCCGACGTCGCCGGTAACAGTGCCGAGCACCTTGAGCCCGACGAGATTCAGGTTGTCGAGGCCGACGGGGAAGTCGAAGAGCTGCTGGTGGAACGGCGCGCCGAGGTCCGGGTTCGTGAAGAACCAGGCGTTGTCGATCCCACCCTTCGCGAGCATCTGGTAGAAGGGCGCGTCGGGCTCATAGGTGTACACACCCGAATCGCCGCGCGAATACGCCAACGGAATATCGAGGGTGGCGTCCCACAGCTCGAGCACGGGCACGAGGATCACCAGGGCGGCGATGGCCACCAGCACCGCGTCGAGCAGAAGTGTGCGGCCTTTGCTCGTGCTCCCCGGCCGATTCACGGCGGCACAGTAATCCGTTCGCATGACACAGCCGCGTCACGCGACCCGCGTTCAGGTCGCGTCGAGGCCGAAGGCCGACCAGTCCTCCGGGTTCGGTTCGGTGTATTCGCCCAGGACGTGGCCGTCGACGCCGTCGAGCTCGACCAGGCCGCGCATCGTCGGCGGCTCGTCGGCGCTGTAGAGCAAGATGCGCCACGCCGGCCGGGCGAGCAGACCCCGCCACGCCAGCTGCGCGCTCGAATGGCCGACCGCGAAGCCCACAGTGCGAGTCGCGATGAGCAGGGCCTCGGTCTGGTCGACCGCCAGCGACCACGCGGTCACGAAGTGGTAGACGGCGACGAGCGCGAGAAAGACCGTGGCCGCAAGGAGCCCCCCGTTGTCGCTCGCGAGCCAGCCCAGAAGACAGAAGAGCGCGAGCACGGAGTAGATGGTGCCGGCGATGCGGCGGCGGCGAGTGCTCGGGAACAGGTACGGACCGACGTACGTGGTGACGTCGAGATCCTCGGGAAGGACGTCGCCCTCGGTTGGCGTCGCGTCGTCACTCACGGCGTGCACGGTACTGCGAGGGTGGCACACATCAGGTGTCGAGACCCTTCCGTCGCCGAATACTCCGAAGCTGTTGCTCGTGCGTACGGGGATCGAGGCGGCGGCCAATCTTGCGGGCGCGGTATCGGAGCGAGCGCAGGGCGCGCTCATGGAGTGAGGCGCCCTGGCGATCGGTTTCGAATGCCAGGATCTCGCGCTCCGCGTCGTCGGTGGCGCGAATGCGAGTGAGCCACAACGCCTGCTCGTCGCTCGGTCGCATGCGGTACACGTTCCGCCGCAAGATTGCGGGGAGCTTCACGCACGTGACGCGTTCGACGGGTACGGGAGGACCGTGCTGCGTCGAGAGCCGCTGCCACAGTTCGCCTTCTGGCGTCCAGCGGACGGTGTGCTCTTCCGGAGCGACGTCCCCGTCGCTCAACTGCCGGCTCCATCCGCCGATACCGAGGGCTGCGTCACGCCGGTAGGCCACCGACGTCGGCGCGATCCAGCGTCCCGGCCGATACTCCCATCCCGGCAGAGGGCGCTCCTCCACGTCGTGCGGACCGACCACCAAGACCCGGCCGTGCGCGACGGTCGCCCCGGCGTCGATCGCGCCGACCAGGTGTTCGAGATGGCGCGGCAGCCAGAGATCGTCGTGACCGAGATGCGCAACGATGTCGCCACGTGCGCGCCGCAGCCCCTCGTTGTTCGGACCTGCCTGGTTCCCGGAGTTCTCGGGCAGGTTGATCCAGTGCACACGTGGATCGGCGATTGCGGCGACGACCTGTTCGGACTCGTCGGTGCACCCGTCACCGATCACGAGGAGCTCGAAGTCGCGGAACGTCTGGTCGAGCACGCTACCGATCGAGTACGGGAGCACCGTCGCCCAGTTGTAGGTGGCGATGATCACCGTGACCCTCGGCCGCGCCGGTTCCTCGCTCACCACCGGAAGGGGACAACCTCGGGTGCGCTCGGCGATTCGTACGGCAGATCGAGCGCGTCGGGGCCGTCGTACTCGTACTGCGACGATGGCATGTTCACGATGAATGCCTCGTCGACGCCGATGTTCTTCCAACCGTGGTAGAGGTTGGGTGGGATCACGACGAGGCCAGGGTTGCGCTCGCTGATCCGGAACTCGTTGACCGTGCCGCAGGTCGTCGAGTCTTCGCGACCGTCGTAGACCACGATCGACACGAGTCCGGACACGACGAAGAGACGATCGGTGGAGGCGCGGTGTAGTCCCCAGGCGCGCACCCGGCCCGGGAGGGTCGTCGTCACGTGGACCTGCACGATGGGGAGGTCGAGCTCGGGCCAGGCCGATCGGGCGATCTCGGAGACGAACCCGTCCTCGTGCGGTACCGGGCGCGTCGGGCGGAACTGCAGCCCCGCGATCTGCTGTTGGCGAAGCTCGCCGCTTCCGTCGACGGCCGATTCCTTCGCGACGAGGAGCTCAGCCCCGGCGACCGGCGTCTCTTCCATTGCCGAAACGCTAACGGACCGTGTCGGGCCACCCGGCACGCAACTTGTCCCAGCTCATACGCAAGGGTTCGGGGAGGACGCGCGCGTCGGCGACGGTGGTCATGAAGTTGGTGTCACCGTTCCATCTCGGAACGACGTGGACGTGCACGTGGCCGGGGATTCCCGCGCCCGCGGCACGACCGATGTTCACGCCGACGTTGGCGCCGTCGGGCTGGTACGCGCGATCGAGGGCGACGGTGGCGTCCTGGGTCATCGCCATGAGCGCGTTCGCCTCCTCCGTCGACAATCCGGAGAGCGTTCCCTCGTGTCGCAGCGGCGCGACCATCAGATGTCCTGACGTGTACGGGTACGCGTTCATCACCGCGAACACGTGATCGTTACGGGCGATGACGAGTGCTTCCTCGGGATCAGCCTCGAGGAGGCGGCAGAACAGGCAACCGTCGGTGGCAGGAGGTTGGGTCGCGACGTTTTCGATGTAGGACGCGCGCCAGCCCGCCCAGAGATGATCGAGGGTCATACGTTGGCGCGCGTGTCGACGACCGTACGCAAGCGGCCGACGAACACGTCGAGCTCTACGCCGCGTTCGGGCTCGTCACTGCCGCGCGCGTTCACGCCGACGGTGCCGTTCTCCACGTCGTCGTCACCGACGACGAGCACGTAGGGAACCTTCTCGAGCTTGGCCCGCCGGACGCGCGCGCCGAGCGAGTCGGCGTGCGCGTCGACCATTTCGGCGCGGAAGCGATCACGGCGAAGGTGGTCGACAATCTCCTGCGCGTACTCGTCGTGCCGATCGGCCACCGGCAGCACCGTGACCTGTACGGGTGCGAGCCATGCGGGGAACGCGCCGGCGTAGTGCTCCACGAGGAGCGCGAAGA
>CAAGKR010187466.1_pt1 | contig 11303 bp, 11 predicted proteins | sample 2556971 | NCBI WGS metagenome assembly CAAGKR01 (sample SAMEA5207829, study PRJEB30636) | soil metagenome | biome: forest; feature: boreal; material: soil | place: USA | collected 2011-09 | depth 1 m
ATGTCCAGCGCTGGACCGGTATTGGAGGCCGCGGGCGTCGGCGCCGGCACAGATGGCGCAGGCCAAGTTTCGAGCAGACCTGCTCGAGTCGGTGGAGCGCCAGCCTCGGCTCGAGGCAGCTCAACTCGTTCAGCCCCCAATGAGGGTCGGTTCATGGTGCCAGTGGCGTTGGGCTGATGATGCTGATTCCATTAACCGCGTGCATGTAGCGCTGCGCCGCCGCTGAGGGTCCAACCCGCAACTGACAGGACTGCGCGTCTGCAGATACACCATCGGCGCGTGGCTTGAACGGTCGTGACCTCAGGGCGGGCTCAGCGTTCCGGTGACCCTGTCCGGCCACACGGCCTGTCTCGGCTACCAGGGCAAGGCGAAGGGGAGGGGCGCCCTTAGCGTGCGGAAGCGTCCGACTCCGCCCGAGGACTTCACAGCGCCTGTCAGAGGACACTCCCGTTGCGATGACCACAGCTTGGGAGTTCCAAGCATGGTGCGGCCCAAGAGACGACCGATCTGTCGAGGACTTATGAACGTTGCTTGTGCAGGGCCGCGGCGCGCGACGGCCGCCCTTACCAATCGCGCATCCATTCCCCGGAGGGCCCTCGCCCAGGTGCTGGCGAAGGCCCGCCGGCCGTGTCGATCCAAATCGGTCGAACAGGTTTCCGGATCCGACTGGCGCGTTGGTGGAACCTGTTCTGCTTTCTCACGCTGGTCGACGTCGAAGCCGAGTTCTTCCTCCCCTCACGCCCCCACTGGTTCGCCGTTTCGACTGACGCGTTCTCATCGTCGCAACGCGCCCGATGATCCCTATTGGCCGAGGAAGGACCGAGTCGACGCTGACGGATGAGGCCCATGGGCGCGGTGGCGCCTCGAGCGGTCGCTGCCGCACATCGTCGTTCAACCTGGCAACTCAGCGAGTGTCTGGGGCCAGCAGCAGTCGGAGTTTGTCCTGGTCTTGCTTCTCGAGTAGCGGTGCGTAGACGTAGAACAATGAGTTCTTGGCTAGGTCAGAGGCGAGCTCGCCGTTACCGCTTTGGATGGCCGCATATAGCTCTCGATGCAACTTCAGAAATGCTGCGCGGGTTTCGGCGCTGTCGGTGGACGATTTGATTGCATTGGTCATTTCGTCAACGATCACGCCCGTGATTGCGCTGGTCACGACCTCGAGGAAAGAGTTGCCGGCCGCGTCGAGGATGGTCTGATGGAAGCGGGCGTCATTCTGCACAAACTGTTCGGTGTCGTCTGGTGGTGAAGATTCCATCTCATGCATGGCGGCGGACAAGCTTGCGAGTTGGTCAGTTGTCCGAAGATTGGCCGCCAAAAAGTTGGCTGCGCTGCCGCTGATCATGCGGTACTGCACGAGGTCGACCAGGCTGATCTTTTCCACCCGGATGACGCCATTGAGTGCGCCGCGGAGCCTGGCGGTGTTCGACGCTGACACCTGTGGACCGTTGGGGCTCCCCGGTTGGGTCCGGAGCAATTCCATGCTCTCGAGAATGCGCAGGGCTTCACGCACAGTGGATCGTCCCACCTGAAATTCTTCGACCAGCGCGCGTTCGGAGGGCAGGTGATCGCCGGGCTTCAACTGGCCCGCGTAGATCGCCGACTCGATCTGCTGGACGACGCGCTCGAAGGCACGTGATCGCTCTACTGGCTTGAACACCCCGCGGCTCCTTTCACATTGCTTGGCGACTCTGCGGGAATGGACTGGCGACCAAGGTCGATCAAGGTTAGCGGCCTCTTGGGTCTTGACAGTCGAGGGCCACAAGATGCACGCTGATCCGATCATCCTAGCCGCTGGTCAGACCAGCAGTCTAGTCCCGTTGGCTTCATAGAGGAGGAGAGTCGGATGATCGGCACCATCTCGCGAGGTCGTCAGGGCGTCGAGGAGTGCACAATGCCTGCACAGAAGACATCAGCTTCAGTGGTGGAGCTTGACGAGGTCTCGGTCCAGTATGGCGAGACTCGCGTTCTGAACCGGCTGAATCTCAGGGTCGAACCCGGCGAACTCGTGGCCTTGCTTGGTCCGAGTGGTAGCGGGAAGACCACGGTGATCCGCACCATCGCCGGGTTCATTCGGCCGGTGGTGGGCTCCGTCCGGGTTGGCGGTCGTGACGTGACCGATGTACCCGCTCACAAGCGTGGAGTGGGCGTCGTGTTCCAGAGCTACGCCCTGTTCCCTCATCTGAGTGTCTTCGACAACCTTGCCTATCCTATGAAGGCCAAGGGCGTCGGGCGAGGTCAGATCCGCAGCCGGTGCAACGAACTTCTCGACTTGGTCCAATTGTCGGACTACGTCAATGCCCGTCCGACCGCGTTGTCTGGGGGGCAGCAGCAGCGCGTCGCTCTAGCCCGAGCGCTCGCCATGAGCCCGGAGGTCCTCCTCCTCGACGAGCCGTTGTCCAACCTCGATGCGAATCTGCGGCGCGATGTCGGCGCCGAGATCCGTAGGCTCCAGCAGGACACGGGGACCACCGCCATCATGGTCACCCACGATCGCCAGGAAGCCTTCGGGATGGCCGACCGGATCGCGGTCCTGCGCGGCGGGGCGATCGAGCAGTTGGGTAGCCCGCGGCACCTTTACCGAAATCCTGCCAGCCGCTTCATGGCGGAGTTCGTAGGTGACGCGAACATCGTCCATGGCACCGTTGTTGAGGCGCCCGAACCGAATGATGAACTCGTCTCGGTACGGACAGCGCTAGGCGTGATTCGCGGCGTCGGGCACGCCAAGTTAGGTGACCCGGTCCACGTCCTGATGCGGCCCGAGGATCTCCGCATCGACGGTGATCGCGGCGAGGCCGGACTGACCAGTTTCACCGCGACCCTGCGCGAGACGTTCTACTACGGCAGCAGCGTCGTCGCGATGGTGGAGACGTCCGGCCAGACGCTGTCCATTGTGGCGTCAGGCTCCTCAGTTACGACGCCGGGTCCTGGCGAATCGGTATGTGTCAGCCTTCCCATGACTGACTGCATCGTCATTGCGGCCGGTGAGGGCTAGATGACCGAGCTTGTCGCTTTCCAACCTCAGATCGGCGCGAGGCCGTCTGACGCGGGCAAGCCGATCGGGACCCGCCGTGCCACGCCCTGGCCGGCCATCTGCCTATTACTGCCGCTGGGTGTTTTGTTCGCGTTGGGCTTTGCGATCCCTCTGCTCACGGTCGCCAAGTTTTCACTGGATGGTTACAGTGCGGACACCGGACAGGTGAGTGGCTGGTCGTTCGCCCAGTTCCAGCACGTGTTCTCAACTCCGCTCCTCCGTGACCTGATGCTGCGGACCTTCGGACTCTCATTGATCACGACGGCGATCTCGGTCCTGCTTAGCTATCCCTTGGCGATTGCGATCACGCGTGGGCCGTCCAGGGTCCGTGGCGCATTGATGGCCGTCGTGTTGATGCCGCTGATGATCAGCGTCGTGGTCAAGACCTTCGGGTGGACCGTGCTGCTTGGTAGCAGCGCGCTTCCGCAGCGAATACTTGACGGCCTTCACATCCCGGTAAAGCTGCTGTTTACTCAGGTCGGCGTAATGATCGGACTTGTTCACACCTACATGCCCTTCATGGTTCTGAGTTTGGTGGCCTCACTTGCAGCGATGGACCGGCGCACCGAGGAGGCTGCGGCGTCACTCGGTTCTGGGCCGTGGCGGGTATTCCGCACCGTAACGTTTCCGCAGACATTGAACGGGTTGGCAGCGGGATCCGTGCTGACTTTCGCGGCCAGCTTGAGCGCCTTGGTTACGCCGCAGTTGCTCGGTGGTGGCAAGGTCAGCACGATCGTCACGACGATTTATGATCAGGCGACCTCGGCACAGAACTTCCCGTTGGCCTCGGCACTCGGAATAGTGCTGCTACTTATAACTCTGGTCACCATGTTCGCGCAGGCATCGGTGGTGCGCCGTGCGACCCGCTAATCCCGGGGCGCTTCGCGCGCGAAGGAAGAAAGTTGCGCCGAGCACGATCGTACTTTCGATAGCGGTCGTGCTGATCGCACTCTTCATCCTTGCTCCGCTGATCGTCGTTGCTGTGAGTTCGTTCACGAGCGCCGGCTATCTGACCTTCCCTCCACAAGGGTTCTCGTTCAAGTGGTATGGCGCGATCATGCAGAACCCCAAGTTCGTCAGTTCATTCCTCACCAGCGCGAAACTGGGCGTTGCCACAATGGTCATCAGCGTAGTGTCCGGGCTGCTGGCCGCTTATGCCATGCACAACTATCCCAGTCGACTCGGCCGCGCACTCGAGCAAGTGTTCTTGTCGCCGCTGATGCTGCCCGCTGTGGTACTGGGTCTCGGGCTGCTGTTCGCCCTATCGGCCAGCGGATGGCTGGGCACCTTCCTCGGCGCACTCCTCGCGCACGTAGTGATCGCGTCGCCCTTCGTGGTGCGGTCGTGTTTGGCCGGCCTACGCAGCATGGACCCCCGTCTGGAGGAGGCTTCGAGGTCGTTGGGGGCCGGTCCGGTTCGAACGTTCATGCGCGTCGTGGTGCCCGCGGTGGGCGGGAGCGTTGCCAGTGGAGCGATCTTCGCCTTCGTCATATCCTTCGACGAGGCAGTCGTGACGCTGTTCCTGACTGGGCCACACTTCTCCACCTTGCCGGTCACGATCTTCACCTACGTTCAGTACTCGAATGACCCGACCGTGGCTGCCGTCTCCACCGTCCTGATCGTCTTCTGCGTGGTCCTGGTGTGGCTGATGATGCGGCTGTCGAGATCGTCCGCACGGAGCGCCCGATGAGCCCGTCGAGCCGCCCTACGAGCAATGCAGGCGTCCTGGCAAATACCACGGCGAGTTCTGAGAGCCGCCGGGTCGCTGTTGTCTCCGGCTCGTCCTCAGGCATCGGAAGGGCCACGGCGATTCACCTGGCCGCGAGGGGATATGACCTGGTGCTGCATGGGCTTGATGATGACAGACTTGCCGAGTCGATCAGACTGGTTCGTGCGCAGGGTGCACAAGTCGCAGCCCTGGCAGGGGATGTCCGCGATTCCAATGTGTTGATCGGCCTCGTCGATCTCGCGGAAAGCCAGTTCGGCCGGCTAGACGCGCTGGTCAGCAACGCTGGCACCGGCCTGACGAAGGACTTCGTTGACATCACCGACGAGGACTGGGCCAGCATCATGTCGATGCACCTGGGTGCGGCTGCCGTCAGTTGTCGTGCGGCGTATCCGCTGCTTCGAAGGGCAGGTGGCAGCGTCGTGCTGATGTCAAGTCTTGCCGCCTCCGTGGCCATCCCGCGGCGGGTGGGCTATAGCTCGGCCAAAGCTGCGATTGAAGGCTTCGCCTTGAACCTGGGCTGCGAATGGGCTCCGCAGGGTATCCGCGTGAACGCGGTGGCACCAGGGACGATCCTGACCCCGCTAGTCGAGTCGAACTTCGAGCACGGTCTGCTCGACAAGGATCGCGTGCTTGAACGCACGCCGATGGGGCGCTTCGGCCGCCCCTCCGAGATCGCGTCCGTGATCGGTTTCCTGCTCTCCGACGAAGCGTCGTACATGACTGGCCAGACGCTGCACGTCGATGGTGGCTGGTCATGTTGGGGAGGTTGGTCGTGAATCAGTTAACCGCCGGTCAAATCCGAGAAGCAATCGTGACAGGGCAGACCACCGCACGCCAGGTGACCGCAGCCGCCATTGAGCACATTCGCGAGGCCGATCTGGACCTACATTCGTTCCTGACCGTGGCCGAGGACCACGCCATGATGCAGGTTGAAGCACTGGAGCGTCGTGAACGCGCCGGGGAACAACCCGGACCGCTGTGGGGTGTGCCCTTCTCGGTGAAGGACGTATTCGACACCGCGGGGGTCACTACAACCTACGGCTCGCGCGTCTTCGCTCATCACGTGCCCAGCAGGGATGCCGAAGTGGTGGCTCGGGTCCGACGTGCCGGCGGAATCCTCGTCGGTAAGACGAACACGCCAGAGTTCGCCATCTACATCCGAACGGTCAACGACCTGCAGCCTGAGACAGTTAACCCTTGGGATCTGCGGCGCACTACCGGCGGCTCCAGCGGCGGGGCGGCGGCAAGCACGGCGGCGGGCCTCACGCCGATCGCGATCGGCAGCGACGGCGGCGGCTCGGTAAGGATTCCCGCAGCCTTGTGCGGTGTGGTGGGTTTGATGCCATCACGCGGATCGATTCCCCGCGGCGGAGGACTGATCGGGACGCGGCGATTCTCCTCGGCGGGCCCTCTGGCCAGCGAGGCAACCGATGCCCTGACGTTGTGGCAAGTTATGCGCGGACCGGACCCGACGGATCCGCTGTCCCAGCGAATCCACCAGACCCGTGTGAGGCATGCGACGACGAGGCGATCACCGCTGCTGAGGTGGGTCGGCGAGTGTGGTGTGCCCGGAAGCGAACAGGACGTGATCACCGCGGTACACAGCGCGGCGCTGGAACTAGCGGAGCTGCAAGGCGGAGAGCTGGATGAGTCCGAGCGGAGCTTCGATGCCCCGCGATTCTCCGAGCCATTTTATGACATCATGCAGGCCGACCGCCTGTCCACCGGCGGGCAGGCGCTCCTCGCGGATGAGTCTAAGAACGCCCTGCTGACAAGCTATGGGCGCCACCAGTTCGAAATGGGCACCCTAATCGGCGGGGCTGCCTATTCACGCGCGATCGACGTGCAGATCGATGCCGTCGAACACATGATGTCGCTGCTTGACGGAGTTGACGTCTTGCTGACGCCGACTCTGGGCTTCATCGCGCCTGAGATCCCGCGCGGGCAACAGGCGCTGCCCGAGGACGCTCGTCGTGGTTTCGTGGCCTTCACCTTCTTGATGAACTACACCGGCTTTCCGGCAGCGACCGTTCCGTGCGGTCTGGTCCGAGGAATGCCCGTCGGTCTGCAGCTCATCGGCCGACCCGGCTCGGAAGAGCTCCTGATGCGGCTGTGCGCGCAATACCAGGATTCCGTTTTTCGTCTTCCTTCACCACCATTGCCACACGCGGCATTGTCCAACATGCACCAGGAAGGTTAGCCATGAGCGGAGCAACACCCGTACTGCTGACGTTCGACATGGACGCTGAGACCCTCTGGACGGCACGGGATCCTGCAGGTGACTCCAAGCCGGTCTGGCTCTCCCAAGGTCATTACGGCCCACTGGTCGGACTGCCGCGGATCCTTGCATTGCTGCAGAAATACGACATCACGGCAACTTTCTTCGTGCCGGGAGCGGTCATCGAGCGATACCCGGCGCAGATCGACAGCATCCTTGCCGCAGGTATCGAGATCGAGCATCACAGCTACAGCCATGCATGGTCGGAAGGGTTAACACCTGATCAAGAACGTGAGGAATTCCAGAAAGGGTGGGACGCCATCGTGACGGCCACCGGGCGCGAGCCGCAGGGATGGCGGTCACCGGCCGCCGAATTCACCGCCCAATCGGTGTCGCTGATGGAGGAATTCGGCTTCAGGTTCTCTTCAAACCTGTTCGACTCCGATTCCGCGCACCTGCTTCAGGACGGAAGTCGGGTCACCGACATCGTGGAGCTACCCTTCGCCTGGACACTCGACGATGCGCCGTTCTTCCTCTACAGCAACCGCCTGCCGGGGCGTGTCATGGCCGCACCGAGCGCCGTGGCGGAGACCTGGTGCCGAGAATTCGACGGCGTCAGCGGAGAGAACGGCACTCATTTCATGCTCGGCATGCATCCGCAGGTCATCGGGCGCCATTCACGTCTTTGGGCACTCGAACAAACCATCCGCCATGTGCTCGGCTGCGGGACAGGCCAGTTCCTCTCCTGCTCGGCCTACGTCGATCAGATCCGCAATCCTCTGATAGACGCGGCGGCGCGATGACGACCAGCGAAGACGGCAGCGGCTTCGGTGGCAAGCTTGCCATCGTGTCCGGCGGCGCGAGCGGCATCGGAGCAGCCGTGGCGCAACAACTCAGGAACGCGGGCGCGACCGTCGAGATCGCCGATGTGCGCATCGCTGCCGGATCTTCTGGCACGGTGGTGGACGTGACGCAAGGCGATAGTGTTGCTCGCTTCGCTGAGGCGGTCGCCAAACGGCATGGGCGTTGCGATGTACTCGTCAACTGTGCCGGAGTCGTCGCGACCGGCACCGCAGACCAATGCACCGAGCAAGACTGGGATCGAGTATTCGCGGTCAACGTCCGGGGTGTATGGCAAATGTGCCACCACCTTCTACCCCTGATGCCTCCAGGATCAGCAATCGTCAATGTTTCTTCGGCCGCCGCCCTGCGCGCCATTCCGGACATGGCCGCCTATGTGGCATCCAAGGCGGCAGTCGTGGGGCTGAGCAAGGCGATGGCCCTCGATCACGCACCCCAGCAAATCCGGGTCAACTGCGTCTGCCCCGGGCTGGTCGACACGCCATTGGCGCACGAGACCCAGCAGTTGCGTCCGAAATCGACGAAAGCGGCCGTCGCAGCCTTCGACAGTTACCTCATCAAACGACAGGCAGCAGCGGACGAGATCGCCGCAGCCATCTGCTTCCTCGCCTCTGACAACTCGCGATACATCACCGGAATCGCGATGGCCGTCGACGGCGGCCGAACGATGCACTAGAGGATGGCCCCCAGTTAAGACGGTCGCACAGTACGAGGGAACTCCACAAATAGCACGACCAACACTAGGCAAGGAGTCGACATGATCAGCACCACCCAGATGGAACGGCGGAGTTTCCTACAACTTGTCGGGATCGCCACCAGTGTTACCGCAGTCGGCGGAGCGCTGGCCGCTTGCGGCCCGGCATCGAACCCGAGCGGCGGCGGCAACAAGTCACTGCAGATCAACAGCTTCGGTGGCAGTTTCCAAAGCAACGTTCAAAAGACGGTGATCTCGCCGTTCCAGACCAAGTACGGCGTCACCGTTGACGTCACCACAGCGCTCGGCAGCGCCGCTCTGACCCGACTGAAGTCATCGCCCAAGAACAAGCCGGCCTTCGACGTGGCCTTCATGGACCTCGCACCGATACTTCAGGCGAAGGCTGCCGGGCTCCTGCAAAAAATCGATCCTAGCAAGCTGAGCAATCTGTCCAACTTGTATCCCCTCGCGGTGGACAAGAACGGATTTTGGATCGCAGAGTTAGTGGCGATGTCGGGCATCGCCTACAACACGGAGAAAGTTAAGACCCCACCCACTTCGTGGCAAGACCTGTGGGATCCGAAATATGCCGGACACGTCGCGATCTCCGACATCTCGGGAACCATTGGCTACCAGTTTCTAGTCGAGGCCGCAAGGCTCAACGGCGGCAGCGAAACCAACATCGATCCCGGCTTTGCCGCGCTGAAGAAGCTCAAGCCGAACATCGTCTCGATGTACAAGACACCGGCTGAGGCGGTGCAGCTCCTGACCAGCGGTGAGGCGTGGCTCGGACCCGCCTATTCGGACCGTATCAGCGCCGCCAAGAAAGCGGGTGCGCCGGTAGCATTCGTTCAGCCAAAGGAGGGTGCCATCGCGGTGCTGTCTTGCATGTGCATCCCAAACGGCACGGCTAGCCTCGATCCGGCGCACAAGTTTATCGACTTCATGATCTCGACGCCGATCAACCAGAATTTCGTAACTGCCAACGGCGAAGGTCCAACAAACTCCAAGGTAGTTCTGAGCGACAACTTTCTCAATGAAAACTATGTTGCCTACGGCAAGAAGGTCATCGATTCGTTGGTCGCTCTGGATTATGAGGAGATCTCGCGTCAGATAGGCGGTTGGACGACACGCTGGGCATCCGAGATCGCCGGCTAGTAGCAAACCGCCGACCGACGAACCCGAAAGAGCCACGCAGGCCATGTCCAACACCACCGGTCAGGCCATGGCGCAACACCCACGCCGCTGAAGGTAACGACGAGGCAGTCCTCGTGCGGGTGGTAGATCAACACGATTAGCGGTCGACGCGGCATTCGATGTCGAATCGACCGAGGCTAGCGCGGTCGATTTATTCCCTTGGAGGTTTAGGCAGATGGCATCACAAGCACAGATAGCTGTCATTCCCGGCGACGGTGTCGGTCCAGAGGTCATCGGCGTCGCCGCATCTCTCATGACTCAGGCAGCATCTGCCCAGTCCTGCGACATTGAAATCACCGAGTTCGGTTGGGGCAGCGAGCATTACCGCATCCACGGGCGGGCCATGCCACAGGATGCGGCTGACATCCTAAGACGCTTCAATGGCATTCTCTTTGGCGCACTCGGAAGTCCCTCTCTCCCCGATCACGAGGTGGTCGGGAGCCTGATCGAGTTAAGAAAACAGCTGGATCTCGGCGCCAACATTCGCCCCGTGAACCGGTGGCCCGGCATCGCCACGCCATTTGTCGACGGGCTCGACGCCGACTTCGTTGTCGTGCGTGAGAACACAGAAGGCGAGTATTCCGGTGTTGGCGGCCGGACTCGAATTACTGGTGTCGGCGACGTCGCCATGGCGGTCGCTGTCCACTCTGAGACCACGATCGCCTCTCTCGCGCGTTTCGCGTTTCTCCACGCCCGCCATCGTCGAGGCCAACTGACGCTTGTGAGCAAGGCGAACGCGATCCACCACGCGTTCTCGCTCTGGGAAGAAGTAGTGGGAAAGGTCGCGGCTCAATTCCCCGATGTCACCTATGAGATTTGCCTCGTCGATGCAGCAGCCGCAAGGATGATTCAACGTCCGGGATCTTTCGACGTCCTGCTTACTTCCAACCTTTTTGGGGATGTCCTGTCTGAGATTGGCTCCACTTTCCAGGGTGGTCTGGGTATGGCAGCCAGCGCAAACATCCCGACAGACGGCAGCACACCCGGACTCTTCGAGCCCATCCATGGCTCCGCGCCGGACATCGCAGGGCTCGGTATCGCGAATCCCGTAGGCGCGATCCTGTCTGCCGCCATGCTTCTGGACCACATCGACCAGCCCGGGGCAGCAGCGGACCTCCGAACTGCGACGCGTGCCGCGGCAACCTCCGAATCGACTAGGACCACGGACCTTGGCGGCACTGCCACAACCCAGCAATTCGGTCAAGCAGTTGCCGAGCTGCTGAAGAACCCGTTGGCTTTCGGCTCCAATGAGGCTTGATGACCAGGCGTGCAGCCACGGCCGGTAACGATGGCGGCGCAGCAAGACCAGCACGAGGCGAAGGGAAGTCTGCAGTGACGAAGATCGCGATCATTGGGACCGGGGCGATGGGATCCGTCTATGCCGGTCTGCTAGCCGACGCCGGCAACGAGGTCTGGGCAATCGACCGCTGGGCTGAACACGTAGAAGTGATGCAACGCGCCGGGCTTCGAGTCCAAGGAGCGAGTGGTGACCACACAGCCACGCTTCGCGCCAGCGTTTGTGCCGAGGATGCAGATCGGAAGAGCACACGTCTGAACTCCAGTCACCTTGTAA
>CAAGKR010199842.1_pt1 | contig 11302 bp, 11 predicted proteins | sample 2556971 | NCBI WGS metagenome assembly CAAGKR01 (sample SAMEA5207829, study PRJEB30636) | soil metagenome | biome: forest; feature: boreal; material: soil | place: USA | collected 2011-09 | depth 1 m
CGCACGGGGAGTTCAGCCTCGAATGGCAGCGGAGACTACGCGATAGCATTTTCGACGGCGCCGCAGGTGAGGATCCATGCCAATGACAAAGCGCTGACGCGGGCCGTGGAAGTGATGACCAACGACGCTATGTCGCCGCTGTTTCTGGCCGCGATCGAAGCTACGGAGGAAGCAGTGTACAACTCGATGTTTAAGGCGACGACGATGACTGGCAACGGACACACGGTCGAGGCTCTGCCGATTGAAAAGACGGTAGAGATACTCAAAGAACATCGATTGATCGAGTAAATAGCTCACCCTCACCAGTGCGCGCACCTCAACCGAAGGGCGGCACGATTTGCTGAGAGGCGTCTTAACGGAAGTTGGCAGAGAAATCGCAAGCACTCCACTAACACAGCCTGGGTCGCAAGGCGAACCTCTAGTTATCTCCTTCTACACCTTTCCGCAGCTTCTCCATCACCTGATCAATACCGAAGCTGGCTGGCGATTGGCGCGGGGGAAATTCCTTAAAGGTCATTAGGAACTTTCCGACGAACGCCTGAGCGGGAACAAGCAGGTAAGCCCGGTCAAGCATCCAGTGGTCGTAATCAGAAGCTTCATAGGACGCCCGTTCATAGGGGTCGGCATGCAGGTCTTCGATCAACGGCACACGCAAAACGACCAAGGGGTCACGCCACACGTCCAAGCCGTGCGCACGCTGTTCCAGGAAAACGAGTTTCCATTTGTCGTACCGCAGCCCCGCGAAATCGCCATCATCTGTCCAGTAAAAGAACTCTTTGCGAGGTCCGGGACCCTTGCCAGCCAGCATGTCCGTTAGGTCGTAGCCATCCAGGTGAACTTTGAACGTCCTCCCATTTGATTGGTACCCGGTCAAGAGCTTCTCGGTGACATCGGGTGCGCCGGCCGCCGCCAGCAGTGTGGGAGCCCAGTCCTCGTGCGCACAGATGTCGTTGATCACCGTTCCGGGCTTAATCAGACCGGGCCAGCGAACGATCATCGGTACCCGGTATCCACCTTCCCAGTTGGTGTTCTTCTCGCCGCGAAAAGGAGTCGCGCCGCCGTCTGGCCAGGAGAATGTCTCGGCGCCGTTATCGGTCGTGATGATTACGATGGTGTTGTCTGCGATGCCCAGATCATCCAGCTTTTTAAGCAAGACTCCAATGTTATCGTCGAACTCCGTCATCCCGGCGCCATAAAGACCTTTTTCGGCAACCATGGCCTGATACTTAGGCTGAAGGCGCGTCCAGATATGCATCCGAGTGGTGTTGTGCCAGATGAAGAACGGTTTGCCTGCCTTCGTCGCCGCATCCATATCTGCGAGTGTCACTGCGAGAAATTCTTCGTCTGCAGTTTCCATCCGCTTCTGAGTTAACGGGCCGGTATCTTCACAAGTCTGCTTGCCCCACGGACCAAAACGTGGGTCCGGCGGTGCTGGGTTGTCAGCGACCGTGGCCTTACACTTGTACACACCTCGCGGGCCAAACTTCGCCATAAACGCCGGGTTCTTGGGATAGTCCACATTCTCCGGCTCTTCTTCCGCATTCAGGTGATAGAAGTTGCCGAAAAACTCATCAAAGCCATGAAGCGTGGGAAGAAACTCGTTTCGGTCACCGAGATGATTCTTGCCATTCTGGAAAGTTAGGTAGCCACGGCCTTTCAACAAATCAGCAATCGTAGGATCTTCGGCCCGCAAACCAAGATCAGCACCAGGGAGTCCGACTTTCAACAGTCCCGTACGGAACGGACTCTGCCCCGTGATGAACGCTGCCCGGCCAGCCGTGCAGCTTTGTTGCGCGTAATAATCGGTAAAGATGGCGCCCTGTTGCGCCACGCGGTCGATGTTCGGCGTTTTGTAGCCCATCATACCCATGTTGTATGCACTGATGTTCGAGTAGCCGATGTCATCGCCAAAGATTACCAAGATGTTCGGCTTCTTCTGTTGCGCTTGCGCGGAAGGCAGTAACGCGATGGCCAGAGCAACGATTGCCGCGAACTCAAAGCCTATTCTCTTTATCAACGCCATATTCATAGAAGCTCTCCTCAATGCCTTTGTCTTGTAGCTAGAAAATCCAATTCTCGTTAGTTGATCGGATGGGAACTCCGAGTTTGTTCAACAGCACGAACGATCCAACGGCAAAGAAAATCCGGGCCGACCGCACGCTGCTTTTGAAGCGAACCGACTGATTGTACGTCAAGTGCGTGATTAAGCGGTTACCGGTAAAGTTGGTCATAGTACGTGTTCCGAAAACCCCTAGAAAATACGAGCTGCAACGTGTTGATTCAGTGAGGGGCGGGCCGCCGGTTCTACTGGTTCCGAAAACAAGAGATTGTGGGAGTCCGTTGGGCTCGCTGATAGATTCTGGGCGGAGGGGGGCGTCGGTTCATTCGACTTCGAGTCTATTGCCGAGCAAGCGTCAAGTCGTCAAACGAGATCGCGTAGCCGTAGGCATTCGCATCTTCTCCGAGGACTGTGAACGTAAACGAATACTTTCCCGCCGCAGGGAACGTGAACTTCCCGTAATCGAAGGTTGCATAGCCTTCCACTGGTAGATATTGATCGAGCGGAGCGCCCACGCTTGCACCGTTGATCGTCAACTGGGAAATGCTCCGATTGGTATTCTGCTTGTAGGAGAGTTTGATATCGTACGTCCCAACCGCCGGAATATTCACAGTGAACGTAACATTGTCTCCCGCTGCCGTTGCATCCAGGATCGTCCCGTTGGTGTCCGGAAAGCCGCTGTAGGAAAATGTGCGGAATGTCGGGCCGGAGCTCACCGCAGGCAGTGTTGTCGAGCGGTATACTATCGGCGTCTTTGTCGTCGGCGTGCTCGTTGGCTTGCTCGTCGCGGTGTTGGTGTACGTCCACGTGATGACATCCTGATCCGCCACCGAGTTTCCCGTCGCTCCCGTGAAGCCTACAAAAGCCGTATTCCCGCCGACCGTTCCCGGAATATCGATCGGCCACGAAGTGGCAAAAGTCTCAGAGGTATTTCTCGTGTCCGTAATAGTCATCGACAGGGTGGTGCCGTCATAGCCCATGTGCACCTGGAAGATGTCACCGGAGCGCAGGTTCACGCCATTCCCCACGGTTACGGCAGGCATGGTAGGCGACGCGCCGTTTTTATACAGCCCTGTCGAGTTCGTGCCCTCGCCTGCATTGTTGACGGTGTCGAACTTGATCGCAATACTATTGCCAATCGGAGCCCGCGAACTCGGAGTCGGGTTCGAGATATTATCGGGACCGTAGCCCAGCCCTCCGCCCGTCGGTCCAAGCGCGCGGGTACCGGTGTTCTGAATCACAAAAGCAATGCCGTTACCGGTGGGCCTCGCTGTTGTGTTGGCAATCTGGAAGGTGAAGTCATTCGAGAATGATTGGACGTTCACGGGAGTCTGAAACCAGCCGCTGCCGGTAATGAAGCCGGCAGTACTCGTCAACCGCAACCTGGTGCCATCCAGTGTCGCGCTCCCGTTGAGAATAATTCCCGTGGTGAGAGCGGTGGGCACCGAGCCGGCTGGAGCGGGAGTTGGCGGAGGTGTTGTTGGAGGCGGAGGCGGCGGAGGTGGAGTAGTCGTCCCAGAAGTCGGAAGGGTAGCGCTGGCTTCGTTTGAGAATGTGCTTTCCACGCCCTGTGCATCGACCGAGGTAACCACGTAATAGTAGCTGGTGCCTGCTGTGACAGCGGTGTCGTTGTAGCTGAGGGTTGGGATCGCGCCCGTTTGGAGAGCGTAGGGGCCGCCATCTGTCGTTCCTCGATAAACTTTATATCCCGTAACTGCACTCGAGCTTGCCCCCCACTGCAGTTGCACCGTTTGCGGGGTTGAGCTGGAGGCCAGCGCGGGATGCACAGTTGACGCCGAAGAAGCAGCTACCGCGGGCGCAAGAGCGGCTACGGCCGGCGATTTTGCTGTGGCGCTACGTGCCGCGATCGGTGCTACAAGCGCTTCAGTTGAAACAGTGCTGCGCGCTGCGAGCGCCGCCGCTTTCCCTTCCGCCGCCGCTGAAAACGCCGCCGCTCGAACAGGGGAAGCACTCACGCCGCTGCCTGCCAGCGGCAAAGTTGCCGCCACCGCGAGATTCTTGCTCAGGATCGTAACTTTTCCCGATGCTACTTCGCTGGACGTTGGCCGGAACGAAACCTGCAGCGTAGTCTGCTCCTTGGGAGCAAGAGAAAGTCCCGGAGATACTTTCGAGAAGCTGAAGCCTGAACCCATCACCGTGACGCCGGAAATGGTGAGCGGGCTGTCCCCGACGTTCGTCACCGTGATGGTTTTCGTGCTGAGCGAGTTCAGTTCACGCGAACCAAAATTGAGGGACGCTGGAGAAACTTGCAGAGCCGCCGCGGATTCTTTGCCGGTTCCGGTCAGCGTGTAGGATTGCATTGCTTGCGCGCTGCTGACGATCTCGAGCAGTGCCGAGGTTTTCCCCATCGCGGTCGGCTCGAAGATCATTTTAAAACTGATGTCGTCTCCGGGAGCGAGGGAAACTGGCAGCGACGGACCCGCCACTTGGAATTCACCCTTTGAAGAACTCACCTTGTAGATGTGCAACGTGGTTGAGCCGGTGTTCTTGAACTCGAAAGACAACGCCGCTTGCTGGCCCAACGCAACCGTTTGAAAATCGAGATTCCCAGGAGAGACCGTGAGACGTTGGCCGGATGCCGCGGAACATTGCGCCGAAGCGATACCGAGCACAGCAATTATAGCCAGCAGAAAACACAGCAGGCGCCGGGACGAATGGTGAGCTGACACGACAATTGCCTTTCCGGCGGGGACAAGACAAAGGTACCGACTGGTCCTGCGGACAGGCAACCTGCCTTGAGTACAGTTTTAGGGTAACTTCCAGGCCAGAACCAACCTGTCCTCGAGGACAGGTGCCTCCTGTCCAACAGGCCGTTTTCCTTCCTCGGAGGAATCTAATTCTAGAATCATTGGCATTTCCAATTGACCCTGTTTGATGTTCGGAGCTCCTTGCTGGAGATCTGCCGATGAAACGTTCTCTACTAATCGCATTTGTCGTAATTGCTGTAATGCTTCTGATTGGAATTATTGCGGTGTCCCGCCTGAATCTGGGTGCTATTGCCGAACCGAGTCGCGCCGAGGTCTATTTCGCTACTGCCGCGAAACACTTGTTGGTGCGAGTCGCGAGCCGCGCCGAAAATGTTTCGCCGTCTGCCGGAAATCAGGGAAGCATCGCGGGAGCCGACAAACTGTATGGGGCGGCAAACCTGACCACCACTGAAGTTCAAAGCTATTCGGACCGCGAACTCTTTGGATCACAAAAAATGGGATTCGATTGACCGGCATGCCCGCATTCGGGAAGGCCGAAACGGACCAGCATATTTGGAAGCTCGTCCATTATCTGAGAACGTTGCCAGCGACAGAAAAATAGCTGCGCGGCCCTGAGTTGATCCACTCCGTCGTCCGTCGAGCCGCAAAGTTTCTCCACTTTCACATGTCCCGCGAAAAACAAAAAGGCCTGACGCCCGTGCTCGGCCTGAGGCACACTATAGTTCACGGCCGGAGTGGTCGGATACATTTGGCTGTGAGAGGTTGAGTGGGAGGAGGATTTGCGCATGAAAAATCTTTTTGAAGCGGCGACGGCGGAAGAGGTGAAGGAGCGGCTGGCGCGGCTGAAGCCGGACAGCGCGAGGCAGTGGGGCAAGATGAATCCGGCGCAGGCGCTGGCACATTGCGTGGTGGCGATGGAGTGGGCGGTAGGGGACAAGATTCCTCAGCGGATGTTCATTGGGAGGATCGTTGGGGGGATGGTGAAGCCCAAGGTGCTTGGTAACGACGAACCGATGCGCCGGAATTCGCCGACGGCGACCGATCTGGTGATCCAGGACGAACGCGGCCTGGAAACGGAACGCGCGCGGTTGCGCGGATTGATCGACCGGTTTGCCGCGGCCGGGCCGTCTAGATGCACCACGCATCCGCATAGCTTCTTCGGGAAGCTGACGCCGGAGGAGTGGGCGATTTTGATGTACAAGCATCTGGACCATCATCTCCGGCAGTTCCAGGTTTAGTGCCGGCGAGCGAATCATTCGCGGCGAGTGACCGATTTTCGGGCGCCGCACGGACGTCTGCGAACAGTTAAGAGTTGAGAGTTTAGAGTTGAAAGTTTCGGAATCCGAGAGAAGCTGAGGAGTTCCAGTTTGGGAATTGGATTTTTTGGCGTCGCCCCTCCCACGGTGTTTTTGGGAAGTGTGTCAAAAGAAAGGGGGATGCGGGCGCGAATGTGCGTAAGTGCTTGAAAAAAATGGAGATAGAAAATGGGTGTTTTGAGATTTGAGCGGCGGTCAAAAAGACCGGACAACTGTGTCCGGCCTGCAAATCATAGAATGGTTGCGGTGGCTGGATTTGAACGGGCGATTCCGCCTCGCGGCGTTATCAGCACAATAGGGTGGCTAGGGCAATGATGTGAAAGTCAAAAACCCGCAGCCTTGAGCATCACAAGGGTGCGGCACCCCGCGAGGACGCGAGACCGCGAGACAACATGCGTTGACGTGTGCATAACATAAGGGGGTAGTTTCGCGAGCAGGAGAGCGTGCCATGGCAAACTTCAAACAGTTGAAGCGTATGCTCGGCAAGGTCAGAGAATGGCTCAACAAGGCCAGTGATGTGCGTTACTCGAGCGTTCCAGTGTGGAAGCCCTGGAGGGACGATTGACCTGACGGATGGCCCGGACATCTTTGGGGCTAGGTCGGCTAAGGCTGAATGAGTGGAATGGCGCTTGCCAATTGCAGATCGATCAGCATTTGAACGCGCCGGTCGATTTGAAAGAACAGCGCCGTGCCTTTGGCCGTTAGCCCGCTACGGAAGAGGGGATATACTTGAGCCGGAGTCGGACGACGGATTCGTCCACCGCGAGCCATCTGTTCGTGAGGCTGTCGATCTGTTCGTCCGTCATGGTCGTGTTTTGCAGATACTCTTTGATTAGATCGTATTTCGCGCCGTTGATTTTCGCCAACTCGCTGACGTATTGGTCGTAGGTCGGCCAGAACTTCTCCGCCTCGGTGTCGGTCAACGTCATGTTGGCGGCAACAACTTGCTTTCGTTGGGACCTCAGGTCAGACCTCAACATCGCGATCTCTTGATCAATGGATGATCCGTTCTGTGGGCCGCCGGTGGGTTGCGCAGTTTGGGCGGCGTTGTTTTGAGCGAACAATAGCTCGCCGACGAGAAAAAATCCGCTCAGCGCGAGAGCGGCTGCTGTGGGATCGGAGCTCAGGGAGAAATCAGAAGGGTGCGGCACCAGCGTCTGCTACCGTACACGGTCGTTGACCGAGCCGAACACGCGTGCCGTGCTCCACGGTCAGCCAATTCAAATTCTTTATGCCACCCGCCAGCCAACGGGAAGATGTAAGGATTTGGGACAAAGAGGCCACCCTTTGGTTACACCAACCCCGCAAAGGGTAGGCCATCCAGATCACCTTAGCGAACTGAGGATACGCCACCAGCCGTATGTCAATTTCGACGAGTTGGACAGTCAGGACTTACCAAGAAACAGGAAGGGCAGCCTGGACAATAGTTCCGGTTTCGCCGGATTCAACGAGGAACCGGCCGCCCATATTTCGGATGCGCTCGCGCATTCCTGCGACACCGACGCCGAGCAACGCCTCTCCCGTGTTGAATGCTGCCAGGGTGTTCGGCGGAATCCCACAACCTCGGTCAACGATCTTGACTTCAACGCCATTCGGCATCAGGTTAAGCGAAATACTGGCTGAACTACTCCCGGAGTGGCGATGAATGTTCGACAGGCTCTGTTGTACCACACGGAATAATGCGGTTTCGACCTCACTCGGCAAGCGGTCGATAATTTCGGGGAGCTGCAGATCGACTCGTATTTCGCTTCGTTTGGTAAAACCCTCCACGTACAACAGGATCGCAGACTTTAATCCCAGTTCATCCAGCAGTGGCGGATGCAACAAATAAGAGATCGTTCTAATCTCCGAGAGACAACGATCCGCCAGTTCCCAGGCCTCCGTGATCTTTGATTCCTTCGCACCATCAACTGTAGCTTTCCGAGCCGCTGCAAGGCTCATTAGAATCCCCGACAGGTACTGGCCGGCGCTGTCGTGCAGATCGCGAGCTAGCCGTCTTCTCTCGTCGTCTTGATGAGCCATCAATCTGGCAGACAGATACTCCAATTGAGCTGTCCGCTTTTCTAAGTCAACTTCCAAATCGCTCTGCGCCTTGTGGAGTGCCGCTTCCGTTTTTTCATGAACGGCAACAGCAATGTTGGCCGCGACCCGAGCCCGCATCTCGTGGTCCCGCGAGCGCAGTACGCGCAAAGCATTGGACGTGAAATCCGCCAGCACCGTCATGATGCGAACATCCTCGGCATCAAAATGCGACCGCGGATTGTGAGAAACGATCCAGATCGTAGCTGGTATTTCGTTTTCTAGGCGGACGGGCAGGACTAGCGCCTCTGCGATCGCTGGTTCGACCTTTTTAAAGTACAGAAAGCGGCGCCCAGGGTAGAGGAACAGTTGCGGCGAATTACAGTCCATCGTCACGCCGCACGGACTAAACTCTCTAGGCGTACTGCCACCGACATACTTACTTAGAACTCCAGCAAGATTCGTCCAGCGGAACACTTGCTGCTCGCTATCGAGAACGCTTAGCCCGGCTGTCCCTGCGTCACAGAGGTCAAGAGCCACGCTCAACAAAGTGTCAATCAGTTGGTCTGGATTTTGAGCCATGACTCGCACCAAAGTGCGCAGAGCGGAATTCTCGGCTTCCGCGTCTGGCCTTCGACGACGCGAGGTGAGCTTGGAGGTGATGAGGATGTCTTGAAGTTCTGCTGGACGGTCAGAGACCGAAGCAGCCTGCGGTTCCGAGCGACGAGACAGACCTGGAACTCGGTGAGAGCGGTTTCTATTCGAGCTCGTTTTTTTCATCTGGTACTCAATTCGTGCGGGGGCTTCATTTTACTCCGCCAGCTCCAACTCTCCTAGGGTTTATACCTATATCTTTGAAAATTCACAGCAGGTACAGTGGCTCAGGTGTCCAAATGCCCGCATGGGTAGTGGAGTGCTCTAACTGCAGATTAAAATTCACGCATTCTGCGATTGAAGAGACTGGCCTGCTAGGTTTAGAAATACCGCGGAAGCCCACGTTCTCCGCTGAAGGTTCGATTCTTACGTGTCCGAATTGCGGTCACACGGCAACCTATCGTCTCTTCGATCTTCGATACCAATCGTAATCTGCGCTGCGGCTGTCTACGGTTTCTCCACGCAAAGTCACGAGCTGTGTGTGGCAGGCCAGTGTGAGCATTGTGCAGCGGATTGACGCGAACAGGGATTGGGGGCAAAATCACTGGCATTCGAGATCAAGAAGGAAATTCCGGCCATGAAGACTGCGTTGTGGTTGGTTGCAGGAGCTTGTCTCACGACGGTCTGTATCGCTCAGACGCCGGCACAGCCGCAGACTCCGGCGCCTGCTCCGAGTGGGCCGATCGTGATGCATTTCACCGCGGGAACGCTGATTCGCGTGCAACTTGAAACCCAGATTGATGTCAAGAAAGCCCGCGTGGGAGACCAGATCCTGGCCAAGACCACGGACGACCTAAACTCCAATCCACCCGGCCTTGCTACCAGGGGGTGCAGAATCGTCGGACATGTTGTCGAGGTCGCGCCACACCAGGGGGATTCCCCTTCGACCCTTCGGATCGCCTTCGACAAGATGATTTTGAAGAATGATTCCGAAATGGCGCTGCCGGCGATGATTCAAGCCGTTGGCTTTGGCGACGCATCTCTAGGCACGTCCGAGGAAGTACCACAAAGCTCCGGAGCTCCGGGTAAATATGTCGGGGGAAGAATGCCTGGCGCAAACTCCGGAGAGGTAAAGCTTCCATTCACTGCGAAAGGTGCGATTGGCATGTCCGGGGTAACGTTGAGCCCGGGAACTGCTCAGGACTCGGTGCTGACGTCGATTAAGCACAATATAAAATTGGAAAGCAGCATGCAGATGATCTTGCGCACGGAATGACAGCCCAATCTCCAGTAAACACATCGAGGCGGCTCATCGGTCAGGCGTACCCTTGCCCTCATCTCCAGTTCGGCCGTCGGGCACGAGAGTGACATCCATTTGATAAAACTTGAAGGTATTCTCCTCGGTGGGGCTATCGGCTGCAACGGAATGGTAGCGATCCAGAACATCGCTGATGAACGCCGGTTTCTCGGAATCGGGTAAGAACCGGGTCCACTCGACGAAGGTCACCGAGCCGAAAGCGAAGAATGCCGGGCGAGACTTAAAATTCCACATTTTCGCCTCGCTGTGAATGCGACGAACATGCAGGCCATTCCGTTCAGCCAGCGCTCTGTATTGTACGGGCGTCAGGTGAAGGTAAGGATCGCGAAAGTCCTGGAAATACGCTTCCCATCTTGACGAGAGCCGGGTTTCCTCAAGCACATCTTCAAGGCTCTTGCGCGCACCTGCCGGAACCAGGCGGAGTTGGGCCAGGCCATCGGATTTCATCGCGGACCGTATCGAGCGGAGCGCCGCGTTTTGATCAGGCAGCCAGTGGAGCGCATTCAAGGACACCACAAGGTCGAACTCTTCCCGGAAAGGCAAGCCGCGGGCGTCGGCTACTTCGAATCGAATGTTCGGATGGAGCGCGGAATCGAAATGGCTTGATGCAAAAGCAATCATTGCGCGGGACGAATCGACGCCGACGACCGCACCACGCGGGACGCGAGCCGCAATCTCCGCTGTGATTCGTCCGTCACCACATCCGATGTCGAGGACCCGCTCGGAGCCCTCAAGATCAAGCAGTGCGAGCACTTCCTGGGCCATGGCCTCCTGAAGTCCCGATCGCCGGGCGTAACCTGCCGCGTCCCATTCGGTCATAGATTCTTTCGTGCCCCCGGACTACCAGAGAGCGGGCAGCGAGATGATTATATTGAATTTTACCATCGTCTACTGTAGCGCGCGTTTACCAGAACTCACGGTAAAACCCTACCTCGAGGCACGCGGAGCATTTGGAATCAAGCTTAGTGTGAATACAAGGATGTTGCATTCTGCTCGATGAATGCTATTTCCGAAAGAGAGGCCGAGCGACGCGCGATCGAGCAGATTCTGTGGGGTGCCGGAGAGGGATCGGTGCGAGCGGCGATCGCTGACGTGCGAGAATTTGCACTTGAGCAATTGAAAGACATTAGACAATCCCTCCAAGACCAAGCCGAAGCTGCCAGGTTCGAACTATCGAGTCATGTCGAGGCAGGGATTGTCATGCGACCGACCGCCCAAGGGGATGCACGGTTCTATACGGCGGAAGGGGAATGGAAATTGGTCGGGA
>CAAGKR010220261.1_pt1 | contig 11301 bp, 11 predicted proteins | sample 2556971 | NCBI WGS metagenome assembly CAAGKR01 (sample SAMEA5207829, study PRJEB30636) | soil metagenome | biome: forest; feature: boreal; material: soil | place: USA | collected 2011-09 | depth 1 m
TCGACGCTTGCCGATCGCATGGCTGATCACCTCGCGGAGTTCGGCGGCAGTTGGAAGTTTATCGGGGCCTTCCTGGTGTTTCTGCTCCTGTGGTGCGCGGTGAATACGTGGCTGCTGCGCAACGGAGGCTTCGATGTCTTTCCGTATGTTTTCCTGAATCTCGTGCTGGCGGTGGTTGCGTCGCTACAGGGCCCGATTATCATGATGTCGCAGAATCGGCAACAGGGTAAGGATCGGCTGCGCTCCGATCTCGACTTCCAGGTAAACCTGAAAAACGAACTGTCGCTAATTGAGGTCCTGCGACGGCTCGATGTCCTCGAGAGCGAACGGCTGCCGCTGCTGTTCGAGGCGCAAAACGCGAAGATCACGGAACTGAAATCGCCGGGTTCAATAGCTTCGATCAAGAGCGCCCCGTAAGGCCCTTTTTCATTTACGAATGATCCAGGCGATCTTTTTTGACTTCAACGGCGTCATCATCGATGACGAGCGCATCCATCTAAAAGCTTATCGGGAAATATTGCTCGCCGAAGACATCGCGCTCACGGACGAAGACTATTTCGCATCGCTGGGAATGGATGATGCGGCCTTCGTGCGGGCCGCATACGCGCGGGCCGCCCGGCCGGTGACTGACGAAGCGATGCATGCGCTCATCAAGCGTGAACATGAATTGCATCGCGAGTTCATCACGGACGATCTGCCAGTGTCTTCCGGCGTGGTCACCTTTACTAAGGCGGCCGCGCGTCGCTATGAACTGGGCATAGTCAGCATGGCTGAGCGCGGTGAGATCGATCATGTGCTGGGGCTGGCCGGACTCGACAAACTATTTGATGTGATCGTGAGCGCAGGGCCCGGATTGAAACACAAGCCGGCGCCCGACTGCTACCAACGCGCGCTGGAATTGCTGAACGAAAGGCGACGGGTTGTGCGCGAGTTGCCGCTGCTGGCGAGTGAATGTCTGGTGATCGAGGATGCGCCGCCGGGCATTTCTGCCGCGCGCGCAGCAGGCATGCGCACAATCGGTGTCACGGCCACAGTTTCTGAAAGTCAGTTGCGCGATGCGCAAGCTGACATCGTTACTCCCAATCTCTCCGACTGGACTCCTGACGCGGTACATCATCTGTTTGATTGATCAGGAGCGACGAGTTTTTTGTAACCGCCTAAACGGTATTGAGCCTTACCCTTCCCTGCGTTAGATAAAAGCGCGCCAACGGCGCGCAATGCAAGAGCCTGGGGCAACGCCCCAGGAAAGAAGTACCATTCCTCCCAACCTAAGCGCTGAAAGCGCGAAATAATCTGAAAGCGAGGATACTCCTATGCCTCAATCTCTAACTTCAATTCTCATCCACCTGGTTTTCAGCACCAAGAACCGTGAGCCTTTCATCACACCGGCGATCGAACCGGAATTGCACCCGTACATGGCTAAGATCTTCCGGGCCTTGAAATCGCCATCGCTTGCGATTGATGGCACGGTCGATCACGTCCACATTCTCTTTTCTCTCGGACGGGTCATTAAGGTTGCCGATCTGGTTGAAGAGGTGAAAACTGAATCATCGAAATGGATCAAAACGAAAGGACTGGAGTTTAGAAACTTTCACTGGCAAGCCGGCTACGGCGCGTTCTCAATTGGTCAATCAAGTGTATCTGAACTGAAACGGTATATCAGAAGCCAGAAACAACATCATCGTCGTGTCACGTTTCAAGATGAGTATCGGAAGTTTCTCAAGCGCTACGAGATTGCTTACGACGAACGCTACGTTTGGGATTGATTTGCATTCCGCGCCTTCAGCGCTCCTTATTTCTCATAACACGTGACCTGGGCCGTTGGCCCAGGCTATTACATTTCGCGCCGTTGGCGCTTCGATCCACATCGGGGCGGTAGCCCGACGGTGAGGGAGGGCTCATGAACAATGACAACTGAGCGATCACTAGTGCTCAATAAAACGAGAGGGCGGCGAGGCATTCCGTGAGGAGATCTTCACCGCGCGCTCTCCTTAATAGATCGGTTCATAAATCTTGCGGAGGCGCCGGCGCGAGGGGTATAAGATGCGCATAGCGCACTAAGCCACACCGGGTGGTCTAATTACGTAGTTCGGCCGCTTCGCGTTGTGCTACCAATTAGATAAAGGGGCCTTGCAAGAGAAACCTGTGATGTCGAAAGCATTCAAGACTTTAACTCGTGTGCTGGTGTTAGCTGTCCTGCTAAACAGTCCTGTTTATTCCGATTCCTACTCTCAGGAGAATGTGACGCCGGAGCAGTTTATGCAAGACTTCGACTATCTGTGGTCGCAGTTGAGAGACAATTACGCTTACTTCGACAAGAAGGAAACAGATTGGAACCGGGTAAGAGAGGTCTACAGCCCGCGAGTCGCCGAGGTCAGGAGTAAAAGAGAGTTCGTCACCTTACTGGAGAGAGTCCTGGAAGAGCTTTACGATCCACACACCCACCTCAGAGTCAACACGAATCGTTCGACCCGTCTGGTTCCCACCGGCTTGGATGTATGGGCCGAATGGGTAAATGGTAAAGCCCTGATCACGCAATTGCGAAAAGGATTCAGCGCCGAACAAGCCGGCTTGAAAGTCGGCATGGAGATCGTCTCCATCAATGGCTTGCCCGTAGAGACAGCCGTCCGGAGCAGACTTGGCGTGTCGTTAAGAAGAGTCAGTGAAGCGGCAAGGGGTTGGGCACTGAGAGCCTTGCTTGCAGGAACGCATGACATCAAGAGGTTCGTGGAAGCCAAAACCGTAGACGGTGTGAAGACCACGTTCCAACTCGATTTGCCCACGCATACAACCGTCGACAACTACCAAGGCGATCAAAAAGTCGAGTGGAAGATTCTGAAAGGGGGATTCGGTTACATAAGAATCAGCGACCTCGGATCTGGCGATACGGTGGCGGAGTTTGATGCTGCACTGGAACAAGTCAAAACAACTCGCGGTTTAATCATCGACATTCGCGCGACTCCAAGCGGCGGCAACACGTCCGTGGCAGAGCCGATCATGGGCAGGCTAATCGAGCGCCGAATGCCTTACCAGAAAGGCACTCCCGTGCACGGAGAGGGTTGGACGAGAGAAGTTTCACCCCGAGGCTGGACCTACAAAGCGCCAATCGTGGTTTTGGTTGGGCGCTGGACGGCAAGCATGGGCGAAGGGATCGCCATCGGTTTGGACGGAATGAAGCGAGCGACGGTCGTAGGAACGCGAATGGCAGGCTTGAACGGTGCGGTCTTCGACTTACAATTGCCCAATACCAAGATAAATCTCAACTATGCCGCGGAAAAGTTATTCCACGTGAACGGGACTCCGCGGGAAGATTTTGTGCCGCCCGTAGCAGTCAACCCTTTGGACAAAGGGACAGATGATGTAATTCTTGAAGAGGGCATCAGGACATTGAGAAGGTTACTCAAAACGGCGACCGAACACTCTGGTAACGTGGTTGTTCGCGCCCGCTGAACTCCGTTAGCCCACTCAAGGATTTCGCATGACAACTCAGCAGATCATCCTGTGGACTTGTGCGTATCTGGTCGAGCTCGTGGCCGTGATCTATTTCACGCGCGCGACCGCGCGACGCGTCCTGGGAGCGATGGCCGGTGGAGCAACTGCCGGGTTGTTTGGGGTGGGCGCGATCGCTCTCTGCGAGTCCCTGGGTTGGTGGTGGGTATCATATGCCTCGACGCCATACTTCCTGGCGCTTTTCTACCTCGCCGCCTCGATCTCACTTATGCCAATCTACCCCGTCACCTGGCGGCTGGCCCGCCGGTTCGGGTGGCGCGGCCTGGCGGTGTTCGTTGGTATCGTGACAATCATAGGCCCGCCGCGAGATTACTTTATCGCGGCGACGTTTCCGAAGTGGATGGTGTTTGCACCGGGCGTTGCTCCCATCCTCGCGGACGGCGCGGCCTATTTCGGCATGGTGGTCGTGGGACACGCCGTGATGCGCCTTATCGCCGGCCCTGCGCGCGAAGATCGGTTGGCGAGACGTCCAAGGGAAGCCACCTAAACGAGGTATCATGAAACGGATCTCAAAATTGCTGCTGACTAGTGGCTTGCTGTTTCTCTCAAATGCCATTAACCCAAATTATGTTTCGGCCCAAAAAATCTCAGCCGTTCCGGTTGACGTTGAAATCCCCGTGGCTCCGACTCCCGTTAGAGCCAATGGCAAAATGCATCTTCTGTATGAATTGCATCTGACCAATTTTCGCGCCAGGAGCCTTGAGTTAACACGACTTGAAGTTCTCAAGGATGAGGCGAATGCTCTTCCGCTAGCCAGTTATAAGGACGCAGAACTTGTTAGCCGACTCGCTCGCCCCGGCGCGCCGTCGGACTTGGCTGACAAGCGAATTATTGGCGGCGGAATGCGAGCTGTAGCTTTTCTGGAAATCACATTTGATAGAGACGCCGACGTACCTGTTGCTTTACGTCATCGCCTTTTCTTTAAGTCAGAAGATCCTAACGGCAAAGAAGATTTCGTTGAAGGCGCGCGGGTTCTGATTCGCCGAAGTCCGCCGCCGGTTGTCGGTTCGCCTTTGCGCGGCGAAGGATGGGTTGCCTTAAGCGCCTTGTCTAACACCAACAGTCATCGCCGCACGTTGGTAGTGGTCAATGGCAGAGCACGAATTGCTCAGCGCTTCGCGACCGACTGGACAAGAATTGGAGCGGATGGATTAGCCTTTCGCGGAGACCCGTCAAAGAACGCAAACTGGTCTGCCTACGGAGCGGAAGTCCTCGCCGTCGCTAATGCTACCGTCGTTGATGTTAAGGACGGCATACCGGAGAATGATCCGACTTCTGACAAGAAAGCGGTTCCTATTACGCTTGAAACGGTGGGCGGTAATTACATCATTCTTGATTTAGGCAATGGTTACTTTGCCTTCTATGCTCACCTGCAACCGAAAAGTATTCGCATCAAGGTTGGTGACAAAGTGCGACGTGGTCAGGTTCTAGCTCTGCTCGGCAACTCGGGTAACGCCGATGCGCCGCATTTACACTTTCACATCACCGATGGCAATTCGCCGCTTGGCGCGGAAGGAGTGCCGTATGTCATCGAGTCGTTTGAAATGCAAGGCATCCTGCCGTCGAAAGGGTTGCTTGTAAAGGGGGGCTGGAAACCGCAGCCTGGTTCCACAAGGGACAAACGTCGGTTAGAAATACCAATAGAAAATGCTGTCGTCCGTTTTCCCTGAACAAGGGCTCCGACACTTCGTTGCAGGTGGACCGCGATTGAACGTCCCTCAACTTGAAAGATAGAATCCACCTCGGGTGCCGCCGCGGCATCACCTGAACTCGAACGTTCGACGCCGGGTACTCCAATGACAGACGACAGCACAGTTCAGGACGAGCTTCCCAATCGCTACGCAGCGGCGATCGATCTCGGCGTTGCCATCGTCTTCTTTCTTGCCTGCTCAGCCGCCGAGCCAGTGTTGGATCCACTGTTGCGGCAGGGCCGTGGTCTGGCCGGGGTACTTGCCCTCGCGGGCTATCAGTTCGCATGTGAGGGCTTAGCACCGCTCTTCATTATGATCGTTCGACACGAACGCCTTTCCAGCTACGGAATCACCCGGCGCAACGCCGGCAAGTCAGTCGCGCTGGGTCTGGCACTGGCTGGAATTTACGACGTGGCGATGTCATGGCATGCCGGGGCGCTCCTATGGATTCCCCTCCGCCGCCACTCGGCAACGCGCATGTCATTGGCAGCTGGCCTCCCAACGAGTGTCGTGGGGCTTGCCGTCACGGTGGCAGTGTGGGGCTTCGTTGAGGGGTTCTTCGGTGTCTTCTTTTCCAGGAAGCTCAACGAAGCCCTTGGCCGAAGTGGGCGCGGGTGGCTTTCGGCAGGCGCTCTCGGTTTCGCATTCTTCAACGGTTTCATTCACTTTGCGATTGGCCAGGGCTTCGAGGGCTTCGTGACGAGCTTTGCATCCGGATATGCGATTGCGGTGGTCCCCGCAGTTACGAAAAATGCCTGGGGCAGCACACTCGTGCAGATCCTGACTAACTCTGTCGGGAGGCCGTGAACGCGCAAGCCGCACTTGGGACACTCTTCGCAAACGAGGCCTGTTTCTACTGGCCTGAAAAATAGGCTAATCTACAAGCGAGTTCAGCGCCCTTCTTCTTATGCCTTTCTTCGATCTACTCCGGCTCGCTTTCAGAAATCTGCGCGAGGCCAAACTGCGCGCGACGTTGACCTCGATGGGCGTCATCGTGGGCGTGGCGGTCATTGTCACGATGGTTTCGTTCGGCCTCGGCTTGCAGCGCAATCTCTTGTCGCGCTTCAAGGCGTTGGATCTCTTTAATGAGATGAGCGTCTATGGCAAGAGCATCGCCGTAGTTGCGGGCGCTCTTGATCGGCCGCCCGGCCGTAGAAATGACGGCGGTGACCGGCCGCCCCCTCGCTTGCGCTCGGATTTCACTCCGACTCGCATTCTTGATGATGCCGCGATCGCTGACATCGCGAAGATTCCCGGCGTGGCGTACGTTGAGCCCTATGTCTCGTTCATTGTTGAAGCGAGATCGAACGGCCGTACGTTTGGTCACAACGTCGCCGGCGCAACCGTTCCTAATGCCTCGTCCCACTTCAAAGACTTTGTCGCCGGACAAATGATCAGTTCACCCGCCGCCGACGAAGCGGTAGTGACTGAAGAAACGACGCGGATTGCCGGCTACAGCGCGCCCGCCGACGCTATTGGCAAGACAATCGAGTTTCTTACTCCAGTGGCTAACGCCGGAGACCAGACCAAGAGTGGCGACAACGAGAACCAGGGAGATCAACCAAACTTTTTTGGCATCCCTCTCGGTCAAGAGGAGAAGGACCAGTCGGGGAGCGCAGTTGTCGTAGCACAGTCGTTTCGCATAGTTGGTGTTCTCAGAGAGCCGAGGCAGGACGGTGGCCCCGGACCTGCGCGTGGACTAATGCCGAATTCTGACATTTACATCCCGATCGCGGCGGCGCATCAATGGTCCATCGAACACGAAAACGAACAAAGCCGAGTGTTAACCGCGCTGGCGCGCTCGAGCGGCGCCATTAGTAAAGACCAATCAGCGGGTTACTTTTCGGCAGTTGTTCGCGTTACAGACCCAGTCGCGCTCACCGACGTGCGAAAGCGTCTGACCGAAATGGGGCTCGGCAGCTTCTCGATTGTCGATCAATTGGATCAGATTCGCACGGTCTTTCTGATCATTGACTCGGTGCTGGGACTGCTGGGCGGCATTTCTTTGCTGGTCGCAAGTTTCGGGATTGCAAACACGATGATCATGTCGATTCTCGAACGCACGCGCGAGATTGGAATCATGAAGGCCATCGGCGCCGAAGATCGTGAGATCAAACTCATCTTCTTTTTTGAAGCGGCAGTGATCGGCTTCACTGGCGGCGTGATTGGCTCGCTGGCGGCGTGGGGCATTGATGCGGTGGCGAACCGTTTGGCTTTTCGATTCATTCTGAAACCGCAGGGCGCGTCGTTTGTCGATTTCTTTTACCTGCCGCCTTATCTTTGGCTCGGCGCGATTTCATTCGCGCTCGCAGTTTCGATTCTGGCGGCGCTGTACCCGGCAGCACGCGCGGCACGCATCGATCCGGTGCGGGCACTGCGGCATGATTGAGGATCGCGTTTCGCGAAAAGTTCAATGTGATGCGCCAAAGTCAGCCAGTTCCGCTGGGAACGAAATATTCATAGTCCCGGCTCACATCCATCCGTGATCAAGCAGCAGGAGAGGAGGTCGCCGGATTGGGGCAACCTTCCTCGCCTGTTGGCCCTTAGGTGAAGAGTTGCGGCGGCTAGAAACATCTTGCTTCCTGACGGAACAAATTTAACCGCCCGTTAACTAGACGTGCGAATATCAGTCCCTACTGTTTCGCCGGAGGCTGAGTTCCTGCCGGCTTCTTCACGCGCTTCTTAACCATCGCGGCCTTCTGGGGTTTGGGATTCCAGAAGCCAGGGTCTTGCGCAGCCATGTCTTTGGCGACGTAGCTCATACTCGGCTCGAACGCATACACGCTTGTTTCGCTTACCATAACGCTTTCGCTCGTCAGCTTGTCTGCTTTCTTTTTCTGATCGTCACTCATCGCCTCGCGAACCCGTGGCCCGATTCTGAGGTCATACTCGGCCAGCGACTTCATTGGCCTGAAGAACATGTAAGTTGTGCCGGGAGATCCCGCGATGACTTGAAAGGCGGCGATGTGAAGCTCTGCCTTTGCCTTATCGCGCGCCGCGTTCGCCAGATTTCTCACATACTCTGCATATACGTCTTCCTGGCCTGGACGAACTCGCACCGTCGTGATAGCGAAATAGCGCATCTGCGCGATGTTGACGCCAGGATTGTAGCTCAGCTCTGGACGGTAAACTGCCAGCATGTCGCGCATGGCTGAATGAAGATCCGGGGCTTCCCTGGCGAGGCGATCGAGTTCCGTTTTGATTGCGCCGCCGGCCCCCGACATCTTCTTGTCAGTGTCCTGCTGCATCTTCTCAAGATCAGCAAAGGATCCCGCGCCGGTAATGTAAACCACTTCGTTTTCGCTGCCGGCAACCGGCACAAGGGCAATGCGATGACTGGCCGTCTGGAGCTTCGCAAAGATTTGCGCGAATGATGCAGAGTGTTTGCTGTGCGCGGGCATCTTGCTGGCCTTAATGTCTTCGCGCACGATCAGCAACACAGGCGGTGGTCCCATCGGCTGCGGCGTCTGGGCCAACGCCGGCGAGCAGACTGAAACCAAAAGTACCAGAGCAAACAGAAAGAGACATTTCTTCATAAGCGAACCCACCTCCAGAGGGTTTTGAAAGAGTTTGGTACTTGTGGTTGTTGTCTTTCGGCCAGCGCTAATTACTGGGGCCGAAGAAGACGTAAACCAGAATCAGGGCTGCAACTTTAATGCGAGCGTTTCGGTGCTACACGCTAAAGAAGATATTGTTTCAGCCTGGGTATGAATAGTTAGAAAGCTTTTCTAGGCGGCGTGACGATAAGCCGAATTGGGGAGCAAGTCAAATGGTGAGGCAGTTGTTACGAACTCAAATCGGCCGATTCAGCCAACGCGCCTGTCCTAGGATCACGCTGCTAACGGCTTACCGCACGAGTTACAAAATCGCGCGTTCGGATCTTTCTGGACCGCATTGCAGTGAGGGCACGTGAACCCAACGCGCAAATTCGCGCCACACGAAGAACAGAAACTCGAACCGGCGCTGGCGGCTGTCCCGCAGGTGCCGCAGCGACCGGGCATGGGCGGCACATAGCCGCCGGCTTTGCGGGAGATGTGATCTTCGATTATCTTCCACGCGTCTTCAGTCAATTTGTATTGCCAGTAAGCGCCGAGCGCGGGCAGTGCGATTAGCAGACCCGCGGACAACACCAGGGCAATGGCCGCCACGGCAGCTTTGTCGAACCATTTCTGCATGCCGATCTCGACGCGAGTCCCGCCGGTTTCGGGAGTGATCTTTATGGTGAGCGCCGCGGCCAATCCTGTGATTTCGCGCAACGTGCTGGACTTGCGCGCTTGTAGCACCGCCGTCGATGAAACTTGCATTGTCTGAACGTCGAAATCTTCGTCGAAGAGATCGCGAAGCTCGGTGGTCAATTTAATTACATCGGCTTCGACGCCGGGATAGTAGCGGCTTTCCATTGTTAGTTTCTCCTCAGACCATTCTACGCGATGACTGCGTCGATAGTTCAAAGAAAGACAGAAGGCGAGGCGGCGGTAAGCAGAAGGTAGAGGGAGAAGGCAGTAGGCAGAATACGGAAAGCAATAGTCCGAAGCTCGAAACACCGAAAAAGATTTCTGCTTCTTGCCTACTGCCTATTGCATTTCACGGTTTCTTTTTCTTTGGATCTGGATCCGGTGGCGGCGCCGAAAGCTTGCTGCCTACCTCGATGATCTGGTTCGCGTTATCCGCTACCCGGTCGATGGCGGCTGCTTCGTCGGGATCTTTAGCCTGGTTCTTCAACGCGGCGAGCTGCTTCAGGTATCCCTTCGCGCTTGAGGTCAACTTTCGCAGTGACCGTGAGATCAGGGGGTTCTTTTCGTCGCGGCGATTAACATCGTCAATGTTGGTGATCGCTTCGTCCAGGATTCCCGCAATGTCTCCCAGCAGTTCCGTGTGAGTGCCCTTGGGTACTTCGCCCCAGTCCGGTTCGTCGTCGCCTTTCACCAACTTCTTTACAACCGGCGGCGCGGTACCGTTGATGATCGCAAACCTGCGGTCTATCGCTTTGATGAAAACTTCAATCCGCTTATCGAGCTCCTGATGAAAACGCACCAGTTCGGTTTCCTGATCGGTGAGATGATCGCGAGTTTGCGCTGAAACCGATCCCGTTATCAGAAGAAAGCCGGCGAAAAGAGCGCCTAGCGTTGTAACGATTACCAGCAGGCGCCCTGAGCCACGTTGTCGATTGGTGGTGCTGGAGTCGCGGCTAATCATTCTACGACACAGTTGAATCATGGACGCTTGCTTCCCTCGGGCGAGTCCTTAGATCCTTCGGGTTTCTTTGCGCCGCCCGCATCCTCGCGCAGGACTGAATGCCCATAAAATGAATCCAGCGCCTCGGCGCGCGCATCGCGCACATATTCCTCCGCGGCTTTGAGGTTGCCGGCGTATTCAGCCGGCGTGGTGCGACGGATTACTGCGAGCCGCGGAATATGCGCGCGCAAAGCGATTTCCAGGTGACGATAAAGATCGCGCGTGCTGCCCTTGTCGCGATTCATAACAGCGATGAACCCGCGCACGTTGTCAATCAAACCCAAATAGCCACCCAGTTCTTCCGAGGCCTGAGCGAACCTCTTCTCGGAAGTGAACTCCTCAGTTCGAGTGAGACGGCTCGCCGCTAAATCGATCGTGGTACGAATCCGCGACTTGGAATCTTTCGCTGCCGTCAATTGGGATCGTTCATCGAGCGAGACGAACCTCATCGGCGGTGGAGCGGGGAGTTGCGGGCTGCGTGGTTGTTGCGCGAAGGTGCTGAGTGACAATACACAGACCATGATGCCTGGCGTCAAAGACATCCAACCGTGACTAAGGGAGATCGGCATTCGCTTGACTCTCATCGAAGGTGTCTATTCAGGGCTTCTTTCGTTTCGTTCCCTGTCCGCGGCTGATTTGATCTCGAAGCCTGGCTAGGCGCAGGTTAACTTTCTCAATGTCGAGCTTGTTGTTTGTAGGATCGGCTCGGGACAAAAACTTTTCGTAAGCATCCAGCGCCTGCTCGTACTCACCGAGATTATCATGCGCCACGGCGATGAAGAAGTATGTCGCCGCGATTTCAGGTTTTGTCGCCGCCGCCCACTCGTATTCCGGCAGCGCTTCGGAGTAACGCTTCAACTCGAAA
>CAAGKR010484134.1_pt1 | contig 11300 bp, 13 predicted proteins | sample 2556971 | NCBI WGS metagenome assembly CAAGKR01 (sample SAMEA5207829, study PRJEB30636) | soil metagenome | biome: forest; feature: boreal; material: soil | place: USA | collected 2011-09 | depth 1 m
GGACGTTTGTTTCAAATGCGCAACAAACGTCGTACCAAGAGGTGCAGCGCTACGGCAGGCCGGCGCAGCGGTGGTGCCAGTGGCCCGCGCCCTGCCACTCGTAGAGGGAGTACGCGAGCAGGTCCTGATCGCCCGGCGCGGCGTGGTCGGGACGGACACCGACGAGGTCGAAGCGCTCGAGGTGCCGCGCGGTGCCGTTCCACGTCAGCTGGTCGAACTGGTAGGCACCGAAGTAGCGGCCGCCGCCGTCGATCGCGGTGTAGCCACCGGCGTAGATCGACTCGAAGCCCTTCGTGCAGAGGAGGAACGGGTCGTCGGCCAGCGACCCGCCCACGGCACGGAGCCCGAACGCGAGAGCGATGTGGCGCTGGTCGCGGTCGTCGATCGGTCGATCGGTCGGAACCGGGTCCCGAGGACCTCGTGATGCGGCCGAGGGCGCCGAGTGCTGCGGCCCGCCCGGTCGGGCCAGGAGCCGCGCAGGCTCGAAGGTGCCCGAAGGTGCGACCGGCCCTCGCGAGGCAGCGGCACCGGCACGCGACGGGGTGTGGCCGGCGGTGCGGACGGCCGAGGCGACGGCGTGGCTGCCGGGCGAGAGCGCGACTGCCGCGACCGCGACGAACGCGCCCGAGAGCCCGACGGCAAGGAAGAGTTGGCGGCGCCGGTACGCGCGCCGGAGCGCGTACCGGTGCTCGACGTAGACCAACCGCCGATCACCGAGGCTCCGAATCGACGGGTGCGCGCCCCCGCCGACCTCGACGGCGAAGGCGTCGATCGGGATGTCGAACGGCACGACCGGCCGCGGCCGGCGCCCGGGACGCGGACCTCGGCGCGGTGGCACACCGGGGTGCAGAACGTGGGTGCGTCGAATCGGGCCTCGCGTGTCGGTGCCGTCGGAGCGGCGAGGGTGCACGGGAGCCCACAGCGGGTGCAGCACCACCGGCGGCTCGTCGGAACGCGGTGGTGCGCTCGAGTGCAGGCGGCTCGGACCGGCCGGGACGACCTCGATGAGACGCGTGCGCGCGAGCGCGGCGCGAGCACCCGGCGACAGGTGACGACGCCGCGCTCCGCTCTCACTGCGCGCTCCCCGCGTGACCGGTCGCGCACCGCCGACCGTCCGCCGCGCAACGACTCGAATCGGACGCCTCCCCGTAGACCGACACGACGCGCGAAGCAGGAGGGCCCTCGGTCCGCCCGCTCGGCCCGCGCAAGCTAACGAGTCCGACCCGTTCGATCCAATCCCCGTCTGACGCCCTGCGCGCGCTCCGTGATCAGCCGAGCGAGTCGAGCGCGAACACGCTGGTGGCGTTGCCGCGGGTTGCCTCGGCGACGGCCGCGATCGACTCGCTGCGGGCCGCGGCGAGGGCCGCGCCGACCAGCGGGAGCAGGGCGGCCTCGTTGCGCCGGCCCCGATGCGGAACCGGAGCGAGGAACGGCGCGTCGGTCTCGACGAGCAGCGCCTCGCGAGGAACGAGCACGGCCGCGGCGCGCACATCGGCGGCCGAACCGAACGACACGATGCCGCTGAACGAGAGGTAGGCGCCGATGGCCAGCGCCCGGCGAGCCTCCACCGGTCCACCGGTGAAGCAGTGGAAGACGGTGCGCTCGGGTACGCCGATCTCCCGGAGCACGCGGAACGTGTCGTCCCACGCTTCACGCGTGTGGATCACGAGCGCGCGGTCGAGCTCGTTGGCCAACGCGATCTGGGACGCGAACGCGCGCTCCTGCGCATCACGCGGCGAGTGCTCGTAGTGCAGATCGAAGCCGGCCTCGCCGACCGCAACGACACGACCACCGTCGCGCGCGAGCGCGACCAGGTCGTCCCATTCGTCGTCGAGGCGCGAGGCGTCGTGGGGGTGCAGACCGACGGTCGCGTACACGTTCGAGTGTGTCGCCGCGAGCTCGACCGCGGCACGGGAGGTCGCGAGATCGGTGCCGACGCACACGACCCGGGTGACTCCGGCTTCCGCCGCGCGTGCGAGGTCGCCCTCGGGGTCGGCCGGGTGGCCACCGGGTCGATCGGGCTCCCATTGGAGGTGACAGTGGGAGTCGACCCACCGAAGCGACGCCCCCGGCCGGGCCGGCTCCCCAGACCCAGCCGGCTCAGCGCTCGGCATCGCGATCGATGCGGGGGAACAGCGGCCCGCCCCGGTCGAGGGGATTACCGGGCGGCAGGCCGCCCCACGCCGCCGCCTCCGGCAGGCGAGCCGCTTCCGGTCGGCCCGGCAGGCCGAGGCGGCGCCACAGCTCCGCGCCGGCACCGGGAATGGCCGGGGAGGCGAGGAGCGCGACGATCCGCAGCGCTTCGAGGCAGTCGCCGATGACGCCCGCGGTCGCCGCCGCGTCACCGGCCTTGTTCGTCACCCAGGGTTGGCGGTCCTCGATGTACGCGTTCGCGGCGCCGATCAACTCCCAGACCGCGCCGAACGCGGCGGCGAAGTCGAGACGCTCCATCGCGTCGCACTGCTGCGCGAACGCCGCCGCTGCCGCGTCGCGCAACGGGCCGTCGTCTCTCTCGGCGGGGACGACACCATCGCAGTAGCTCGCCGCCATGGTGAGCACCCGGTTGGCGAGATTCCCGAAGTTGTTCGCGAGGTCGGCGTTGTACCGGTTGACCATGGCTTCGTAGGAGAAATCGCCGTCGGGACCGAACCGCTGATCGACGAGGAAGTGGTAGCGGAAGCCGTCGACGCCGAAGTCGCGCACCAGATCCTCGGGTGCGATCTGGTTGGCGCTGGTCTTCGCCATCTTCTCGCCCCCGACGAGCAGCCAGCCGTGGGCGAACACGCACTTCGGCAGCTCGAGACCGGCGCTCATCAGCATCGCCGGCCAGTAGACGGCGTGGAAGCGGAGGATGTCCTTGCCGACGAGGTGGTAGTCGGCGGGCCAGTAACGCGCGAAGCGGTCGGAGTCGGTGCCGTATCCCACCGCCGTGCAGTAGTTGAACAACGCATCGGTCCACACGTAGGCGACGTGGCTGGGGTCCCAGGGAAGCGGGATCCCCCACGTGATCGACGTTCGACTCATCGAGAAGTCGCGCAGGCCCGACTTGATGAACCCGAGCACCTCGTTGCGGCGGGCGTCGGGCTGCACCGCCTCGGGATGGGCCTCGTAGTGCGCGAGCAACCGGTCCTCGAAACGCGACAGCTTGAAGAAGTAGTTCTCCTCCGTCACCCGCTCGACCGGCCGGTCGTGGATCGGGCAGCAGCCGTCGTTCAGCTCCTCCTCCGTGTAGTACGCCTCGCACGGGACGCAGTAGAGGCCTTCGTAGACCCCGAGCTCGATGTCGCCCGCGTCGTAGACCGCCTGCAGGAACTGCGTGACCGCGACCCGGTGCCGGGGCTCGGTCGTGCGGATGAAGTCGTCGTACGCGATGTCGAGCAGATCCCACGTCGCGCGGAACTGGGCGCTGGTGCGGTCGACCATCTCCTGCGGCGATACACCGTTGGCCTCCGCGGCGCGTTGGAGCTTCAACCCGTGCTCGTCGGTGCCCGTGAGGTAGACGACGTCGTCGCCCCAGAGCCGCCTCCACCGCGTGAGCGCGTCGCCCGAGACGGTCGTGTACGCGTGCCCGATGTGAGGCACGTCGTTCGGGTAGTAGATCGGGGTCGTGACGTAGAACGCTTTGGCCACGGTGACGCCTCGCTCGACCGGTCGGGGTGCCCATTCTGGCCCGGCGAGGGCGCGATCCCGGGACGACTTCTGCGCCACTCAGTGCCCGGGGGCGCCGACGACGCTACGCTCCCCTCTTCAGTGGGGCGCCGCGACCGAGGCGTCGCCGGTTCTGTGGGGGGGAGTTTGCATGAACTCCATCGGTATGACCCGTCGCATCGATGCGCTCGGACGGATCGTCGTCCCGGCCGAATTGCGCCGCATACTCGAGATTCGCGTCGGTGATCTCCTCGACATCCGCGTCGAGGACGGGCATGTCGTGCTGGCGAAGGTCCAGAAGGCCTGCGTCTTCTGCGGATCCACCGAGTCGTTGCGCCCGCACCACGAGAAGCTCGTGTGCGGCGCCTGCGTCGAGAGGCTGACGGGGAGTCACGCCGCGTCGAACGGCGTCGGCGAGGGCATGGGCACCGCCAGCTCGTAGGCCCGGCGCTTCGCGACGCCGAGCTCGGCCGCGACCCCTGCCGCCGCGTCACGCCGGCTCGCGCCGGCGGCCAACGCTCGCTCGAGGGCCGACTGGATCTCGGAATCGGTCACGGTGCTCTTCGTGTCCCCGGCAGCGGCGGGACCGACCACCAGCACGCACTCCCCCCGCAGGGCGCGCTCCGCGACCGCGTCGGCCAGCTCGGCCAAGGTGCCCCGCAGCACCTCCTCGTGGAGCTTCGTGAGCTCGCGGGCGACGACGGCCCGGCGCTGCCCACCGAGCACATCGCGCAGCTCGGCGAGTGTCGCCCCGAGCCGCACCGGCGACTCGAGGATCACCGTCGTCGCCGGCGATGTGCGCAGCGCCGCGATCCGCGCGGCCCGGGCGCCGCCCTTGCGGGCCAGGAATCCCTCGAACACGAACGGCGTGGTCGGCAGGCCCGACACGACGAGCGCGGCGAGCACCGCGCTCGGTCCCGGCACGACCTCGACCGCGAGTCCGGCCTGCACGCACGCCTGCACGAGACGCTCGCCCGGGTCGGAGACCCCGGGAGTGCCGGCGTCGCTCACGTACACGACCCGCGCGCCTTCGCGAACCAGGTCGACGATGCGCCCGGCCTGGGTGTGCTCGTTGTGCGCGTGCACCGCGCGCAGTCGACCCGCGGCCGGGATCGACGCGTGCGTGAGCAGCTTGCGCGTGTGCCGCGTGTCCTCGGCCGCGATGACGTCGGCATCGCGCAGCTCGGCGACGGCTCGAGGCGAGAGGTCGCCGAGGTTGCCGATCGGAGTCGCGACCACGACGAGCGCGCCGCTTCCATCCGGCTCGGTCACCCGCGGACCTCGACGATGTCGCCGACGGCGAGCTTCCAGCGATCGAACGCTCCCGCGCCCGCCTCGATCGCGAAATACGCGCGTGGCACCGGTCGGGAGATCCGCCACGGGACGAGCGTGGCGGTGTGCAGCACGAAGCCGTCGCGGTCGCAGAACGCGACGTCGACCGGAAACTTCATTCCGAAGGAGTGCACCTGGCGACACGGCCGGAGGACGAGCACACCTTCGTGCTGCTCGCGGCCGATGAGGCCCTTGCGCCGTTGGCGCCGCGTGACCGCGATTTCAGCAGCCGCGAGCACGTCCTCGCCCCGCACGAGCCAGGCCATGACTCAGACGTTGAAGCGGATCTCGAGGACGTCGCCGTCGCGCACCTCGTAATCCTTGCCTTCGAGGCGGATGCGGTTCAGCTCCTTCGCCTTCGCCCAGGACCCGATCTCGAGCAGCTCCTCCCAGTCGATCGCCTCGGCACGGATGAAGCCCCGCTGCAGATCGGAGTGGATCACGCCGGAACACTCGGGCGCGCGGGCACCGGCGCGGAAGGTCCAGGCGCGGGTCTCGTCGGGACCGGTCGTCAGGAACGTCCGCCGGTTCAACTGGTGGTACGCCCGCCGCGCGAGGCGGGGCACGACGCTCTCGCCGATGCCGAACGTCTCGAGCATCTCGAACCGTTCCTCGGGCTCGCACGCGGCGATCTCGGCCTCGACCTCGACGCAGGCCGCGAGGGCATCGGCTCCGAACGGAAGCGCAAGCGCGTCGGCATCGGCGATCTGGTCTTCGGAGATGTTCACGACGACGAGATGCGGCTTGCTCGTGAGCAGGAAGCACGGCGCGAGCAGTGCCTGCTCGTCGGCGGACAGATCGGAGCGGTACACGGGCGTGCCCGCTTCGAGGACGGCGTGCGCGCGTTCGAGCGCCGCGATCTCCGGCAGCAGCGACTTGTCGCCCTTCGCGGCGCGCCGCTGCCGGTCGACGCGGCCCTCGACGGTCGCGAGATCCGCGATCACCAGCTCGAGCTCGAGCCCGGCCAGGTCTCCCTCCGCATCGGGCGGCCCGACCGAAGGGTGGTCGAACGCCCTCAGCACGAACAGGATCGCGTCGCAGTTGCGCAGCGCGCCGAGGAACCGGGTGCCGAGCCCCTCGCCCGGCTTCGCGCCCGGGGGCAGCGCGATGTGCACCAGCTCGAAGCCGGCGTGGACGATCTTGCGGGAGTGCGACATGGCCGAGAGCCGGTCGACCCGCTCGTCGGGCACCGGGGCGACGGCGACGGCCGACTCGAAGACGCCCGGGTCGGGAAGGCCGGTGAGGGCGCTGAAGAGCCGGTTCGAGCCGGCATCGGAGAGACCGACGAGTCCGAGGTTCTCCACGGCGCTCAGGGTAACCGTGGCTCCGGGGAGCCCGGAGTTCGCTCGGAGCGGCCACCCGCCGGTAACCTGACCTGCCGATTCCAAGCGCGGAGCAGGTGAACGCTCAGCCTTGGAACCGGGGCCGAGCCCCGCGCCGAGCCGAGCGAGCATGCGACCATAAGGACCGGCAGCCATGAGCAAGAAGAGCAAGATGCGCCGTCTGCGGGCCCGCCGTAACAAGGCCAACCACGGCAAGAAGCCGCGCGCCGGTCGCCGGTAGGTCTCAGTACTTCAGAGACTTCAGAGTGCCCCGGGCGGGTGCGCCCTCGAGCGTTCGAGCCAGAGCGCCGCGAGCGCGACCACCGAGGTCGACCCGACACTGCCGAGCACCGCGAGCGCCTGCGTACCGTCGAACGGCCCGAGATGCCGGGCGTGGTAGACGAAGTGCGGGAGGCCGTACGCGAGCCAGGCCAGCGCCGATGCGACGATCGTCGACCGGGCGAGGGTCACGAGCGCGCACACCGTCACGAGCGCGAGCGCGAGGTTGAGCGCGCCGACGTCGCGCACGAGATGCTCGTTGTACGGCCCGTCGACCGCGATCCACACCTGGCCGAGCCCGGGGAAGCCGTCGTAGAACGACCGCGGCGCGAACCCGGCCCAGGCGCCGACCGTCGTCGCCGACACCGTGAGCACGCCGAGCAACACGCGTAGCGCGCTGTTCACCCGGTTGTCAGGCATGAGAAGCCTCCTTGGCCGCGGCGACCGCGGACCATCCTTCGACGGCGCTGGGAATCGCGGGCGCCCAGCCGGTCGCGCGGCACAGCGCGGCGTTGCGCACTCGTTGCGAACGCACCAACGCCTGTGCCGCGGCACCGCCGACGATCCGCACGACCGACCGCGGGATGATCCGCAGGCGTCACAACCCGAATGCGTGCGCGAAGGCGTCGGCGTACTCGCGTCGGGTGAGCGGCGCGTCGTCGACGACGTTGTAGACGCCGGCGGGAGCCCCGATCGATGCGACAACCGCGTCGGCGGCGTCGCGCGTGTGGATCGAGGACACGTAGGCGTGGGGCGACCCGAGCACCGGGGCGATTCTCCGCGCCGCGGTCTCGAGGTACTCGTCGCTGCTACGCGCGTCGGAGCCGTAGAACGACCCGAAGCGCAACGCGATCCCGACTCCGCCGCCGGCCGTGAACCGCGCGACCTCGTCTTCGAGTGCGATCACCGACTGGAGCCCGACGGTGGCTTCGACGGGAGAGCGTTCGTCGAGCCAGTCGGAGCCGCCGTCGCGATAGATGAACGTGATCGACTCCGCGACGAACCGGCCCACGCCCGACGCGCGCGCCGCATCGACGAGCACCTTCGTGCCGACCGCACGCAGCCGTGTGTTCTCGGCCCACGCCGACGCCCGACGCACCTGCGAAACCGGTGGGATCCGGGTCGCGAGATGGAACACCGCGTCGGTGCCCGCCATCGCGCGCGTCATGGCGTCGACGTCGTAGATGTCGGCGACGAGGGGCTCGGCTCCCATCGCCGAGATCACCGAGGCGCGTTCCGCGTTGCGCGCGAGCGCGCGCACCGCGTGTCCCTCCTCGAGCAATCGCCCGACCGCGCCCCTACCGAGCACGCCCGTCGCGCCGGTCACGAAAGCCGTTGCCATCTCTGCTCCTTCCCGCAGCCGCGCGCAGTCAGCTGCCGACGTCGTGCAACCACTGGATGCCTTTGGCCAACGCCTCGGGCGGGGCTTCGGTGACCACCGACACGAGCAGGTCGGCGATGGTCGTGTTCCGGAGCTCGGCGCGCCAGGCGTCGTCGGCGCGCACCATCGCCCGGTGGATCCCGCACGGCAGCCGGTACTCCGACGCGGCGACCGCCGACGGCCCGCGCCGGCGAATCTCGGCGCACCGGAAGGCCGGCTGGTTCCCGTCGACCGCCTCGACGATGTCGAGCACCGTCGTCTCGGCCGCGGGGCGCGCCAGCCGGTAGCCCCCGCGGGGCCCGGGGACCGCCACGAAGACCCCGGCCCGGGTGAGGGCCTGGAGGTGTTTGGCCAGGTAGGGGGCCGGGACCCCGTGGTACTCGGCGAGGCGGGCGGCGCTCAGCGCCACTCCCTCGGGGAGCGCGCCGAGGATCGTGGCGCAGTGGACCGCCCACTCGACCCCGTCGGACATCCGCATAACCCGGATACTACAGATCCGTGATATCGGGGTCAACGCGGCTTGCCCCGACCGGCCCGCGTCCTCCACCATTCGAAACGTCATGAGTGTCGAGGCGCAGACCCCGAGGCGGGGGCATGCCGAGGTCGGAGCCGTATGAGTGTCGACGAGGTCCAGATCCTCCCCGACCCCGGGCAACACGAGCTGCTCGTGGCCACCCTCGAGCGGGTCAACCGGGTCAGCAACGCGGCACGCGCCGCGGCGCTCGCGCGCCCGGGCGGCGGCGGCGAGCTGCGCGACATCGTGAGCGACGAGATCGAACGGGAGAAGCTGCCGGGTGGGTTCCACGCCCCGATCGTCGAACGGGTGCAGGCCGCGCTCGACCGGCGGCTGAAGAAGTTCTCGACCTACCAGTCGCTGACGCTCCCGGCCTCGGCCTTCAAGTGGTCGTCGGACGGCCGGGTCGCGCTGCCCACCGCCAAGGGCCGGCGCACGATCCGCGTGCGCGTCGACATGACGCGCGGCGGGTTGCGACCGCCGCTCGAGGGGCGACCGACATCACTCGTCTTCAGCAACGGCCAGTTCGCGCTCTGGGCCGCCGACGTCGACCGCAGCGAAGAGTAGGGATCAACGAACGAGCAGGCTCTGAACCGAGCGGCCGACGGGGCCGTCGAGGTCGTGGATGACGGCCTCGGCCATGCCGGTGCCCTGCGGTTGCGCCCACGCGCGCGCCTCGATGCCGACCCATTCACCGCGCAGAGTCCGGTGCAACGCGACCGTGAGATCCGCGTTGATCGCGGCCGCGAAGGCGACGTCGAGCGGATTGCCGATGCCGCTCGCGAAGTCGGCTGCGGCCGCGACCCGTTGCGCGGGAGTGGGCTCCTCTCCCGCGACGAGCGGAACGGTCAACCGGAGCCACGCGCTTCCGGGCCCGGCCGCGAGGAACGTGCCCGCGACCATTCGTATCTCGTTGGCGTTCCAGAACCCGATACCGCGCACCGATTGCGGGTCGAGGTCGATCGTCGTGCCGGTTTCCGGCCCCGGATAGTCGTCGAGCGGGGGCGTCGCGACCATCGAGCCGGTCACCGTCCTCAACCGCAGACCGACGGCCCGAGCGACCTCGACGTCGTCGGCGCGCAGTGTGGCCTCGATCCAGTGAACCATCTTCCCGGGCCGCACAGTGCGCGCCGAGACGGTGAGCGGCCGGAGCGGAATCGGGCGAAGGAGCTCGACGGTGAGCCGGGCCAGGAAGGTCGCCGGACCGGGATCGCACTCCTCGACCGCGCGCGCGAGCAACGCCGAGGGCGGACCACCGTGCATCGCGCCCGGATCCCACGGGCCACGCGTCAACTCACTGGGAACGGCAACCTCACCGTCGATCTCGAACAGCGCGTCGCCACCAACGGCCCCGTCGGACATCGGCGGATCGTAGGCGGGCACCCGACGCCGGCTCACGTTGACGGGCACGCGGTGCGCCCGTAGCGTCCGCCGTCGATGCCACGGACGAGCCTCCTCGAAGGCAAGGTCGCGCTCATCACCGGGGCGGCGTCGGGCCAGGGCCGGGCCGCGTCGGTGCTGTTCGCCGAGCACGGCGCCCGCATCGCGGTGATCGACATCAACGACGCGGACGCGGCCGAGACCGTCGCCCTCGTGGAGGCCGCGGGGAGTGAGGGGTTCGCGCTCCACGCCGACGTGTCGCGCCGCGTCGACGCCGACGCGATGATCGCCGCGACGATCGACACCTTCGGTCGCCTCGACGTGCTCTACAACAACGCCGCGGTCCAGATGTCGGGCCGGCTCGTCGACTGCACCGAGGAGCAGTGGGATCTCACGATCTCGACGAACCTGACCGCGATCTTCCTCGCGTGCCGGGCCGGCATCCCGCACATGGTCGCGGGCGGTTCGGGCTCGATCATCAACACCGCTTCGGTGCTCGGGCTCATCGGCAGCGAGGGCTACGCGGTCTACGGAGCGGCCAAGGCCGGGTTGGTCGCGTTGACCCGACAGATCGCGACCGAGTTCGGTCCGAACGTGCGCGCCAACGTGATCGCCCCCGGATCGATCGACACGCCCCGCTTCCGGAAGGTCGCCGAGGCGATGCCCGATCCCGAGGGCTTCCTGTCGGGCCTGCGCTCGACCGTGCCACTCGGCCGGCTGGGCACCGCCGACGACATCTCACGCATCGCGCTCTTCCTCGCCAGCGACGAGTCGGGATACACCTCGGGCGCAGTCATCCCCTGCGACGGCGGGCTGGCGGCGTACCGATGAGGGACGCATGAGCGACGAGCGCGTGGCCGTCGTCACCGGTGGCGGGTCGGGGCTCGGTGCAGCGATCGCCGAGCGACTCGCGCGCGAAGGACACCGAGTGGTGGTGGCCGACATCGCCGAGGCCCGCTCCCAGGCCGTCGCCGCGGCGATCGTCGCCGACGGTCTGGTCGCCGACCCGATGACGGTCGACGTCCGCAGCGAAGGCGAGGTCGCGGCGATGGTCGACGCAGTCGTCGAACGTCATGGTCGGCTCGACGTGCTCGTGTGCAGCGCGGCGATCGAGACGCGATCGTCGGTCGTCGACTGCTCGGACGACGACTGGCAGCGCATCCTCGACGTGAACCTCAAGGGCCCGTTCCTCTGCATGAAGCACGCCATTCCCGCGATGATCCGCGCCGGCCAGGGCTCGGTGGTGCTCATGGGTTCGGTGCTCGGCAGCATCGGCGCGCCCGGCTACGCCGCGTACTGCGCGTCGAAGGGCGCGCTGGTGAACCTCGCGAAGCAGGCCGCCATCGAGCACGCGCCCGACGCGGTCCGCGTCAACGTGGTTTCGCCGTCGGCGACCGACACCGGGTTGTTCATGCAGGTCGCGGCACAGGCGCCCGACCCCGAC